>Ga0306920_100004236_pt1 | contig 18405 bp, 15 predicted proteins | sample flu12Cox44000170_FD_204666 | JGI IMG/M metagenome (GOLD analysis project Ga0306920, IMG submission 204666) | Lab enrichment of tropical soil microbial communities from Luquillo Experimental Forest, Puerto Rico - flux4day.12C.oxic.44.000.170 (v2)... | ecosystem: Environmental > Terrestrial >... | reverse complement strand
TGAACAACTTGCCGGCCGATGTCCTCACCTCCCGGGGAGCGGACTTGGTCGTTGGCGTCTCTGTATCCAGGAAACTCCGGAGCGAATTTGCCGGCAATAGCCCAAGCATGCCGACCGCGCGAATGCGGAAAGCCGGGACGCTGGAGACTCTCTATCGGGTTTTTGAGACACAGGGACACAGTTTGGACGGCATGCACACCCGGAGCGTGGACGTGCTGATCGAACCTGACACCTCCCCTTTCAGCTTCGTTGAGTTCACTCGGGCAGCGGAGATGGCCGTTGCCGGCGAAGCCGCCACCGAAATTGTGCTCGCTAGCCTGAAACAGAAAATTGCCAACCTTGAACAACGTGCCTTCGCAGAACCGCCGCAAAAACAGGAGGAACTGGTGATCAGGCCGGTTCTGGAGACATCCTCAGGACTTGTAGAACGCGCGGCCCAACAGGCAAGCGGATCGCTTGAAGCCCTGAAGCCGGGCTAAATGGACTCCTTTGTTGATGAGAGAAACAGGCCATGGGCGGTTTCGCAAAACGGGTTAATGCGGGGATCATCGCGCACACGACGACCAGGCCCGGCATGGTAGCCTTTCTTGGACCGGGGAAGCTTGTCGGCAACGTCGATGCCTACGGGGAAAGAGAGGCTTACGGGGACCGATTGGCCGATCAGTGCCCCTGAAATTGAGCGCGGTCCCTAGAGCTTCCAGCAGCGTCTGCTGAATGACTTCCGAAGCGCCCGCCCGGGCGCGAACCATCGGGTCCAGGCGCACGCGGCCAGCAGGAGCAGATAGGAGCGAAATCGTTCCGGACGCCAGCAGGCGTCCACGTTCGGGGAGTTCATATACGCCCCCAGAGCGAAATGGACTGAGAGCCGCGCGGTTCAGCGCGTCAAGTTGAGATTTTCCAGAGTCTAGCTGAAATGGCGGAAGACCCGAACTCCGGGAACCTGTACGCCGTCTGGCCGGACGTTTCCTTCATCGCTCCGAATTGGGGCCCAACGATAGACCGCGTCCAGTCCTTGCCGCCGTCCTTGGAGCGGAGAATGTCCAGTGCTAAGGGCCAGCTATCCGGCCTTTCCGTGAAGGCGTCGATCAGCGTTCCATCCGCCTGGACCAGGATTTGATGGTCGATGTAGTCATCGTTCTCCGGGGACTGAAAATCACCGAGGCCGGCTTCTAGGTTTGTCCGCCATCGGTGCTCCGGGCAAAAAGGGCCTGGCCGCCGAAATTCTGGCTGAAGGTCGAGGTGTTGATCTTAACGCGGTCCCAGGCGGTATAGACCAGATTCGGGTTATGGGGATCGGCGGTTATGGACTGCCCTCGCCACGCCGCCTCGTGCCTCCTCGTCTTGCTCCGTGTCCGCTCCGAAATCTTCGTAAGCCTTGAGCGCCTGCCGAAGGAATTGCTCGTGTTCCGGCGCTACGTGCATTCGCTTGGTCAACCACTCCTCGACGAGGGGAGAGGTCAGGGCATCGAGCGCCTCCTGCGCCTGCCGCCGCCGCCTGCCTTCCGCTTCCCGCGCCAGCTGCGTCCGTTTCTGCTCCTTCACGACGGCCACCAATCCCCGGGTAAGCGCCACAACCGCCGAGACCCCAGCGGTCACAACCACGGCCATCGCGACCGCTGTGCGATTCCGCCGTGTAAACTTGCGGAAGCGGTACCACGCCGACGGCGGACACGCCAGCACCGGCTCATCACGCAATTACCGCAGTACATCTCCCGCGAACGCACTTGCCGTCTCATACCGGCGGTTGCGGTCCTTCTCCTGGTACTTCATCACAATCCAGTCCAGCTCGCTGCAGAAGAGCCGGCCCAACTGCTTCGGATCGCTCTTCCGCTGTGTCGATAGCGTTGTCGCCGCCTGCTCCATCGTGCTGATGCGCGTGCTCGGTTTCGGCGGCTCCTCTTCGCGGATGAGCCGCTGCATTTCGTCATAACCGACCTCCTTGAACCGTTCCTTGTGGAATGGCGTCGTGGCAGTCAGAAGCTCGTACAGCAGCACGACCAGCGAATAAATGTCGCTGCGCGTGTCGATGTCCAATCCACGTTGTCCCGCCTGTTCGGGCGACATACAGAGCGGCGTGCCGATCCCCGGCGAATAGCGGTAGTCCTTCATCCCTTGATGTCGAACGGACGGACGCCACGGTGATGCGCGATGCCGTGGTGGTTGACCTGGGAATCAAGAAGGCAAAACTCCTCAAGCAGCTTCGAAAAGGGAAAGGCAAGCTGATCAATGACGTAAATCAGTGCATCAGCGAGCTCGCAGCGACCGGCGTGGTTAGCGGAGCCGTCCAGCCGGTCATCGTTGTCGCCAGCGAGCGCTCGCGAACCGCTGTAGCTTCTCCAGGCTCATGCGGTAGATGCGCCCGCCTCAATCGAGGCCGTGTGCCGGTCGCCGGGGACGAGATAGTAGTAGACCTCGATGACGAAGCCCTTGAAGCTGAAGGTCGGGCCGTTCTCGTTGCCCTCTTCGATGTGATTGAAGACGACGTCGAGGATGACCTCGATGCCGGCCTGGTGTAGGGCCTTGACATTTAGCTTGAGCCAGACGGCCGACGTGACGATGAAATGATAGGCTTCCTTGCTTGGCCCCCTTGCTCGACGCCTCGGGTTCGTGAGCCCCCGAGGCGTTTTTCATTTCGTGGGCTCTTGAGTCGAACCTGCCTCGATAGACTTCTTCAGCAGAACGAGTTACTTCTTTGTCAAGGGATCCCGCAAAGATGATAAGTTTTCGCCAAGGGTCACGAACGACAAATTCATTATCTCGACAACGCCAACGGCCGCAGGACTTTGCCAGCCTTGAGCCTGTGGCACCCAAGAGAGCGCGCAAACGAGACGCCCCGGCAACTGGCCCTTTATTGCCGGGGCGTACTTCGCAACCAGGGGGATGGTTTGGGATACTTATCGGCAATCGTACTGGCCGACCTGCACAGAATCCTCCGCAAACTCATCGCTGTTACCCCATATCCCACCCTTATGGGTGCCCATCCAGGACCTCCAAGTTAAGATAAGTAGATTCTTGACGGGGCCAGAAATGATCGCGGCGCCGGTGCGCGGCGCCTTGGGCGTCCCTTTGAGTGAACACATTCCGGTACCGCGCGGGAAGCGCGCGGCTCAGAGATGTCCAATTCTTACTTTGATGTGCTCACGCATGATGACACTCGTGAACCGGTCGCTGCCTGAACGGAGGGTGCGCGAATGACGACATTCTTGTAGTTCAACACGCGCGTTCCCAGATTGACGAGTCCACCATCGTTGGGCAGACCATTGCCGTCGTGCAGAGTCAATCCGCCCTCAAGGCCATTGAACATTCGTAACTGATAGGTCCCGATCGAGACGACTTTATTGGCGACATAGAGGGTGAGGGGGCCGCGCCACACCCAATTCCCTTGGTATTCTGCCGGGCCAAACTCGTACTTCAGGAGCGTCCCGGGCGGATCCTGGGCTACCCACGTGCCCACCAGGAGTGGATGCGCCTCGGCGGTCCCCGACAGGAAGGAAAGCAGCAGGGCGGTGGCAAGCACCACTGCCGAAACCGTACGGTTCAGTCGAATGCGCATTGGGTGGACTCCTCTTGCAGGCGGCTCAGGTGCGCGCTGTCCGAGGTAGAGATCGTCAGCAGCACTCTTGTAATGCTTCTCTTTCCAACACAAGCAAGCAAACTCACGCACGGCGGCGCGATCTGGTCGGAAAATGGCGCCGCGGGCACGCGATTCACCACCCCCGCAAACTGCCCTTGCAATCCCCTTGTTTCTTCACATTCTTCGCAGGCACAGCTGGTTGGTGGAGGCCCGACGGGCTGGCCGAGGATCATGGGCCGGAGAATGCCAACCAAATCCTCCAGAAAGATTGGTTTGTAGATGACATGCGAAGCGCCGCGCCGGATCAATGCTTCAAGACCGTAGACTGCCGTATCGCTTCCCATGAAACAGACCTGGACTTCGGGATTCAGGTCGCGCAACGCATCCAGCATGGCCAGTCCGTCTAGGCCGGGCATACGGAAATCCAGGAGCACTACAGCGATACAGTCCGCGTGCTTCCGGTATAGATGAACCGCTTCGCATCCATCGGCCGCCGACCACACTTCGAAGCCGTTTAGCCCTAGACCCAGTTGCAACAGGACCCGGGCCAGGTCATCTTCGTCAACTACAAGTACACCCGCCTTTTCGCGGACGGACCAAAGCTCTTGTTCGCCATCAACGGCTTCGCATCCATTGTTCAGTGGATCAGTGCACTTGAGGTTTTGAGGAAGCATGAGGCATGCTCCTTGGTTTCAACTGGATCGGCCCACCAATGAAGTTGTTGTAGACTTGGTGGACCCCGGGGACGGTCAGCGCGGTCGCTTGCGCGACTAGCTGAATTCCCGCTCGAATAACGCTGCTGGTCCCCACAAGTTCCGTCCCCCAGGCCATCGAGGGCCTCCTGTTGCTGCCAGGCGCGTACGCCATCGGTCGCACGTTCGTGGAAGTTGGTTGAGCCGATGATGGCTTCTACGCCGCCAAGCCGCATGCGCTCCCGGACGTGGTCGCGCACACAGGCAAAGAGATCTTGCGGGCGAAAAAGGAGGGCCAGCTGGTGGCCCTCCCCATTTTCCAGCATCATTCTGACGTGCAAGCCCTGCCGTGTGACCCCCAACCGGGCCGAGGCGCCCATGCTACTTGGAAGCAACCGCCGCCACGGGGAACTCAAGCACGACGCGGGTTTCTTCGCCAGCGCGTATGCTGATCTGCTTGGTGGCAACGACTGGCTTGCCATCCCGCTGAATCTCGCCGGTCAGAGTGTAATAGTATTCCTTGCCGGCATCGAGCGTCGGAGAAACGAACACGCGTGACGCAGACTTCGAGACAGTAGTGTAATCATCGACGCGCAACGTAGCGTCGGCAGGCAGGCTGACAACGATGGTTGCCGGAGCTGCGCTGCGAGCTTCCTCCCTCTGCTTCGGGGCGGGCATCCTCTCCGCGGGCTTGACCGGGGTCACCGGAGCCGCTGCCGGGCCGTAGCACCCGCTGCAACCGTAGCACCCAGAGCATCCATTGCAGCTGTAGCCGCCATTGCAGCCGCGGCAGCCAGAACGACGGAAGAAACCACCGCGGCAGCCGCTGCAACCGCCGCAATCGCAGCCGGTGCAACCTCGACAGCCGAAGCGACGGACCCCCCCGCCGCGGCAGCCATAGCAACCGCCGCAATCGCAGCCGTTGCAACGATAGGCGGCTGGGGTTTCGGCGCTGCCGCTGAGCGCCATCAGAAGAACAACGCTGTACATTTGACGAACCTCCCATAAGCAAAGATGCCAACCCATTGTTGATGAGGGAACTCTAAGGCTGAGGGCGTTCGGCCGCCAAGCCTTCAGAATCTCGGGAGTCAAGCTTCCATGCGACATACGCGGCTACCAAGCCCACGGTGAACAAGTCTGAGACGGCGCTCGGCCGCCGGTCGTCCTGCAAGCTGCTTAGATCGGCATAGGGCAAGCGCGAGCGGAGTTCGGCTACACCCTTGTCGGTCAACCTGCCGTCTTGCACCAGTTCCTGGCCGATGCGAAATGTCGAATCCGGAAACAGCTCGCCCCGCGGGATTTCGATACCGAACTCGTGCTCGAGCCTGAATATGACTTCCAGCAAATCGAGCGAGTCTGCTCCTAGATCCCGCTGAAGGGCCGCCGTCGGCGTGATGTCGTCGTTGTCCAAAGCCAGAGCTTCCGCCAACACACTTGTAACTTGTGCATAGATCTCAGGGGCTACCGACATGGTCTCGTTCCTTGTCAAGAAGTTGCTCATTCACACGACACAAATTGGACATCATGAATTGCTCAACTCCTTGAGGATCACTCGACACGAGCAAGGCCCGGCCGGCATTGCCGGGCAATAAATGCAGTCGGGATTCCTATGACACCAGGACGATCACGCTGCGCTCCTGGGCGCAGAAGCTGCCATTCGTGATGCGTTTTTCCTTTCCAGGCTCGGATCGTGTCGCGCGGCAGGAAAAGGTGTCGGGCGGGGAGGGCATTGGCAACGTCTTCCACTTTACTGCCTCGACTTGCGGAAAACGGTTCCCAATTCGTTCTCCGCTCGACACTTTTTCCTTTGCTCCTTGCTTGCCTTTCTTCTTCCTAACGGCGGACCGCCGCCGGTTGCCGCGCGAACCGTGGTTGTTACTGCCGCATCATGCCTTGAGGACAGCCACGATCATCTCAATCTCTTCCCTGACCGCGGCGCGGGCCTTATTGCCCGCATCATGAACCTTGGGCCGATACTCCTTGCGGATGTCCGCGAGCTTGGTCTTCTGCTCGTCGGTCAGGTTTAGGTCCTTGAGGTTTGCGATCCGATGGGCCATCCGGTCGCGAACGTGCTCCCTGCGCTCGCTCTTTCCTTCCTGAAGCTGTTCCTTTTGCGAGGCGGTCAGTACATCCCGTATCTTCTCCGCCTCTTCCCTCACAAGGGCGCCCACTTCCTTGCCAGCCGCCGCCACCTTCTGCTTCTGGTCATCCGTGAGCTTCAAGGATTCCAGGATTTCCTTGCGCTTCTTGCCGGCCTTCACGCCTTCCTCCCGGACCTGTTTCTGCTCGGCGCTCAGGAGGCCCTCCAGCTCCTTCATGGCCTTGCCAATCTTGGGTCGGAATTCCGAGCGGATTTCTCCGATCTTGGCCATCTCGTCGTCGGTCAGATCCAGTTCCTTCAGGTGCGAGATCCGATGGGCTAGGCACTCCTGCCTGGTTTCTTTGCGCTCCTCCTTCAGCGTCTCGAGCTTAGCCTTTTGCTCGGCGGTGAGGACCCCGCTGACCTTTTCCATCTCTTCCTTGGCGATGGAGGCCAATTCCTTGAGGGCCTCCCCGTTCTTGGTCCGGAAATCCTTCCTGATGTCGGCAATCTTGGCCTCCTGCTCATCGGTCAGGTTCAGGTCCTGGATGGCTTCGGCCAGTCCGCCCTGTCTCTTCGCTTCCTGGGCGGCGACTTTGGCGCCAAGCGCCAGGACCGCCGCCACCGCCAATACCGTGCACAACATCCTCATGTCGGGTCTCCATCATCGAAGATTCGACGCCGCGGCCACCGCTTGTCCTCGCTGGACAAGTCCACGGCGGCCGTGGCCCCACGGATTGCTCCCATGCCACGCATGGTCGCGCTTGCCCCCCAACCAGTTCAGCAGTGGGACCTCGGGTCCGCACCAGGCGAAGCACGCCTGAGAATCGGCGGATTGCTAGGGTCGTTCATCACCTCCTTTTCGATGGTCTCTTCCTCGTGGACGGACGTGAGTTTACTCGAGTCGACCATGCGAGCTGAATCGACTTGCAGGCCGGATTGGAAATCCGGCCTGCCCGATTGACAATCCGGTCCACACACCGCTCGAATCAGATGCGACGAGCGATTGTATGGTTTGTCACGGGCTAATTCTCATCCGCCCGGGCCCGTCCTGGGCTGTTCGCCGCCGGCATCCACTCCGGTCGCGAGTGCCTCTACCGGCGCGGCGGACAGCTTGTCCTCCGGCTGGAGTTGGACGACTGCTTTCGGTTGCGTCAAGGCGGTGTCCTTACTGCCCAGGACCAGGTAGTGAAATGCCGGCAGAAAGTGGGGGCAGACCTCATCGGGAGTTCCCGCGTATACGCCCCCAGCTGCTGCGTGTAAATCTCCGGACGAATTTTTAACCCCGACATCGTCTCCCGGTTCCAGCCAGGTCCGGCGGCGAAGACCGCGTACGAGCCAGTCCACCGCCGGACCGTTGCACAATACCTAGTTACTTGCCGGGTTTCTCAGCGAAGTCCTGTGAGCGACGAATCGTCTCGCATATGCCCTTGATCGTCGCTTTGTAGTGATCCTCGATCTTGGAATCGACGACGAATGCCGCGCCTACGAGCTGTCCTTTCCCGGCATCGAAGAGGCCAACCGCGAACACGACGTCGACGCCGGACTTCTTGCCCTTGCCCGTGCCCGTGATCACGTCGGCGCCGCCCTTCGTCTCGCTCGGCTCGTCGTACTTGACGTCCTTCAGGTAGCCTTCGAGCCCTTCCTTGAGCTTCTTGATCGCGGCTTTCTTGTCAGTTCCCGCTTCGGCGGCGACGAGCATCGCGTAGGCTTGTCCATCCCCACTGACGGCGGAGATGTAGTTGTCGCCTGTCTTCTGCTTCCAATCGGAGGGAAACGTGATCCCCAAGATTGGCTTGCCATCCTTGCTGATGACGGCCTCTTCGCTGGGCTTTTTCGCGGTACCGGCTGGAGTCGCGCCGAGGACTTCCGGCGGTGCTTCATTGAAGTTCGAGCGCTGAGCATTCTGGTATTCAGCCGTACCCTGGTATTGGGTACGCGCTTCCGATTCCCGATTGATTGCGGCGCGAGTTGCGCCGGTAACTACACCAACCTTGGCGCCAGTCGCCGCTCCCTGGTTCCCGCCGACCATTCCGCCGACCACCGCTCCGCGGACGCCGCCGCGCACAGCCCCGCCGCGTTGTGCCAGGGCGTCAGAAGCCAACACCGCGAGTGCCAGAGCAGCCACTCCAAGTAGTCCTAACCTTCTCATTGTCCTTCCTCCGGTTGCCCCCCCTTTTCTCCATTGCTCTTCAAGTCGGGCACCGAGCCCGGGCTCGCAATGGCTTTGTCGCTTGTCATAATCAGGTATCGCGTGGTGTACTGCGACAAGGGCCTTGAAGACTTGGGCAACTTCTGCGCTCTAAGCAGGTCTTCCCATTTTCCCTCCTGCAACGTTGAATGGTCACCAGATCGTCAAATCGGCGCGGGCCTTGTCCACGGCGCGACGGGACAATCTGGTCGGCGACAGACATTCGGCACAGCCCGGCATCAAGTCGGGCCGCGATCGTCTGCACGTTACGCGGAAACACTCGGAAAGAAAATCCAGACGCCGATAGTCCCGGCGGCGCGAGCGGTGATCCCGAACGGGGAGGAAAGCGGGACCAAGTCTCCGCCGAATCGACGCAGCCGTTGCATGGCCCTCCCCCGCGCGGCTATCGAAATGCGGGCCTGCACGCGGCGGCGATTTCAGAGTGTGAGGCTACCCCTGCTGAAGAGACATTGCAAAGATTTTCCCAAAAAAAAGTGCTGACGATAGCCGCCCCATCGCAGCCTGAGCCCGGCGCACAAGACACTATCTCCTTCGCTCTTTCTCAGAAATCCACCCGAGCTGCGCGCAGTGGACGCATAAGGACGACGTCCGTGTCGTTTTGTCCCCTGCTGCGAACCTTTGCCCGAGGAGCACGCCAGCGGCAGTCGCCCGATCTTTTCCAGAATCGCCGCCAACAGTCGGCAGGGCACCGCCACCTCAGCCAAGCGGCATCGAACCGGGGCGCTCCCCTTTCTTCTCTCTCTATTGGCGCCCCGGGTGAATCGACGAACGCTTGCGCCGCTTGTGCGGAATGGTTTAGTTGCATGAATTGCTCTGGTGGTGCCGATATACCCACGAGAACGCAGTTTTCGCTAGTCGATGATAGAGAATCATCGTCCAGCGTTGGGCAAGGAGGCGCCAGCATGCCGACGAGACATGTGAGGCCAGGGAAGGCTGGCAAGCTCGGCACCCCTGTGCGCATACTCTGGGCGACCGCCCTCGCAGCGGCGACCCTGTCCGCCTCAGGCTGCACCACTTTAAGTGACTACATCAACAACTGCTTCAAGGTCGGGCCAAACTACAAGCGGCCTACGGCCCCCGTGGCGCAGAAATGGATTGACGCGGATGATGTGCGTGTACGGAGCGAACCCGAAGACGACAGCCATTGGTGGACCGTCTTCAACGATCCCGTCCTCAGCGACCTCATTCAGACCGCCTACCGCGAGAACCTGACGCTCCGCGAGGCGGGCTTCCGGGTCTTGCAGGCCCGCGCTTCGCTGGGCATTGCAGTCGGGGAACTCTTCCCGCAGAATCAGGAGATGATCGGCAGCTACACGCGTCGCGGAGTGAGCGAGAATGTCGCCAACCGCATTGCCACGCCGCAGCGTTGGTTCAGTACGTGGGATTACGGCTTCGGCCTTGCCTGGGAACTGGATTTTTGGGGTCGCTTCCGCCGCTCAATCGAGGCAGCCGAGGATAGCCTGGACGCCTCGGTGGAAAATTACGACGATGTTCTGGTGCTCCTGATCAGCGACGTGGCCAGCAACTATGTGCGCTACCGCGTCTTGGAACAGCAGCTGGCCTACACGCGTGCGGTCGTCAAGCTCCAGACGCAAAGCCTCCAAATCGCCCAGGCGAAGTTCAAGGGCGGCCAGGTGAGCCAGCTTGATGTGAACCAGGCGCAGGCCAATCTGTCCGCAACGGAGGTCGTGATTCCGCAGCTGGAAATCAGCCTTCGTGAAGTGAACGACAAGCTGTGCGTGTTGCTCGGCCTCCCACCCGAGGATCTGAAGGCCAAGCTGGGTGCGGCGGCGATTCCGACAGCACCGACCTCCGTGGCCGTCGGAATCCCGGCGGACCTGCTTCGCCGCCGGCCGGACATCCGCCGCGCGGAGCGCGAAGCCGCTGCACAGTGCGCCGAGATCGGCGTGGCGGATGCGGAATTCTATCCCCAGATCAGCATCAATGCGACATGGGGCTGGGCGGCGGAGCACTTTAAGGACTTGTTCGCGCACGGCTCCTTCCGGGGCTCGATCGGTCCCGAGTTTCATTGGGCAATCCTGAATTACGGCAGGATCCTCAACAACGTGCGCGTCCAAGATGCTCGCTTTCAGGAGCTTGTCGCCCATTACCAGCAGATTGTCCTAAGGGCCGACGGCGAAGTCGAAGACGGCCTGGCCCGCTTCCTGAAAGCTCAGGACGAACAGCGCAACGCCAAGGACAGCGTTAAGGCCCAGCAAGCTGCCGTCAAGGACGCCATTGCGCAGTACGAAGGCGGCCTCACCGACTTCAACCGGGTCGCCGTGGTGGAGGAGCAACTCGTATCGCGGCAGAATCAGCTCGCGCAAGCGGAGGGCGAGATCGCGCTGGGCCTGATTCAGGTTTATCGAGCGCTGGGGGGCGGCTGGCAGATCCGCTGTGATACGAATGCGACTCCTGCGACCAATGCGACGCCTTCAGACGCAACCTCCCTTGCACCTGCTCCGCAGATTCACCAGCTACCGAATTCGACGAATCAGGCGCCACCCGTGGCCGAGCGGTAATCGTGCAAACATGGTTTGGCGCGAGCGGAGCCGGTCCGCCCCCCAGAGAGCAGCGGACTCATGAAGCCGATCATTTATCCGGTCATCGCAGGTCTTGTCCTCGCGGCCTGGTCACCGGCTGCACGAACCGAAGAGACTTGGCCGCTCTTTGATGGTTGCCGCTGGTCCTTCCCGAGCCTTTGCAATCTGTGGCAGCAGCGAAGATGCTGGGCGCCGGACGACTATTGCCTGAAGCGCTTGCCCGGCCCCCCGCCCCGCGTCGGGGGCTGCATCGACGACTATCATGGAAAGCCTCTGCCGTGCGTTCCCTGCAATCAGCGAGGGTGCGTGGACGATTACTGCCCGAAGCAGTGCCCCATTCTGCTGCGGGGCAACTGCGAGCCCTGCTGCACGGACGGCCCGCAGGCGCATGGTCCGAGCTGCGTCGGCCCCTGTGGCCGTTAAGGGACGCCGCGCCGTCCATCGGCATCGGGTTCCCATATTTACACGTCTGAATCAGCACCGACGGCGACAGGCTCCAGCGCCGGATGAGACACCTCTGCCCCTTGCTTCGGCGAAGTCTGCTTGCCGCCGAATCCCGTGAGGACGTAATAAAAGACTGGTGTCAAAAAGATGCCGAACAGCGTCACGCCGATCATGCCGCTCAGCACGGCAACGCCCAGAGACTGCCGCATTTCCCAGCCGGCGCCCGTGGCAATCACAAGCGGGTAGACGCCGAAGATGAAGGCCAAGGAGGTCATCAGGATCGGCCGCAGCCGCAGCCGACATGCTTCCAGCGTCGCATCTCGTTGGCTCAGTCCTTCCTTGACCTTGGCCTCGGCATACTCGACGATCAGAATGGCGTTCTTGGCTGCCAGGGCGACGAGGACCACGAAACCGATTTGGCTGAAGATATCGACTGGATGATGAGCGATCCATGCAAGGCCGGCAATCGCGCTGAGCAGACACATCGGCACCACCAGGATGATCGCGAACGGCAGCTTCCAGCTCTCATAGAGAGACGACAGAACCAGGAACACCATCCCCACGGCGAATGCGAAAATGCACAGGACCATCGGCACCAGGAAGCCTGTACCGGGAATGGTGATGCCTGATCTGTCGGCCGTCACCTGCTGATAGCTAATGTTGGTCCACTCATAGCTCATCCCCTGCGGCAGGTTCGCCTTGCAGAGCTGCTCCATCACGGCGATGGCCTGGCCTGAGCTGTAGCCGGGCTTCGTCCCCCCGTTGATCGCTGCTGAGTTGTTGTCGTTGTAGCGCATGACGAACACAGGACCGCTATCGTTGCGCACGCGGAGCACCGCTCCCAGAGGCACCGGCTGTTTGTCGCGATTTCGCACCTGAAGGAGCTTGAGTTTATCAACTTCTGTGCGGAACTCGCCCTCCGCCTGGACGTTGACCTGCCAGATTCGGCCGAACTTGTTGAACTGGTTGACGTAAACCGAGCCCATGTTGGCATTGAGGGTGTTGTTGACATCTTCGAGAGAGACGCCCATTTGCATGGCAGCCTCCCGATCAACGTCCAGGAAGAACTGCGGTGTTCGCGCGCTGAACGTAGTGAAAACCTGGGCCAGCCCGGGCTGAGCGTTGGCTTTTTTAACAATGGTATCGGTCGCTTCCTGAAGCGCCTGGAGTCCGAGGCCGGTCTCGTCCTCGATCTGCAGCTGGAAGCCGCTGCTCTGGCCCAGCCCCGGCACGGGCGGCGCTCCGAAGACGACCGCGCGGCAACTAGGGATTTCCTTGGCATATCGTTCGTTGAGTTTCTGGATAATGTCGGCGGCCTGAGTATCAGGCGTAGTGCGATCCTTGAAGTCGTCCAGAATGACGAAAATCGTGCCCCAATTGGAGGAGTCGCATGCGAAGACCGCCGAATAGCCGGACACAGCCATGGCATACTTGACTCCTTTGGTCTCCATGGCTATGTTTGCCAGATCTTCCAGCGATTTCTGGGTTCGCTGCACGGAGGCTGCGGGGGGCAGTTCCACACTGACCAGCAAATACCCCTGGTCCTGATCGGGGATGAAGCCGGTCGGCGAAGTGGCGAAACCGAACCCGGTCAGGCCGAGGAGGCCGACGTAAACAATCAGGACGATGATGCTAAGGCGCAGCGACAGTCTCACCCCCGTCTTGTACGCTTGGGTACCGAGATCGAACGCCTTGTTAAACAGCCCAAAGAACCACCCCAGCAGCCGGTTCACAAGCCGACTCAAAAACCAACCCGCCACGGCGCCCGGCACAAAAAGGAGCGCCCGGGTTATCCACAATGCGGCCGCGTCGCCGACGGACCCGCGCAGGCCCGCCGTTATGGGCAACTCCGCGAAGCGTCCGAGCAGGAAGTAGGTTAGAAAGCCGAACAACGCGGCGATGCCCACCCGCGGGAGGGCTTCCTTGGCGTCTTTGTGTCCGGCGCCATGGGGCTTGATCCAGGCGACGGCCCGGGCGGGGGCCATCGTCAAGGCGTTGGTAGCTGAGAAGAATGCCGCGCTTGCAATCGTCAGGGCGAACTGGCGGAAGAACTGGCCCGTCAGCCCAGGAATGAAGGCGGTTGGAATGAACACCGCCGCGAGCACCAGGGTGATGCCGATCACCGGCCCGGTGATCTCGTCCATCGCCTTGATGGTCGCTTCCCGCGCCGGCAACCCTTTCCCCATCCACTGCTCGATGTTCTCGACAACCACAATTGAGTCGTCCACGACGATGCCGACGGCGAGGACCAGACCGAACAACGAGAGGTTGTTCAAGGAGAAACCGAGCGCCTTCATGACCACCATGGTGCCGATCAGGGCCACCACGATGTCGATGAGCGGCAGCAGCATGGCACGCCAATCCTGGAGGAACACGAGCACGACGACGATCACCAACCCGGCCGCGATGTAGATTGTGTTGATGACGTCCTCGACCGAGTGTTCGATGAATGGCGTGGTGTCGTAGGCGATCTGGTAATCCAATCCTTCGGGAAACCGCTTCTTGAGTTCCTCCATCTTCGCCTTGACCCCTTCCCCGGTCGCCAGAGCGTTCGCCGTGGGCAGGGCGAAGACAGCCAGGGCCACCGAAGGATAGCGCACCGTTTTACCGTCCTTGTTCATGCTGAGCGTGCAGACAAGGTCGGAGTTTTGGGCACCCAGGTCGAGGCGGGCCACGTCTTTGAGGCGGACATAACGACCGCCCTCGCCCACCTTGACGATAATGTCGCCGAATTGCTCCTCAGTGGAAAGCCGACCAAGGGTGTTCAGCACGAGCTGATAGGCTTGCCCCTTGGGCACCGGCTGTTGGCCGATGTTGCCGGCGGCCACTTGAACGTTCTGCGCGCGAATGGCGTTCATGACCTCGCCGGCGGTAACGTTGACCGCCGCGAGCTTCTGCGGATCGAGCCAGGCGCGCATGCTGTACTGCCGCTGACCCAAGAAGTTCACCAGGCCCACGCCGGATGACCGGGACAGTGGGTCGAATATGTTGATCTGGGCGTAGTTGCTCAGGTAGAGCGAGTCATAGCGGCCGTCCGGGGAAATCAGGTTGACAGCCAGAAGGATGTTAGGCGACTGCATTTTTACGTTGACCCCCTGCTTGTTAACGCTTTCGGGCAGCTGCGCCATAGCTAGCTGCACGCGGGTTTGTACGAGCATCAGGGCCATGTGAATATCAGTGCCCACCTCGAAGCTGACCGTCAGTGAATAGTTGCCGTTGTTGGTACAGGTGGCGGACATGTAGATCATGCCTTCGACGCCGTTGACCTGTTCCTCGATGGGTTGACCGACGGTTTCCGCCACCGTCTGGGCGCTCGCGCCCGGGTAGCTGGCGGTCACCAGAATCGTCGGAGGAACGATCGGCGGGTACTGGGCGGTCGGCAGCGCTGCGTAACAGATAATGCCGCAAACCACGATGACGATGGAAAGGACCCACGCAAAGACAGGCCGGTCGATGAAGAATCGAGACATGGCGTTACAACTCCAGGTGCGAAACGCTTCGTGATCCAGCGACGCCGCTCGAACTCCGGGACCTGCTCCTACTGCGGGGCGGTCTTCTTCGCGTCGCCGTCCGAGGGGAGCAGGGTCTGCATATCGACGTGTTTGGGCTCCACCTTATCGCCCGACCGGGCGCGCATTAGTCCTTCAACGACGAGCCAGTCGGTCGGCTTGAGGACTTCCACCTTCTTCTCCACCAACTTGCCGTCGGACCCCGGCTCCATCACCTTCCGGAATCGGTAGACTTCGCGTAGCCCCTCATGAAGCTGCCCAACCTCGACAATGCGGTGTTCGACCTCGTTCTTGTCGTTGACCACCCTAACAAACCTCTGCCCCTGGTCCGTGCCGAGGGCGCGGTCGTTGACGAGCAGGGCCTCGTGAGGGGCGGCGATCGGCACCCGAATGCGAGCGAAAAGACCGGCCACCAGGGTTTCGTCCTCGTTGGGGAAGACCGCGCGCACCTGGATGGACCCAGTGTTGGGGTCGAGCTGATTGCTAACGTAATCGATGGTCCCGGCGATCGGAAACGCGTCGTCGTTGCCCACGCCCAGGTTCATTCCCACCGGCATCTCTCCCTTGCGCGCGGACTTGAGCTTGCCCTCGCGGATCTGGATCTGAACTTGCTGCGCGGTCTTCTGGTCCACGTTGAAGTAGGCCCAGACGGGTTTCAGGGAGACGATGTTGTCCAGTACGGTGACGGCCTGGGTGACCATGTCGCCGGCGTTGACAAGATGGCGCGTGGAGCGGCCGCTGAGGGGGGACGTGACCTTGCACCAATCGTAATTGAGCTGGGCCATCTCAAGAGCAGCCTCGGCCTGCCCGATACCGGCGGTCGCCACGCTGATATTGGCCTTGGCCTCATCGCGGGCCCCCAGGCGCCTGACAACTTCTTGATCGCTAATGGCCCCCTTCTCCTGCTTCTGGACGGACAGGCCAATGTCGTAGTCGGCCTGCGCCTTGACGAGAGCAGCCTTTGCTAGATCCAGAGACGCCTTGGCGTGGCTCAGAGTCGCCTTGGCCTGGTCCAAGGCGGCCTTGTAGGGGCGATCATCGATCTCGAAAAGGATGTCGCCCTCCTTGACGTCCGCACCGTCCTTGACAACGATCTTGGTCAAGAAACCGCTCACGCGTGCCTTGACGTCCACTGACTGCACGGCCTGGGTCCGAGCTGTGAACACTTGAAAGTCGGAGACATCTTTGCGTTCGACGGGCCGGCTTACCAACACGACGGGCGGGGGAGTTTCCGCCGCCTGTGGGTTCTTCTGATCGCAACCTGCCGCCGCCAAGAACGCAGCCGCAAGAGAAAGGATGCCCGCCTTGACCATGGATTGCGCCCGCATGGGTAATCTCCAATAACTGAATTGCCCAACCTGGTTGTCGGTCGTTCCGCCGGACTGGATTGCGTTCATAGTCGCATGCACATATGAAGCTACGATATTCCCGCCTGTCTGTGCCCCCAAGACCCGAGCGCTACCAAGGGACTTGCGCCTTGTCAAGAAAATCCCGGAGCAAGCGAAGTTCGAAGTTCTCCGGCTGAACCTCCTTGCAGAGCTTTCAGGTCTATAGATTGCAGGATCTGATAAAGCGACGTCCTTGACTTCCCATCGCTCTTGCATTAGTCGTAGCGTGAGCGTATCCGAGGCCCGCCTATGTCGGCTACTGTTTCGACTGCCGGCTCACCGCCAACGTGGGCTGCACCTCGGAAGCCCGCATGTAGCACGTCCGCCTTCGTTGTGTCATACTGCCCAGGATGAAGGAAAGAAGCGGGGGATAGGTCGAGTCACCGCCGGACGGCGCTCGCCCTGTTGAGTCCACATAGAGATGGAACACCAGCTTCAAGCGATTGTGACGGTTCTTTCCTTGGTGAATCCCATGATATGCGGGGCCATGTTCGCGCGGATCGAGGCCGGCCAGGCTCGCGCCGCGCAACTGGTCGACGCCGGCAAGGCAGCGCTGGCCGTGCTGGTCATTCTGGTTGTCGCCGCCCTGGTGGGAGCAAGAGTGCTGCAAGTCTTCGGCGTATCGCTGGATGCCTTCTCCGTTGCCGGGGGCGCAGTGCTGGCATGGATTGGGTTCACCATGTTGCGCACCCATCCAGCGCCGGCCCACGACCCCCCGAAGGAGGGCGTGGACGAGAAGCCGTCGATCACACCGCTGATCCTATTCGCGGCCAGCCCGGGGACGATTACCGGAGTCATCACGCTTGCCGTCACCCATGCGAAGCTGCAACTGCCCGTTACGGCGCTGGTAGCGGTCGCGGTGGCCACGGCCGTAATGTGGATCGTCATGGTGCTCATGGCCCGCGGGGGAACTCCTGCACCCGGCGGCTTTTTGCGCGACACGGCAACGCAGTTCATGGGATTGATCGTTGTCGCCATGGGCGTGCAGTTCGCGCTCACCGGCGTACGAGCTTTTTTCCTCGAGCAACCTTGACCAGGAATGCGCCGGCAGCAACCGGCCGACAACCGTGCGATAGCACGGGCTGAGATCACCTCGTCTCACCGGATTCGAGCCGAGCGGTGACATTGGGGCTAGACAAATGGCCGGCACAAGTGAAACTCGTTGGCACTTTCTGCCGATCGCGCGCTGGTTGCCGCAATACCAGCCGGCGTGGTTGCGGTTTGACCTCGTCGCCGGCGTAACGCTCGCGGCCTATGCCGTCCCGCAGTCCCTCGCCTATGCCGGATTGGCCGAATTGCCGCCACAGACGGGGCTCTATTGCTACCTGCTCGCGGGGCTTGGCTACGTGCTGTTCGGATCGTCGCGTCACCTGGCCATTGGCCCGACATCCGCCATCGCACTGCTCGTGGGAGTTGCCCTGAGCAGCCTCTCCGAGGGAGATGCCGGGCGACAGACTGCTCTGTCATCATCGACCGCGTTGATCGTGGCCGGCGTTTTTGCCCTGGCTTGGCTGCTGCGACTCAGCGTACTCGTGAGTTTCATTTCCGAGAGCATCCTGACCGGCTTCAAGGCCGGGGCCGCGCTGGTCATTGCCTCGACCCAGCTACCGAAGCTTTTTGGCGTGAAGGGGGGCGGAGGCGACTTCTTTGAACGAATCTGGGAGCTGCTGCCACAGCTACCGGAGACAAACCTGCTCACTCTGGTCATCGGCGTGGGGGCAATCCTGGCTCTGTTGCTGGGCGAGAAGTTCCTACCCGGCCGACCTGTTGCGCTGGGCGTTGTGCTGGTCGCGCTGGTGGTAGCGTCGGTGGGCCAGGTCGAGCAGCACGGCGTGAAGGTCGTGGGCGAATTGCCCTCAGGATTGCCGCACCTCCAGGTTGGCGGCGCGAGTCTCGGCACGGTGGGAATCGTGGAACTCCGGCATCTGACGACCTTGGCATTCGCTTGCTTCTTGCTGGCTTA
>Ga0306920_100004234_pt1 | contig 18409 bp, 19 predicted proteins | sample flu12Cox44000170_FD_204666 | JGI IMG/M metagenome (GOLD analysis project Ga0306920, IMG submission 204666) | Lab enrichment of tropical soil microbial communities from Luquillo Experimental Forest, Puerto Rico - flux4day.12C.oxic.44.000.170 (v2)... | ecosystem: Environmental > Terrestrial >... | reverse complement strand
AGGACTTGCGGCGGCGTATGTGTTCGGCGATCGGCTGAACCTCATCTTGGTCGTGCAAGCGCAGTTGTGGCGCTCATTGTGGCTCGTCGCCTGTCTCGGCGCGGCCGGCCTCGCCATTTGCGCGGCAGAGCTGTGGCGGCGCGGCGCAGCCTATCGGCTGTGCTTTGGCCTCATCTGCCTTGCCTGGGTTGGCTCAACCCTCCCGGGGGTCGCATTCGGATCGAGCGCGCTCGCTCTTGCTGTATTGTGGTCGGCGCGCGCCGGGCGATCGATGAGCCCATGGGCGCAGGGAGCGATGTGGCTGATCACCGGCCTCTTATTGCTCCATATCGAGGGCGCGACCGCCATCGAGCTTGCCGGCATGATCCAGGGCATGCCCCCGGGCACGGAGTTGTTCCGGCAATATGTACTGGCGAGCTATCTACACCTGCTCCCTGTGGTCATCCTGCTGACGGTGTATCTGAATAATGAGCGCATGCGCCTGCCGCCCACGCTCGCCGCTATTGGGAGCCTTTTCGTTGCGGCCCTCGCTGTGATCACGTGGGACAGCCGCGCGCCGCGCCGCATCTCTCTGGAATCAGGGCGCCCGCCCGAGGAGCTGGCAGCGCTCATAGGCGACGTTCACCGCGACATGCTCTGGCTTCCGGCAGGCGCCGAACCCTGGTTCTGGTTCCATACGCCCAATTGGGGCGCCGATTTCCAAGGCGCCGGCATGGTATTCTCGCGGCCCCTCGCCATGTTCTGGGCACAGCGGATGCACGAACTCGTTGCGCTCGGGATTCTGGACAAGGGAACGATGACGCCATTTGCGACGCCGGTCACGCAAGCCCTCCCGGTCCTCACCAAAAGCGCGATCCTTTCCTTGTGCCTTCGCGTGGATGGACCGGCGGTGATCGTGGCGGGGCTCGAGACCGCGGATACCATTCCATCGGGTATCGAGGTCACCGTCTGGCGTTTGCCGGTCCCACAATACAGCACGTTCGTCGTCGATGGCGAGGTCGATTGGAACCGTGTCGAAGCCTATGTGGTTATCAAATGTGACGCGGTCAGACAGAAGCAGGCGAAACGCTGAAGTAACCGACTAGGCAACCGAAATCCGCGCTGGTCCCAGGCGCGACATGGACTGAGCGTTCAGATTCGGCTTTTGCATCAGCTACACAGGCCAATCATGATGGCCTAAGCTTGTCCTGAGAATGGCCCCAACTCCGGTCGGCTCGTCGAGCCGGGCTTGAAGGGCTCACCGGATCGTGGAGGAGACGAAATGACTGTGCAGCCATCCCCTGTCGCACCGGTTGCCCGCTCGGCCATGGCCTATGTGCTCGCTGGAGGCCGTGGCAGCCGCCTGATGGAGCTCACCGACAAGCGAGCCAAGCCCGCCGTTTTCTTTGGCTGCAAATCGCGCATCATCGACTTCGCGATCTCCAACGCCCTAAACTCAGGGATCCGCAGGATCGCGGTCGCAACACAATACAAGGCCCATAGCCTGATCCGGCATTTGCAGCGCGGCTGGAACTTTCTTCGCCCTGAGCGCAATGAGAGCTTCGATATCCTCCCGGCGAGCCAGAGAGTGAACGACAGCCTGTGGTATGCGGGCACCGCCGACGCGGTCTATCAGAATATCGATATCATCAGGAGCCACGGCCCCCAATATATCGTCATTCTGGCCGGGGACCACATTTACAAGATGGACTATGAGCTCATGCTGCAACAGCATGTGCAAAGCGGGGCCGATGTGACAGTGGGCTGCATCGAGGTGCCGCGGCAGGACGCCTCGGCGTTTGGCGTGATGGCGATCGACGAGAGCGATCGGATCACGTCCTTTCTCGAGAAGCCGGAAGATCCGCCCGGAATGCCAGATAATCCGGACATGGCGCTCGCCAGCATGGGCATCTATGTCTTCGAGACGAATTTCCTCCTCGATCAACTGCGGCGGGACGCGGCTCATCAAGGTTCGAGCCGCGATTTCGGCAAGGATATCATTCCTCACCTGGTGCGCCACGGAATGGCTGTGGCTCATCGTTTCGGCCGCTCATGCGTGCGCGAGAACCCGAATGCGGAAGCCTATTGGCGCGATGTGGGAACGGTCGATGCTTACTGGCAAGCCAATATCGATCTCACCGAGGCTGCTCCCTCGCTCGACCTATTTGACCGCAACTGGCCGATCTGGACCTTCGCCGAGGTCACGCCGCCCGCCAAATTCGTTGGGGACGGCAACGGTAACCAGGGGACTGCGGTGAACTCGCTCGTTGCGGGCGGATGCATCGTGGCAGGTGGTGAGGTGCGCCGCTCTCTTCTGTTCACCGGCGTGCGAATGGATCTTCGCGCCAAGGTCGACAGCTCTATCCTTCTGCCGCATGTCAAGATCGGGCGCGAAGCCCGCCTCTTGAACACGGTCGTCGACCGGGGCGTCATCATCCCTGAGCGCCTCGTCGTGGGCGAGGACGCCGCGGCCGATGCGCGCCGGTTTCGCCGCACCGAGAAAGGCATTTGCCTGATCACCCAGCCGATGATCGATCGTTTGACCAATCGCTGACCGGCGCGACACTCGACAGCCGCCAATGCAAGCCCTATCCGTCGCCTCCGAGATCTTTCCTTTGATCAAGACGGGCGGGCTCGCAGACGTTGCGGGCGCCCTACCGCGTGCCCTGGCGCGAGAAGGCATCGCCGTCAGATCTTTGGTTCCGGGATATCCGGCCGTGCTCGCGGCTCTCGCCGGCTCAGAGGAGATGCGGGGATTCGAGGACGTCTTCGGCGGGCCGGCGCGATTGCTGAGCGCCGAGGCCGCCGGCCTTTCGCTGTTGGTGCTCGACGCGCCTCATCTCTATCGACGCGAGGGCAATCCCTATCTCGACGCAACGGGGCTGAGCTGGCCCGACAACGCCTTTCGCTTCGCCGCCCTCGGGCGGGTCGCGGCCGACATCGCTGAGGGCAAACTGCCGGGCTTCGTCCCTGACGTCGTCCACGCCCACGACTGGCAGGCCGGCTTGACTTTTGCCTATCTGCAGGCCGGTTCCGGCCCGCGCTGCGGCACGGTCATGACGATCCACAACCTCGCCTTTCAGGGCCTGTTTCCAGGGGAAATTCTCGGCAGGCTCGGCTTACCTGCGAGCATGATGACGCTGGAGGGGTTGGAATTCTACGGCCAGATCGGCTTCCTGAAGGCCGGGCTCCGTTATGCGGACGCGATCACGACGGTCTCACCCACCTATGCGGTCGAGATCCGGACACCCGAGAACGGCATGGGGCTCGACGGGCTATTGCGCGCTCGGGCCTCGGTGCTCTCAGGCATCTGCAACGGCATCGACACCGAGATCTGGAACACGCGCAGCGATCCCCAACTCGTCGTTCCGTATGACGCCGACACTCTCGAGCGCAAGACGATCAACAAGGCGGCGTTGCGAGAGCGGCTCGGCCTCGCCGAGGTCGCGGACACACCACTCTTTGGGCTGATCACCCGCCTGACGAGCCAGAAGGGCATCGATCTTGTGATCGCAACGATACCTGATCTCATGGCCGGTGGAGCCCAACTGGCGCTACTCGGCTCCGGCGAGGCCGCAATCGAGGTGGCGCTCGCACGGGCTGCCTCGGAGAATCCCGGCCGTGTCGCGGTCGTCTTCGGCTATGACGAGGGGCTGGCGCATCTGATGCAGGGTGGCTGCGACGCGCTGATCGTCCCTTCGCGCTTCGAGCCTTGCGGCCTGACGCAGCTGGCAGCCCTGCGCTACGGCACTTTGCCGGTGGTCTCGCGTGTAGGTGGTCTTGCCGACACGGTCATCGACGCCAATGAGGCCGCGATTTCGGCCGGCGTGGCGACCGGGTTCCAGTTCGGGCCTCCGAACGCCGACAGCCTGAGACAGGCGTTCGATCGCGCGTTCGTTCTGTGGCAGGACAAGGCCGCCTGGCTGCGTCTCCAACGCAACGCCCTCGCCAGCGATGTGGGATGGGACCGATCGGCCAGGATCTACGCCTCACTGTTCAGATCCGTGGCAAGCCAGGCCGCGTCCAGGCGCGCCTGAGTCAGCGCTCCTTCCCCCACACCTGTGTCCGGCCTGTCGGGCATTACTCCTTGCGCAAAAATCATATCATTCGGGCGCAGCAGCCCACCCTCCCCCAGCCCGCATGATCGTGCCCTCGTCCGACAGGCGGCGGCCCTCCTCCCTCGCCAAAAACCTGAAAAGTTTCACGTTGCCGTGAGTTGCTTCGAAGCGGTCGCGGTGATTGTATACAAAGCTGCGACACATGGCACCGCTCCGGCGAGATGCCGTTGGTCGCATTTTCCCATCGGGAGGGACGACATGAAAACGGGCTTTCTCATCGCCGGTGCCTTGGCCCTCTCCGCGACCGCCGCCTCGGCGCAGACATTACGCATCGGCCTCCTTGACGATCCGGACCTGCTCGACCCGGCTCCCGGCAAGAGCTTCGTCGGGCGCATCGTCTTCCAGTCGATGTGCGACAAGCTCGTCGACATCAGCCCCGATCTCAAGATCGTCCCTCGCCTCGCCTTGTCCTGGGAAACGACGGAAGACGGCAAGGTCCTCACCTTCAAGCTGCGAGATGGCGTGACCTTCCAGGACGGCGAGCCCTTCAACGCCGCTGCCGTGAAATACAATATCGAGCGCGACAAGACGATGCCCGAATCGATCCGCAAGGCGGAGCTCGCTTCGGTCGATACCGTTGAGGTGATCGATCCGCTCACCGTGCGCTTCAACCTCAAGAAGCCCGATTCGACCTTGCTCGCGGCCCTCACCGACCGCTCTGGCATGATGGTCGCACCTGAGGCGGCGAAACAGGCAGGCGCCAAATTCGGCCTGAACCCCGTCTGCTCGGGCCCCTACAAATTCGTCGAGCGCGTGCAGCAGGACCACATCACCTTGGCGCGCGACCCCAATTACTGGAACGCCAAGGCCTTCTCCTTCGAGAAGATCGTATTCCGCACCATCCCGGATTCGACCGCGAGGCTCGCGAGCCTCCGCTCCGGCGACCTCGACATTGCCGAGCGCGTCGAGCCGACCGACGTCAAGGAGCTCGAAGCGCAGAAGGGCTTCAAGGTCTTCTCGGTGGTGTCGCTCGGATATCAAGGGTTGACCATCAATGTCGCTAACGGGCCGGCCTCGAAAGCTCCGATCGGCCAGGACAAGCGCATTCGTCAGGCGCTGTCTCTGGCGATCGACCGGCAGGGGCTGGTCGATGCGGCGTTCGACGGGCAATTCGTCCCGGCTGGCCAGGCGGTGCCGCCAGTGAGCCCCTATTACTCCGATAAATTCCCCCCTCCCGCGCGCGACCTCGACAAGGCAAAGGCGCTGCTCAAAGCGGCAGGTGTCGAGCACCCTGTGCTCAATCTGCGTTACACGACGTCCTCGCGCGGCCAGAAGGTCAACGAGATCATCCAGGCGATGGCGGCGGAGGCTGGCTTCGACGTCAAGCTCGTCTCGACCGAATTCGCGACGCAAATGAAGGTGCAAACCGACGGGGATTTCGAGGGATCGCAGATCGGCTGGTCCGGACGCCCCGATCCTGACGGCAACATCTACTCCTTCTATGTATGCGGCGGGGGCCTGAACGACAGCCATTACTGCAATCAGGATGTCGACAAGATCCTTGGCGACGCGCGACTCACGACCGATGTCGCCGCCCGCAAGGCGCTCTACGAGAAATTCAACGCCATCGCTCTCGACGAATTGCCGATCATCTACCTCTATTTCGAGAAATGGATCTGGGGCGTGACGGCGAAGCTCCAGGGATTCACACCCTATCCGGACGGCATGATCCGCCTCGAAGGCGTGAAGCTCGCCCAGTAAGGTGCGTAGCCTGGCCGTGCCCGACCGTCAGCAGATGAGCCGCAGCTCCCGTTGCGCTCGCGACCTCATGCAGGTCCTTCCGGCATGAGCGGCGTGATCCCCTACGTGGTCAGGCGCGCCCTGACGGCGCTGCCGACGATCGCCATCTTCGCCTGCTTCGTCTTCCTGCTGCAGAAGCTTCTTCCAGGCGACCCCGTCCTTGCCATGGCGGGCGAGGACCGCGACCCTGCGACGATCGCCGCCTTGCGCTTGCAATACCACCTCGATGATCCCTTGCCGCTGCAATTCCTGCACTGGGCAAAGGGAGCTCTCGCCGGCGATCTCGGCGAGTCGCTGCGCAACCACGACACGGTCATCCATCTGATCGCGCAGAAGCTGCCCGTGACGATCGAATTGGCCTTGCTGTCCACCTTGTTCTCGCTGCTGATCGGCATTCCGGCCGGCATATTGGCGGCAGCGAAGAAGGGGTCCGTCTGGGACAATCTCGCCCGGGGCGTTGCGCTTTGGGGCGTCTCGATCCCGACCTTCTGGTTCGGGATCGTGCTGATCATCATCGTCTCGGTCAATCTGCAATGGCTGCCGGCTTCGGGCTATGCCTCGATCGCCGAGGATCCCTGGCAGAATATCCGCACGATGATCCTGCCGGCCTTCGTGCTTGGAAATGCGCAGGCCGGCATTCTGATGCGCCACACGCGCTCATCCATGCTCGAAGTGCTGCGGCAGGACTATGTGCGCACGGCGCGCGCCAAGGGGCTCTCCGAAATGCGGGTGGTGATGGCCCATGCGTTCCGCAATGCGCTCGGGCCGCTCGTGACCGTGACGGCGGTGCTGCTTGGGCAGTTGCTCGCCGGAGCGGTGCTGACCGAGCAGGTGTTCTCGATACCGGGCTTTGGGAAGATGCTCGTCGACGCGGTCTTCAACCGCGACTACGCGGTGGTGCAGGGTGTGGCGCTGTGCACAGGCGTTGGCTTCATCGTCCTCAACCTCCTCGCGGACATCGCCCAGCTGCTGCTCAATCCGAGGCTGAGGGCCTCATGACGCTCGCACTCGAACGCCAACCCGGTATCGAGACCGAGGCGCCGACGCCGCGTGGCGGAGCCTTTCGCAAGCTGATGGCCAATCCTTCGGCGGTGCTGGGACTATCCATTGCGGCCGTCTGCATCGGCTGCGCGCTTTTCGCGCAATGGATCATGCCGTTTGATCCACTGAAGCCGAACTATGCGCTGATCCGCAAGCCCGCCTCTGCCCTTCACTGGCTCGGGACGGACGAGCTCGGCCGCGATATCCTGTCCCGACTGATCCTTGGTGCGCGGACCTCGCTTTCGGCAGGCCTCGTCTCTGCCGGCATCGCGGTCGGCGTCGGCTCCTTCTTCGGCGTGCTTGCCGGCTATATCGGCGGCACGGTCGACATAGTCATCTCGCGCGTTGCCGATGCGTTGCTCGCTACGCCCTTCCTGATCGTCGCCATCGTGCTCGCGACCTTCCTCGGACCGAGCCTCGCCAATGCGATGATCGCGATCGGGCTCGCGGCGGCACCCGTCTTCACCCGCATCGCCCGCGCGCAAGTCATCGACATCAAGGCGACGGACTACGTCGAAAGCGCGCGTGCCCTGGGCTTCCGGGATTGGCGTATCGTCGTGCATCATATCCTCCCGAACATCGCCGCCCCCTTGATCGTGCAGGCGACGCTGACCATGGCCCAGGCCATCACGGCCGAAGCCTCGCTGTCCTTTCTGGGGCTCGGCGAGCAACCTCCCATCCCGTCCTGGGGCGCCATGCTGAATTCGGCAAAGTCCTACCTCACCCAGGCGCCCGGAATGTCGCTGTGGCCTGGCCTCGCGATCTTCCTATCGGTGCTCGCCTTCAACCTGATCGGAGATGCGCTGCGTGACGCGCTCGATCCACGCCAGGAATAGCCGCAGAGCCTCTGCGCGAATTGGATGCGGGGCTCGCGGACGAGCACGCTCGGGGAGAACCTTGCTCGCGCCCTGCAGATCGGCCGGGAGATTGCACCGCCATCGTGCGCCGCCGATAGCCTCGCGGAGACTTGATCAGCGGCCCTGCGCCCGCAGCGGCGATGTGTTGCTGCCAAGGTCCTCGCCACGCTTGACACGCTCGAGCTAGTTACGAAAATGCCTCGACTGGGCCACGCAAGAAGTGGCGGCAAAATGAGGAGATTACCGGAGCGGCCTGAGGGATAGGGAGGATAAGAGGTGCAGAAGACACTTCGCAAACAATTCCGCCAAACTCGCCGATTTGAGCCCGAATACCACCGGTCCAGGCATTCGCGGCGCCGATGCGGCCCATGAGCCAGATTACGGGTGTAAAGGAAGCGTCGGCGGCAGCTCTCCTCTCGGTGCGCGGTGTCGCGGTGCGCTTCGGCGGCATCGTAGCGCTCGACGGCATATCCTTCGATCTTCCCCCTGGATCAATCGTCGGCCTGATTGGGCCGAATGGCGCCGGCAAGACGACGCTGTTCAATTGCCTGAGTCGCCTTTACACGCCGAGCGCAGGCGATATCGTCTTCGACGGCTGCTCCATCCTCAGCCGACCCGCCCATCGTATCGTCGAGCTCGGTATCGGCCGCACCTTCCAGAACCTCGCGCTCTTCCGCAACCTCTCCGTCATCGACAATGTGCGCATCGGTGGCCATTGTCGCAGTGGCGGCGACTATTTCAGCGATGCGTTGCACCTGCCATGGACCCGTCGCAGCGAGGCGGATCTCGACAGGCGCGCGCGCGAGTTGATTGCCTATCTCGGCCTGGACGACGTCCTCGAGCGGCGAGTCGCCGATTTGCCATTCGGCACGCAAAAGCGCGTGGAGCTGGCGCGTGCCCTCAATTCGGCCCCGAAGCTCCTCCTGCTCGACGAGCCCGCCTGCGGGCTGAGCCACGAAGAGGTCGAGGCATTGTCGGCGACAATCCTCCAGATCCGCGACGATCGCGCTCTGACGATCCTTGTGGTCGAACATCACATGAGCCTCGTCATGTCGATCTCCGATCGGGTCGTCGCCCTCAATTTCGGACGCAAGATCGCCGAAGGAACGCCCGCACAGGTGCAGCAGCATCCCGATGTCATCGACGCCTATCTGGGCACGGGGCACGCATGACCGCGCTTCTCGAAGTCGAGGAGCTGCGCGCCGGTTACGGGGCGACCCAAGTGCTGCACGGCCTCAGCTTCAGCGTCGTCGAGGGCGGAGTGACGACACTGCTCGGCGGCAATGGCGCCGGCAAGACGACCACCTTGCGGGCCTTGTGCGGAATGGTCGCGCGCAGCGGCGCAATCAGAATGGCAGGGCGTTCGATCGCTTCACTGTCGACCGAGGACATTGCGAGATTGGGGGTCGCGCATGTGCCGGATGGACGCGGCACTTTCTCGCGTCTCACCGTCGAAGAGAATCTGCAGCTTGGCGCCATAAGCCGGCGCGACCCGCAAGGCATCGCCAGCGATATGCGGCGCATTTACGGCTATTTCCCCATACTCGAGCGGCGTTCCTCGCAGCAGGCCGGCATGCTTTCCGGCGGCGAGCAGCAAATGCTCGCCGTCGGCCGCGCCTTGATGCTGCGCCCCAAGCTCATGTTGCTCGATGAGCCCTCCTTCGGTCTCGCGCCACGCGTGGTACGGGAGCTCTTCGCCATCCTCGCAGCGCTCAAGGCGAATGAAGGGGTCAGTATTCTGCTGGTTGAGCAGAACGCGTCGATCGCGCTCGACCTCGCCGATCACGCCTATCTCCTCGAGACGGGACGCATCGTCTTCTCGGGGCCGGCGAGGGATATAAGGGAGGATGAGAAGATCCGCCGATCCTATCTGGGTTACTGAGAAGCCAAGAGGAGACCGTCTTTCGCGAGCAGGCATTCCGTCGCGAGCACAGCCCCAGGGACGGACATTCTAGGGATTGATATGGAACTTCTCCTGCAACAAATCCTCGCCGGACTCGCAACCGGCACGATCTATGCGTGCATCGCGCTCGCGATCGTCATGACTTATCTTGCGATCGGCCATCTCAACTTTGCGCAGGGCGAGATGGCGATGTTCTCGACCTTCGTCGCCTGGCAGCTGATCCAATGGGGCGTCCCCTATTGGATCACCTTCCTGGCCACGATCAGCCTCTCCTTCCTCGGCGGCGTGCTCATCGAGCGGGTGGTGCTGCGCCCGATCCACAACGCGCCCGTCTTGAGCCATGTCGCGGTGTTCATCGGCCTCTTGGCAATACTCAACAGCCTTGCAGGCTTCATCTGGAACTTCTCGGTCAAGCCATTCCCGACCCCCTTTGGCACGGCGGCGCTCGGCGAAGGCGGGTTCGTCAGCGCGCATCAGGTCGGGATGATCGCCGTGACCTTGGTCGTCCTCGCCTTCCTCTACGCCTTCTTCCGCTTCACGCGCATCGGCCTTGCCATGCGGGCAGCGGCGGCTGATCCGGTCTCGGCGCGTCTCGTTGGCATCAGGGTCGACTGGATGATGGCGCTCGGCTGGGGCATGGCCTCGTCGATCGGCGCCATCGCCGGCATGATGATCGCTCCGATCGTGTTCCTCGAGCCGAACATGATGCTCGGCGTCCTCCTCTACGGTTTCGCCGGCGCCGTGCTTGGCGGCCTCGCAAGCCCGCTCGGCGCCGTCTGTGGCGGCCTGATCGTCGGCGTCATCGAGAATCTCGCCGGGACATTCATCCCTGTCATCGGCGGCGAGCTGAAATTTACGATCGCGCTCGTCGTGATCGTCGCCGTTCTGCTCATGAAACCACAGGGGCTGTTCGGCCGCCCCGTGCTGCACCGGGTGTAGTCCGTGTCGCTCCCCTCTGACGAAACTCTCGAGGCCGTCCCGCAACCGGCCGTCGCCGGGCGGATGTCGCCGAGCCTCCTCGTTCGCTCGGGCTTCGGCCTGTCGGCACTCGCCGTCGCGCTTATCCTGCCGCTCCTCACGCCGAGCTTTCTGACGTTCCAGCTGACGCTTGTTCTCGTCTATGCGATCGCCATCATGGGCCTCAACCTGCTCACCGGGTTCAATGGCCAATTCTCGCTCGGCCATAGCGCCTTCTATGCGATCGGCGCCTATACGGCGGCGATCCTGATGGACAAGGCGAGCCTGCCCTACGCGCTCACCCTCCCGGCGGCCGGCGTGACCTGCTTCATCTTCGGCTTCCTGTTCGGCCTACCGGCATTGCGCCTCGAAGGGGTGTATCTCGCTCTGGCGACCTTCGCGCTCGCGGTCGCGACCCCGCAGATCCTGAAGCTGTCTCCGCTCGAATACTGGACGGGCGGCGTGCAGGGGATCGTCATCGACAAGCCCGACGCGCCGTTCGGCCTGCCGCTCAACCAGGATCAATGGTTGTATTATTTCACTTTGCTGGTGGCGGTGGCGATGACGATCGTCGCCACCAACCTCGTCGCCAGCCGGACCGGCCGGTCCATGATGGCCATTCGCGACAATCCGACCGCGGCGCGCTCGATGGGCATCAACATCGCCCTCTACAAATCGCTGACCTTCGGCGTCAGTGCGCTCTACACCGGCGTCGCCGGCGCGCTCGGCGCCATCGTGGTGCAGTTCGTGGCACCCGACAGCTTCACCTTCTTCCTGTCGATCTCCTTGCTCGTCGGGCTCGTCGTCGGCGGCGTCGGATGGATTCCCGGCGCATTCTTCGGCGGGGCCTTCGTGCTCTTCGTGCCGAACTTCGCCGAGAGCCTCTCCAAAGGCTTGTCCGGGGCGGTATATGGCGTGATGATCATTTTGCTCATCTATGTGATGCCTTCGGGCGCGGCCGGTCTCGCGCGAATGGCTGGGCGATTGCGCCACGCGCGAGGCGATCGATCCTGATGGTCAAGAAGGGAGGAAAGACATGAAAGGGAGGAAAGACATGCGACCGCCGTCTCATCGACTGCGCCTTGCCGCCCTGGTGGGCCTTGCAGGCTTTGCCCTCGCCTCGGCTCCGCCCGCAATGGCGCAAAAGAAATACGATCCGGGCGCGAGCGACACCGAGATCAAGGTCGGCAACATCATGCCCTATAGCGGGCCGGCCTCCGCCTATGGCATCATCGGCCAGACCGAAGCGGCCTATTTCAAGAAGGTCAATGCCGAGGGAGGCGTGAACGGCCGCAAGATCAACTTCATCTCCTATGATGACGCCTATAGCCCGCCGAAGGCCGTGGAGCAGGCCCGCAAGCTCGTCGAGAGCGACGGCGTGCTCCTCCTCTTCCAGTCTTTGGGCACTCCGTCCAACACGGCCATCCAGAAATACATGAACGCCAAGAAGGTGCCGCAGCTCTTCGTTGCGACTGGCGCCACGAAATGGGGCAACCCGAAGGAGTTCCCCTGGACGATGGGATGGCAGCCGACCTATCAGTCCGAGGCCCGCATCTACGCGAAGTTCATCCTCGACAATTACCCGAACGGCAAGATCGGCGTCCTCTATCAGAATGACGATTACGGCAAGGATTACCTGAAGGGCCTCAAGGACGGGCTCGGCGACAAGGTGTCGATGATCGTGGCCGAAGTGCCTTACGAGACCTCGGACCCGACTGTCGATTCGCAGATCGTCAAGCTGAAGGCCTCGGGCGCCGACATCTTCTTCAATGTGGGCACGCCGAAATTCGCCGCGCAGGCGATCAAGAAGGTGGCGGAGATCGGCTGGAAGCCGGTGCAGATCCTCAACAACGTTTCGAACTCGATCGGCGGCGTGCTGAGCGCAGCCGGCCTCGAGAATTCCAAAGGGGTGTTGAGCACCATCTACTACAAGGGCCCGACCGATCCGACCTGGAAGGACGATCCCGGCTTCAAGGCCTGGTCGGTCTTCATGGACACATATTACCCGGGTGGAGATCGGACCGACAACAGCACGGTTTACGGCTATCTGCTCGGTCAGACCCTGGTGCAGGTTCTCAAGCAATGCGGCGACGACCTCACGCGTGAGAACGTCATGAGGCAGGCCGCGAATCTCAACCATCTCGAGCTCGATATGCTACTGCCAGGCATCGCCATTGATACGAGCCCGACCCGCTACTACCCGCTCGAGCAAATGCAGATGGAGAGGTTCGACGGCGAGCGCTGGCAGCTCTTCGGCCCTGTCATGGCCGGAACGGTCTCCGGCTGACAAAGCGGCGCCAGGCGCGCTCACGCGCCCCTGCTTCTTGCGTCCCTTCCGACGCGCCAATGCGGCGGGAGGGGCGCCGGGTCCCCCCGATCAGAACATCTCGAAATCGCCGTCGCTGCCGTCCAAATCTTCGCGGCCATGCGCGGAGCGCAGACGCCTGGCGAGCTGTGACAAGGTCACCACCTCTGCGGCCCGGTCCACATCGAGCGACCAGTGCCGCGGTGCCGATCGAGCGAGCTCGGACAGGAAATCGGCGAGGCAGGCGAGCTTCTGGCGCGTCAGGTCAAGTCCCTGCATGGCGATCATGAAGGGCTGACCGCGCATCCTGATGACATGCGCGAATGCATCATCGCCGGGAATGGAGACCTGCGCCAGGGAATGCGCCATGGCCTGCAGCTCATCGGCCACGCGGCAAAGAATGTCGACGACCGGCTCGGCCCCTGTCGCAGTGTCCTCCTGCCGGAGCGGTTTCATGCTGCTCATCTTGCCACCGTCAGAAGAGTTCGACGCTACCTGTCGTTGCGATCTTGATCGGCGCCGCTTCTTCGCGGACCGTATCCACGAATATTTGTCGTGCCTGGCCGGTCACCGGCTTGTATTCGACGCGCCGCCCTCGCTCATCACCCAAGCTCTGGCTCGTTATGGTGATGCCTTCGGTCATCAGGAAGCGCTTCGCGAACTCGCCGTTCAAATGGCCGATATCGGACAGACCTTTAACAATGCGGGCCCCGCCGAAGCGCCTGGATCGAGCGCTTCACCACGTCCATGCCGACGCCGCGCCCGGAGATGTCGGACACGGTCTCGGCCGTCGAGAAGCCGGGCAGGAAGATCAGGTTGTCGATCTCGTCCTCGCTGAGCACGGCGTCGGGCGCAATGAGGCCTTTGTTCGCCGCAATGCTCTTGACCCGCGCCCTGTCGATGCCGGCACCGTCATCGGCAACCTCGATGACGATGCGGCCGGAACGATGCAGGGCGCACAGACGCACTACGCCTTCGGCTGGCTTGCCGGCCGCGAGCCGCTTCTCCGGCTTTTCGATTCCATGATCGATGGCGTTGCGGATCATATGAGTCAGCGGATCGGCCGGTCGCTCGATCACGGTCTTGTCGACGCGAGGTCGCCGAGATGACCGGCAAATCCGTTCATCTCGTGACGGACGGCGAGGGCACCGAGGTGCACGATGCGCGACATCCGCTGAAAGACGGGCTTCACCGGCTGCGCGCGGATCGCCATGACGCTGTCTTGGATCTCGCGCGTCAGGCGCTCGAGCTCGTCGAGGCCCATGACCACCGTCGAGCCGCTGGCGAAGCCCGCTTCGGCCACACGCTCGGAGAGCATTGCCTGATTGATGACGAGCTCGCCGATCAGATCGACGAGGCGCCCAGCCCTGGATCGGCAGAGAGGCCGGCGCGAAGCCTGAGCTCCTGGAGGGTCGCTATTGGAGCTGCCAAGCGCCGAATGTCCCTGCTTCACGGGCCGGTTCCGCGAGGTTTGGCGGCTCCTGCTCTCGGCCTGGGCTCGAGGTTACTGGGGACAAATCGCCCGAGCGAACGACAGAAAGCGAAAGGCTGCCGTTGACAATCGGCTCCGAGCGCCCCAAACAGCGCGCCGGGCCCAGGTGGCGGAATTGGTAGACGCGCTGGTTTCAGGTACCAGTGGTGAAAGCCGTGGAGGTTCGAGTCCTCTCCTGGGCACCATCAATGCGCCAAAGCGCTGATGGGCAAGGAATAATAGCGACATCAAGATGTTAGCCCAACAGCTAACGACGGGTGGCTCGATGGTGCTTTGTATGGGCCGGCCCTTCAAGCGGCCCGAGACGGGGGCCAGGCGGGATGCGCCCGGCTCCGGCTCAGTTTCGGCGCATGCTGTCCCACCAAGGGCAGACGCCCGTCATCTTCTCGTAATTGCCGTCGATCACCTGCACTGGTGCATGGCGTCGCTTCTGGGCCGGCATCTCGGGGCCACCGAGGGCCTCAAATAGCCCCTGATGCCCCCACATGCTGCCCACGCTGGCCATCTCCTCTGGCTCCCAGGTCGCGTCGTCCACCTCTCGGCCTCCCCATCCACACTCCACCAGAATGTCGCCAGGAGTGCGCATGTAATAGGAGAGCATCAGATCGTTCGGATGCCGCCCGAGCTTCGCGGCGATGCGCTCCGGCTCGGCGCGAACCATGTCGTAGCCCTGACCCACATCGTCGAGCGAGAAATACTCCATCATCAGGTGGTGCATCCCGTTGCCCGGTGCGCCGACGATCGCGATGCTGTGGTGGCGTCTGTTGACATGCAGGAAATACGCGGTGACCGGATTGCGCATGTAGTCGCTCATCCTGAAGCCCAACACATCGCAATAGAAAGCCCGCGCGGCCTCGATGTCTTGCACCGCCACCAGTGCGTGTCCCATGCCCTGCGCGCCGGTGCGGAAGCCCGCGATGTCGCGGCCAGGCTTGAATGGCGCATCTGCGATCATCGGCCCGTAAAACGCCTCCAGCCGGTTGCCGGCCGGGTCCGTGAACGAGATCAATCCGGTCACGCAGCGCTGGTCGGCCAAAGCCGCCGGCTCGCGCTTCACCGCGACCGCTGCCTTTTCAAGGCGGGCCGCCAACCTGTCCAGCGCTGGTGGATCTGCGACTTCCCAGCCGAACACCTGGGTCGCCGGTCCAATCACGCGATCGACGAACAGACGCTGCTTGCGGTCGTCCATGCGGAATGCACGCATTCCGCTGCCTCGGTCCACCTCCTGCACCCCAAGCCAAGCCGGCGCGAATGAACTCCAATCTTCGAGCTTGTTCGATCCGATCCCCAGGTAACCGAATGCCTCTATTTCCACGGCGACCCTCCTTTTGTTTCTGTTGAGCGTTCTCGGCTCATTGACGGCAGGCTATACAACAGGGGCCGAAACAAGAAGCCCGACCCGCTAGCCCTTTTGGATGAGGAGATCTTCAGCCGCGCTGGCGCAACTGCCAGGATGTTTGCGATGCTATTCGGGAGTTCATGGGGCTCGGTGTAGCCCTGCCCCTTTGCAAGGGCTTCGCTGGACCGTGGCAAGCATCCACGAATGGCGAAGGCTTCCGTCGGCGCGGGCGTCCATCACCACTCGCAGTCTGACGAAGATGCAGCAATCTCCAGAGGAGGACCCGCAGACGCGACGCTGCGCGTCGCGGGCGCAACTCCGCGTCGGGTCGATGGGTTGAGCCACCGGACGGGACGCCGCTGCGATCTACACGGTCAATGCGTGCTGTGCCGGAAGAAGAGCTTCGCGGCGGCGCCCATGGCGGCAATGACGATCAGGGCGGCGGTCGCGAGCCATGCTCGCCATGGCCTCTCGACCGGATCGTGCCAGCGCGAGCGGCCATCGGAGGATAGCTCGCGCAGCCCCCAATCTTCGCCGATGCTCGAGCGAATGAAGCCCGGCTGGCCGATATCCTCGAAGCCGGGAGACGGCCCGGAGCTTGCCGGCGCGGTCGCGCCGGTCGACAACGCCTTCTCCCAAAACAGGGGAGTGAAGAGCGAGGCATCGACCGGCAGGAGCGAGCCGGGCCGCGATTTTGCCGGCTGCCGCCAATCGGCGAGCGGCCGGCGCCGCTTGGCGAAACGGAAGACGGGCTTGCCGAAGAATCGCGCTTCGTCGAGCGCCCCCGACGATATCGCTGCCACGGCTCCGACCGCCGGGTCGGTCATCAGCCGATGGGCATGCGCCGCGGTCGCCCGCACCGGGCGGCCCGTCAGCGAGGCGAGGCGCCGCAGATCGGAGGCCGCAACCTGCGGCGTATGCGGATGCGGCCTGAGCAGGATCGTGTCGAAGGCACCGGCGATCGACCCGACGGCTTTGGAACAGGGCCTCGTCCGTCCAGAAGTACCCGTTCTCGATCACGCTCGAATCCCAAGGGTCCTGCAGGAAAACCGCAAGCGCTCGCCCACCGGGCCGGAAATCGCGGGCCCCCTCGAGCAGCGCGCCTTCAGGATCGCCGCGTCGGTCTCGAGCCGCGATGCCAGCTCGATCGCCCCAGCCATCCTCGCATGCTGCGCCTCGGCACTCGTCCATACCCCGAAGAGGAGGTCGCGTCCGAAGCGGAAAGGGTGGATCTCGATCGCGATGAGCATCGCCCCGGCGAGCGCGACCGCAGTCGCGATCAGCGGCGAAGGCTCGAAGGCGATGACGATGTCGGCGTCGAGGTGAGCCGCGAGCAGCGAGACGGCCTCGCCGGCGTCGGCGCCGACTTCATAGAGCCTGGCCCAATTCTCATAGGTCGCCTCGACGCCGAGCGCGCCCCAGACGCCGGCGAAGTCGAAGCCCTTGCCGTCGCATAGCGGGCGCGGCGTCGAGCCCGTGACCTTCTCGAGCGATGGCCTCAACAGCTCGTAAAGCCAGCGAATATTGGCGGTCTGGTTGGGGTGTATGCGGCCGCGGCCGATCAGCGGGCGGAGCAGGTCTCCCGTGACGATGCAGTCCATGATCATGCGCCCAGTCGGCCGATCCGTGGGATGACAATCGACTCAACCGGCCTGCTGCCCGCCGACGGGCCGATCATCGGCCGCACCGCAATTCCCGCAATCGACGGATCGCCAGCAGACCGGTCACCCCAAAGAATCGGCGCAAATGAATCGCCCCGATACACTGATGTGCAGGTTGGCCCTGGGGCTCAAGTTAACATTTGGTCATCGCTCGAAGCCGCCGAGCCCCAAACAAGCGATGGTGCCCCCACTCCGCGCCCGATCAGGACCGCGGCCCGGCGCTCTGCGGCGGGCACCAAGATGATTCGCTCATATTCGCCTTCGAGAGGATCCCTCGCTCGAGCCCTGCTGACGAAATCTGCTCCTTCAGCGCTGCCGCGGCAGTCACCTGCGCCCTTCTCCCCTTCTCCGGCATCGGGCTGGAACGCATTCAGCTCCTGGTGCCGGCTAAGATCGCGCGCGAGCTTGCGCTGAAGCTCGTGCGCAAATAGCGCGAGACAGCTTAGAGTCTTTACGAATTCCCCCCCGAGGATCGGAGCATGGCCGTAGATTTGAAGACGCGAGAGCCTGCCATTTCCAACGCCGATGTGGTGCAGAGCAGCCTCGGAGATGGTTCCCCGCCAGCGCAGTGGGCCGAATGCACGAATGCCCTCACGCCCTTGTCGCGCCAGGCGTTAGGCAGCCGTGGCGGCGGCGCCAAGCCGAGCGACTATGTGCCTGCGCATCCTTCACGGCGCTGAGCTGGGCGAAAATGGCGCCGACGCTCGCAATAGCTGCCAGAATGGCGAGGGTGAGAACGATGAAGCGGCTCTCATCCGTGCGCACCGCGTTGCGCCGGATGGAGGTTCCGGTCGCCCGGCTCATCATCCAGACCGCGAGCACGATGTAGAGCCAGGTGCCGATATTCCAGGCCATCAACAGGTGCGTCGAGAAATGCCAGAGCACCGGCATCAGCATATAGGCGGCAATGCCAACGAGGATCAAGGCGACGAGCCTCGGCCGCCCGAAGACATGCACGAGATAGCGGTTGCGCAACCAGAACGAGCTGCCGCCTTGGCTCATGGCCGGATCTCCGAT
>Ga0306920_100004233_pt1 | contig 18409 bp, 10 predicted proteins | sample flu12Cox44000170_FD_204666 | JGI IMG/M metagenome (GOLD analysis project Ga0306920, IMG submission 204666) | Lab enrichment of tropical soil microbial communities from Luquillo Experimental Forest, Puerto Rico - flux4day.12C.oxic.44.000.170 (v2)... | ecosystem: Environmental > Terrestrial >... | reverse complement strand
CGATGACATGCGGCGCGCGGCGGAGGATCCGGCGCTGGCGAAGAAGTTCCTCATGCGCACGTCGCTGATCGAATGCCTGCGCGACGCCGAGCGCATCGCGTAGCACGCCGAATCCCTCCCCGAAGGGGAGGGTGGCGGCCGAGCGTAGCGAGGCGGCCGGGTGGGGGACGAGCGGCAACCGACCCGCGGCTGAACCCCACCCGACTGCCGTCGCTTCGCTCCGTCAGTCGACCTCCCCTTTCAGGGGAGGTATTGCCGCCCGCAATGCCATGGCCGCGCGAAAGGCGAAGACGAGCGCCGGTCCCAGCGTGATGCCCGGCCCCGGATAATGCCCGCGCATGATCGAGGCCATGTCGTTGCCGCACACGAACAGTCCCGGGATCGGCTCGCCCGCTGCGGTCAGCGCACGCCCGTCGGCGTCGGCGCGCAGGCCAACGCTGGTGCCGAGCGTGCTCGGATAGACGGCCATGGCGCAATAGGGTGGCGCGCCGATGCGGCCGAGGCACGGATTGGGCTTGTGATGCGGATCGCCGTTGTGGCGGTCGAACTCGGTTGCGCCCTTGCCGAATTCCTCGTCGTCGCCGGTTTTGGCAAAATGATTGTGCCGCTGCACCGTCTGCTTCAGCCCCGCTTCATCCACACGGATCCTCTCCGCAAGCTCCTCGAGCGACGCCGCTTCGAGCAGATACCCGGCAGCGACGTAACGCCGCCGGCTGCGCCGTCCCGGCGGCACGCGGCCGAGCCCGTATCTCTCGATGAACTCATGGTCGCAGATGAGCCAGGCCGGGATGGTAGGTACTGCCGCGTGCGAGCGGTGCATGCCGAGCACGAAGTCGTGGTACGAGAGCGCCTCGTTGACGAAGCGGCGGCCGGCGGCGTTCACTGCGATCAGGCCGGGCTTGGCGCGGTCGAGCGAGAGATGCGGGAAGGCCCCGCAGCCGCCGGCGAGCCAAGCCGTATCGGATACCGGCGTCCAGAACACGGGCGATGCGTGGTCGTCCTCGATTGCCGCGCCGGCCGCCTGCGCGATGCGCATGCCGTCGCCGGCGGCGCCCCCGAATGCCACCGCATGCGCGAGCGGCGGGCGGGCGTAGTCGTTGAGCCGTTCGACGCTGCCGCCGAATCCGCCGGTCGCCAGCACAACACCGCGGCGCACGCTTATGCGCCGGCGCATGCCATCCACAGCCATAAGCGCGCCGCACACGCGCGCTCGCTCGACAATCAGCTCTTCGAGCGAGGCGTTGCGCCACACCGGCACGCCGCGTTGGCGCAGGCTGTAGAATAAACGCGCGACCAGGGCATTGCCCATAAGAAGCCGGGTGCCGCGCGGATGCCGCAATCGGTCGCGGGCGTGGCGCCACAGCAGCGACGCGGCGGCGATAAAATTTGGTGCCGAGGCCAACGGACGCGCGAGCGGCTCGATATCGTCGCGGCCGATCATCATGCCGCCGAGCGCCATGAACTCGCCGATCGGCGGCCGCACCAGGGCGAAATCGGCGCCGAGCAGGCGTCCATCGAAGGGGAGCGGCGCGAGCGGCCTTCCCCCCACGGTCGCTCCCGGCCGGTTGGCGAGATAGTCGGGGTGGCGGGCATAGGGCGCGAATTTCACTTCGCTGTTGCGGTCGAGATAGTCGACGACGTCCGGCGCAGTCCGCAAATAGATATCGCGGCGCACGTCCGGGGCGTTGCCGATCACCGCATCGAGGTATTGCGCCGCCTCGGTGATGCCATGGGTGAAACCCGCTGCGCGCGCAAGAGTCGTGCCCGGCACCCAAATAGTGCCGGCCGAAGTCGCGCTGGTGCCCCCGATCTGATCCGTCTTCTCGCACAGCAGCACATCGAGCCCCTCAATCGCGCACACCAGTGCAGCGGTCATGCCGGCGGCGCCCGCGCCGACCACGAGGGCATCAACCTCGATAGTATCTTGCGAGGACATGCTGCTTCTCGCCATCACTCGCGAAACCTGTCCCTGCGGAAGCGGGGAGCGGGTGATCCAGTAAACACGGCTTGAGAGGATGCGCACGTCAATGCCAATACTCAATACGCTGCAGTTCACCGGGTGCCCGCGCGCGGGCATGACCGATGGGGGGTTGAGCGCATGAACACTGCCCGGCAAACGCCCTTCGTGGGCCGCTCGCTGCCGCGGCGCGAGGATCGCCGGCTGCTCACCGGCCGCGGGCAATTCGTGGCCGATCTTGCGCTGCCGCGAATGCTGCATGCGGTGCTTGTGCGCAGCCCGCTCGCGCATGCGCGCATCCGCTCAGTGGATCTCGGACGCGCCGCGGCCGGCCCCGGCGTGGTGCTGGCCATGAGCGGCACCGAGCTTGCGCGGCTCTTGCCTCCGGTGCCCGACACGCAGCTGCCGCTGCCGCGCAAATGGGCACGCCAGATCAAGCACAAGTTCATCAATCCGCAGCAGCCGCTGCTTGCGTATGACAGGGTCCGCCACGTGGGGGAGGCGGTCGCAGTCGTGCTGGCTGAAAGTCGCGCGACTGCCGAGGATGCTGCCGCGCTGGTAACGCTCGATCTCGATCCGCTACTTCCGGTGGTCGACCCCGAGGCGGCGCTGCGCGAGGGCGCGCCGCTCATCCATGACCGGTTCAGCACCAACCTGATTGGCGCCTTCACCGTGGGTAGGGGCGATGCCGAGGCGGCTTTGGCGGGCGCGCCGCGCCGGCTCAAGCGCCGCTTCCATCATCACCGCTACGGCGCGTTGCCCATGGAATGCCGGGGTGTCGTTGCGGAGCACGATCCGCGCACCGATACTGTGACCATCTGGTCGTCGACCCAGGTCGTGCACTGGGTGCGCCGCGAGGCAGCCACGGTGCTGCGGCTGCCGGAAGCGCGCGTGCGTTGCCTGGCGCTCGACGTGGGTGGTGGCTTTGGTGTCAAAGGCCACGTCTATCCCGAGGACCTGCTGATCCCGTTTCTGGCGAAACGCTGCGGCCGGCCCGTGCAGTGGATCGAGGACCGGCGCGAGCATCTCATGTGCTCGTGCCATTCACGCGACCAGACGCACGATGTCGAGATCGGCTTTGACGACCACGGCCGCATCCTGGCGCTGCGCGATGATTTCATTGTGGACTGCGGGGCCTGGAATCCCATCGGTGTCGGCGTGGTCTACAACACCGCCGTCCACCTCACCGGCCCATACAAGATCGATCATGTGGCGATCAGCGCGCGGGTCGCCGCCACCAACAAGGTGCCGAATGCGCCCTATCGCGGCGCCGGCCGTCCGGAAGCCGCGCTTGCCATGGAGCGGGCGATCGATCTCGTTGCCGCTGAGCTCGGGCTCGAGCCCGCAGAGGTGCGCCAGCGCAACATGATCGGAGCCGATGAGATGCCCTATCGCCTCGGCATGCTCTATCGCGACGGCGAGCCGATCGTCTACGACAGCGGCGACTACAAGGCGGCCTTGCGCAATGCGCTCGATGCCATAGGCGGCATTGGCGCCTTTCGTGAACACCAGCGCGCGGCGCGGCAAGCCGGCCGCTATATCGGTCTCGGCATCGGCTGCTACGTCGAGGGCACCGGCGTCGGCCCGTTCGAGGGCGCGACCGTGCGCATCGACCCCTCCGGCAAGGTCTATGTCTCCTCCGGCGCCTGCCCGCAGGGGCAAGGCATGGAAACCATCTTCGCCCAGGTGGTGGCCGATGCCTGGTCGGTCGATCCTGAGGACGTGGTCACGAGCTTTGCCGACACGTCGGCGATCGCCATGGGCTTTGGAACCATTGCCAGCCGCAGCACAGTGACGCTCTCGGCAGCCATCGCCGGGGCGACCGAGCGGCTGCGCAGCAAGGTATTCGCCATCGGCGCCCATATGCTGGAATGCGCGGCATCCGATCTCGAGCTGCGCAAGGGCGGCGTCGGCATCCTCGGCGTGCCCGGCGCCGAGGTCTCGCTCGATGAAATCGCCAAGGCGGCGCGGCCGGGCTGGGATCACGGGCGGCCGCCCGGCATCGATGCCGGGCTGGAGGAGACATATTATTATGAGCCGCCGACGGTGACCTGGACCTATGCCGTGCATGCCGCCCTGGTCGAAGTCGATATCGAGATCGGATGCGTGAGCATAGAGAGATACGTGGTCGCGCACGACTGCGGCGTGGTGGTCAATCCCATGCTGGTCGAGGGGCAAATCGTGGGTGGCGCCGCGCAGGGAATCGGCGGCGGTCTGTTTGAGGAGTTCAAATATGACGCGGAGGGACAGCTGCTCGCGGGGTCGTTGGCGGACTACATCCTGCCGACCGCCTGCGAGATCCCGGCGATGACGCTGCGCCACCAGCATTCCCCGTCCCCGCTCAATCCGCTTGGGGTGAAAGGGGTAGGCGAGGGCGGCGCCATTGCGCCGCCAGTTGTTCTGGCCAATGCCGTGTGCGACGCGCTCGCTCCATTCGCCGTCGAGCTCAACTCCCTGCCGCTGACGCCCGAGCGCATCAGGGAGGCGATGCGGGCGCGATAAGGAGCGATGTCGTCCTTACCTGACATCGTACCATCGCATCACCACGTTCTCGCACAGCACGACGCAGCCGTAGAGTGCAAGGCCGACCACGCACAGCACCGCGATGCAGGCGAGCGCCAAGTCCGTCTGCTGGCGCGAGGAGGCGAACAGGATGAGGTAGCCCAGCCCCTGCTGGGAGGCGATGAACTCGCCTACCACGATGCCGATGATCGCGAGCGTCACCGCGACTTTCATGCCGCTGAAGATGAAAGGTGGCGAGGTCGGAAACCGCACCCGAATCAGCACCTGCCACTGCGACATGCGCAGCGAGCGGCACAGCCGCAGCATGGTGGTTTCCACCGATTGGAGGCCGGCCGCGGTGGCGACCAGGATCGGAAAGAACGAGATGAAGATGGAGAACGTCACCCGCGAGGGGGAGCCGATACCGAGCCAGACGATGAACAGGGGCGCGAGCGCAATCTTCGGAATGAGCTGGAAGAAGATGATGTTGGGGTAGAGCGCCTGGTAGGCAAGCGTCGAGTAGACCATCAGCGCGGCGAGCGCGATGCCGAGTGGGATCGAGATGCCGAAAGCGAGCAGCGTCTCGTAGGTGGTTGGAATCGTGTGCTTGAGGATGAGCGGGAAATTGCCGACCAGCTGATCGAGCACCATGCTCGGCGGCGGCAAGATGGCAGGCGGGATGCCCGCGGTGACTGCAATTGCCTGCCAGGCAAGCAGGAACACGAGCGCGGTGGCGACCGGCAGCACGACCGCGAGCTGTCCGGCCCACAAGCTGGCCCGCAGTGCGGGCGGACTGCTCGCGGAAGCGAGAGGGGCCGACGCGCGCTCCTCGACCATGTCAATGGCCCGCTGCGCCGGTGCCCGCACGCGCCAGCTCGATCTGGCTGCGCAGCAAGGCGCACAGCTCGTTGAACTGCGCGCTTTCGCCGATTGCAGCGTCGCGCGGGCGCGTGAACGGGACCGTAATCTCGAAGATGATCTGCGAGGGCCTGCTTCCCATGACCAGCACCCGATCGGAGAGCAACACCGCCTCGCGGATGCTGTGGGTGACAAACAGCACGGTCTTGCGATAGCGGTCCCACAGCTCCAGTAGCACGAAGTTCATGTCGTCGCGTGTAATCGCATCGAGCGCGCTGAACGGCTCGTCCATCAACAGAATGGCGGGATCGCCGATCAGGGCGCGGCAAAGCGACACCCGCTGGCGCATGCCGCCGGAGAGCTCGCGCGGCCGCTTGTGGACGGCATCGTCAAGGTGCACGAGCCGGAGGAGGTCCATTGCGCGGCCGAGATAGGCGGCGCGGTCGCGGCGCATCATCTCGATCGGGAACAGCACGTTCTGCAGCGTCGTCTTCCAGGGCAGCAGGGTCGGGTCCTGAAACACGATGCCGATGTCGGCGCGTGGCTCGCTCATCGGCAGGCCGCCGGCCACGATGCGGCCTGCGGTGACCGGCTCGAGCCCGGCGATCATCATCAGGAGCGTGCTCTTGCCGCAGCCGCTCGGCCCCAGCAGGCAGACGAATTCGCCCTTTTTGATCGCAAACGTTGCGCAGCTCACCGCCTCGAAGACGGCGCGCCCCTTGCCGAACACCTTGCGCACGCGGTCGCAGTGGATCTCCGGCTGCATGCTCGAGGCTTCACGCCTTGCCCAGAAGCCGTGCGTATTTCCGGGTGCTCGCGCGCACGCTATCCCACTCCGCTGCGGTCAAGGTCACCTTGCCGATGTCGTTGTTGCTGCAGAAGGTCTCCACCTTCGGCAGCTCGCGGTCATTGGATGCGGAGGCATATTGACGCACGATCCGGCCCTGCTCCTCGATCTTGGCGAAGTCGGTGTAGCCGAGCCCATGCTCGATCGCCTCAGGCGCCGCTACAATGGCGCAGGTCATGCCGAGCCCCAGTTCGACATAGAGCTTGCCATTCTTGCCGATTCCGAGCTCCTCGTGCTCCTTGAGATGCCGCTCCATCGCCTCCTGGGGATTGAGCAGCATGAACTTCAGGCCTTCCAGGATGGCGATCTCGACGTTTTCGACGACCTCCTTATTCTTCGCGAGGAAGCTTCCGTTGGTGAGTGTGTTGAGCCAGTAAAACTGCAGTCCGGCCTGGGAGAACGGCATCATGCGGATCGGAACGTTCTCGGAAACGAAATTGGGGATCGAGCTCAACCCGGTTACGACAATGGCATCGACAATGCCGGACATCGCCGACTGCTCGAGAATCTTGCTGTCGATCTGGACGACCGTGAGCTTGTCGAAATCGACTCCGGTCAGGCGGCAGTAGGCCGGCAGGAAGGGCGTATCGCCGCCCGCCGCCGAGACACCGATCTTGCGGCCTTCCAGGTCCTTGGGGGTCTTGATCGGTCCCTTTTCAAGCGCCGCGACGCCGAGTGTAGCATCGTAGCCGAGAGTGCCGAGAATGTGCAGATCGAGCCCTTTCATGATCGACAGCAGGTTGGCGCCGGTCTGGGCGCTGCCCATCTCGAACTGCCCGGTCGCGATCGCCTGGATGGCCGCCATGGACCCGTAGCCGCGCGAGATTTCGAGCTCGATGCCGCGCTTCCTGAAATATCCAAGCTGGCGCGCGCAATAGATGAATGCGTACTGGCCGGTTGGGAGCCACGACAGCGTGTAGCGCACCTTGACGGGCTGCGCGATAGCGGGGCGCGGAAAGGCTGCACCGGCGAGCGTGGCCCCTGCGGCAGCCGCAGCCCCGATGAGCTTGCGGCGCGTCAGCGCAGTTGCGGCAGTTCTTGTTGAAGTCATGGCTGTCCCCTTGCGTTGGCGGCATATTCCGGGATGGCGGCGCGAGCTTGCAAGCCCTGTCGTGCTCAGGCCAAGCAAATTTCTTGCCGTATGCGAGAGCCCGGGCGTTTGTGGGAGAGCATCTGTTGAAATAGGGCGCACACGCAATTGCGTGCGCGCTCATCGGCTGGTCGAATCTACTTCGTCAATTCGTAATTGTGCGCAAAATCCTCCGGCGGGGTCGGACCCCACAGAAAGAATGAATCCTCGGGCGGGTGGTCTCCGTCCTTCCAGTCCTGATCGACCGGAATATAGTCAATGTCGCAGGAATATTCCGCGAAGCTTCCCCAAGGGTCGCCCACGTAATGAAAGTAGTTCGACCCGAGCACGTGACGCCCAAGCCCCCAGCCGCGGGTGAATCCCTTCTCGGCCATGTGGCTTGCGCCTATGCCGATGTCGTTGATGGAGCCGACGTCCCAACTCAGGTGATGCAGGCCCGGCCCGTCGGATTTGACGAACGCGATCATGTGGTGATCGCTGCCGTGGATGCCGTGCATGAATGCGATGAGATCGCCGGAGCGGTCGGAGAGTCGCAGCCCCAGCGCGTCACGATAAAAGCTGATTGTCCGGGGGATGTCGGTAACAAACAGGAGAACGTGTGCGAGGCGGCGTGGCGCCACCCTGGGCGCCTTGCTGCGGTTGGCGGCGTTCGCACGGCCGATCTCGCCGCCCTTCATTTCGAACGTCGATTTCTCGTTGGGGGAGCTTTTCTCCGCCACGCGAATCTCGATCAGCGTGCTGTCGGGATCGCGGAACCAGATCCCGTTTGATTCAAAGCCCTTCGGGGGATCGAGCCGATCGATCCCCAAGTGTTCGAGACGCTGGCGGAAGCGCGGCAAGTCGTCCTCGAACACGCCGAACGAGACGTAGTTGAATTTTTTGCGCGGCCCCTCGGCGACCGTGCCCCAGCGGTGCGGGTGGCCGGCAGTGTAGAGCGCGAGCTTGCCGTCCTCCTCCCTGGTCTGCAGCCCGAAGAGGCCATAGAACTTCTCGGCGTCGGCCACGTCCGGCACCACCAGACTGAAATGATCGAGGGAATGGACACCGAGCTCGCCGGGGCGGCGCGGCACCGGCTGCGTCATGGAGCGAATCTGGGTCATGGGGGCTCTCCTCCTTTGTTGACCTCGATATAAGGCTGCCGGCCCGAGCCGATCAATACGAAGCTCGGCGGTATTTTCTTTGCACGAACAAGAATATAGGAGGGGGACGAGGAGGCTATCGCGACGGGCAGAGCATTCTGCCGCAGGGGCGCTTGATCATGACGACGCCTGAGCCGGTTTGGGACGAGGCGGCCGACGTCGTGGTCGTGGGCTACGGCTATGCGGGCGCGGTGGCCGCGATCGAGGCGCACGATGCCGGCGCGGACGTGCTCCTGATCGAGAAAATGCCGGACCCCGGCGGCATATCGATCACATCGGGCGGCAATGTGCGCATTGTCGAGGATGCGGAGGAGGGCTTCCGGCACCTCCAGGCGATGAATGCGGGCACCACGCCCGATGCCGTTCTGCGCGCGCTTGCCGTCGGCATGCAGGCGATCCCCGATTATTTCGCGAAGCTCTGCAATGCCTGCGGCGCGACCATCGATCGCCGGCAGGCCGACGGGAACTATCCTTTTCCCGGCACCAAGACGTTCGGCTACGTCAGCATCGCGCAGGTGCCGGAGTTCGACGCCGAGCGCAGCTATCCGTTCGTCTCGAGCTATGTCCCTATTCACCGCGCCGCTGGTGTGCGCCTGTTCAAGGTGCTCGAGGACAATATCCGCGCGCGCGCCTTGCGCGTCATGCTCGCGACCCCCGTGCGCCGCCTGATCACGAGAGACAGCGGCGAGATCTGCGGGCTCACCGCCGACCGCGATGGGCGGCCGATCGCGATTGCGGCGCGCCGCGCCGTCGTCCTCGCCTGTGGCGGCTTCGAGGCCAATTCGGAAATGCAGCGGCAGTTCTGGCAGGAGAAGCCGGTGCTCAATGCAGCGTATATGGGCAATACCGGCGACGGCATCGTGATGGCACAGGCGGTGGGCGCCGCGCTCTGGCACATGTGGCACTACCACGGCGTCTATGGCTTCAGGCATCCCGACCCGGACTATCCGTTCGGGCTGCGGCCCAAGCGCCTGCCGGATTGGATCGCGGGCGAGGACGCGCGCGCCGACGTCAAGGTGCCGTGGATTATCGTCGATCGCCATGGCCGGCGCTACATGAACGAATATCAGCCCTACACCCAAGATACGTCCTGGCGCGGCATGGCGCTCTTTGATGCAGCATCCATGAGCTATCTGCGCATCCCGTCCTGGCTGATCATGGATGAGCCCGGACGCGGCGCCTATCCGATCGTCTCTCCGACGTTCAACGATCGCCGTTTCAAGTTCGCGTGGAGCGAGAGCACGCTGCGGGAGCTGGAAAGCCGCATACTAAAGAAATGCGGCTCGCTCAGGGAGCTCGCGGCCGCCACGCACATGCGCGAGCAGGTGTTGGCAACCACGATTGCCGGCTGGAATGCGATTTGCGAGCGCGGCGAGGATCCCATGCACGGGCGGCCGCCGACATCCATGCTGAAGATCGCCACGCCCCCCTTCTACTGCGCGCAGGTCTGGCCGGTCTGCTCCAATACCCACGGCGGGCCTGTGCACGATGCCGAGCAGCGCGTGCTCAACGCGTTCGGCGAGCCGATCCGCCGCCTCTTCGCCGCCGGCGAGCTCGGTGGGGTGTTCGGGCATCTCTACATGTCAGGCGGCAATCTTGCCGAGTGCTTTGTGGGCGGCTGGACTGCCGGCCGCAACGCAGCCGCGCTTGCGCCATGGGCCGCGCCGGCGCTTAAGGGGAGCGGATAAATCGGGCGATCAGCTCCCGATGCCGCCGCCCTTTCCGGACTCCGCTGCAAACATGACATTCGACGCGACGGGAGTGGAGCGCTGCTCGCCATGCGCGCCGCCGCTCGCCGGCACATGGGCTGCGGGCTTGGGCGGCGCAGCGGTTTTGTGCGCGGCGCTGGTGAGGCGGCCGAGCCCGTGCCCACAGGCCCTGCCGAGATCATCCATAATGGTAAACAACGCCGGCACGAACAGTAGCGACAGCGCCGTCGCGACGAGCAGCCCTCCGATCACTGCAATTGCCATTGGGGAGCGGAACTCGCCGCCATCGCCGATCCCGAACGCACTGGGAAGCATTCCACCGCTCATCGCGACGGTTGTCATGATGATGGGTCGCGCGCGCTTCTGGCCGGCATCGATGACAGCCGCAGTGCGCTCGACGCCGTGATGGAGCGCCTCAATGGCAAAGTCCACCAGCATGATCGCATTCTTGGCCACGATTCCCATCAGCATGAGGATGCCGATGACCACCGGGGTCGTGATCGGCAGTTTGGCCATGTAGAGCGCCAGGATGGCGCCCGCGATCGCCAGCGGCAGTGACAGCAGGATGGTCAGAGGCTGAAGCGCGCTCGCGAAAAGCATGCCCAGCACGACGTACATCATCGCGATGCCGTTGCGCATGGCATGCGCAAACCCTTCGAACAGGCTTGCCTTGTGCTCGGCGCTGCCGCCCTCGTGCACGGTGATCCCAGGCAGAGCATTCTTCATGACGGGCAGGGCCCGCACCGCTGTTTGCACATCGCTGAGTGCGGCATCGCCGGCGAGACTCGCCTCGATCGTGGCTTGCCGCTGCCGGTCGAACCGACTGATGCTGATCGGCCCTTCCCCAAAACGCACATCGGCCAGCGCAGAGAGCGGCACGCTCGCCCCGCCGCGCGGAGCCGGAACCCGCAGCTCCTTGAGCACCTGCTCGTCGGCGCGGGCGTCCTCGTCGAGGAGCACGCGAATCGGCACGATGCGGTTGCCGGCATCGTAGCGTGCCAGGGCTGGACCGACGTCGCCGATGGTCGCCACCCGGATGGTCTCCGACAAGGTCTCAGTCGATATCCCCAGCCGGACAGCGAGGTCTCGGCGCGGGTAGATGCGCAGCTCCGGCCGGTTAAGCGCAACCGAGGATATGACGTTGGCAACCTGCGGAAGCGCGCGCATCTGCGTCGCCAGCTCCAAAGCAATGTTTGAAACATTGCGGACATCCTCGCCGGTGACGATATAGGTCACGTCGCGCTTGCCGCTATTGTCCATGAACCAGAAACGGAAGTCCGGGATGTTCGCGAGGTCGCGGCTGATCGCCTGCTCGAGATCATGCTGGGAAAGAAATCGCTTCGATTTCGGCACATAATTGATGATCAGCGTCGCCTTGCGGACCTCTTCGGTCACAGGTGGAATCTTTCCGCCGTTGACGAACACGCTCACGACCTCGGAGCGCCGGCGCAGGCGATCGGTGATGATGTCCGTCACCGCCTGCGTGTCGGCGAGCTGCGATCCGGGCGGCAACTCGATGGCAAGGGCCGAGCGCGCGGTCTCGGGAGGCGGCAGGAAGCCGGTGGGCAGTCGCATTGCGCCCCATATGGAGAGCGCGAACGCCACGGCCCCGATTGCAACCGTAATGAAACGGTGATGCACCGACAAAACCAGCAACCGCGTGTAGAAGCGGGTGATCGCTCCACCCGCCCGTTCCTCGTGCTGCTGCGGGTGCAGGAAATAGGCAGCCAGCATTGGCGTGATCAAGCGCGCGCAGAGCAGCGAGAACAGCACCTGGATCGAGACCGTGCTGCCAAACTGCTTGAAGAACTGCCCGGGAATCGAGGTCATGAAGCTTGCGGGCAGGAACACGGCAACAATGGTGAGACTGATGGCGATAACCGCGAGGCCGATCTCGTCGGCCGCCTCAAGCGCCGCCTGGTACGGAGATTTGCCCATCCTGATATGGCGGATGATGTTCTCGATCTCCACAATGGCATCGTCGACCAGAATCCCCGTGCTGAGCACGATCGCGAGCAGGCTCACGAGATTGAGCGAGAAGCCGAGCGCGTTCATGACCCAGAACGAGGGCAGGATGGAGAGTGGCAGCGTGAGCGCGGCGATGATGGTCGCCCGCCAGTCGCGCAGGAACAGGAATACGACGAGAATCGCCAGCGCAGCGCCTATGAACAGACCGATAAGGGCGTCCTCGTAATTGCCGCGCGTGTAGGTGACCGAGCTGTCGATCAGCTTTAGATCGAATTCGGGGTAATCTTTTTTGATCGCTTCGATATGGGTCTTGACCACGTTCTCGATATCGACGTCGCTGGCGCCTTTACCGCGCAAGATGCTGAAGCCGACCACCGGACTGCCATCGAATCGCGCAAAGGTGCGCGGCTCCGCAATGCCGTCCGTGATAGTGCCGATATCGTCGAGCCGCACATCCCCGCCGCGCGGCAGCGCAATGCGGGTCGCCGCGAGGTCGGCCATCGTTCGCGCCCCCGCGAGCGTGCGTATCGCCTCATTGCGGCCCCCGATCTCGGCCCGCCCGCCGGCAAGGTCGGCATTGCTGCCGCGCAGCTGACGGCTCACATCAACCGCAGTAATACCGACCCCCTGCAGCGCAATCGGGTTGAGTCCGACCCTGATCTCGCGCTCGACGCTGCCGATCCTGTCAATGCTGCCGACTCCGCGGATGCCCTGCAGCTTGCGGACGACCACGTCCTCGACGAAAAACGAGATCTGCTCGGGAGTCTTGCCAGCCGCGCTTGCGGCATAGGTGAGGATCGGCAGCCCCACCACCTCGAAGCGCCGCACCAGGGGCTCCTCAATCCCACGCGGCAAGTCAGCGCGCACGCGCGTGACCGCGTCCTTGACATCGTTGAGCGCGCGATCGGGGTCAGCGTCAAGCTCGAACTCGATGGTGGTATTGGCCAGACCGTCCGAGATCGACGTATAGATGTGATGGACGCCGGCGACGCTCGCTACCGCATCCTCGATGCGCTTGCTCACCTGCCGCTCGAGCTCGGAGGGCGAGGCTCCAAACTGCGTGACAATGACCGAGACCACCGGAATGTCGATATTCGGCAATCTGGTGATCGGGATCTTCGTGAAGCTCAGATAGCCGATCCCGATCAGTATCGCCATGATCAGGATGGGCGGCAGCGGCTGTCGGATCGCCCACGCAGAGACATTGAGCGCCATCAATTCCTCCCGCTAGCGCATGTTCTGATCATCGAGTCCGACACTCAATTCAACCTCTCGATCAACGATATTTCAAGCCACTTGCATGTGCGTCGCCGTCGCAGCATCGACCGCATCGCCCAGCCGTTCCACGATTGCATCAATGGCGGCAGCGTCCACGATGAAGGGCGGGGCCAACAGCACATTGTCGCCGCTTGCGCCATCGGCCGCGCCTGGGGTCGGATAGACCATCAGTCCGCGGGCCATGGCCTCGCGCTTCACTCGCGCATGCAGGTGCAGTTGCGGATCGAACGGCGCCTTGCTGGCGCGATCCGCGACGAGCTCGATCCCCTGGAACAGGCCGCGCCCGCGCACGTCGCCCACGAAAGGATGGTTGCCGAAGCGCTCGTTCAGCCGGCGCGCGAGATAGCCGCCCTGTGCGCGCACATTCGCCAGCAGACCATCGCGGCGGATGACCTGCTGCACGGCGAGCGCGGCGGCGCATGCGAGCGGATGGCCCATATAGGTGTGACTGTGCTGGAAGGCGCCCGAGCCGCCGGCGACCGCCTCGAAGATCCTCTCCTGCATCATGAGCGCGCCGATCGGCGCATAGCCGCCGCCCAGGCCCTTGGCGATGGCGATGAGATCGGGGCGAACGCCTTCCTGCTCGCAGGCATAAAGTGTGCCGGTGCGTCCCATGCCGCACATAACCTCGTCGAGGATCAGCAGCACGCCATGGCGGTCGCAAATCTCCCGCACGCGTTTGAAATAGCCGGGGACGGCGGGCACGGCGCCGAGCGTGGCGCCGACCACGGTCTCGGCCACGAAGGCGATCACGCGATCTCTGCCGAGCTCCTCGATCTTGGCCTCGAGCTCCACCGCGAGGCGACGGGCGTAATCGGTGGCGGACTCGTCCGCGCGGCGGTCGCGATACTCGTAGGCGGGCGAGACATGGTGCGCCGGAAACAGCAGCGGCGCGAATTGGGCGCGCTGGCGCGCGCGGCCGCCGACGGCGAGCGCACCGAGCGTAATGCCATGATAGCTCTGCCGGCGGGCGATGACATAGCGGCGCTCGCCCTCGCCGCGCTCCACGAAATACTGTCGCGCGAGCTTAAGCGCCGCCTCGATCGCTTCCGAGCCGCCACTGACGAAGAAGACATGCCCGATGCCTTCGGGCGCGTGTGCGACGAGATCGTCGGCCAGCTCTTCGGCGACATCGGTTGTGAAGAAGCTCGTGTGGGCATAGGCGAGTGCATCGAGTTGCACGCGCATGGCAGCGAGGACGTCCGGATGCGAATGCCCGAGACAAGACACCGCCGCCCCGCTCGAAGCGTCGATGTACTTCTTTCCAGCGCTGTCGCGGATGACGATCCCGGTGCCGCTCGTCGCGCGGGGATAGGAATGCCTGGTCTGGCGATGGAGAATGTGACTCATTGCGATGTCCGGAGATGGCGGTCGCGACTTCAAGCGATTGCCCTGCGCCGATGGACCCCGGAGACCGAGGAAATCGGCGTGATCGGGATAGCTTAACAAGAGTGTATCATGTTCTTGACCCCCGCTGCCGGCTCTACTCCCCCTGCCAGCCGTGCTAGCTTTGCTTGCGTTGGGTAGTCACCATCCGACTGCCGCCTACAGCAGCAAGCCATAGCATGTGCTAAGCGAGACGCACGGCGCGGCTGCGCAGGGTGCGCATCACACTGCCGAGGAATAGACGGCCGGCATGGCGTGGCGGATCGGGGTCGATATCGGGGGAACGTTCACGGACGTCGCTCTGCTCGACGAGGCCACCGGACGCATCGGGGTGACCAAGGTGCCCTCGACCACGGACGACCTCACGCTGGGTGTGCTGGCCGCGCTGGAGACGGCCATAGGTCGCTACGGCATTGCTGCGACCGAGGTCGCACTCCTTTCGCACGCCACCACCGTGGTGACCAACGCCATTCTTGAGGAGCGCGGGGCGCGCGCGGCGCTGGTGACGTCGCGCGGCTTTCGCGACGTACTGGAGCTGCGGCGCTCGGCGCGCGGCAACCTGTACGATCTCTTCCAGGATGCACCTGCGGTGCTCATTCCGCGCCGCCGGCGGTTCGAGATCACCGAGCGTGTGGGTGCCGACGGCGCGGTGGTCACCCCGCTCGCCGAGGACGAGATTGACGGGTTGATCGCGGCCCTGCGCTCAGCGCGGGTCGAGGCGGTCGCGATCTCGCTCCTGTTCAGTTTCCTCAACCCGGAGCACGAGCGCGCCGTTGGCACGCGCCTGCGCGCGGCGCTCCCCAACGTGCCGGTCTATCTCTCCTGCGACGTGCTGCCTGAGATCAAGGAATTCGAGCGCACCAGCACGACTGCAGTCTGCGCCTATGTCGGCCCAATCCTGGCGTCATATCTTGATCGGCTGCGCGAGGGGACGCGCGAACGCGCGCTGCCGCCACTTTATCTGATGGGGTCGAGCGGCGGTATTGTGGAGGCGGCCGAAGCGATCGCCATGCCGGCGATGGCGGTGGAATCGGGCCCGGCGGCTGGTGTAGTCGCAGCCGCGCTCGTCGCGCGGCAAACCGGACGCCGCAACCTTCTCTCCTTCGACATGGGCGGCACTACCGCAAAGGCGAGTCTCATCCGCGATGGCCGCTACGAGACGACGCCCGATTACGAGGTCGGGGGTGGGCCCAGCATGTCACGCTGGGTGACCGGCACCGGCCATCCGATCCGCGTGCCAGTGATTGATCTGGCCGAGGTGTCGGCCGGCGGCGGCTCGATCGCATGGGTCGATCGGGCAGGCGCGTTGCGCGTGGGACCAAAGAGCGCAGGCGCCGATCCGGGGCCGGTCTGCTACGGCCGCGGCGGAGTCGAGCCCACTGTCACCGACGCCGATCTCCTGCTCGGCTATCTCGACAAAGGCTCGCTGCTCGCCGGCGATCTGCCGCTCGACTATGCGGCGGCGCTCGAGGTGGTGCGCAGGCGCATTGCCGAGCCGCTCGGCATCGACCCGCGCGCCGCGGCAGCGGCAGTCGTCGATGTGGTCAATCATGCCATGGCGGAAGTGCTCAAGATCGTGTCCGTCCAGCGTGGCCACGATCCACGTGAGTTTGGGCTGGCCGCTTTCGGCGGGGCAGGACCGCTGCATGCCGCGGCGCTTGCGGGCGAGCTCGGTATTACCGAGATCATCTGCCCGCCGATCCCGGGCGCGTTCTCGGCATTGGGCCTCGTCAGCACCGATCTCAAGCGCGACTACGTGCGCACGCTGCACGGCACGGGCGCCACGCCCGACCCGCAAGCAATGGCTGCCATGATCGAAAGTGCCTTCGCGGCGCTCGAGCAGGAAGGAGTGGTCATGCTCGATCGCGCCGGCATTGCGCCCGAGCGGCGGCGCTTCGAGCGCTCGGTCGACGTGCGCTATGCGCGGCAATCCTACGAGCTCGCGATCCCTGTGTTGCGTCGCCCCGTCGATGCCGCGATGCTGGTGGAGATCGCAGATGCGTTCCACGCGCGTCATCTCGCGACCTACGGTCATGACAATCGCAGCGAGCCGGTCCAGATCGTCAGCGTACGGCTTGCTGCAATAGGGTCCATCCCCGCGCTCACCATCCGGGACACGCCGGCGGCTGGCGGAAGCGAAGCGGTCAAGTCGCGGCGTGAGCTGTGGTTCCGTTCGACCGGCGCGGTGGAGGCAATGGTCTACGATCGGCCAAGACTGGCCGCGGGACAACACGTGCCGGGCCCTGCGGTGATCGAGTCGCTCGAATCGACCATCCTTGTTCCCCCGGCATGGCAGGCTAGGATGAATCAGGACGGGTTCGTGCTGCTCACGCGAAGGTAGCTTGCAGTCGCGACGTAGGGGAGGCATTAGCGCGTTTACGCGCGTCTGCTACGCGCTATGCCTCGCCCCTGCACACGGCAGTGGGCCCGCTTCGGTCTGAAACGTAACAAGGCGACAATGATGGAAGTACGGCGCAATACCGATCCCGCGACTTTCGAGATCGTCAAGAACAGCCTTTACAAGATTGCCGAGGAAATGCGTGTGGTGCTGGCGAAGACCGCCTACTCTCCACTTCTCAAGTCGGCCGGGGATTACTCCTGCGGGGTGTTCGACGGGCAGGGCGAGATGGTGGCGCAGGGGCCCGATCTGCCCATCCATCTTGGCTCTATGCCCGATGCGGTCCGGGCCGTGGTCGGCGCGTTTGAGCAGGACGTGCATCCCGGCGACGTATTCATTCACAACGATCCTTATTTCGGCGGCAGCCACCTGCCCGATGTGAACGTCGTGCGGCCTGCCTTTCACCGGGAGCGGCTGCTAGGCTACGCCTGCTTGCGCGCGCACTGGCCCGACGTCGGCTCGGCCACGCCCGGCAGCTACGGCGCGGTGACCGACATTTTCGGCGAAGGGCTGCGCATCCCGCCGTTGAGGCTCGTCCAGCGCGGCGTGCTCAACATCGATCTCGAGAAACTTCTGCTCGCGAACGTCCGTACCCCTGACGAGCGCAAGGGCGACCTCGGCGCGCAGCTTGCGGCCACGCTGCGCGCAACCGAACGATTGCATGCGCTCGCCGGCCGCTACGGGGCAGACGAGCTCATTGGCCACATGGCGGAGGTCATGGACTATTCCGAGCGGCTGATGCGCGCGACACTGGCCGACCTTCCCGACGGCGAGGGGACCTTCGAGGATTTCTGCGACGGCGACGGGATTGCGGACGACGCGTCCGGCAAGGATGCGCGGTTTTGCATCCGCATGCGCGTGCGCAAGGCGCGCGACCGGCTCATGGTCGACTTCGCCGGTACCGATGCGCAGCTAAAGGGCCCGATGAACGCCCCGCTCTCGGTGACCGCCTCTGGCATCTTCTGCGGCGTCAAGACCGCGGTCGACCCTGGCAATTTCATTCCCCCCAACTCAGGTTGCTGGCGCAGCATCGAGGTGAAGGCGCCGAAGGGGTCGCTGGTGAATGCCGAATTTCCTGCGCCGGTGGTCTACGCCAACCATGAGATCTCCCATCGGGTTGCCGATATGGTGATGGGCGCGCTCGCAAACTTCCTGCCGGCCCAGGTGATGGCCTGCAGTCAGGGCACCTCGGCTATCCTGACGTTCGGCGGCATCGATCCGCGCAGCAGCCGGCGCTACGTCTCATACGAAACCATAAAGGGCGGCTATGGCGCGCG
>Ga0306920_100004230_pt1 | contig 18414 bp, 13 predicted proteins | sample flu12Cox44000170_FD_204666 | JGI IMG/M metagenome (GOLD analysis project Ga0306920, IMG submission 204666) | Lab enrichment of tropical soil microbial communities from Luquillo Experimental Forest, Puerto Rico - flux4day.12C.oxic.44.000.170 (v2)... | ecosystem: Environmental > Terrestrial >... | reverse complement strand
CCGCATCGACCACACGGCAGCATCCGGCGCTACGCCGAGACGGATGCGGCACGCGTGAAGTTCATAAAATCTGCGCAGCGCCTGGGCTTCAGCCTGGATGAAGTAGCGGCGCTCCTGGCGCTCGAGGATGGAACCCACTGTGATGAGGCGCGCGAACGCGCGGAGCTCAAACTTACCGACGTGCGCTCAAAACTCGCAGACCTGCGGCGCATCGAATCAGTGCTGGTCAGACTTATTCGCGATTGCTGCGCGGCCCGCGGAAAAGTGTCGTGTCCGCTGATCGCTGCCTTGGATGGTCGTCCATTTTGAAGCGCGCGCATGATGCCCAAGCGTGACGGCAGGCATCGGACTCCAGGGGAAGACTTCGTTCCATGACCGAGAAAGCGGTTCACAGCATCTGCTGCAGTTCGTCCGCATCGATGGGCTACTGGTTTCTGGCATCAATACTCGCTTGGGGACTGCTCAGCCTCCTGGGCTTGTATTGGCATCCTCTTGGGCCGATTTCCGCGAGCACAATCCTGTTGGCCGTGGGAATCGGGTGTGCGGCCAACTGGACCAGAAATCGGGTCTTTCATTGCAGAATTACCGCGCCTTTGTTCTTGGTAGCAGGCAGCGTGACCTTGCTTTCCGACTTGGAGATAATTCACGCTCCGTCCCATCTTGTCGAGTTGTCAGTTCTGGTGGGAACGGCCATTGCGTTTATCCTCGAGCGCAATTACGCACGCACACAACAGCCGTACTCCAAGTAGTCGAAGGGCGGAATGACCGCTTACGGGTCGGCGCGACTCAAAGGCCAACGGCCGCTCGTGGCCGATCGGCGACTATTGGGGTCACACGCATCACGCGGGTACTTTCAGCGCACGGATCCCCGCGATCGCCGCAATCCTCTCCGCGGTCCGCTACCTCCTTAGTCCCCCAGCCCCGGACCGATGGCCAATTGGGGGTTACCGCGGACCTTGAGAAGACGAGCTCTAGCGGATCCCGCCGATGCGCTGCCCCTGCAAGTACTTGGTGCCGACCTTGGCGTCGATCACGACCCGCTTGCTCTGGAACAGCATCACCATGTCGGAGCCGCCAAACATGAAGAAGCCGAACTCGTCACCCTTGCGCAGCCTGGCTCCAACCTCGGGCGTCAGGTTCACTGAGGAAACGAAGGCCATGCCGATCGGCAGCACGGCAACCAAGCCCACCTCGGGCGAATCGATGACGATCAGTCCGCGTTCCTGGTTGTACTGGTAGGTGTCCCCGTCGATTATCTGCAAGCTGCCGTCCGCCTTGCGGATGACGTCCAGATAGACCCGACCCTGGATCTTGCGGACTTCCTTGATCTCACCCGCGACAGGCACGTGGTAGCGATGATAGTCATCGACGTACAGAAAACTGTGGGTGTAGATGCCGTTCTTGAACTCGTCCTGGTACGGGCTGCCATCCAGGAGCTTCGCGATCGGCCAGGTGACGCCCTTCGCCGTGACCTTGGAGTCTGCGTCGATGTCCCACGTGCCGAGAAAGACCGAATCGGCTGGCGATACGATCACCTTGTTATCGCAAGGCGCCGCGATCGGCCGCTTGCCGGGCTTCACCTCGCGAGCAAAGAACTGGTTGAAGGTCAGCCAGCCGCTTGGTCCGACGACGTACTCGTCGATGTGGTAATTGGGACGCGCCGCGTAGGAGGGGATTGCCGCCGCCGACGCGGGCGTGTCCAGGAACTGGCCCAGGGCCTTAGCGTATTTCTTCATCCAGGCGTTGAAGCTCTCGTCACGATTCAGCCGATCCTGCGGCGCCTGATCGATGATGTAGTAGAACTTGAGGGCCTTAGAAACGGTCTCCCCCTCGACCGGAACAGCCGTAACGAGGTCGTCCAGATGGGCGAGGAGCGATTCGGTGCTCTCGAGGCCCGCGAGACCGGCCTTCCGGATTGCGCCCTCCAGTGCCTCGCGCACAGGCGGACTCGCCTCGAGCAGCGTGACGAGCTCCTCCACGACCGGGGTGTGACGAGCCTTTTCCGTGGCGGCAATGGCGGCCGCGCTGGACAGGACCAAAAGTGAGAGGACGATGGCCGGCACGAGCAGCCGCCGCCGACAAACGACAAGCAGGCTCATCTTCGAACTCCGGTACTTCCTCTGAAGGACTACCGATTATAGCTCTGATAGCTCGCTCTGGGCTCAACCAGCGAGGCATCCTGTTTTCACATACGCGCCACAGGAGTTGCCTTAGTGACATCGTCTCTTCACGCTGAAAGCGCGTGATCTTCCGATGTCCGCTATGTGGAGAATTGAACCCGAGGTCTTAAGGACCGCTGATGGCCGGGAACGGACGCCAGGCTGATCTCGTCGCGCGAACCTCGATGAACTTCCGCTCTCTCCCTGAGCCGCTGGTCGCGACAGGCCGCTTCCGGGAAGCGATAATTCCGATTACTCATCAAGTCGTCGATCGCCTAGTTGCCGTCATTTGAGGAGCGCGTGGAAATCAAACGAGAGACTCGGAACGCGCATGGCGTGCGGCGCTCGACGTGCTCAGCGGCACGGTGCTCACCGCTTGCAAGCCGCGCCACCGCCATCAGGAGTTCCTCGCCTTCCTGCGGCGCATCGAGAAGAGCGTGCCGCAGAGTCTCGACATCCATCTGATCGTGGACAACTACAGCACCCACAAGCACGCGCGTGTGAAAGCCTGGCTCGCCCGGCGGCCTCGCTGGCACATCCATTTCATTCCCACCTACAGTTCCTGGCTGAATCAGGTGGAGCGTTTCTTCGGGCACATCACCGAGAAAGCCATCCGGCGTGGCTCCTTCCGCAGCGTCAAGGAATTGGTGGCCAAGATCGATCACTTCGTGACTCACTACAACCAGCACTGCCAGCCCTTCCTCTGACCGCCACTGCCGACTCGGTGTTGGAGAAGCTGGAAAGACTTACCTCACGAATCAGTGGGACGGGACACTAGTAACGGGGCGAGCAGGTCGGGATTATTCGTCTTTTGTGACTGAAGCCATTGATTCTCCAGTTCAATGATAGCTTTCTCAGTCGCACCACTGGTCTGCTGAGCCTGCAACACTGTTGCACTTGCCAGTGAAAACAACCCGAGCAAACACCACACCTGCGTATTTTTCATGGCCTTCCCCTTGTTTTTTGAGATTGCGAAATATCGGATACAGAACAACCGGCCGAGGGAGAAGGTACACCCATCTCTATCAGATGGCCTGAGATCCGCTGCCCATCGCAGCGCAGCAGCGGACATCCGTGCGCGAGGAAGCGGACGGTCGCGTTGGGACCGTCGCGCAAGCTAAAACCTGACATCCGTCTGATCACTTGCTACTGATACCGCACAGAGACTGTCCCTGTGTCGCGACCACGGCCCGTGGATAGCTCGGACGCGGACCACCCGTCACTAATCCCTGCGCCTCACCCCTGAGACTGGAATCGAGGAATGTTGCGATGTACTCACGGGTTGCAGCGATCATCGTGTCGGAAGTTGTGCCGGTCTTCACCTTGCCCTTGAGGAGCCAGACCGCATCCGACAAGCCAATGTGCTCAGCGCCCGGGAGGCGGACCGCGAGACGCGGCCCGACGAGCGCGTCCCAGAGGCGGCAGTCCATCTCGTTCCATTGATCGCGCCCCACCACTACGTTCAACACCGGTTGCTTCAGTGGGACGGCTAGGTGCGGCGGTACCACCGCATCGAGCAGCACCCCTGCCTTGAATCGCGGCTCGCTTTCCAGGGCCCGCAGGACTGTGAGCCCGCCGAGCGAATGACCGGCGATTGCGATATGCGACAGATCGAGACTCCCGGTGAACCCGCTGTCAGGTCTGGAGTTGAGACCCGTGAGCTTATCCAGCACGAATCTGAGATCCGCAAGCCGCACCGCGACCGCGAACCCCAGCGTGCCCGGATCACTGTGCCAGTCATTGGTGAAGTGACTGCCGAGGACGGACTTCTCCAGTCGGCCGTCGGGGAGGGTCACTGCGGTTGCCTCGTAGGTGTGATCGATCGCAACGACTACGTAGCCGCGGCTGGCCAGATCTTCCGCCAGGAACGTGTAGTCCGTAGACGCTCCGGTAAAGCCGTGCGAGAGGAACACGACCGCATGCGGCCCGCCGGCAATCGGGGTATTGCGGCAACTATTGGTTAGGACATGAGGCAGGGAGATTCCAAGAAGTGTTCCGAGGTAGCTCCACGTCTGCGGCGATGTGTAGTCGGCGCGAGTGCAAAGCGCACTGCTGGTGCTGATCACTGTCGGTTACCAGAGGTGCACCATGAGCTCGCGGCGGGTGCCGTTGGCGACATAGGGGTTAGCCCGCCCTGAGTCGATGAGATACAGCTCACGGGTGCCGACCTCGTTACCTCCAGTCGGACGGGGCACGGCCAGCACTGTCTCGTGAGCCATGGCATCCCGCGCCGTGGCCGCAATGGCGTTATGACGGGTGCCTGATAGGTTGATCTTCTGCGGGCTGTCGCTGCTGCTGTCACTGATAGAGAGCACCGCCGTGCCTTGGCCCGCAGAAAAGTTGTACTTGACGGTGATGTCGCAAGAGGCTCCCGGGGCGAGACCGCTCCCGCAGGTATTGGTCTGCGAGAAGAGTTTTGGACTGGTGCCACCGATCGTGATGCCACCGATCGTCAGCGGAGCATGTCCGGTGTTCGTCAGAGTCGCTGTCTGCGGAGGAGGAATACAGCACTCTGACCGTTGTTTGATTTTGATGAAATTCAGGTCCACAGGAACTAGCTTCACGCTGCCGGTTGTCAGCATGACGGTGGCGGTGGCGGTTTTGGTCGGATCCGAAGCCGAAGTTGCGGTCACAGTCACCGTCGAGTCCGCGGGGAGCGCACCCGGGGCCATGTAAGTGGTCGCCGACCCGTCAGCGGCCAGAGTGGGTGAGACCGAGCCGCAGGCCGACGGGCACGGGACTCCTTTCTGCGCGAGCGACCAGTTAAGTTGGCCGGCCGTCGAGTCGTACGTCACATTGCCAGTGAACTGGTGGGTGATGTTCAATGGGATGAGCGCGCTGATGGGTGTTATGCCAACGGTAATAGCAGCCACCGTGATGGTGGCTGAGCCCTGCACGGATGGCGCACTCGCAGAGTTCGCCGTGAGGGTCACCGCCAGATCCGCCGGTACCGGACCGGCGGGCGCGGTGTAGGTAACCGGCGCGCCGCTCGCCGAACTTGCAGGGGAGACTGTCCCGCAGTCGCTCGCCCCGCACTGCACCTTCCAGCTGATACCCATACTCACTGCAGCTGGGTAATTAGCGCTTGCCGTGAACTGGGTGGTCGTGCCGGCCGCCACTTTGGCACCTGACGGATCGACGGTGATGGCCAGCGTGGGCACGGTGATGATGTCGGACACCTGCACGGACGGCGCGCTCACCGCGCTCGCGGTCACAGTTACGGCGAGATCCGCCACCGGTATATTGGCCGGTGCCGTGTAGGTGACAGGCGCGCCGCTCGCCGAAGTGGACGGGGAAATCGTCCCGCAGGGCGCCGTGGTGCAAGATACGGACCAGCTCACGCCGCGATTGGCAGGGTCATTGAGCTTCGCCGCCAGTTGAGTCGTCGTGCCCGCAAGCACGGTCGTGTTGCCGACGTCGAGCTCTGAAAACACGACGCCCCCCGCCACGGTTACTGTCGCAGAGGCGGAGACCGAAGAGTCACTCACCGACGTCGCGGTAATGTTCACGGCCAGATCGGTAGCCGGGCGTGTGGCCGGTGCCGTGTACGTTGCAGCCGCTCCGCTGGCCGTGGTCGCCGGGGACACCGACCCACACGGTGCCGCTGCGCAAGAGACACTCCACTGCACGCCGCGATTGGCGGTGTCGTTGCTGACCGTCGCGGTCACCTGCGCGGTCCCGCCTGGTTGGATCGTCGGCTGATCGACCGACACGGTAATTGTTATCGGAACTTGCGGCCCGCTGCTGCCACTGTCGCCACCGCAGGCGGCCAAGGCGGCCGACGCGAGTGTCAAGATGCCGACCGCTAACTTTCGGCAGCGCCCGTCCGCTGCCGCGGTGACGGAACCCGCTGTCCGCTGTATCGGGAAAAAGCGTTTCATGTCTCCCCCTAGTGCACTTCTCTGTTGCACTGCGTCGAGCGCTGGCCTATGCGCTGTTGGAAGCTGGAGTGTGAACCTGTGCGATTCGCGTAGCAATTGTGGGGTGCTCCATCCCGTCACCCGTGACAGCGTGATTGACAGCAAACACAACAAGATGAGGGAGATTGGGCTTTTTCATACGACCCCCCAACACCAGACCTTGATCGGATAAGTTAGCTACCGACCGGCGTGAAATCCTTACTGACTTCTTAGGAAGTCGTGATGTTTGATAAGCGGAGCCGAGCGCTGCGAGTCACATTCGGTCGTGTACGAACGTCCGGTATGCGGAAATCTATATGGTCGAGGCGAGTGCCCGCTCCTGGCCGACAGTACCCGTTCGGCCGGACCCGCTGACCGGCTGGAGTCGACCCCGAGCGGTCCGATGGCCCTCCCGTTACCTGCCGTTCATTTGGTGGAATGCGGACGTTCGCTTAGCGGAATTGCCTGAGACCGGCTGCTCAGGGCATTCTCCCACGATCCGCTCAATATCAAGAGGCGCGGATGGGGGAACGGTCGCACAAATCACACTGAACTCCCCGCCCATACCCCGCATACATGGTTGTCGAGAGCACGACCGGCAATCGGCCGTCTTCGATGTACTGCAGGACCCGGGCGCGTAGTTCGCTCTCGGGTAGTACGGCCCCGGTGGGCATATGCCCTATTCTGCGAGCGGCTTTTTGAATTTTTGCTGGAACGCCAGCCCGTAGCACAACTCTACTCGCTTTAGCTTACGTAACCGGCTCTGCCGCCTTCGGGCGGAGTTTTCGTTTTACGGACTCGCAATCGGCCTATGATCACTGCTTGGCTGGCACCCAATCCACTGCGCCGCCGAGACTTGAGTAACGCCACGGCTCCGTTGTACACGTTGCTTAAGGGCTTGTGCTCGCAGAAGTGCTCCAGAAACAAGAGCACCGTCGCTTCGTCAGGCAGATCCACTTGGCCGCTGGCGCGTCCAACTTTCATATCGAAGAATCCCGGGTGGTCGTGGTCGATGAGAAAGCGCCAAACCCACACTACAAATAGGTTCATTAGCGCCGTGTTGTTCGATCGTTGGTCTTCGATGAATTGTCCGCAGGAGATTTCGCCCGAGGCGATTAGCTTTGTCGGAAAGTTCTCCGATGCAGCAGGAGGCGCAGCGCACGCAAGTCCCCCGTTCGCGCACAGCAACACCCCGGCCAGTAGGCAGGAAATTAGAGTTTTCATTTTCTTGTCGCCCCCTTCGTTAGAAGCGACTTCTACTCGATACTCTCGCTTGGCCTGAGCCCGACTCTGCGCCGTCCCCTCGAATAGGGCGGCGAAGACCGAGGGAGCGCGATGCGCGCCAATGGACGCGCGAACGCGTTAGGGCCGTGACGAGTTACAGACGTAAGCCTGGCCGCTCACATAGGGTGAATAACTGCCGGAGACCGATCGCCAAACTATGTCGGTGGCGCCGAGTTTGGCGGCTTTATCTCTGGATTCATTTCTCGCGTTTTCCATTCCCGTGGATGCTGCGAGGTTGCCCCAACCTGAATATCCCTTGACCTGGCCAAGAAATTCACAGCCGGCGACAGAGGCTTCATCGGCGTCTTCGATTTTCGCGGCCCTGGCAGAAAGCGTTGCCGCGCAGCCCGCAAGAAGCGCTATTACGGTCACTGATGCTATAGATCGTGTACAGAGCTTGCGATCCTTTGTAGAAGCATGTGCATGTACAAGAGCTACACGAGGAAAGTGTGGCGGCAATGCGCCCATGATCGTGCTCCATGTTTCCGGCAGCTGTTGGACAGCACCGGAAGCGTTGCTTTCGTTCGAGCACGGTGCCCCGAAGAGCCGCGTGAGCGTTAGGATCGATTTGCTATCGGGTGGGATGATCTTGGAACGATAAGTTGAATCTTATGGTTGCCCATCTTCAAAACAGTGGCGTACCGCAGATCCGTAATCTACAGGTGGATCTATGTGCCGAGCGGTCAGCGCGCGCGAGAACATTACCCGTATGTTTCACCGCCACGAGAGCGCCGCGCTGCCGATGGGGCGGCGATTTCGCGCGCAGCGCTAGCTGAAATTGCACAGCGCAAGATTATCCGGCCGCGGAGCAATACCGTCCTATCCGCTGCCGGCCTAGTTACTGTGCGTTGGGCGAAAACGAGAGAGCTACGAAACTAGCGCCGCGCTGCCGATGGGGCGGCGCTTTCGTTGCAAGCCATCTCAGCCACTTCCGTCGCTCCGGTCCCGGCGGAAAGCGCCCGAGGATCGCCTGCCGCACCGTCACCAGCGCCGCCCGCCTGATTGCCTTCTCGTCCATGCCACGAGCGTGGGCCATATTCCGGTCAGTGTCGTGGCCTGATTTCTGGTGTGATCGTAGAGAAAGGCGCCAGCTTGCATACTGCGCCAGGCAACTCACAGGCGGGATCTGCTAGTCGCTAGTGTTCTGTCACAGAAGTGATGTTAATATCACTAGCCATGTACACTCCCGCTGGAGCGCTCATGGCAAACCACGCCTGCATTCTGCGCCTGGCTGCCTCGGATCGAGAGGAATTGGAGCGCCTGCAACGCTCCTCGGCATGCCCTGCGGGATTGAACCGTCGGGCTCGCGCGGTGCTGCTCATGGCTGAGGAAGTGCCCGGCACCGAGGTAGCCCGACTGACCGGCTATACCCCGGTGCAGATCAGCCGCATTCGACGGCGTTTTGCCGAGCAAGGCGTGGCGGGACTGACGGAGCGAGCTCGCTCGGGACGTCCGCCGCGGCTGACTGAGGAGAAGGGGGCGCGCATCGTCGCGCTGACACTGAAGGCCCCGCCGCCGGGGCTGACGCAGTGGAGCACGCGCGAGCTGGCTGAGCGGGTGGGGGTCTCGCATGCCACGGTGCATCGGATCTGGCAGGCCCATGCGCTGCAACCCCATCGAGTGGAGAGCTTTAAATTCACCACCGATCCACAGGCTGAGACCCAGATCCGCGATGTGGTGGGGCTGTATTTGAACCCGCCGACCAACGCGGTGGTGTTGGGCATGGATGAGAAGACTCAGATCCAGGCTCTGGAGCGAACCCAGCCGATGCTGCCGCTGCGCCCCACTTTGCCGGCGCGGCAGACCCATGATTACAAACGCCATGGGCTGACCAGCCTGTACGCTGCCCTCGAGGTGGCTTCCGGCAAGGTTCTGGGGCAGTGCTCTGAGCGCCACACGGGGGCGGATTTCCTGCGCTTCTTGAAGCTGCTGCAGCGGCGCTATCGCGCACGCGACCTGCACGTGATTCTCGACAACTCCTCGACTCACTCGACCCCAGAAGTTCGTGACTGGCTTGCCAAGCATCCCAACGTCAGCTTCCACTTCACCCCGACCGGAGCTTCGTGGCTGAACATGATCGAGGCCTGGTTCGGCATCCTGACCCGCAAGTCCGTACGCCGCGGCAACTTCGTCTCGGTGAAAAGCCTGGTTCAGCACGTCGGCCAATACATCGAGCACTGGAATGAACACCCCACTCCGTTTGTCTGGACCAAGACTCCCGCCCAAATCATCCGCAAAGCAGTGCGTCGTGGTCGTTAACATGACTTCGGAGACGGGACACTATTGATACTTACGTAAGTGCGCAGCACTTTTCTCCTTGCTTGCGGTCCAAGAACCTCGGATGGTTTCATTCGAGGGAGAGATGGACCACACACAACGATTGATCGAATTGGAGCGGCGCCGCAGGCATGCGGCTCGGCTGCTCGAAGCCGGCGTGGCGCAAGCCGAGGTGGCACGACGCGTTGGCACCACGCGCAGCTCCGTCTCCAGGTGGGAGAGAAGAAGACAGGAGGGCGGAGAGGAAGCGCTCAAACGCCCCAAGCACTTCGGCCGCCCGCGGCGACTCTCCGATGCGCAGTGCGAGGAGCTGATCGCGCAGCTGAAGATTGGAGCACTGGCGGCGGGCTTCGCCACGGAGCTGTGGACGTTGCCGCGGATCCGCACTCTCATCGAGCAGCGCTTTGCGGTAAAGCTCACAGAGCCTTCGGTGTGGCGCCTACTGCGCGCACTCGGTTGGAGCGTGCAGCGGCCGACGGGCCAAGCTCGGCAGCGGGACGAGAAGGCGATTCGCACTTGGAAGGCCCGGAGGTGGCCAGCTAAAAAAATAGCGGCGCGACAAGGCCGAATCATCGTCTTCATCGATGAGTCGGGACTGTCGGAGAGACCTTGTCGCGCACGAACCTGGGCCCCGCGGGGTGAGACTCCGGTCCTTCAGTACAGCTTCAGTTGGAAGCAGCTCTCGGTGATCGCTGGAGTGTCCTTTTGGCGTTTCTACTTCCGACTGTATGGCGGCACGATTCGCACGCCTCAGGTGATCGAGTTTTTGAAGGCTCTTCAGGCAACGATCGGCAAGAAGTTGCTGATCATCTGGGATCGTCTGCAGGTCCACCGTTCCAAGCTTGTACACCAGCATGTTGAGGCTCAGCGCGGTGCGATAGCTCTTGAGTTCCTGCCTGCCTACGCACCCGAGCTCAATCCTGTTGAATACATCTGGGGATACCTCAAGCAGCACGCCATGCCGAACTTCTGTGCTCGCGACCTTGGTCATCTGGCGCATCGTGCTCGTGGACACCTGCGCTCAATGCAGCGCCGCTCCACTCTCGTTTGCGCCTTCTGGCGCCAGGCGCAGTTGTTCTGAAGGTGTCATGTACTTACGCAAGGCTCAATAGTTAAGCGCTTTCGCTGCGAATTGTGGACGCTGTTATAAAGCCGTCGCCCAATCTGCCGCTCCTTCGGCCTATGGCTGCCAGCGGCCAGCCAGCAGTCTTTTAGGATCGAGGCCCTCCCCGTGGATGGCATCACGATAGGACTGCTCCAGGCTTGGAGCACGTTCGATAGCGGCTCGAAATCAAAACTTCCTAAGAGGTCCCTAAAGATCTCCTCTCGGTCGATAGGTAGCTTCACACCCGAGGGCCTAAAAGGCCGATGACGAAGTTGTCGCCAACTAAAGACATGGTTTCTCTGATCAAACAACGGTCGCCGGCCTAGAGAGAAAAGTTCACGTGTAGTTCAGCATCGATCGTGTATTTGGGAAAGCCACAGGACATTCGAAAGACTGCGATGCTGCTTCGATCGATAAACTCGCTGTCCCAATCTTCCAGTCCAATACGCGTGCTTGGAGCGTACGCTGCCGTTGCGCTGATAGTTCCCGGCGGCAGCCTGATTGCATTTTTCTTGTGGGCTTCCCAGCACCGCCCATTGCATACGGTCCGTGCCTGGCGTGCCCTGGTTGCAGTTATAGCACTCGGCACCGGCGTCATCTTCCCGAGCTGAACCTCACTGCGACTCTTCCGGCACTCGTTTCCGCACCGTGCGCCTCTGCCGACTGACCAGTTAGCCAGCTGTCGGCCAACTCCGGACAGTCCGTCCTGCGGACGTGTCGCTCGTGAGGGGACATTCGGATGGCCGCAGATGATTGAGTCCACGCCCGTTCGCAGGTATTCACGGGCATGCCATCGAATGGGCAGTTTCGACCCCAAGCGGCCGGCTCACGCTCTCAACAGCGGACTTTCAATATTTGAAGAGCGGACGTCGACGGTCGCGCACTGCGAACTCGCTGAGTGCAACCGCGAGAGGCCCCCAGTCGCACGCGTGATTTGCTGTGATCAGCAGCATGGGCGCATGCTTGGCTCGCCTCTACGAGCGCCGCGTATGTCCAAGGAACGAGACCGCGCACCGCAGTCGACTGAGATCTCACGGGCGGAGAGTGAAGTGGGTCTGAGCCCCTCCGTCTGCTGGACCAGCGGTGTGGAAGTCGAGCGCGTGCCCGAGTCCGCGGATGCGGCCGCCCCCGACAAGCTTGCAATCGGCCAGACAATTTCGGGCCGTTACCGCATCGAGCGCGAGCTCGGTGAGGGCGGCATGGGGGTGGTGTACCTGGTCACCGATGAGCAGGTGGTCGGGGAGAGATTTGCAGTCAAGGTCCTGAAGGAAGGCCTGGACCCTCAGGCGCTGCAGCTGCTGCGCGAGGAGGTACGCAAGACCCGCAAGCTCAGCCATCCGAACATCGTGGATATGCATTCGGTAAATGTGGACGGAAAGCAGCTCTACGTGCTGATGGAGTACCTCGAGGGCAAGGCACTGAATGCGCTGCTGGATGAGGAGTTCGGCCGCGGCATGCCCTTCAGCCACGCCTGGCCGATCATCGAGGATGTGGGCGCGGCGCTCGGCTACGCGCACGACCATAACGTGATCCACAGTGACTTAAAGCCCGCGAACGTCCTGGTGACCACCTCAGGGAGGACGAAGCTGCTGGATTTCGGGATTGCGCGGGTGTCACGCGGTCCGCTGCTGCACAAGCGCTCGGGGCCGCTCGCGCTTACCCCGGCTTATGCCAGCTGCGAGATGCTCAAGGGCGAAGAAGCGGACCGGCGTGATGACCTCTACTCCTTTGCCTGTGTCATCTACGAGATGCTCTCCGGTGAGCGGCCGTTCGGTGAGCTCAATGCGCTTGAGGCCCGCGAAGCAGGTGCTCAGGTGCCGCGCCTTGGGCTGCTGTCGCGGGGACAGAACGCGGCGCTCGCCAAAGCGTTGGCCTTTGACCGGGAGGGGCGCACCGCATCCGTAGAGCAGCTTCTCGAGGGGCTCGCCGACAAAAAACCCCGCCGTCGCCAGCTCGCGGTCCTGGCAGCCGCTAGCATCGTCACGGTGACCGCTCTGGCCCTCACCTACGTAGGCCTGGAAAAGCTGTGGATGTCCAAGCACTCGGTAGTGGTTCAGTCCGCGGGCTCGGAGGCTCAACCGGTGGGCTCGCGCGCCGCTGCCACCGCCGCGGCCGTTGTTAATCCTTCGCCACACTCGATCGCCGTTCTGCCATTTGCGGATATGAGTGAGAAGAAGGACCAGGAGTACTTCGCGGACGGCCTCGCTGAGGAGCTCCTCAGCTTGCTGGCGAAGACGCCTGGGCTTCACGTCATCGCCCGCACTTCTTCGTTCTCCTTCAAGGGAAAGTCTGACGACATTCCCACGATTGCTGCAAAGCTCAAAGTCGCGAACATCCTCGAAGGCAGCGTACGAAAGTCTGGGAAACGCCTGCGCGTTACGACGCAGCTGGTCCGGGCCACAGACGGGGAGCATCTGTGGTCGGAGACCTACGACCGGCAGCTCAAGGACGTATTCGAGGTGCAGGACCAGATCGCGGATGCGGTGGTGACGGCCCTGAAGCTCAAACTCTCAGCTGGCCAGGAGTCCTCGGCGAGCCGCTCCTCGAACACAGACGCCTACCTTCAGTACCTGCTGGGGCAGGAGCGTCTTTCTCGAAACAATTTCAGTGATTTCCGTGGCGCGGTTGGCGCCTATCGCAGGGCCATTTCGCTCGATCCGCACTACGCCGCGGCTTACGCGGGCCTCGCCTTCGCGGAGGCGTTTGTCGCGGACGTAACCGGTGACAGGGCAGGACGTGAGCGAGCTTCGGCGGCGGCCGAGCAGGCGATCGCGCTGGCACCAAACCAGGCGCGGGGTTATGCGGCGCGTGGGGTGCTGCGCGCACTCTGGGAGTGGGATTGGACCGGCGCGCAGGCGGATTTTGCCAAGGCGCTCGAACTCGACCCAAACGACCCGAATACTCTGCAACACTACTCGGCTGTGCTAGCGAGTTTTGGGCGGTTGCCGCAAGCGCTCACGCTTGCAAGAAGGGCGGCTGACATCGATCCGGTCTCGGTACGCGTATGGTGGTTTCTCACGTTTTGGCTGACCTCCAGCGGAGATTTTGGCGCGGCACGCGACGCCTGCCGCCATGCGCTCGCGATCGACCCTGCGAACGAGCGTGCCCTCGCCCAGCTGGGTATCGTTGAGCTGCTCGATCGCAAACCCGCCGACGCGCTGGCGCTGTTTGAAAAGCTCCGCGGTTATGATCGACTCATGGGCATCGTCCTGGCAGAGCATTCGCTCGGTCGCGCCAAAGAATCCAAGCAGGCGCTCGATGACATGATCGCTGTGAGTGGGCTAAGCGCGGCATACCAAATCGCCGAGGCACACGCCTGGCGCGGCGAGACAGATAAGGCCTTCGAATGGCTCGAGCGCGCCTACCGACAGCGGGATGGCGGCTTAGTAGAACTGAAGGTTGATCCTCTGATCGAATCGCTACGCACGGACCCACGCTACAAGGCGATGCTGTCGAAGATCAATCTGCCGGGTGAATAGATCGGTTGGCGCGGCTGGGGAATCCGAGCGAGCCCGCGCTGTAGCTGCGCGCTCCTCGATCCGCCCCACAAAAGAAACGCGCTTTTCAGGCAATCGAGCGGGGGCTGAGTTTCCATCGAACTGAATAACGCCAATGCTCAAAGCACCGACCGACAGCCAGTTTCACGGCAATGTCGACGAAATTTTCTCGACGATCGCGCTGCGCGACGGTCACCACTACGAGGTGCGGGTAAACGGCAGCACCGATATGACCCGCGAATCGATGAACTCATCAGAGAGATCGGTTGGCCTAAAGCACCGCTCTCCTGAGCATCCATAATCTCCGCGAAATGCGCGTGGCTAAACGTGGGCGACGCTAGAAGCGCGTGGACGGCTCCCCGTGTTGGTCTATACAGGGCCGTGTGCACCAATGGACTGGTTGTCTCTGCGGGCACCTTTCCGGTCTTCGACGTCGCACACCGGGGCGATGTCGTGGCGGACGTCGTCCAGGGAGCGCTCGAGATCAGCGAGCGGTTCCAGACCCTGGCCGCCTCCGTCGAACGCATGGAACGCACACGACTCGACCAGCTGCAGCGGCTCGACTTTGCTGCCGAAGCCCTCGTGCTTCGCTTTCGGGGAAGTACTACCAGCGGCGTGCAGGCTCGCCCGATTGCCTTCTCGCCCATGCCGCAGCGTGGTACGGGGAACGGCCGGAGGTCACTACTGAATTTGGTGTGCGATTGCCCAGAAACAGTGCGAGCACGCTGTCTGGCCCGTGCAGATATCAATATCACGACTTCCTAATAACTCCCTGAGGATTTCCTTTCGGTCGATAGCTAACTTTTAACTCGAGGTCTGGTGATTGTCAGGTGGCTGGAATGCACGATTTGCTCCTTCATTTGCGCATGTATAGCGGGTGAGTCGGCCTCGCGCTAAGAGCGACCTCTGCTGCGGTGCAACGCACGACGCGGACGCGGCACTGCACAACACATTGCGTTCCGCGCCGTGGGATCCCCAAAAGTGTTAGAGATTTTACCCTGCTGGTGGGCTGACACGACTGCCAGAAACGAGGAGCCTAAGAAGCCGGGCAGAAGATTTCAGTACTCGAACCTCTCAGTCCTGGGCCTCTTAAACCACAAAGAGAAGGCGCATCCAGAGGCCTGCAGTTGCGAGGAGACAACCATGAAAACGCGCGCTTGCAGTTCGACTGTTGTCACCACGCTGTTCGCCCTGGCAATCACGGCTCCAGTCCTCGCGCAAGAGCAGCATCAGACCGCTGATGGTGAGACAGGTAAGCACCATCACTACAAACTAATCGATATCGGTACATTGGGCGGGCCGCAGAGCTACTTCAACAATCTCCACTTGGGCGACGCGTTTGGTTTCGGCACCGCCTTCTACGGCTTTGCCCAGGTGAGCAACGGGCCAGGAGTTCTCGTGGGGTTTGCGGACACGTCCACGCCGGATCCCTATTCCGCCAATCCCCTGTTTTGCTACGTCCTGGACTGCTTCGTGGCGCACGCTTACGAATTGCACAACGGCGTTAGGACCGACCTGGGCACGCTTCCCGGAGGCGCGAGCAGTGCGGCCTTCTGGATCAATTCGAGCGGGTTGATCGCCGGCAACTCCCAAAATGGCGAACTTGATCCATTGATCCCCGGCCTGCCAGAACTTCGTGCTGTGATTTGGAAGGACGGGCGGATTGCCGATCTGGGGACGCTCGGTGGAAGCTCGAGTTTCACACAGGCAGTCAACAACCGTGGACAAGTAGTGGGCGTTGCGCAGAACGGAATCTCCGACCCTTTCTCCATGTACTACCAGTTTCTTTATTGCTTTCCTTCTAACTTCCAGGTGTGCCCCCCCGACTCGACGGAGACCCGCGCGTTCCTGTGGGACGCGGAAGGGGGAATGGAGGACATAGGAACCCTCGGCGGCCCGGATGCAGCTGCATTCCTAATCAATCAACACGGTCAGATTGCGGGCTTTTCCTATACGAATTCAATTCCGGCGGATCCGAACACCAGCCTTCCCGCGACCCATCCCTTCCTCTGGGAGGAGGGTAGGGGCATGAAGGATCTGGGCACCTTGGGAGGGGTCTCAGTGGCGGCTGTGAACGGACTAAATGAACGCGGGGACGTGGTCGGCGGATCGGACCTCCCGGGGGACCAGCAAATCCACCCCTTCCTGTGGGATGGAGAAAAGCTCATTGACTTGGTCGCGCCACCGTTTGGAGGTAGCGGGAATGGCGAAGCCTACTGGATCAACGAGGCGGGAGAAGTGGTTGGCCAAGCCGGGATCCCGGCGCCATGTACTGGTTCCAACCCACCCGACACAGTCCATCACGGCTTCCTGTGGAGGAGTGGCGGCCGGATGATCGATCTCGGAACGCTCCCCGGTACCCTCAGCAGCGAGGCGAATTTCATCAATTCACACTCACAGGCGGTGGGAGACGCCTGGGCCTGCGACTTTTCTGTGCTCTCGGCAACCCTGTGGGAGAGGGGTTCCCTGGTCGACCTGAACGCACTCGTTCCTCAGAATCCGCTTCACTTGTTTATGGCGTCGTTTATCGATGATCGTGGACAGATTGGCGCTTTCGGGTCACTCGCGAATGGCAACATGCACGCCGTGCTGCTGATCCCCTGCGACGAAGGGCATCCTGACATCGACGGCTGCGACTACAGTCTCGCGGATGCCAAAGCTGCGACGGAGGCGCAAGCCGTAAGGGGGACGAGGGACAGCAAGTTGTCTGCACCGGGACAGGCCCGCGGTCCACTGTCCAGCAAGGGGGCATTACCGGCTCCGCGGGAGAGTACTCCGGTTCGCCAGCTGCTTCTGCCGCGGCTGGGCTTCGCCCGATTCACGGGAAGCGTATTCCCGGTCACGAATGACCCGGCGCTGACTTCAGGGCCGAGTGCCACTCTGTCGCCCGTCAGCCTCACCTTCTCTACCCAGGCAGTCGGCACCACGAGTGCGGCCGAAACTGTGGCGCTCAAGAACACCGGTACGACGAGTTTAACCATATCCAGCATCGCGATCACGGGTACCGACCACGCCGACTTTGCTCAGACTCATACCTGTGGAAGTTCTCTTGCAGCAGGGGCGAGTTGCAGCATCAGTGTTGAGTTCAGCCCCACGGCGTCCGGTACCCGCACAGCGGTACTGAGCGTCACGGATAACGCCGCCGGCAGTCCGCAGAAAGTTAGCCTCGCCGGAGTCGGTACGACCGCACAACTCTCTCCCACGAGTCTGTACTTCGGCGCGGTGGGCATTGGCGCGACCAGCCCGGCCCAGTTCGTGACGCTGACCAACGTGGGAACGACCCCCTTGACGGTCACCGGCATTGCGATTACGGGAGCCGATGCTGCTGACTTCGCGCACAACAACTGCGGGAGCTCGTTGGCCCCATACGCGAGCTGCAACATCCGTGTTACCTTCACACCCACGGCATTAAGCACCCGTGCGGCGATGCTCAGTGTCACAGATAGCGCTGCCGGCAGTCCGCAGAAAGTTAGCCTCGCCGGAGTCGGTACGACCGCAAGACTTTCTCCCACCAGTCTGTACTTCGCCCCGGTGACCGTTGGCATGACCAGCCCGGCCCAGATCGTGACGCTGACCAACGTGGGAACGACCCCCTTGACGGTCACCGGTATTGCGATTACAGGAACCGATGCTGCGGACTTCGCGCAGACTCATACCTGCGGGAGCTCATTGGCCGCAGGAGCGAGTTGCAGCATCAGTGTTACGTTCAAACCCAAAGCGCCTGGCTTGCGCAACGCGGCACTGAGCGTGAGTGACAACGCTAGCGGCAGACCGCAGACGGTCTCCCTCTGTGGAGGGTGCATACCGCCAGGAGGTTTTTGTTTTGGCCCCGGCCCTAACCGCTGTTGCCGTGCCCCTCGCGGTCATTTTGCGTACTGCAGTGATCCGACTGGCTGGGGTACTTGCGTTGAAAGTTAGGCAGCTTTCCGTAGGCGTCACGCCTCGGCGGTTGGCGTTGACGCTTTCGGGACGGCGCGCCGGTGGGCGCTGCCACACATCAAGCGGCTGGACGATTGCTTTCGGTCAGCTCCGCGGCATTCACGCATTCTATCTAGCGTGTGGCAGACCCTATTCCTGGGATTCGCCAATCAGCGGCAACGGTGCGACGGCGAGATAGTCACCGGACCTGCCGCCGCCACATTTCGGGCAGTCGTACTCACGGACCTGGGCCTCTTCATGGACTTCGCCGACCT
>Ga0306920_100004229_pt1 | contig 18416 bp, 20 predicted proteins | sample flu12Cox44000170_FD_204666 | JGI IMG/M metagenome (GOLD analysis project Ga0306920, IMG submission 204666) | Lab enrichment of tropical soil microbial communities from Luquillo Experimental Forest, Puerto Rico - flux4day.12C.oxic.44.000.170 (v2)... | ecosystem: Environmental > Terrestrial >... | reverse complement strand
GGCCTGCTCGACCACCTAGCAACCCTGACCCGCAACGACATCCACTACCACGGCACCAACACCACGGTGCCCACGCTCGCCGAACCCACCCCCGATCCACGCCGCGCCTTCGACCTCATCAACAGCCCCATCCCACTGACCGCAGCGTAGCCAGAACCGCCACCCCATAAGAACAACAAAGCCCCAGGTCAGCCAGGAATCCACTCACCCCAAACGCCGCAACTTCCGGCTAATGACTGACGTGATGCGCCAGCCATGCTAGGCGGTGACTTCGGCTGTCTGTGACTCGATGACGGTGTCGGACGGGGCCGTGCGCTCCCACAGAACCGCGCTCACGCACGCTGTCACGACCCATCCGATGCCAATCACCCAGCACCACGTCATCATTGTCATCGCGACACCGATCGGGCCGAACCCGTCCCAGCCGCGGAGCAACTGAGGGAAGAAGACCCGGGCGGCGAGCGGGATGATGGTTCCGTCGATCAACACCCCGGCGAGCCCGGCGAGTGCGAGGTATATCCATCCCCGGCCACCGTGTTGGACCAGGAGGACCGGCGTGAGGGACCAGAAGATCCAGACCGGGACCAGTGCCGCCACGAACAGCAGCGCGCGCGTCGCAGCGGTGTGATCGCCGGCGAAGGCGATCCATCCACGAAAGCCCATCATCGTCAGGTATAGGACGAACCATGTCGCGCCCCGCAACAGCCTCTGGGCCAGCCCGAACTGCTCACGGCGCCAGGCCTTGGCAAAGATTCCGGCGATGGTGATCGACATCGGGATTCCCCACAAAAGGAATCCGACGACTCCAATGAACGTCCAAGTCGACCTCAATCCCGAGGAAGTGCCGAACGCCTCGCGGACCCTGTCACTGAGGGGGTGTTGGAGGCCGAGCGCACGGATCAGGAGTATGCCCGGACTGGCGTCCTTAGCGAAGCCGGAGAAGTAGCTGAATCCGAGGATGACCAAGGGGATGACCGTCGTGAACAGCTGAATCGAGACGAGTACGCTCTGGGTGCCGCCGTCGATCTCGATGAAGCGGGCGAGAATTGCGGCGGCCGGCCGCTTCCTGCAGGCCTCCTCCAGCCGCCGGTAACGCTCCCCCAGCCGCCGACGGACGTCCTCGCGGCTCCTGCTTGCACCCATCGGTCGACGAACTCCTCGAACGTCCCGGTGGGCTGACCTTAACATTGCGGGATTAGAAGGCCGGTGGTTCGTTGGTTGCGGCCAGCCAGGCTTCGTATTTTCGGCGTTCTCGGCGATGCAGCAGTCCGTTCATGCGCCGCTCGTGTTCAATGCGGTATCGGCGGTTCTGGACGCGGGTTCGCTTGCGGGCAGGCATCATCAGCCCACGGGCCGCGCTGCGTGTTGCGGTTGACGGCGGGATGATCACGCCCCCGCAAACGGAGGTGTCCCCACGCCTGTCGGGGCGGCAACCTGCGGGAAGAAGAAGCCGCCGTCGGGGGTGGTCGTGTACGTGCATCCCATGGGCGCCGTCCAGATCACGGTGCGTCCGCCTTATCGCCCAGTCGTCGTGGCTGGCGCAGCCGTTGGCGACACCAGCCGGCGCGGGCAAGACCACCTCGATGCGCGCGCTGCGCGCCGCCGCACACGACTTCTACCACCCGCCCAGGCCGGCGCGGGATGGCCTCCACGGCCGCCCATCGCAAGAGTTTGCTGCCCCGCTTGGTGATGTGTCCGCGCCGCACGACGGTGTCTGATTCGCGGTGGGTGGGGGTCAACCCGGTCCACGAGCCCAGGTGCGGGGGATCAGCGAAACGCGCCACGCCGCCGATCTCGGCGACCAACACCGCCCCAGCACCAGGCCCCACGCCGGGCAGCTGCTGGATCGCATGATAGCCGCGGTGGGCCGCCAACCGCTCGGCGATCATCGCGGTAAAGCGCGCTTCGTGGCGATCAAGGATGTCGATCAGTTCCAGCAGCGAGCCGATGCGTTGCGCGTAGGCGCCGCCCAGCGGCACCTACGCCAGGCGTTGGCGGCCGGTCACGCCAACAAATCCGGGGCCACGATTAATACGCCGGCCTTGGCCAGTACGGCATGGATCTGCGCCTTGAGTCCCGATCGGATCGCCACCAGCTTGGCTCGATAGCGCACCAACTCCCGCAATTCGCGGGTCTGCGGTGGGGCGATCCAGCCTCGGGCAGTCGGCCCATCCGCAGCAGATCGGCCAGATCACCGGCGTCGCGTACGTCGTTTTTCACCCGCCGATAGCAGAATCCCTTGACCCCCAACGGATTCTGGAACGAGATCACCGGGGCGACGACCACGGCCGCCGCCTGAATCGGCGACTGGGACGGGACGTCTCGTCCAAGCCCACGGCTCATCACCCCGAATCATCACATCGGCCAATTAGGTTGACTCAAGTTGACAGACGGTGGCGCGGCGCACCAGCTCCCTTTTGCTCGCGTGTGGCCGCTCGGATGCCATCGGCGGTGGATGCCTGTTGTTCAGCATCTTCGGCTTGTTCGGCTGCCGCAAGGGTTTCCCACGTTCGCGCCTCCACTCTGGTCATCGCCAACCTCGCGTAGATCATCTGGCTGGTGATGGTCATCTGACTGCGCCTTTGACCCAGGAAGGTGACGGCCCAGTGGAGCACTGTCGTGAACCGGTTCTGGAAGCCGATCAAGTAGTACAGGTGCAGCACCAGCCAGGCCAGCCAGGCGACAAAGCCGCCGAACTCCAGCTTGCCGACCTGTGCGACGGCACTGTACCGGGAGACGGTTGCCATGCTGCCCTTGTCGAAATATTTGAACGCCGTCCGGTTTGCCGGATCGTCGTGGCCCGTGAGTGATCGCTTGATCACCTTGGTCGCGTAAGTTGCGCCCTGGATCGCACCTTGGGCCATCCCGGGCACGCCAGGCACCGCCATCAGATCGCCAACGACGAACACATATGGGTGTCCCTTGACGGTGAGGTCGGGCTGCACGAGCACTCTCCCCGCGCGGTCGACTTCGGTTCCGTCGGACTGGTCGGCGACCATCTTGCCCAGCGGACTGGCCTGCACACCGGCCGCCCACACCTTGCACGCGCATGGGATGCGACGCTGGGTGCCGTCTTTGTCCTTGACATTGATGCCCTCGTAGTCGATGTCGGTCACCATCGCGTTGAGCTGGACCTCGACACCCATCTTCTCCAGCCGACGCTGGGCCTTGCGGCCCAGCTTCTCACCCATCGGCGGCAACACCGCCGGCGCGGCGTCCAATAGGATTACCCGGCAATCGCTGGGCTTGATGGTCCGAAACGCGCCGGCCAGCGTGCGCTCGGCGAGCTCGACGATCTGTCCGGCGATCTCTACGCCGGTGGGCCCGGCGCCGATCACCACGAAGGTCAGGCGGCGTTCGCGCTCGGCATGGTCGGTGGCGAGCTCGGCTGCCTCGAACTGGCCGAGGATCCGGCCGCGCACCTCCAGCGCGTCGTCGATCGTCTTCATGCCCGGCGCGTAGAAGGCGAACTGGTCGTTGCCGAAGTAGGATTGCTGGGCGCCGGCGGCGACGATGAGACTGTCGAACGGCGTCACCGTATGCCTACTCAACAGCCTCGACGTCACCGTCTGCGCCTTCAGGTCGATGGTCTCCACCTCGCCCAGCAGCACCCGGACGTTCTTTTGCTTACGCAGGATGAGGCGGGTGGCCGGGGCGATCTCGCCTTCGGACAAAATTCCGGTGGCCACCTGATAGAGCAGTGGCTGGAACAGATGTGTAGTCGTCTTCGAGATGAGGGTGACATCGACATCGGCCCGTTTGAGTTTCTTGGCCGCGATCAGTCCACCGAATCCGGACCCGATGATGACGACGTGATGACGCTTGCCGAGAGCCGAGGGCGTGCTCATGTTTCTCTTTCTCCCTTCGGTACTGCGAATAACGGGCCGTCACTTGCGAATGCGAGCCGCCGAGATGGCAGACCCGACATAGGTCGCGGTCGAAGCCGCCACGGAACTGAAGCCGGACCTCTAAATCAACGAAAGCTCCCTCAAATCGTAGAAGCCGTCGATCGCGAAGTCGATAGAGCCGTCTTCAACGAAAATTGCTCTAATCGTGTTCCTGGATACATCGCGACCGACATGCGCCTATCGTCGTGAGCGTGAGCAACCTGGACCGGCAGGCCGGTGAACTGGGCGCAGCGCTACAGGCACGAATCACCGAACTCGGCGACGGTATCACCAAGGCCATCCGCACGAATATCCACCCGTACGCTGCGGCGCTCACGGATAAACAGCTGCACCGAAGCATCATTGACATCTTGCAATTCATCCTCCATGGATTGAAAGAAGACCAGGACTTCGACACCAGGCAGGCCACCGCCACCGGGGCTCAGCGAGCTATCGCCGGCATCCCGCTCGAATCGGTCATGGAGGCCTACCGGGTCATTTTCCGCTCCGTGTGGGATGCCGTCATCGAAGAATCGAGGGCCCGGCCCCGGATCGGCACGGAGGCAGTCCTGCGAGCGATCGAGAAAGTGTGGATCGCTCAACATGTCTTCACCGACGCGATGACCGAAGCCTACAGACAACAGCGCACTCGACAGCAGCTGCAGGATGAGAACGAACGAGCGGCGCTCGTCGAAGCCCTCTTGCTCGGGCCCACCGAGGAGTACCCCAGTGTCTGGGAGATCTGCGACTTGCTGCACATACCGCAACGGGGTTGGTATCGCGTTGTGGCGGTACAGCTTCCAAGCTTGGGCCGCACGGCCCTCCCAGAGATCGAATCGAAACTGAGCAGCCTTGACATCACTTCCGCGTGGCGGTTGACGCCCGAACTTCAGCTCGGCATCGCCGTCATGCGTTCCCGCGGGCGCGACAAAGCGCTTGTCGAACTGATCAACCGTGTCACCACCACCCGGGCCGGCATTAGCCCCCTCTACGACGACCTGACTCGAACGCACCAGGCGACCCGCTATGCGCGCCTCGCCCTCAAAGCCCGCATCGACAGCGCACATGCCCATGTCACCGAGTTCAACGACACCTTGCTCGGCCGGGTGGCGGTCAGTTCCCCGCAAACCATGCGGCATCTCGCGCAGCCGCTGCTATCCACGTTCGAGGACCTGGCTCCGGAGGAGCGACGCTTGCTGATAAACACTTTCCGGCAGTGGGTTTTCGATGGCGGGTCCATCAGCGTCACCGCCGAACACCTTTTCTGTCACCCGAACACGGTGCGGCACCGACTCAAACGCATCGAAGAGCGAACGCAGCGGTCTCTCACCCGCCCAGACGACCTGGCCGAGCTTTGCCTGGTCTTCGAGATCGACCAACGTCTACCCGAAGGCACCGGGCCCGACTGACCGCACACCACAGGAACCAACCAACACCGCGTGGCCCGTGCGTATTTCGACGAGCGGACAGGCGAGAAGAAAGCTCGCACCATAAAAGATTTCGAGTTAGCTGACATTGCCATCGACGGAGGCGACCCCTCGGTGCGGACGAAAAACTGGGGCACCAACTTCTCAAGTTCGAGCAAGAGCTTGCCGGCAAGAGTCAGCTCGACTGGTCGAAACGTTGACCGAGAGCCGTGCCAACTTCGTCAAGGAGCCCAACGGCGCCAATGTCGACGCGCCCCATGAGGTGCTCAAAGTTGTACCACGGGCGAGAAACCTCGCACTGGCCAGTGCAAGGTTTGTCGCCGTTCCGACAGCTGCGTGCGGCTTTAACGGTGGCTTCACCGAAGCTCACATGTCGAGCCCGCCGTTCACTCCCCACACCTGACCGGTGATATACGCAGAAGCGTCGGCGGCGAGGAAATGCACGACACGCGCAATTTCCTCGGGGCGTCCGAGCCGACCTACCGGGATCTGGCTCTCGACCTTGGCGATGGCCTTTTCCGGCATCGCGGCAACCATCTCGGTCGCGATGAAACCCGGTGTGACGGTGTTGACGGTCAAGCCGATGCCGTCCGGGGTGTTCTTTCCGGCCCGGGCGAGCTGGAAGGCGGCCTCCTTGGCCAGCGTCTTCGTCAACCCGAACAGCCCGGACTTGGACGCGGCGTAGTTGGCCTGACCGATGTTGCCGGTTTCACCGACAATCGATGACACGTTGATGATCCGCCCGCTGCCGCGCTCGAGCATGTGCGGCAGCGCGGCCTGCGCCATGAAGAATGCCCCCGAGAGATTAACCGCGAGGACGGTGTACCAGTCCTCGTCGGTCATCTTGGCCACGGTGCGGTCGATGGTGATGCCGGCGTTGTTCACCAGGATGTCCAGCCGGCCGTGCCGCTCGATAACCTCCGCGACTGTGCGCCGGCAGTCCTGGGCCGAGCCGACGTTACCTGCGTGCAGACTCGGCCGAACCCCGAGTTCCGCCTTGTAGGCGTCGGCAAAGGCGTTGGCGGACTCGACGTTCCGTCCGTAGCCAGCTGCCACGGTCGCGTGCTGCGAGCCCAAGCTACGGGAGATCGCCGCGCCGATGCCGCGGGTTCCGCCGGTGACGAACGCCACCCTGCCTTTCAGCTTGTCTCCCTGCACCGGTGGCATCGGTGCCGCGGCCTCGTGTTGCTCGATTTCTAAGGTGGTCATGGATGGTTCCTCCAACTCGTCGATTAGTTCCGCCCATCGGCCTGAAGGTCCACACGGCCGTTGATGTGGTTGGCGCGATGAACGACGTGTCACTGTGCGGCCACCTTCGACATTATGGAGTTAGCGGCGGTTAAGCGATGGAGCCCCAAACACGGAATTCCGGCACCTGGTTGTATTGGCATACAACGGCTTTCCTGCACGGCGTTCGGTGGTGCAAAGATGCGCTGAACGCACCGGGGGCGTGGTGACCGTCGAATGGGGGGACGTTGCGTTATCGGGTCCCATATTGCGTTTGGTGAGGCCACGTCACGTTTCGCGTGCAGGCGATTATGCTTGCCCAGACGCAACTGTTCGCGCCCGGGGACACCTCGCTGCGGATGCTCGACGGTATTTGCGCGGCCAAGCGCGAGTGAAGCGAAGGCAGTGGATCGTTACGAAGTTCGCTTTATGGCAACTAGGCGGCGGCTTGGAGCAGTTCGGGTTCGATTGGGTCGACCAGCGCCGGGCGAGCGAGCTGGCCCGTCTCCACCGTAGCGCAGGTCCGAACCGTTCCACCGGTGGCTTCGTACTGTTGCAGCCAGTCGGTAATCGCTTGGTGCGCGGCGTGATCGAGGTAGTTGACCGAAATGGTGACCGTGACCGTCGTTCCAGAAGGTATCGACGTCAGCACCCGGGTCAGGCGGGGCAGGGCGAGGAAGGTGCACGTGCCCTCGATGGTCACGCACCACTCGTCACCCACGGGCTTGGCTTCGACCCTGGCCCGGATCACCCGCCATCCGGTCAATGCGATGGCCAGTCCGAGTCCGATCATGACGCCGTGCAGCAGGTTGAGGGATACGACGCTGACGGCGGTCACCACGTAAACGGCGAGATGCTTATGCTTCATCGCGGTTTCGATGTGGGCCGGCTTCAGCAGCTGTACTCCGATGGTGATGAGCAGCCCGGCAAGTGCTGCGGTGGGGATCTTTTGGACCAGACCCGCGAACGGAAGGGCGAACAGCAGGATCCAGCCACCATGCATGATCGACGAGGCGCGGGATTTCGCGCCTGCGGTGACATTGGTTGAGCTGCGGACGATTACACCGGTGATGGGAAGCCCGCCGATGGCGCCCGACACCACGTTGGCGGCGCCCTGCCCGATCAACTCGCGGTTGAAGTCGGTGCGTGGCCCGTTGTGCATCCTGTCGACGGAAACCGCGGACAGCAGGCTCTCGACGCTGGCGATGAGCGTAACCGTGATGACGCCCAGCGCGACGGCACCCCATTTGCCGTCGGGAAGATGCGGCAGCTGCAACGCATCCAGTAGCGAACCGTCGAGCTTGATCCGACGCACGTGGAACGGGAAGACGACTGAAATAATCGTCACCCCAACGATGGCGACCAGGGGGCCTGGAATGCGGGCCAGTTTGGCCGGAACCCACCGCCAGGCGATCAATATGGCGATCACCAGCACGCCCAGCAGAACCCCGGGCCGGTGGGCGCCGACAACTTGCCCCGGCAGCTCAATGAGGTTGTGCCAGGCCGTGCTTTTGGACTTGCCGCCCAGCAATACGTGCGTTTGTTGAAGCGCGATGGTGATTCCGATGCCGGCCAGCATGGCGTGCACGACGACAGGTGAAATCGCCAGCGCGGCTCGCGCAACCCGGCTGAGCCCCAACAGGACCTGGAGCACGCCCGCCGCGACGGTGATGAAACAGGTGACTCCCCAACCGAAATTGGAAATGAGCTCGGCGACGACGACGGTCAGTCCGGCTGCCGGTCCACTGGCCTGCAGTGGCGACCCACCGAGGGCTCCGACGACGACCCCACCGACCACGGCGGCAACCAGGCCACTGAGCACCGGTGCGCCCGAAGCGATCGCAATGCCAAGGGACAACGGAAGGGCGACAAGAAAGACCACGAGTGAGGCGGGCAAGTCGTGTCGAAGAATTGACCGCAGTCGATCGCTTTGCGACACCGACCGCCCGTGGTCAAACTCTTGTCTGCCTTTTTCGTCGAGCCGTTCAATATGCATCGGTCGCTCCCTCGTTAGGTCCTAGCACTGTGACGCGAAGATATTTCGCACCGCCCAGCCGCGATGTTGTCACTTGACTTGTTTCGCGGGGCCGGAGCAAGACCGGTGTGTGGGCTGTCACCGCTAACGGTAAATTCAGGCCCCGGTCACAGGCGATGTACGGCATGACACCGATTTGCGCAAGACCGTTGTTCGTGGCTCCAATCGACCGCGGCGTTACTGGCCCGCGTTGTGCTAATTGCATCAGGAGCCTCGCCCAGATGGCGAAACCGAGTGGTCGAATAGCACGGCAACGGGAACTAGGGACGTGGCGGTACCGGGCAATCCTGCCGGTGGCAGCGCCGAGCGCCTTCCGGTCCAGCATTCTCGATCGCGCTATGCAGTCCGTCGAATACCTTGGGCCCAACGTCAGCGCGGTCTTCCATTGTCGGAAGAAACTGCTCACGGTGTCGCGCACTCACGGTTCGACCGGAGCAGACAGATCGCAGCGATGTGCTATCAGAGGGGTCGCAAAACGAGTAAGCCGCACGCTCGTCGGCACGGCCTGCCGACGGCGGGGCGCCTTCAACACCGACACCAGCCGATCCGGCGGCGGAAGGGTGCGCCGCGACGTGGCCGACTTTGGGTCATTCTCAACCGTGCGCCCGCCGGCAGAGACTCGGTTGTTGGCGACGGACACCGTTTTGCCTCCCAGGTCGACATCGAGTCAACGCAGACCGGCGATCTCGCCCCGCCGCAGACCGGCCAGCGTCAACTCCCACACGTGCGCCGCCGATCATCGGCAATCGCGGCGAGGATCTTCTTCACGGTCCGTGCGCGAGTCTGCCAGTGCGACACTGAGGACGGAGGTGACCACTCGGACGGCCTCGAGCACGGCATCCGGCTGGCCAGACGCCTCAACCCCGGCACCGAGCGTTCGTTCGGGGGGCAATGTCCCATGCCAGCAGCATGTCGTTCTCGAGCACAAACACCGACCGGTCGACGAGTCGGATCCCCTCACCCACGGTGGTGATCCCGAGTGTGCCCACTGCCTCGGTGCCCGCTCCGATTATCGTTGGCGCGATGCCGACCACCAGGCGATCGACGAGGCCGGTTTCGAGCATCGACGTGATCACCCGGGCGCCACCCTCAACGAGAAGCGTCAGCGTGCCCGCTGCCCGCAGCCGGGCCAGCGCGGCAGGAAGGTCGACGCCGCGGGGGCTGGGCGGGACGACGTGGACGCGCACCCCGCGCTCATGCAGTGCGGTCCGGCGGATGGCCGACGCGCGCGGCGTCGTGATCACCGTGGTGGCCGCGTCCGGGCCGAGGATCCGCGCCGTGAGCGGCAGCCGAAGCATCGAGTCGAGCACGACCCGCTGGGGCGACGCTCCAGCGACGAGGCGGACGGTCAGGAGCGGGTCGTCCGTCAGCACGGTGCGCACGCCGACAAGCACGGCATCGCATGCGGCCCGCAGCGCGTGAGAGATGCGGCGCTCGGCCTCGCCGCTGATCCATTTGGCATCGCCCGTGGACGTGGCGATGCGCCCGTCGAGCGTCTGCGCGAACTTAAGCACGACGTATGGCCGGTCGGCGGCGGGCCGTACGTCACCGAGCAGAGCGCCCGCGTCGACGGCCGGCATGGGTCCGGACTCCCATGCCGTCACCGCTGCTCCAGTCGGAGCCACGTGGTCCATCCTGAGCTCTTTGGTGCGGAGGTAGCCGAGGTTGCGAGCATGCGGCGCGGTCGGTAGCGGCTCAACGGCCACTACGTCGATTCCCGCCCGCCGCATGCCCTCGACCTTCCCCCGGTTGTTCGTCAGCAGTCGCACAGAGCGCAGGTCGAGCGCCGACAACACGGCGGCCGCATTGTCGTACCTGCGTCCGTCGACGGGCAGGCCGAGGCGGAGATTCGCGTCGAGCGTGTCGTGGCCCTCGTCTTGCTCGACGTACGTGCGGAGCTTGTTGATCAAGCCGATGCCCCGGCCCTCGTGTCCGGTGGCGTAGACAAGCACGCCGCAGTCCTCGGCCGCGATCCGGCGCAACGCCAGCCGCAGCTGCATGCCGCAGTCGCATCGCAGCGATCCGAGCGCGTCACCAGTGAGGCACTCGGAGTGGAGGCGGACGAGGACATCGTCCTTGCGCTCCACGCTGCCGTGCACCAGGGCCAGGTAGACGTGGTCGGCCGGGCTCTCGAAGGCCCGAACATCGAATACACCCCACGCCGTGGGCAGGGGGACACGCGCCACCTCAGTGAGCATGTCGCACCCGCGCGACGTGCCGTTTCGCCCGCTCACCAGCGGCCATAATCAGGAGATGATGCCCTCATCCGCCGCCGCTGTCGAGTTCGCAGGCCCGCACCGAGTCGGTATCGCCGCCGTTCCGCTGCACCAGCCGGGGCCGGAGGAGGTTGTGGTCAACACGCGGTTCTCCGGGATCAGCGGCGGGACGGAACTGCTCGCGTACCGCGGCGAGATCGATCCGGGCTGGCCGCTCGACGAACGCATCCAATCGCTCGACGGGACGTTCACCTATCCGTTTAGATACGGCTACGCCTGTGTCGGGGAGGCCGACGGCGGGCCGGTGTTCGCGTTCCACCCACATCAGGACCACTTTGTCGCCCGGCGTGACGAGCTCGTGCCGCTGCCAGCCGGGATGGATCTGCGGCAGGCGACGCTGTTTCCACTTGTCGAGACCGCCCTACAGATCGCCCTCGATGCCGGGCCGGTCCTTGGCGACGAGGTCGTTGTGCTCGGCCTCGGACCCGTCGGAGCGCTCACCGCCTTGCTGCTGCAGCGCGGCGGCGCTAGCGTCGTCGGCGTTGACCCGCTGCCGTGGCGCCGCGGCACGGCCGCCCGGATGGGCATCGAGGCCGTAAGCCCGGCGGACGCGCCCGGAGGCGTGGCGCTCGTCATTGAGGCCAGCGGCCAGCCCGATGCCCTTGCCGATGCGCTCGACCTGCTGGCCCACGAAGGAACGGCGCTCGTCGCATCTTGGTACGGCACGAAGGTCGCTGCGCTGCCGCTCGGCGGAGCATTTCACAGGCGGCGACTGACAATCCGCAGCACTCAGGTCTCCACCATCCCCGCCGCCCTGGCCAGGCGGTGGACGCTCAAACGTCGCCGGACCATTGCCGCAGGTCTGCTCTCCGAGCTGCCGCTGCCCATGTTGGCTACCCACACCTTCCCGCTGGCGGCCGTGGCGGACGCGTTCGCCGCCCTCGACCGGGGGGAGGACGGGCTAATCCACGCTGCCTTGTGCTACGACTAGCGATATGTACTTGGTTGGCACGGCGGTAGAGGTGCGGGCCCTCCATACGATGCCCGGCGTCGAGGGACCCGAGGGCGAGCGTCACGCTCACGACTACCGCATCGAGGTCGTCGTCGAGCGTGAACGGTTGGACCGGCGGGGCATGGTGTGCGACCTCGACGTGCTCGACGCGGCCCTCGCCGACACAGCCGACACCGTGCGGGACGAGGATCTCGAGGTGATCCGGCCGTCGGACGCGCTCGCGGTGACCGTTGAGGTGTTCGCACGCTGGGCCTACGACCGGCTCGCCGCCGCGCTCGAAGACACAGGAGCCGAGCAGCTGACCGTCCGGGTCTGGGAGTCGCCAGTGGCTTATGGCGGTTACCGAGGTGCGATCAACGCCTCGTAGACCGCGAGGCAGCGGCGGGCGCACATATCCCAGGTGAACCGCTCGACAGCGCATGCCCGGGCCGCCTGCCCCATACCGTCCGCGGCGGCCGGGTCGTCAAGGACGAGCGCCAGTCGGGCCCGCAGGGCGGCCACATCACCGGGCTCGACCAAGTAGCCGGTCTCACCGTCGGCCACAAGCTCGGGCAGGCCGCCGAGCCGGCTGGCCACGACCGGCGTTCCGCTCGCCATCGCTTCCAGGGTGCTCAGCCCGCTCCGACACCGCGACGTCGGTGCCGTACACCGTCCGGTGCACCGACGGCACGGCCACGACCGCGGCCGACCGATACAGGGCCGGCAGCGCCCGGTCGGGCACCGCCCCGAGGAAGCGGACGTCCCGCCCGGCAGCTAGCCGCTGCAGTAGGCCCGGGTAGCCGCGCTGGGGCGGCCAGGGATCGTGTCCGCCGGTGCTGGCGATGGATAGGCGGGTGCCGGCGGGCAACGCGGCGATGAGCCGGTCGATACCCTTGTGCGGCGTCAGACGCCCAACGAACAGCACGCCGTGCCGGGGACCGCTACCGGGCGAGAACCGGACCGGATCGGCCCCTCCCCACACCACCGTCGTGCGCCCGGGCGGAGCGTGCAGAACCCTGGCCGAGTACTCGGACACGGGCAGGGAATCGGTTGTACAAGTGGGGCAGCAGGCCCAGCCAGTCACCTCCGGCGAGGCCGTGATCGGTGACGACCACGGGGATACGCCGGGCACGATCCAGAAGTACCGAAATCCGGCTCGGCAGGCTGCGCAGCTGGTGCGTGTGCACCGCGTCCGCCCGTCGCAGGCCCGCTGCCAACGCGGGGGCGACCGGTTGGGCCGGATGGCCACCGAGGTGGCCCACCGCGCGCAGAACGTGGATTCGCAACGGTCGTGCTCCTGGACACGCGCCTCCCGCCCGAACGTGACGAGCTCGCAGCGCACGCCGTCGACCAGGGCCAGGGCGTGTGCAAGCTCGAGCGGGTAGTGTTCACCTCCACCGAACAGTCCATCGTGGCCGAAGGCTGTAGGGGCGACGTGGAGGATGCGCATGCTTGTCTCCCTTCTGACCCTCGGATCTCCCCAGCAACTCAGCGGCGGCTACCTCTATGACCGCCGCCTGGCCGAACTGGCGAGTGACCACGGCGCCGAGGTCGAATTCGCGCCCGTGCGGGCGTGGCCCGATCCCTTCACCCTGGTCCACGGCGACGTTGTGCTTGTCGACAGCATCGCGGCCTGGCTCGTCGCCCCATGGGCCCACCGGGCCGCCAGCCGTCGCCGTCCCCTTGCCGCGATTCTCCACCAGCCGCCGGGTGGCATCGACGACAGCGCCACGCGGCGACGGATCCAGGCCGTGCTCGACCGGAGTCTGTACCGCCACTGCGGGCTGTTGGTCGCGGTCAGCCAGGCGCTGCGCGAGGAACTCGTCGCCCCACCTCACCGGCTGCCCGCCGACCGCATTCGTGTCGTCGCCCCCGGGAGCGACGTCGCGGCCCTGCCTACCGGCCCGGTGCCCGAGCTTCGCCACGGCCGCCGGGCTGCGGCCATCAGCGTCGGCAACTGGATGGCCCGCAAGGGGACGCTGGACCTGCTCGACGCACTGGGCCGCCTCCCCGACGACCGGGTCACGCTCCACCTCGCCGGCCGGGACGACGTCGAGCCGGCCTACACCGCGCGGGTCCGGGGCCGCCTCGCCGTCCTCGGCGACCGGGTCGTGCACCACGGCGTGCTCGACTGGGACGGCATCGCCCGCCTCTACGCCGGCGCCGACGTCTTCGTGCTGCCCAGCTGGCGGGAACCGTACGGGACGGTTTACGGCGAGGCTCTGGCCGCCGGCCTGCCGGTCGTCGGGTGGCGGGCCGGCAACCTGCCCCACCTCGTAAGCGACGGAGTCGAGGGAGTGATCCTCGACCCGGGCGACGTCCCGGCCCTCGCCGCCGCGCTCGACCGGCTGTCTACCGACGAGTTGTGGCGGGCCACCCTGGCCCGAGCGGCGGGCCGCCGGCGCGCTGCGCTGCCAAGATGGACCGACACCGCGGCAGCACTCTTCGCGGCCCTCAAGGAGCTGACGGCGAATGCTCGTTGAACGCCCGCAGCACGGGACCGTGCGGGTCGATTCCGATCCGGGTCACACTCGCGTCCTCGACCCACAGCCGCCACGCGACCCGGTCTTCGACGCCGAGGGCCCAGGCGATGGCGGCTTTGATCGGGTTGACGTGGGTCACCACGACCACCGTCCGTCCCGCCCGCAGGTCGGCGGCCGCGGTCAACTCCTCGCATGCGGCCCGGACCCGCACACCTAGCGCCGACAGCGCCTCACCCCCACCCGGCGCGTAGTCAGGGTTGTCGCGCCACCGGGCCCACACCTCGGTCGGCACGGACGCCGGGTCGGTCCCGTCGAGTGTCCCGTAGTCCAGCTCGATCCATCGGTCGTCGACCTCGACGACCCGTCGGAACGCCGCCGCCGTTTCCTGGGCCCGGCGCAGCGGACTGGATACAACCCGGTCGGGCGTCGGCAGTGTCGCAGCCAACCCTGCCGCCTGGGATCGGCCTCGCTCCGTCAACTGCGGGTCGGACCGCCCCAGCAGCAGGCCAGCCGCGTTCGGCGCCGTCTCCCCGTGACGGACGATGTAGAGCATTGGTCGTCAGGGCCGCGGTACCAGCGGAGCGGATCCGTTCCCGTCGCGCTGATCTGTGCTGGGGATCGCGGTAAAGGGGTGGATCCTTGGTCGTCCCGATAATTCTTCTGACGCGAACTCAACGCGCCTCTGAGCTGAGGGGGTGCCCATCATTTGTCATCTTTCAATCCGTGCGTGCGGTTTCCTGCGTAGGGCTTACCGATATCATCTGCGCATAGTTACCCAGCCTTGTGGGAGGGGATGCTATCGCGAAGCCGATGCCCTCCTTGCCCGTTGAACCTGGACGCAGGTTCCTGCGTCGTTTCTCGAAAATCAAACTAAACAGGTGCAAACCACCGTTACACGGTGACCTTTGACGGAACCGAACGGGCACCATCAGTCTCAGCGCCGACCCACCAGCAGGAGCACCGACGAGTCGGAGGTGAACGCCTCGCCGTGGTAACCGCCTTGGACCGATTCGATTACAAAGCCCGCCCGTTCGACCAGGTGCTCGGCCTCGAATCGGTGGGTGTATCGGAAGGCCATTCGACAAAATGTTTCCTCACGACTCCGTCGGTGACGGTCTCATACGCCAAGCGGATCACCCGTACCTGGGTTACCAGATCGGTGCTCACCATCGTCTGTGTCATCAGCTAAGTATGTGACTTTGTACCACCGTCTAGGTGGCCGAACGCCGGTGTGATAGCCCTCGGTAGCGGTTGCATGCTCTACCCGAATGTCCGTGAAATGCGGATTGCGCAGGCGGATATAGTCTTCGAGCGCTCAGCAAGTAGGGCGCCGCCTTGAAGAGTTATGTCAGCGAGCGCCCTGCCGTCATACCTCGTCCAACTCACTCCGTACATCTTGCCTTGGCGCAGCCACCTCACCGAGCATCTCTGAACGCACCGCCGCCCGGGTGGCGGCGAGCTTCAACTGAAGGTTTGCGCTGGCTTTGTCGTCGGCGCATCATCTCGAGCTTGCCGCCGACGTCGTCCTTGCCGAATCGCACCATCGGGATGTGGTGCTCGGCGGCGAAGCTGGCCACCGCCTTGCGGAAGCCCTCACCCAGCTTTCGGAACAGCGCCGGCGACGGGATCGGATAGCCGAAATGATCGGACAGAAACGCCACCACCTGGCCGCTGGTCTGCAATTTCAGCACGTAGCAATTCAGATAAATCCGATCCGCGCACTGGATATCCAGGCCCACGTGCCCATCCAGAACCTCGGTCACGGTCACGACCCGCTGCGACATGGCGACCACCTCGGTGCTGAGGCCGCAGCCACGGCACCACCGGCACCAAACGGGCATTCGCGGCGTAGCCGCGACCCCTGAGGCCGGCGTCGGACCGTTCGCAACCGCGCTCGAACCGCCGCTAACCAGCCCAAACCAGCCATCCGCCTCGGCGGTCCGAGGCTGGCCTCACTACGTCTCAGGGCGCCTGCACACGACCCATTCGGAACTGATCGCTGAGAACTGATTGTTGTATCTGGCTGCGCAAGCGGTGGCGGTCGACCTCCGCTTCTTCCCGACCCTGCGGCGCAGACGCCGACGAGCGGGCCGCTTGGTAAATCTAGCGACTGCATGTTATAGTTAGCAGCGTTAGTTCCGGCTACATATTAGGAGAAACATGACTGGCACCTCAACCACCAAGTCAACTGCTACTGTCGACATCGTCGACGCCACCCAGAAGCACATGACCGGCACCCAGAAGCACATGACTGGCACCTCAACCGCCAAGTCAACTGCTACGGTCGACATCCTCGACGCCACCCAGAAGGTCGGTGAGCAGTGGGTTTCGGCGGTCAAGCTGAGCCAGAGCATTGCATTGGACGTCGCTCGCGCGTTCGCGCAGCCGGTGGTGCCGGTGCCCTCGCGTCTGTTCGAGGCTCGTTCCGCGGTCGGCTTACCCGACGTCTCGGCGCTCACGGCCTACGGCTTCGACCTCGTAGCCGAGTTGCTCGCCGCGCAGAAGGATTTCGCGGTGACATTGGCGAACACGTTCGCTCCCGCCAAGAGCGCGTGAGTCCATAATCAGGTCGGGTACCGCGCCAGCGACGAGGGGAGCGTGGCGATGCCGGGCGAGCCAGCAGACAGTGGCAACTTGTTGGGTGCGTTCATCCGTGCGCAGCGACAGATGGCCAATCTGTCGCTGCGCCAGCTGGCGGCGATGACCGAGATATCGAACCCGTATCTCAGTCAGATCGAGCGCGGACTGTCCGAGCCCTCGGCCCGGGTGCTCATGTCGATCGCCGAGGCGCTCAACCTATCGGCAGAAGCAATGTTCGCGCAGGCCGGCTTGATGTCCGACTCGCGTCCACGCGACGACGACGCGACGGCGAGTGCGATTCGAACCGATCCCCAACTGAGCGAGCCGCAGAAGCGGGCGCTGCTGGCCGTGTACCGAAGCTACATTGAGGAGGGTCACGAAGCGGCCAACGGTGCCGAGGGCATCTGAGGTCATCATCAGTGAGACAGTGCAAGCGGCGGCTGCAGCGCTTGTTGTAGCCGCCACTGCACACGGATTTCACAACTATCTGCGTTCGCCTTTGTGTCGCCCGTGGCCCGAGTCATGCTTGGTGTCAACAATGGAAAATTCACTCGTCCGAACAAAACTGAAGGAGGACCATCATGTCTTCAGATGCGCCCGAACGCTTCTCTTCGCGACCGGTTCTGGACCTGCCCGGGATCGCCGAGAATTTCACATTCCAGGCCGATCCGGTTGGGCTGTTGCGTGAGCTGCAGATCACTGCCGGGATGACCCTGAAAAACCCCGCCGGCATTATGGCCGCGAATGCCCGTCTGCTCAGGGGTTCTGCGGCGGCGTTTCGGGCGACGGTTGAACGCGCTCTCGGCTACGACCGCCCAGGGCCAATCGCGATTCCCCACGGCGATAAGCGTTTTTCCGACCCGGTCTACCAGCAGAATCCGGCCTACTTCCTGCTGGCGCAGCAGTATCTGCTGTTTAGCCAACTTGTTGCCGACCTCCTCGACACCGCTGGAGTTAGCGGTTCGCGAGAAGCCAAGGCCCGCTTTGCTGCTAACTTCCTGGTGGATGCGCTGGCCCCGACTAATACGCTGGCCGGCAACCCCGCTGCGATCCGCAAGGCTTTCGACACGGGCGGCATGAGCATCGTCAAGGGCCTGAGGAACATGGCCGATGACCTTCGCCACAATGGCGGATGGCCGTCGCAGGTCGACAAGTCAGGGTTCGAGGTCGGCGTTAACATGGCCGCCACGCCGGGCAGCGTAGTCTATCGCAGCAATCTCATTGAATTGATTGAATATTCGCCGCAAACGGCGGAGACCCACTCGGTTCCGTTGCTGTTTTGCCCGCCGTGGATCAACAAGTACTACATCATGGACCTAGCACCCGGCAAAAGCCTCATCGAGTGGGCCGTTCAGCACGGCCATAGGTGCTTTGCGATCAGCTATCGCAATCCCGATAAGTCGATGAGCGAGTGCGGATTCCGCGACTATCTCTTCCAGGGACTCCTGGATGCGCTGCGCGTCGTTCGTGACATCACGGGCGCGCGGTCGGTCAACACGCTGTCGGCGTGTCTCGGCGGAACGCTCACCGCGCTGGGACTGGCTTACAACGCGGCGCGAGGTGACGAATC
>Ga0306920_100004228_pt1 | contig 18417 bp, 18 predicted proteins | sample flu12Cox44000170_FD_204666 | JGI IMG/M metagenome (GOLD analysis project Ga0306920, IMG submission 204666) | Lab enrichment of tropical soil microbial communities from Luquillo Experimental Forest, Puerto Rico - flux4day.12C.oxic.44.000.170 (v2)... | ecosystem: Environmental > Terrestrial >... | reverse complement strand
GTTCCTCCCGCGAAGTTCGGCGAGCCGGGCCTGACGCCGCTGTCCACTGCCGGATGAATTGAGATCGTCGCCATAGCATGTCCTCCCAAAGTTGGTTTTGGTAACGGCACAATTGCCGCGCCGCAGGACGGGTCACGTTCTCGTGAGGCAGTTCGCTCCGAAGACTTCAAAAGCTGCCTTCCGAGCGGCCACTCTTGCGAGAAGGCTCAATTTCAGTCAGGTTTTCTCTGTGTAATGCTTTTCAATCGATACTTGAAGTTTTTTCTCGGGATGGGAACTCGAATGGCCCTGGGGCGGGAACCCATATGAGCGCCCCACCACCATCGTTGGGACGGGTCAGTGGGAATGTTCATGCGGCCATTAGCTTCGCCGCCGTCGCACCACTTGCGGGGCCCCGCTCTCGGCGTTGATCTTCGCCCCGGCATCCTCCGCTTCAGCTCGTGCCGGCCGAAACATCGAGGAGGAAAACCGTCATGAAAACGCGTGCCGCTGTCGCATTGGAGAAGGCCAAGCCGCTCACGGTCACGGAGGTCGAGCTTGACGGGCCGAAGGCCGGCGAAGTGCTGGTCGAGGTGAAAGCCACCGGCATCTGTCACACCGACGAATTCACGCTGTCCGGCGCCGACCCGGAAGGTCTGTTCCCGGCCATTCTGGGCCACGAGGGCGCCGGCATCGTTGTCGACGTCGGGCCGGGAGTGACGAGCGTGAAGAAAGGAGACCACGTTATCCCGCTCTATACGCCGGAATGCCGGCAATGCCCGTCGTGTCTGTCACGCAGGACCAATCTGTGCACCGCCATCCGGGCGACGCAGGGCCAGGGCGTCATGCCCGACGGCACCTCGCGCTTCTCGCTCGAGGGCAAGAAGTTGCACCATTACATGGGCACTTCCACATTTTCGAATTTCACCGTGCTGCCCGAGATCGCCGTCGCCAAGATTCGCGAGGACGCTCCGTTCGACAAGGTCTGCTACATCGGCTGCGGCGTCACTACCGGCATCGGAGCCGTCCTCAATACCGCCAAGGTCGAACCTGGCTCGAAGTGTGTGGTGTTCGGGCTCGGCGGCATTGGCCTTAACGTCATCCAGGGCCTACGGCTTGCCGGCGCTGACATGATCATCGGTGTCGACATCAACAACGGCAAGAAGCAATGGGGCGAGCGCTTCGGCATGACGCATTTCGTTAATCCGAAAGACGTCGGCAGCGATCTGGTGGCGCATCTCGTGAACATGACAAAGCGCGGCGCCGACCAGATCGGCGGCGCCGACTATACTTTCGATTGCACTGGCAATGTCACGGTGATGCGCCAGGCTCTGGAGGCGTGCCATCGCGGTTGGGGCCAGTCCATCGTCATCGGCGTCGCGCCAGCCGGGGCGGAAATCGCGACTCGCCCATTCCAACTGGTCACCGGCCGCGTCTGGAAAGGCACGGCATTCGGCGGCGCGCGCGGCCGCACCGACGTGCCGAAAATCGTCGACTGGTACATGGAGGGCAAGATCGAGATCGATCCGATGATCACGCATACTATGCCGCTGCCGGACATCAACAAGGGATTCGACCTGATGCACGAAGGCAAGAGCATCAGGAGCGTCGTCGTATACTGAGCGCGTCATCGCCATCGAGAACCGCCCGATGACGCGATTCCAGGCGGCGATAAACGTAAGGCGCGTCGGTGCGGATTGCCGCGAGGTCTGCGACTTGCGCATGGTCGGGAGCGAGGTGACAAATCGGATCGGTTGCGGTGGCATCGCCGGTGAGCGCGAAGGCCTGGCAGCGGCAGCCGCCGAAATCGAGCTCCCGGCGTGGGCAGCTTGCGCACGGCTCCTTCATCCATGCGGTGCCCCGGAAGGCATTGAAGGCCGGGGAGTTCGCCCAGATGTCGGCGAGCGAATGCTCGCGCACGTTCCAGAATTCAAGGCCGCTTAGCGTCTCCGCCGCGTGACAGGGCAGCACCTTGCCTGCCGGCGTCACGTTGAGCGAACGCCGGCCCCAGCCGCCGACGCACGGCTTTGGATAGCGGGCGTAGTAGTCCGGCACCACGGCGTCGATGACGATGCGGCTGTAATGGCGCGTGCGTAACTCCTCCACCGCCGCCGCCGCCCGCTCGACCTGCTCGCGGGACGGCATCAGCGCGGCGCGGTTCTTGAGCGCCCAGCCGTAATATTGCACGTGTGCGATCTCGATGCGGCTTGCGCCAAGCGCAAGCGCGAGATCGACCATGTCGCCGATCCTGTCGATGTTTGCCCGGTGCACCACCGCGTTCACTGTGAGGAGGAGATTGTGCCGCACGACCGCGGCCGCGAGAGCCCGTTTTCTGGCAAACGCACCCGTATAGCCCGCGATGTGATCGGCAGATTGAGCCTCGCTGTCTTGGATGGAGATCTGCACATGATCGAGCCCGGCCTCGACTAATGCGCCGAGCGTCTTGGCCGTGATCCCCACCGCGGAGGTGATGAGATTGGTGTAAAGCCCGGCGGCATGGGCGCCCGCGGTGATGTCGACCAGATCGCGCCGCGCGCCGGGTTCACCGCCCGACAAATGCACCTGCAGAACGCCTAGTCCCGCCGCCTCGTCGAAGACGCGCAGCCAAGTCGCCGTGTCGAGTTCGTCCTCTCTAGCATCGAGCACGAGCGGGTTGGAGCAATAGGGGCAGCCAAGGGGACAACGGTGAGTCAACTCGGCGAGCAAGCCGAGCGGCTTATGCACCATTGCGGGACCTAACGACGCCACGTAACGGTTGATCCTACGCTCGGGCCGGGCGTGCCATAGTACGTCGGGTCTCCCGACCCGTGGCACTCATGCGCTGGAACGCGGGCAGACCCGAGTTCCCTCTGTCATCCATGCCCGTTTGGCCTGCTTGCGCAGTCAAGGACGCACATGTCCGGGACAAGGCCGGTTATGACGATGTGTATCACAATTCCAAGAATTTTTGTCGGCTAAGCCGTGCACCCCGGTGGCCGCGACGATTTCTCGCGCGGGCCCGCGGATCTAGCACGAGGGCGGTCAGTCGCCCTTTGAGGACGGACGTGTATGGGCCGGGATCAGAACTCGGCCGGCAGATAGCCGTTGATCTCGAGGCCGATGCAGATCTCAACGAGGATCGGGGTTGTCCAGGCCATTGGTAGCCGTCTCTAGAGTTTCTGAATGGAAACAAGGTAGAGCGGGACAGACCGCCACGCAAGCACCCCGCACGGTATGGGGGCGCTACACTGTCCGACCGAGGGGCGCATCTTCACCCGTGCCAAGTGTGTGCGGACCCGATTGTAATAGGCTACATAAGCGGGAAGAATCTGTCACAAACGCGCCTCGCCAAAGACCACTAATCCGGTCCAAGCACTCGCGGCGTAAGGTGACAGTGCGGTCAAATCGAAAGGCCAATTCGCCTCAGATGATATTGCGTGCTCGGGTCCGCGTCGTGGCGTGGACGCTCATCCTGCTGGTGGCGTTAGCCGCTCCCGGTGCGACATCGCGTGCCGAGGGCGAAGTGAGCCCCGTCCAGCCGATCCGCACCGCCAAGGAGCGGCTCGGCGGCAAGGCGAGCGATGAGCAGCGGATCGACAATTGCAAGGTTCCGCGTGAGCTGCGCGGTCCGAAACCGCGCCCGGACGAATGCGGAGACACCGCAAGCACGAAGGCGAAGCACTGAGAGCACTCCCAGCCCAAGGCGCGCGGTAACTCGACGGCAGGCGCAGTTCGCCTCAGACATGGCAGTGCTTGGAAAAGCGTGAAATATTGCGCCCGAAAAGATGAAACTCCGGGCAGCGATACTGCGTATTCATACTGTGTTACCAACGGAGAATTGTGGATGGGTCTGATCGAATTGGTCGTGACCGTCTGCGCATTGTCTCTACCTAGTCAGTGCGAAGATCAGCATTTTCCGTTCTTGGCTGACACGTCGCTCAATCAGTGCGTCATGAATGCGCAGCCCTACATCGCGCAGTGGATCAACGAGCATCCAAAGTGGGTTGCCGTGCGGTGGCGGTGCAACTATGCCGGCTCCAAGGAAAAAACCTAATCGCACACGGTCATGGGGTCGGCGACCAGTTCGTTGGAATTGGTGACCGTCTTCTCATCCCATGTCGGCTCGGCTAAGCTCGGCGTTATCGCTGCGACGTTTCTGGGGACTGATGGCAAGTAAACGAGCTAGACGCATTAAACGCCGCACCTGGTCAAAGGCGGACGTGCGACAGCTGAAGGCGCACTCTCGAAGCGAGTCGCCAGTAAAGAAGATTGCAAAGGCCATGAAACGGACGGTGGGGGCGCTTCGGCAAAAGGCGCTCAGCCTCGGGTTGCCGCTAGGCCACCGCCGGTGAGCCCAGGCTTCAAGTCTCGGTGACGATCGGTCGCGATGCGGCCGCCGCGTAAAAATCCCGGGAGGGGAGCGGCCCGATCAGCGGCCTTGCCGCTTTCCGATGGGCTTCCTTAGACTAGGACCCCCAGCGCATTAGAGACAAGCGCAACCGACCATGCGGATCAACGCCGACTTCAGCAAGCGTGCCTCGGTCCATGCTGGAAAGTCGGACTGGGTGCAGTCGCCAATGCCGGGCGTCGAGCGCAAACTGCTTGACCGGGTCGGTGACGAGGTCGCTCGCGCAACGTCCATTGTTCGATACGCGCCAGGCACCGCCTTCTCGCCTCACACTCATCCAGGCGGCGAAGAATTCTTCGTTCTAGATGGAATCTTTCAGGACGAGCGCGGCGACTATCCGGCGGGCAGCTACGTCCGCAATCCGCCGACCTCGCGCCATACGCCGCGTTCGCAGGCAGGCTGCACGATCTTCGTGAAGCTCTTTCAGTTCGATGCCGCAGACTGCTCGCACGTCAACATCGATACGAGGCTCGTCGACGCCGTGGCGCCGGCGGGACGGCAGGGTGTGAGACTCATTCCCCTTTTTAACGATGGTCGGGAAGACGTGCGCATCGAGGAATGGCACACTGACGCGACCGTTCTGCTCGACGTTCCGGGCGGTTTTGAAGCTCTCGTCCTTGAGGGAGGTTTTGAAGAAGGCGGCGAGATGTTCGCTCAGCACTCCTGGCTGCGACTGCCGAAAGACTCCCGTCTGACCGCCGTCGCTAGCGCTGCGGGCGCGCGGCTGTGGATCAAGACTGGACATCTGCAGCACATCCTTCCGCACGCATAACGGTGGCCTAAGGGGTGTCAGAAGATTTGCGTGGGCTACGGACTACATTAGCTGGTTTCGCGTGGCGACCTCCCGGTAGAACGATGCGCTCAGCTTCGGCGTGCGCTGCTGGGTGGCGTAGTCGACGTAGAGGAGTCCGAAACGGGTGCCGAAGCCGTCGGCCCACTCGAAATTGTCCATTAGGCTCCAATGGAAATAGCCGCGTACCGGCACGCCCTCGGACGTCGCGCGCTGCAATTGCGCCAGGTAGCTGCGCAGGAACATGATGCGATCGGTGTCATAGATCAGCCCGTCGGCGGCCGGCACGTCGGTCGCCGAGCAACCGTTCTCGGTGATGTAGATGTCGCTCGCGTTCCAGACCTTGGCCACATTTCGCGGTCCCCAGTAGAGCGCCTCGGGAGCGATCTTGAGCCAGGACGAATTCATCGTCGGATACTTGGCCGGGAATGGCACCGAGACGAAGCCGGGAGCGGCGTCGGATGCGCGGACATAGCTGCCCGGCAGATAGACGTTGATGCCGACGAAATCGACCGGAGTACTGATCGTCTTTATGTCCTCGGCGGCGACCCTCGGGGCGTCCGCACCGGCAGCCGCCAGGAAGGACTCGCGGTAGCGGCCTTCCATGATCGCGGTCAAGTAGGGCGCATTGAGCTCGCGGGTGGCGAGCTCGGCCGCCGCGATATGCTCAGGCGTCTCGACGACAGGCACGCAAACGCTCACATTCTCCGCAGGCCCGGTTTGCGTGCCGGCGCGCGAGCGCGCGCGGATCGCCTGGACCGCAAGCCCGTGGGCGAGCAGCGCATGATGCCGGACCTGGTTCAGCCGGCCCGGTGGCAGCTTCAATCCCGGCGCGAATACGCCAGTCGCATGGCCCAGTTCGACGAACGTCGCGCACTCATTGAGCGTGAAGAAGTGCCTCGCCCGATCGCTGAGCTTTTCGGCGACGTAGCCGGCATAGTTCGCGAATGCCTCGGCGGTGTCGCGCGTTTCCCACCCGCCGCGATCCTGCAGTGCCTGCGGCAAGTCCCAGTGATAGAGCGTCGGGAACGGCGCGACAGCGTTGGCGAGGAGATTGTCGAGGAGCCGGTCGTAGAAGTCGAGGCCCTTCGGATTTGGCGCGCCAGTGCCCTGCGGGAATATCCGCGGCCACGAAATCGAGAATCGATACGCAGTGGCGCCGAGTGCCCTCATCGACCGCACGTCGTCTCGATACCGGTGGTAGTGATCGTTGGCGATGTCGCCGTTGTCGTCGTTGCGGATCTTTCCCGGCACATGCGTGAACGTGTCCCAGATCGATGGGCCGCGGCCATCCTCACTGACGGCGCCTTCGACTTGATAAGCGGCGGTGGCAGTGCCCCACAAAAATCCCGCGGGAAACGCGCGCGATGATTCGCGACCGACGGCCGCACCATTGCGCGGCGGAGCGCCGAACGGGACGGCGGTCGCCGACGCCCCGAGGGCTGACGCACCGACGGTGGCAAGTTGGCGTCGCGTGAACCGTATGGGCATGGGCAACTCCGCAATTAAACCGCGCCCCATCATGAGTCTGGCGTCACCTGGCGCCGTCGCGCGGTTGACGCCCGCACGGTTCTTTGGAGATCGCCATGGGTTTCAAGACCATTCTCGTCCCGGTCGAACAGCATGATCTTATGAATTAGACGTCGGAGACGCTCTCCTTCTCGCGCGGAAAATTTGACAGCTACATCGAAGGACGCGCTTCACGACTTGCGATCCCCATTGCCTTCGCACTAGGCGATGTAGGCCCTCTGCCGATACCGGGATTGGAGCAGGAAACACCATAGTTTGGATCAGCCCTCCGGAGGAAGAACGACACAAAACAGTACCCCTTTGTTCGGGCCTATTTGCCTGGGAGCACAGACATGAGCGCCACCATCCGGCGCGACCACATTGTTGATCTTGTCATTGGGAACCGGCGTCCATTCGCCGTCCACCTTGACCTCGTAATGGTCGCCGACCATGCGGCTTTGCGTCGGACGACAATCCATAAGACTACAGCAACTGCCTTTGCCGTCGTTTCTGTTCAGCTTTAAGTAAAACTCCTTATGCCACTGATCGTGGCCGAGCCCGTAATATCCTTCTTGCGCCGGCGCGGGTACGCAGAGGAATACGGACAATATGCAGACTATCGCTACCCTTTCCCGTATCCGGGACCAAGAGCGATACGCTGTGTGGAAGCTTCTCACGGCAACGACTCATTCGATCACCTCGCCGGGGAGCGCTCGAATTTTGTCGGTTGCGCAACCGGGAGGTCGGCCGGCTCTCGTCCTTGAGAATTCGCTCGACGAAGATGCCGACCTGTCGTCATGCGGAACATCGGGGGTTTCTCCAACCGCCAGCGTCGGTCGCCCTACCGCACGGTGAGCTTGCCTCAGAGAGGCTAGGTCTTTGGGGCAGACCTGAATTGCTCTGAATCGAGCATGAGCCGTCCGCTGCTCACCTGCCTCAGGCCTATTAAACGAAGAATAGCACACCACCCGACCCATTCCGACCGAAACCGGTGACCCCAAAGTCCGCTAATGGGATGGTCCGGCCTTGCTCCGGCCCCGCCAGCAAGCGAAGCGGGCATGGGGATGAAAGGATCGTCAGCGCTGTAGCACTCCCTAGGGCGGCCGCCGAACGTTTCGCGGTAAAGCGTTCGATCAACTGAGGCCCTGAACACCTTTCGTGCTTGATCTAAAATCGATCCAGCTGTGGAATGGCCGGCGCATCTCAGCCGCCCGCGGCGCGTCCCTAATCTCTGATGTTGCGGCACGTTGGTCTGGAGAGACTGCCGACGGCGGAAGGCACGGATCATGCGTCAGCTCATCGTGGGCCTATCTTTGGCTGCAACTTGCTTCTCGTTGCCCGCCGACGCCAGGGTCGAGCGGATTGAGATCTTGAGCCGCCAAGCCTTCGCCGCCGGCACTGAATTTGGCCACGCCGGCTCCTATGAAAAGTTGCGCGGTCGCGCCTTCTTCGCGCTTGATCCGGATGCTGCGGCGAATGGAGCGATTGCCGATATCAAGCTGGCGCCGCGCAACGACCGTGGACTGGTGGAATTCAACGCAGAATTCCTGGTGTTGCGTCCCGCCGATGTCACTCGACGCAACGGCACGCTTTTGTACGAGGTCAACAACCGCGGCAATATCGGCATTTTCCGTCAGCTGAACGAAGCGCCATTCAATAATGATCCGGCCACCACCGCAGACGCGGGCAACGGTTTCTTACTTTACAACGGCTTTACCCTGGTGTGGTCGGCGTGGGCTCCCGATGTCGCCACGACGCCACGCGACAATCGGCTGCTCCTGCGTCCGCCGATCGCTACTAAGGACGGCATGCCGATCACGGGGAAGGTCGCCTACGAACTGATCGTGGACGCACCGCGTGTCACTGCTCGATTCACCGGCAATCTCGGCACGGCATATCCCGTTGCGAGCGAGGGCGCGCTTGATGCGGCGCTGAGCGAGCGCGACCGGCCGGACGGCAAGCGCCGGCCGATCCCACGTGCCGCGTGGTCATTCGTGGCGGCGGGCGTGGGCGCAACTGCGACCGAGATCACGCTCGACGGCGGATTCAAGCCCGGCCGGATCTATGAGCTCACTTACACCGCGCGCGATCCGATGGTCGTGGCCGCCGGAATGGCGGGCATCCGCGATCTGATGTCCTATCTGCGCAATAATCCGCTCGTGGGAGCACCGGCGCCGCAGGCGAGTATCATCTTCGGCATATCGCAATCAGGCCGCCTCATTCAAACCATGCTGCTACGAGGTCTGCACGTGGACGAGGACGGCAGGCCGGTCTTCGACGGCGCGTTCATTCACGTCGCGGGTGGCGGCAAGGGCGGCTTTGACTATCGCTTCGCGATGCCAACGCGACATTTCAGCATGCTCGAAGATCACATCTATCCGACCGATTTCTTTCCGTTCGCAACCACGGCGGCACGCGATCCGCTGACTGGCGCTGAGGGATCGATCTTGGATCGGGCTCGCCCGCTCGGGGCAATCCCCAAACTGTTCTACGTGAACAACTCCTCGGAATACTGGAACCGCGCCGCCTCGCTGATCGCGACCGATCCCGCTGGTCTGCGCGACCTTAAGCCGGCGCCGGAAGCGCGCATCTACCTCATCGCTGGCGCTCAGCATTACGTCGGTAACCTGCGCGACCGTGGCATCTTTGCCAACTGCGTCAACACGCTCAATCACTACCGCGTCATGCGGGCGTTGATGCTGGCGTTCGACCGATGGGTTCGCGACGGCGTTGAGCCGCCACCGAGCACCTACCCGCACGTAGCCGACGGCACGCTGGTCACGATTGCTGCCCACGCACAAGCCTTTCCGCGGATCCCCGATTTTCGTTTGCCCGAGGGTAACCTGCGTCCGCCGCGCCTCGACCTTGGCAGCCGGTTCGAAACCGACCGCATCGCCGATGAGGTGCCGCCGACTATGGGCAAACCGTTCGAGACGCTGGTGCCCAAGCCAGACGCCGACGGGCTCGATCAGGGCGGCATCGCGCTGCCGGAAGTGCTGGTGCCGCTCGGGACCCGGACCGGCTTCAACACGCGCAACGATGCTGCTGGCTTCCCTTGGGCCACCGGGCGGTGGGATGGTTCGTTCGTTCCGTTCCCGCGCACCGACATGGAGCGGCAGGCGTCAGGCGACCCGCGGCCATCGCTTCAAGCGCGCTATACAAATCGCGCCGCTTACGAGGCCAAGGTACGGTCGGCGGCTGCCGCCGTCGTCGCTCTAGGTTTTTTGCTGCCCGAGGAGGTCGATGCGCTGGTGGATGAGGCGGGCAGTCTTTACGATCGCATCATGGCGCATGACCCAGCCGATCACCGCTGCGACTATTTGTTCAGCCGCTAAGCCGCAGCGTCGCGATGTATCATTAATTCTGTGCTTGATGAGCGCATCGAAGGTCTGTCTGGTGATTTCCCGGCGCGGCGTTAACCACGGCGGGTTGTCAAGTTGACGCGTTAATGCCAGCGCGCAACTTCCGTTCTTCCCGATTCAGAATTTGTCTGGATGCGGTCATCGATTAAGAGGGGGGATTACTTCCAGTTGGCGCGCTGCTTAATAGCCTGGGTTGCGGCGGACGCCTCGTCCATCAGCTTGCCGACGTCGATTGCGGTCAGTTTGCCGTTGCGCTTGAGGATGCAGCCGTCGACCAGAACGGTGTCGACGTTCGACGCCTGCGCCGAATCGACGAGCATGTAGGCCGGCTCGGTGAACGGCCCGATATTCACCTCACGGGTGCTCACCATAATGACGTCGGCGCGCTTGCCTTTCCTGAGCGAGCCGGTGCGATCGGCGAGACCCAGCGCCTTGGCGCCTTCGATCGTCGCGAGCTCGATAACCTTGCGCGCGGGCAGCTTGAATTCGCTCTCGCTGCGGCCGTTCTCAAGATTCTGCACCAGCTTCATGATCCCGAACATGTCGGCATTGCCGGTTAGCGGCGTGGTGTCGACGGACAGCGCGAGATTGACCTTGTGGTCGAGAAATTCGGCGACCTTCGCCAGGCCGAAGCCGATGCGCATCTCGGAGCTCGGCGAGATGCTGACCGAGGCGCCAGCCGCGGCGAGGATGTCCATTTCCTCCGGCGAGGTATTGATGGCGTGGATGACCTGCAGGCCGTTGAAGACGTAGCCGAGCTTTTGCAGCGCGATGATGTGGTCCTTGTCGAATTTTGTGGAATTGAGATGGACCGAAACCGGCAGCCCGAGCCGGCGTGCGGCCTCGTACTCGACGCGGTACATGTCCGGCGACAACGGCCGAATTTCCATCTTGCCTTCGGCGTTCGGCAGCGCGGCCTGCACGCCGCGCCAGGCGATGCCGAGCGTCAGCAGGCCTTCGTTCGACAGGCTCGCCCAGTCGCCATGCATGCGCTCGAGGTCGGCGACGCTGAACGGCTGGGTGAGCGGCGTTGAACGCGCCGGGCCATACGAGAAGCGCCCGCGCAGTCCGGTCTCCTGCATCGCCCGTAGGTCCTCGACTGCGTGCTCGTAGGTCATAATGTTGTGGCACCAATTGTGCACCGTCGTGATGCCCGAGTGCAGCGCTTCTGCCGAGGAGAGCAGCGTGCCGTAATACATGTCGCGCGGCGTGTAGACCTTGCCGAGCGCGGTGGTCATCGGGAAATAGCCGTGCGCGCGGTCGTCGCCCGACATGTTGCGCAAGAGCGTCGTCCACATGTGCCAGTGGGTGTCGATCAGGCCGGGCAAGACGATGAAGCCGCGCCCGTCGATGATTTGCGCGCCCGGCGCGGCCAGACCGGCGCCGACGTCGACGATCAGTCCATTGTCGCCATGCACGTCGCCATGCGGTAGGTCCGGCCCGGCTCCATCGTCATCACGTAGGCGTTGCGGATGACTACATTGCTGCGCGCCGGCAGATTGGAGACCGACGACGAGGCCGCCGCGTGTGCGGGCATACGGAAGCCATGCATTGCACCGAGTGCTGCGACGCCGCCGAGAAATGCGCGCCGACGGATGCTCATTTCGCTGGCCATCTTGTCCTCCCCTCGGTTGCGTAAAGGCTCACCATTTACGTCGCCTCAGCAAACTCAAGCCTATCGCCTTATTTTCCGCTCGCGACAACGAAAATCATGCCTTCTGCACCGGGCAAAAAAATTTTTCCAGAATTCTGCGCAAATGCGTGCGCGGGACTGCCACCGCAACGCCGCCCCGCTCTACACGGCTGACATACCGAGTTCCTTCCCCCCTGGTGACAACAGCGTCCTTTAGAGCCTCGTCAGCCCGCTCTTTTTTCTTCCTACTCGATCCATGTGGGCGGCATGATCTCAGCGCCCTCAGGCAACCCGAGCCCTGAAAAGTTCTGCACATTCAGGAGAACGAGTCTGGCCTCCGGCAGTGCCTTCACGCGGTCGATGGCGAGTTTAACTGCGCGGATGGATGCGGGCGAACCATCAACGGGTACAAGGAATCTTCATGGCTCTCGATTGTCACGCTCTGACCCTCGACGTAGCCGGCCTCCTTTAGGCCTTGGCGGAACGCGGCCACAAAAGGCGTGTATCCCTCTGGCGATGCGCCGTTGAGGAACCCGACGACGGGCATCGCCGGCTGCTGCGCGCTTGCCGCGAGCGGCCACGCAGCTGCCGCGCCGCCGAGCAGCGTGATGAACTCGCGGCGGTGAATCATTCGATCACCTCGTCGGCGCGGGCGAGCAGCGTCTGTGGCACATCGAGACCGAGAGCCTTGGCTGTTTTCAAGTTGATGACGAGCTCGTACTTGGTCGGCGCCTGCACGGGAAGGTCGGCGGGCTTCTCGCCCTTGAGGATGCGATCAACGTAATCGGCCGCGCGCCGGTGCTGGTCGAGGAAATCTGGTCCGTAGCTGATCAGACCGCCGGCGGTGGCGAAATACCGGGCACTGTACGTCGCGGGCAATCGATGTTTGGCCGCGAGCGTGACGATCAGATCGCGATGGATCGTCGCTCCGGGGCTGCCGAACACGACTAGGCCGCCATTCGGGCTCTGCGCGAACGCCGTGACGGCGCGTTCGATCTCACCGGCATCGCGCACGTCAACGGGGCGCAAGTCCACGCCGATCGATGGCGCCAGCGCCTGGACGGCGCCGAACAAGCCCGGACCGGCCGCCACTCTGGAATCGCGCAGCACCGCTATTCGAGTGACGCGCGGCGCGACCTCCTTGAGCAGCTCGAGCCATTTTCCCCCGATGGAATATTCGAAGACGGTAAAGCCGGTGGCGTTTCCGCCCGGCCGCGCCTGGCTGTCGACGTAGCCGCCCGCAACCGGGTCACCGATACCCGCGAACACGATCGGGATGGTGCGGGTCACCTCCAGCAATGGCGCGACGGCGGCGCTGGAAGAGGCCAGTATGACATCGGGCGCGAGCGCGACCAATTCGGTCGCGTATTTGCGCATGGTATCGGCCTTGCCGTCGCCCCACCGGTATTCGATGCGGATGTTCTGCCCGACGATCCAGCCCGCGTGCTGGAGACCCTGCGCGAACGCAGTCAGGCGAGCCTGGCCTTCCGCGTCGTTCGCGGCGAATGGCGTGAGCACGCCGATCCGCCGCATCTGCTTTGTCTGCGCCTGCGCCGCGAGCGGCCACGCCGCCGCCGCGCCTCCGAGCAGTGTGATGAACTGGCGCCGCCTCATTCGATCACCTCGTCGGCAAGTGCGAGCAGCTTATCTGGCACATTCAGATCGAGCGCCTTGGCGGTCCGTAGATTGATCACGAACTCGAACCGGGTCGGCTGCTCGACCGGCAGATCGGTGGGCTTTGCACCATTGAAAATCTTGTGCACGAGCGTGGCGGCGCGGCGATACAGATCGGGATAATGCACGCCGTAAGACATCAATCCACCTGCATCGACGAATTCGCGCGACATAAAGATGGCCGGCAGCTGATGCTTGGTCGTGAGCTCGATTATGAGCTGCTGATTTGTCTGTGTGAGCGTATCGATGGTGACCATGAGCGCGTTGATGCGCTGCTTGCGTGCGTCGTCGAACGCCGACACGATGTCGGAGGGTGTCCTCACGTCGAGCAGCTGGGCTTCGATGCCCACGACCGCCGTCGCTTCCTGGAACTCTTTCCACGTGGCGCGCGCCGCTGCGTTGCTCATGTCCAAGAGCAAGCCAACGCGCGTGAGACCGGGAACCATCTCTTTGACCAGCTCGACCTGTTTGCTCGGAAGGTCGATCAGTAACGAGCTAAAGCCGGTGAGGTTGCCGCCGGGACGGGCGAGACTCCGAACAACTAGCAAAGGGTCGGCGATCGCCGCCATGACAACCGGAATCGTGCTGGTGGCCTCCTTGGCCGCGACTGCTGCCGGCGTTCCCCGCGTCACAATCAAATCGACCTTGCGGCTCAGGAGCTCGGCGACGAGTGCCGGAAAGCGCTCGGGGCGGCCGTCGGCCGAGCGATAGTCGATGATGAGGTTCTTTTCCTCGGTATATCCAAGCTCCACGAGGCCTCGCCGGAACGCCCTGATGTCGGCGGATTTGGCCGCCTCGCCGGTGGTATCCAGCATGCCGATGCGCCAAACCTTGCCGGCCGGCTGCGCGCGCGCCGCGAGCGGCCACGCGGCCGCCGCGCAGCCGAGCAGCGTGATGAAGTCGCGTCGCCTCATTCGATTACCTCGTCGGCGCGGGCGAGCAGGGTGGATGGAATTTCGAGGCCGATCGCCCTAGCGGTCTTGAGATTGATCACAAGCTCGAACTTCGCCGGGCGCTCGATCGGAAGCTCCTCGGGCTTCGCTCCGGCCATGATCTTCTCGGCATATTCGGCAACGCGCCGCATCTGGAAGGCTCGGTTCGGCCCATACGACAGCAGGCATCCGCTCTCGACGTATTCACGCCACGCAGTGACCACCGGCAGTCGATGATCGAGGCCGTACCGGGCTATCTTGGCGGCCGCCATTCCAGTCAGCCGCGACGGGATCACGAAGATGCTGTCGGCCCCGTCGGTGCTCGCACCGCGCAACGCATCGTCGACATCCGCCAGGCTCGTGGCAGGATGGGAGCTCAAGGTGAGCCCCAGCGTCTCGGCTGCCCGCCGTGCAAACATGATTTCGTCGTCCAGATGCTGAGGATTCCATATGACCGCAGGCCGCCGTGCGCCCCGCGCGGCCTCGTTGAGGAATTGGACGCGCTTGGCCGCCAACTCGTCGGTGATGAACGTCACGCCGGTGAAGCTCTTGCCGGGGTGGCTGAGAGATGCAGCGAACTCGGCGCGCACCGGATCTTCGCTGACACCGCCGACGATCGGAATGCTGCCCCTGCTCGCGCCGAGAAGTGCCCTGACCACATCGCCGCCGACCCCGATCAGCAAATCGGGCTTTTGGGCGACGAGTTCGATGGCCAATTCTCCGAGGCGCTCCGGCATTCCATTGGCATACCGAAGCGTCACCTCGGTGTTGCGAGCCTCGATCAGGCCGCGCTCGGAAAGTGCATTCCACAGTTTCCGGTCGACTGGTCCGAGTGCCGCTCCACTGAATGCGAGCCATCCAATTCGGAAACGACGGCTCTGCAACCGCTGCGCGCGCGCCGCGAGCGGCCACGCCGCCGCGCCGCCGAGCGGCAGACCGCCCGCACCGAGCAGTGCAATGAACTCACGCCGCTTCGTGTCGAGCATGGGGACTTCCTCCCCGATGCACTATTACCGCTGCCGACCGGCCCAGCAGTCGGGTCTTCCGCACTTCCAGCCTGCGGCAGGGTGGCCCGCAAGTCCTTGGGTCAGACCTGAATCGTTCTGAATCGAAGGGGGGCCCTGTCGACCCCTTGTCGTGCTGTGCCTAGGGTGGTCGCTGCAGTGCGGGATTTCGATATGGGTTATGACCGCTGTGGGTCACGACCGGTCATTCGGCGATGTCGGCTCAATGTCCGGTTTGCCCGAAAGCGGATACGGCTGGGCGATTTATGAGTACGCGCTCTAGGCCGGTCGGGATCCGGAACAGCTCATCGTTGCTTCATCGGCAAGCCGCGAAAGCCGGGCTGCGGCCATGGAATGAAAGCGGCCTTGGTCGTCCTGACCCGTAGGCATGGCCAGCAACAGATAACGCGCCTGCCGCTCGTGCCAAGCGGCAAGCAGGCGCAGATGCGCAATGTCGTCGCTTGTCATTTGTCGGTTGGTCGCTGCGGATAAGCTTTTCGTTCAAGGCCGGCCAATCGATTGCAGCGGCGGGCGGCCGCGACGTAGGCCCACACGCGCGCTGAAACGGGGTGGAGGCTACCGAGGCAGCCCCCGAGCTTGGAAACGCCAATCGCTGGCCGGCGCTGCTCAGTCCGCTGCGTTACGGCGACCGCGGTGCGGTGATGCGGAGCGCAAAGCGCCACGCCAGCCAGAACATCACGAAATAGCTGCCCATGAAGGTTATCAACCCGGTGTAGGGGGTCGAATAACGCTCGACCAGCAAACCTAAACCGATGGAGAGCGACTGACCAATCACCACGCTTATGATGAAGATGACCAGCAGGTTCATGGCTTGCCCCTGCTCCTTGACTGCGTGCCGGCAACGCTCGGCGACGCCCACAGGGGAATCAATCGCGGCGAGACGATCCGTCGCGCTTATGGCTGCTGGCATGGTGTCGCGGGGCGCAATGTCGCAGCGCTGCCTTGTCGCGCCGTGACGGGGACGAGCGCAACCGCCTTGCTCGTCTTTGTCGAGCGCATCATCGCATTCAGAGGTCGATGGCCCCCCTGCCCGCCACGCGCCCCTAGCCCCTTGCGGATGCAAGCGGCCCGCACCCGCTGGTGTCGAAATCGCGCGTGCCGTCAATTGAGCCCCCGCTCTTGCAGCTCTGTCTGCAAGACGAGTTCGCTGTTTTGCCGGGCAAGAGGTGCCGTTTCCTCAGCATTCGATGATGGTTGAGTCTCGATGGTCGTTTTCGGAGCGCTCCGAAAACCAGGGGAGCCTCCGCGATTTCCATCGAAACTCAAGGGCCGGGGGGGCGTCGACTAAAAACCGAGGCCCGCGCGGGATAGACCACGGTGGCCCTTTCGCGTTGGTGGCCGCAGGATAGGGAATTTTCTGGAAAAATATTCTACGGGGCCTTGCCGGGCCGATTCGAGGGCGGCAAAAATCCGGCGTCGAATCCGAGTCGACCAAACGCGAAGAGGGGGCCTTTGTGCCGGGTCCAGCGCCGACGCCGAATGTCGTCAAGCTGCTGCGCGGCAATCCGGGCAAGAGACGGATCGGACGCGAGCCCGAGCCGCAAATCCCCGAAAGCATCCCCGAGCCGCCGCCCTTCCTCATCGGTTACGCCGCCGACGAATGGTGGCGCGTCGCCGGTGAGCTGCATTCCCTTCGGCTGCTGACGGCGCTCGACGTGATGCCTCTGGCCGCCTACTGCAACGCCTATGCGCGCTGGCGCCAGGCCGAGGAGGCACTCGCGAAGATGGCCGAGAAGGATCCGGTCACGCACGGACTGCTCATCAAGCGGCAGGACGGAAACGCCGGGCAAAACCCGCTCATGCGGGTCGCGAACAATGCGGCGGCGGATATGGTTCGCTTTGCCTCTGAATTCGGCATGAGCCCAGCGGCGCGAGCGAGGATCTCCGCGAGTGTTGGGTATGAGCCGCCGCCCGGCTGCGGAAAATTCGACGGCCTGCTGGGCTGACGGCGAAGACGCCGTCCCGGCGGGATATTGCTTGGCCATCGTCACTCCCGCCGCCAGGACTTCGCGAACGCCGCCATCGCCTGCTCGCGCGTTGGCTCGTAACCGTGTGTCGGTGTGCGATCCTCGTGGAGATGCTGGCACGGCTAGTGCTGCTCAAAATTAGCACCGGAATTGGCACCGGACAGTCAGAAGAGAAGCCATCGATCGATGCGTAAAGCCTTAGCAACCATTTCCCTCGGCCGGTCTTTGAGGCTGCCTTCACTAATATGCAGCCAGGAGAGGCCGAACAGCCCTTCGGCAGCTTCGCGAGGGTCGTAACGAAGCGCGAGGATCGATCTGGCAAAAGTCTCGTTATACGCAAAGGATAACATCTGTGCTGCTAGATCTCGGATTACGCTTTCGGCCTCTCTGGCTCTCGCGCGAGTTACTTCGGTCACATCAGGTGTTTGCACCTCGCCCCCTCTCTCGATAACCTGTTTTGGGATATCGGCATATTGCGCCAGCCTACGGATGACTTCGCCGCGCAGGTCAAAGAACTTTCGGATGGGCCGGGCTGCGAATTCTGTCGCCCCCCAGCCGAGCCCAGCACCGATTGCGCCAACGATAAGAGAACCAATCGTTTCAAGGATCACCGGCGCTGCTCCTGTATGAATGCCCACGCCGCCTCAGATACGATCTTGGTTGGGTTCTGTTCACACCATTTTCGCATCCAGACATCCATTGCTGGGGGGTCAGTCCTCATGTCGCTGCCTGTGCCAAAGGCCACCGACCCGATGTTCGTCGCCGTTACAAAACCCAACAGCCATTCCTTATAGAGCGCGTGCTGATCAAAAAATTTCGCTCCGCGAACATCAACTACCACGTACGTTGCAGGGGCATGACCGTAGACTGCTGCTAGGTACTGACCGCAAGAGTTGGACCCCATCCCGTACGACGTCTGCGCGTACCCAGTCGCTGAGATACAATTCAAAAGCAAAACCGCGATCACACCGTATCGGACATCGCACATTACCCCCTCCTTTCACCCGTAAGGGCCTCTTCCATGATTGCGGTGGCGCGATCGTCGGGCCGGAACAGGTGGCCGTAGACGTTGAGCGTAATGGCGGGCATGCCGTGACCGAGGCGACGGCGTGGGCTCACTGCCAAAACTCTGTATTATAGCGCGCGCAGTCCGACGCAG
>Ga0306920_100004227_pt1 | contig 18419 bp, 16 predicted proteins | sample flu12Cox44000170_FD_204666 | JGI IMG/M metagenome (GOLD analysis project Ga0306920, IMG submission 204666) | Lab enrichment of tropical soil microbial communities from Luquillo Experimental Forest, Puerto Rico - flux4day.12C.oxic.44.000.170 (v2)... | ecosystem: Environmental > Terrestrial >... | reverse complement strand
CGTTGGTGTGGCACCCGCTATCGGCCTCGCTTCCGCTGTTTTCGAGCCTGCGGTGCCCCTTCCTTTGCGCTTCTCTTTCTTCTTTTCCTCTTTTCTTTTCGGTTCTTCCTTGATTCCCGCAAGTGAGCGAAGTGCTTTGGTGCGGTCCTCGGGCGTACGCGCTTTTCCGCGAAGCTGCATTTCGAAGAGCTGCTCGAGAATATTGTCAAACTTCGGGCCGCGCGGTACCCCCAACGCATCGAGCTCCGCGACCGGAAGCGCTAGGCGCAAGGGCCGCCACTTCTGGATGTAACTGCGAATCTTCGACAGCGCCCGCGGATTCGGTGTCTCCACCTCCAAGAACACGAGAATCTCGGGCGACACCGAGGCCAGGTAGAAGTATGCTTCCCGCGGGGAATTCGTTTTTCGACCCTTGAGCATCTTGATGACATTCTGCGCTTCAGAATCTAATTTGGAAATCGCCTCGATTTCTGCTGCGCGAAATTCCATATGCCGCAGAGCGGCAGAAGCTTCTCGGGATTTGAGCCGCGCCAGTATGTAGTAAGTCGTGGCGGCGGGCAGACGCGGCCGGATAGCGGCCGCCAGATAGTTCTGGCGGATGCGCGCAAGTTTGTTCAGCGATTCATAATCGGGCTTGCGGCGCGGCAGCTGGGGGTGAATCGCCGCCAGCAAGCCGCGCGATTCCCATTGCTTGAGGATTGCGGTCGGTTGCTCTTCGCGTGCTAGCGCCCGCACCTCGTCTCCCGCATCGGCGCCCTCGATTTTCTCGTGGAGACCACGCTCCATCGCCAATTCGAACCACTCCTGCGTTCGCGACTCCATCTTCAATCCCATCCGCGCGCAATAACGCAGCACGCGCATCAACCGCGCGGGCTGATTGGTGAACGCGTGAATCGACAGGGCCCGGACTTCCTGCCTTTCTAGGTCCGCCAGGCCGTTGGTGGGATCGAGCAGCAACCCCCGCGAATTCGGGTTGAGCGAAATGGCGATCGCGTTCATGGAGACGTCGCGCCGCCGCAGGTCTTCGATAATGGTCGCGAACCGCAGATCCGGTTTCGCACCTGGCCGCTCATAGACTTCATCGCGTGCCGCCGAGATCGAACCGTCCGCGTCGCCCGCAAAAACGATTTCGTAGGAACGCAGCCGCTCGTCCTCCCTTAAGACACGCGCGCCGCCCTTCTCGAGTTCCCTCACCATGCGGACGGGATTGCCTTCGACTGTAAAATCGAGCTCGCGGATCGGCTGGCCCGAAATCAGATCGCGAATCGCGCCGCCGGTGAGATACACGTTCATGTCCTGCATGCGAGCCAGTTCCTGGACGCGCTCAAGCGCGGCGCGCTGCTCAGGCGAGAGCCTACTCTCGAGTAAGTACATGTAATCCGGCATGAAGTCGTGCTCCTCCCTGGGCTGGTTCCGGTTCTCCTAGGCGCGCGGGTGATGCGCCTTGTAGACCTGTTTCAACCGCTCCTCGACTACGTGCGTATAAATTTGTGTCGTCGAAATGTCCGAATGACCCAGCATGATCTGCACTGAACGAAGATCTGCGCCCCGATCGAGAAGGTGGGTCGCAAAACTGTGCCGCAACATATGCGGTTTGAGGGTCTTGCGCAGGCCGGCTTGGCGTCCGTAATTCCTGAGTTTCTGCCAGTACGCAATGCGGTCGATCGGGGCTCCCGTTTGCCCAACGAACAGATACGGACACGTGCGCTCGCCCAGCAGCTTTGGCCGGGAGGATTGCAAATATCTTTGCACAGCCTCTAGGGCCTGCCGTCCCAGGGGCACGAGCCGCTCCTTGTTGCCTTTGCCGACGCAGCTAAGGCAGCCTTCCTCCTGGCGGATATCTGAGACCCGCAGTCCGCATAGCTCTGAGACACGAAGGCCACACGAGTACATCAGTTCGATCATCGCCCGGTCACGAATACCAGTGATGGTGGTTGTATCGGGCTGTTGCAGAAGACGATCCACCTCTTCCAGACTCAAAAAATTCGGCAGCGCCCGGCGGAATTTCGGCGATTCAATTGTCGCCGATGGATCTTCGCCGACGTATCCCTCAATTAATGCAAATCGAAAGAAATTGCGAAGCGTGGTCAGATGCCGTGCAACGGAACGGCTGTCGAGCCCTTGGCGATAGAGCGTCGCCAGAAAATCGATAACGTCGCGGCGCTGCACGCGCTTTGTCGAAAGCTGGCGTTGTTGGGCGAAAGCGGCAAATTTTCCCAGGTCCCGCCGATAGGCCCGAATCGTATTTTCGGCCAGGCCCTTTTCGACGCGCACGGAATTCAAATATGTCCGAATGTGCCCTTGCAAAGCTTCCCCCAGCATTCGGCGCCCCCACCGATCAGTGCACTCTCTGCTCAATGCGGGGCTCCGCCGTCGGCCCTTTCCGCCGCAACCGGGCTTGACCCCCGAAGGCCGCGTAGTTCCAGCGAGCTCAGCATGATCGACTACTGCGCCGCTGCTTGCGCTACTGCTTCCTGCGGAGCCCCCGGTCGGCGCAGCAATAGGAACAGCTCAGACAGCTCCTCACATCTCAGCAATCGCGCCAGCCCAAAATAGGCTGCAACCGACGCGAGTATGACCGAGGTAAGTCTTCCTGCTTGCGCAATCAAATGTTGCTGAGCCGCAACCGGTAGAACTTGCCTCCCTCCATAGGCCACGCACGTCATCAAACCAGCGCAGACCGCGATTTTTGCGAGCGATGCGAGCAGGCCGCGCGCCCCCAGCCGGCCGTAGCGGTTGCGAAAGAACACGAACAGAGCCCCAAAATTGAAATAGGCCGCCAGCGAGCTCGCGAGCGCCGGGCTGCCATTCGATAAGAAGCGAAGAAAGAAAAACAGGAAAATGGTATTCAGCGCGATATTCAAACCCAAAACGTAGAGCCCGATGCGGGCAGGGGTCAGCGTATCCTGCGTCGAGTAATACATTGGCGTGATGAGCTTGATCGCCGCAAAAGCGGGCAGGCCGAGAGAATAGAAAAACAGTGCGTGCGCCGTCAGCGTGGTGGATTCGCTGCTGAACTCCCCATGCTGAAACAAGACTCGAATGATGGGCTCGCGCAGCAAAATCAATCCTGCCGCGGCGGGAATAGTGAGGAAAGAAACAATGCGCAAGCCGAACCCGAACGTGCGCTTCATTTGTTCCCTTTGGCCAGCGGCGATCTGTTCCGACATAGTCGGAAAAATCGCTGTGGAGATTGCGATGGCATAGCTGCCAAGCACCAGCTGCATCACGCGATCGGCCAGGTAGAGGGATGTTACGCTGCCAGAGGGCATCTTGCGCGAAAACGCGAACACCGTATCGACGAAGAGGTTGATCTGATATACGCCCATGCCAAAGAACGCCGGCCCCATCAGGCGCGCCGCCTTTTGCACGCCCGGATCGGAGACCGAGACTTCCGGGGCGAGACTCATCCCGCGGCGCACCAGTGCGGGAAGCTGCATGCCCAGCTGGATTGCCCCGCCAATCAAAATTCCGATCGCCAGTGCTACAGCTGGCGTACGGTACTCCGCAGGAGCCCAGCGCATGATCGGTCGGTAGACAACCTCGAACGAGCAAGCGATCATGGCCAGATTGAAAAACACGGGGGTCGCGGCCGGCAAGGCGAATACCCGAAACGTGTGCAGCAAGGCTGCCGCCACTCCTGCCAGACCGATGAAGAAGATGGACGGGAAGATAAGGCGGTTGAGATAAACCGCCAAATCCCACGTGGCGCGATGGGCCCCAAAGATCGTGTAGATACTGACCACCTGCCGTGAGAAAATTGCGCCGAGTCCGGCGATCACGGCGAGCACCGTGGCCATGTCCCAAAACACTTTCTGCGCAAAGGCCCACGCACGCTGGCCAGGGCTGCGGTGCAGATATTCGGTGAACACGGGAATCAGCGAGGCGCCAAGCGAGCCTTCGGCGGTCATGCGTCGTATCAGGCTGGGAATTCGGAAAGCGAGGACGAAGGAGTCGGCGGCGGGCGATGTCCCGAGGAGGAGAGCCACCCGTTGATCGCGTAGGTATCCGCAAATCCGGCTAACGACGGTGATCAGGGCTACGACAGAGGCCGATCTAAGAATCTGTCCTTTGCTGTCGATCGTTGGCGCTCCGCTGCTAACCCTTTAAGCACCAATAACTTGAAAAAGCACTCCTCGCCCAAGATAACATAGTATGTAAGGGCATAGCAATACTCGCCAGCAAAGGCGTCCAGTGTCCGTGAAAACTCATACCGCGGTCTCGACCCTCAAGAAAGTCGTCGTTTTGCTCCTGGATCGAAAATCTAGCAAAGGCTACGTGAACCCGACCACCCTCGGTCGCTCGGAATCGATTGATTTACTTACACTTGAAGGAGAGCACGAGTCGATCTCGCTAAAGGACGTAAAGTCGGTTTACTTTGTGCGTGAGTTTAGGGAGCCGTTTGAGCCGGAGAAGAAGACCTTTCTAAGCCGACCGAAGCTCGATGGTCTATGGGTCCGTCTGCGCTTTCGCGACGAGGACACCATGGAAGGCATTGTCGCCAACAATCTATTGGACTTACTGGACGCCGGAGTTCAACTTATGCCGCCCGATCTGCACGCCAATGTACTGCACATGTTTGTTCCCCGCTCGGCTCTCTCGGAGTTGAAAGTGCTCGGCGTAGTGGGAGTCGCCAGGCGTTCACCGCGTTCGGGGCGCCAAGTCGGGGCAGCTCTGGGCACGCAGTCGAAACTGTTCAGCGAGTGAAGCCCTACGCCATCTAAGCCCGGCCAAGGCGTCTGCTTCGAAATGGGTTGTTTCAAGTTAAGGCCAAATTGGCCCTTTACCAAGTCCAAAATTCAACTATATTGGCCTAGAGCACAAGGCCAATGTTGCCGCTTCTTCTTCAGTCGGAAAGTCACATTCCGCTCTACGTGCAACTGCGCGATCAGCTTCGAGCGCTCGTGCATTCAGGCGAACTGCGCAACGGAGACCGCATCCCCGCCAGCAGAGAACTGGCCAGTCAACTCGGTGTTCATCGCACGACCGTTGCGAATGCATACGCGGAACTGGAGGCCGAAGGGCTGATCGAAGGCCACGTGGGGCGAGGTACGTTCATTTGTGCCGCCGCAGTTAAACAATTCTCTCCGCCGCCGCGCAGCAACGGAAACGGCCCAGGCGCCCGCTGGGAATCACTCTTCGCGGACGAGCGCGGCGACGAAAGCTTAAGCCGGTTGATGCCGGATGTCCCCGCGGGAGCGCTCGCGTTTACCTGTGCGCGACCGTCGGAAGAGTTTTTCCCGATCGAGGAGTTTCGGCGTTGCGCCAGCGCGGTCTTGCGCAGGGAAGGCCGCCGCGTTTTGCAGCTCGGCCCAAGCGACGGATACGACACACTGCGCCGGGGGCTCATCGACTGGTTCCGCGAGGAAGGGCAGAGTGTGCGGCCCGAACAATTACTGATCACCGACGGCGGCCAGCAGGCAATTGACCTCATTTGCAAGGCGTTCCTGCGCGCGGGCGATGCCGTGGCGATCGAAAATCCTGCGTATCCCGGCGCGATTTCGATCTTCGCCGGCGCACGCGTACGCACGCTCGCTGTTCCCGTGGAGGCGGAGGCGACTCGCACGGGTCACCTGGGACTCGATCTGGACGCACTTGAAAATGTCCTGCTCCAGAATCGCGTGAAGTTTATTTTCGTCACGCCGGATTTCCATAACCCGACCGGGACAGCGATGCCCTTGTCGCAGAGGCGGCGCTTGCTGGAAATGGCCGCGCGCTATCAGGTCCCGATAATGGAAGACAGCATTTACGCGCGGACTCGCGTCCGCGGATCTGAGCTGCCGTCTCTACGCTCGCTCGATACGCACGGCAACGTGATGCAAATCGACAGTTTCTCGAAAATTTCGTTTCCGGGCCTGCGTGTTGGCTGGTGCATCGGAGCAGAGAGCGCGATGCAGCGATTGCGTCTGGTGAAGCTTGCCACCGACCTGCATACCGATCAATTTTCACAGGCGACGTTGGCCGAATTTATAGCGCGAGGATATTTGAAACGGCACCTGGCAAGGATGAAGAAAGTGCATCGCAGCCGCCTCGAAGCTATGGAGGAGGCGCTCGAACAGCACATGCCGGAAGGCACCACTTGGGCGCGGCCAGAAGGTGGGATGACGATTTGGGTTACGCTCCCTGCCGGCTTTGATGCGGGCGATTTGTTGATTCACACACGCGAGCGTGGGATTTACTTCGTTCCTGGTCGTTATTTCTATTTGCAGAATCCGCAGCCGAACACGTTGCGACTGGGTTTTGCCAGCGTGGACGAAAAGGGTATAGCGCGGGGCGTTCAGACGTTCTGCGAGGTGTTGAAAGCCGAATTGCGCAAACGGCAGCGGGGCACGCGCGACGAGTTTCGCGGTCGCGTTGCGCTGGTCTGACGCCCCATGTTGCTGCCGCCAAATCCTGCAAATGGATGCTTCGGCTGCGGCGGTGCCAATCCCCGCGGCATGCAATTGGCGTTCGAGCAGGACGATGGGACACAGCGCATTCGCGGGAAGTTTCGCATCGGAGCGGAGTATCAAGGAGCCACGGGCTACTTGCACGGCGGGATCATCGCCACTCTGCTCGACGAAGTAATGGCCAAGGTGAGCCGCTTCAAGCAGGATCATGCAGTCACCGGCGAGCTTATGATCGAATATCGGAAGCCGGTGCCGGTCGGGCAGGAGCTGATCGTTGAAGGTTGGGAGATTGCGCGGAACGGCCGAGTTCGGGTGCGCGAGGGTGAGATTCGTAATGCGGCGGGCGTCGTGCTCGCACGCGGGCGGGGGAAATTCATTGAAGTCGATCGTGAACGGTTTCGACCCGGCGCGAGAGCGGCGGCGAATCAGACGCCTGGCGGCGAGAAGCATTAGCGCAGTCAAGCGATCCTTTCGTTGGCAGTCCGAGACCGCCTGTCTTGCGACGGAGGCGCTGCTGTCGCTTTTCTTTCCAAGGGAGAACTGAAATGGATGTGATCAACAATAATTTGTGGCGCGTAAAGGTGGGCCTGGCGGAGATGCTCAAAGGCGGCGTCATCATGGACGTGACCAACGCGGAGCAGGCAAAGATCGCCGAGGATGCGGGAGCGTGCTCGGTGATGGCGCTCGAGCGCGTTCCGGCGGATATTCGGAAGGAAGGCGGCGTCGCCCGCATGGCAGCGCCGCGTGTCATTCGCGAAATTATGGAAGCGGTTTCGATTCCGGTGATGGCCAAGGTTCGCATCGGTCACTTTGCTGAAGCGCAAGTTCTCGAGGCGCTCGAGGTGGACTACATTGACGAGAGCGAAGTGCTGACTCCCGCTGATGAAGAGCATCACGTCTGGAAACATGGATTCAAAGTTCCGTTCGTCTGCGGCGCGCGGAATCTGGGCGAGGCCCTTCGGCGAATCGCCGAGGGCGCCGCGATGATCCGGACCAAGGGCGAAGCTGGTTCTGGCAACATCGTCGAGGCTGTACGCCATATGCGGGCGATTGTCGGACAGATGCGCAAGCTCACCACGCTCGGCCAAGAAGAACTCGTCCACGAAGCGAAGGAACTGGGCGCGCCCTTCGAGCTGGTTTCCTGGGTGGCCAGGAATGGAAAGCTGCCGGTCCCGAATTTCTCGGCCGGGGGAATTGCGACGCCCGCCGACGCAGCGTTGGTGATGCAGCTGGGAGCTGAGGCGGTCTTTGTCGGCTCGGGCATCTTCAAATCGAGCGATCCGGCAAAGCGCGCACGCGCAATCGTGAAGGCCACCACCCATTACAGGGATCCCAAAATCGTGCTGGGCGCTTCAGAGGAGTTGGGCGAAGCGATGGCGGGTCTCGATGTGCGGCAAATGGAGGAGAAGGATCTGCTGCAGACGCGCGGCTGGTGACCATTCGCATCACCTTCTCATCGAGGAGCAAGCTGGGTGGTTCTAACTGGCGCGATCGTTACGTCCGGGATGCGTTCAGCCATAGGATTCGAGCGAATGAAGAAGATCGGAATTGTGGCGATTCAGGGAGATTATGAGGCGCACGCCCAAGAACTTGAGCGCCTCGGAGTGGATCATAGGTTTGTGCGAACACCGGCGGACATTGACGGCGTCAAAGGCATCATTCTACCCGGGGGAGAGAGCACCACACATCTCAAAGTGATGAGGGAAGAAGGGCTATTTGACGCGCTGAAGAAATTCGCGGCCAACGGCGTTGCCTTCTTTGGCACGTGCGCAGGCGCGATTCTTCTCGCACGCGATGTTCACGGGCCGAAGCAGGAATCTCTGGGCCTGCTCGACATTTCGGTTTTGCGCAACGGTTACGGGCGACAGCTGGCCAGCGATATCCACGTGGGACCAACGAAGCTACGCGAAGAGCCTCTGGAAATGGTTTTCATCCGCGCCCCCCTCATTGAATCGGTGGGCGAAAAGGTGGAAGTCCTGGCCGAGGATGCAGGTCACCCCGTGCTGGTTCGCCAGGGAAATGTTCTCGCCTCGACATTTCACCCCGAATTGACCTCTGATCCGTTAGTCCACCAATACTTCTTGAGGCTCGTGCCTCAGTGATAGACTGCCCTCGCTCTCATGAGAGCAGGCACAACTCACCGGCAACTTAAGGTCGCGGTGTTGAAGCGACCAATCCACTGGCCGTTGCTTATGGTATTTTTCTTGGTTGCGTTTGTCGTGGCTATCTACTTTTTCCCTTATCACCTTTCCGCCTACGCTCTCCTCAAGCGCTTTGTCAGCCCGCAAGCGAACGATCCGCTACTGCGCGCTGAAGTGCACAAAGTGAGAACCGAGGATATAAGCTTTGCTGTGGCAGGCCAAGCAGTGCATGGGCGCCTGTACAGGCCCACGGGCGTTGCGCATCAAGCCGGAATGGTCGCCGTTCACGGAATTCATCATCTCGGCATGGACGAGCCGCGGCTGGTGAGTTTCGCCCGCGCGGTAGCTGGCAGCGGTCTGACTGTGCTTACGCCGCAGGTCGATTCACTTGCGGATTACCACGTCGATGGTTCATCAATCCCGATGATCGGCGAGGCGGCGGCATGGCTGGACAACCGGCTGGGAAGTCATAAGGTGACAGTCACCGGCATCAGCTTCGCCGGCGGGCTTGCGCTGCTGGCCGCAGCCGACCCCCGATATGCTTCGCACATGCGTGTCCTTGTGCTGATGGGAGCGTATGAGGACCTCGCGCGCGTGTCGCGCTTCCTTGCGACCGGCGAGCAGGAGCTGCCCAGCGGTCAGAAAGAGCCTCACCCTGCGCACGATTACGGCGCATCAGTTTTCGTTTACGCGCACTTAAACCAATTCTTTCCGGCAGGCGACTTGGAGGTCGCGCACGAAGCGCTTCGCGATTGGCTCTGGGAAGAGCCCGAAAAGGTCGAGCCGTTGCTCAAGAAGCTGAGTCCTGCTTCGCAAGCGACGATGGATGCCTTGCTCAACCGCCGGATCGGCGAAGTGCGTCCACAAATCCTGAACGCGATTCGCAAAGACGAGGTTGAACTGGCAGCCCTTTCGCCGCGCGGTCATCTGGAGAACTTGCGCGTGGCTGTCTATATCTTGCACGGCTCGGCGGACAACATTATTCCGCCCGCCGAGAGCCGGTGGCTGGCGCAGGACTTGCCCCGCGAAGAGGTTCGCGATGTGCTGATCACTGGCGCGTTTTCGCACGTCGATCCGGAAAAAGATGCGAGTGTTTGGGAAGAGCTGCGGCTGGTGCATTTCATTGCCGGCGTTTTGAGAGCAGCAAACTAGAGCCTCGCGCTTCCGGTGCAGGCACGTGCTCTCTTGGGCTGTGCACCCGGAGCCTGGCGTAAGCACAAAGGGTCAGTCATCGTCGGCGAGCAGAATCGCTGCGGCAAGCACGGTGGTCCACAACCCGCGCTTGTCTCCAACGGCGGATTGCGTGATGTTCATGGTGCGGACGATCTTATTCGATATTCGATACACTTCCTTTTTCTCGTCCCAGGATAAGTCCGGATCGAATTCGACGTTCAGCGTGGTCGCCAGCATTTCCGCAGCGAGTTCTTCTGCGTATTCGCCCGCTACTTCTTCCGTCTCGCCGAAGGAGTGATGTTCGGAAAGATAGCCGTACATCGATTTATCGCCTGGAAGAGCCAACCCAACTCCGGCGGCGATCAACCGGTGCGGTTCGCGTGTCTGATTTTCGCTGATGACGGTAAACGCGACCTGGCCGGGCTTGAGATGCTTCAGGCCTTCACTGCGCGAAATTAGTTTGCAATGCGGCGGGAAAATCGAGGAGACGCGAACGATATTGCAGGCAGCAATCCCCGCGTTGCGGAGAGCCAGCTCGAAGCTCGAAAGGCGCTCACGGTGTTTGCCGACTCCTTTGGTCAGGAAAATTTTCTTCGCGACGAACGCCATGAGCCGTGCCGGGTGGCGGTGCCTCCGGTTGCGTAAATGGAAAAATTCCGCGCACGAAAATTAGCAAGCACACGAAATGATGTCAACTCATTTCATGGGTGCGAGAAAAAGGCGACAGGTGAGGTCCCCTCCTAGCGACGCTGCGCCGCAGCGGAGCGTAAGGCAGGGCCTAATCCTTGCAGAGTATGATGCAGGGCGCGAGCGCGTCGGAGATGGTCTTCAGTTGCCGCAGCTGCGGGTCAGTAAAGTCGGGACCCGCCTCCGCCAGGGTTTTTCCTTTACGCGATACTTGAATGACGCCTACGACCTCCGCTCCCAGAATGATCGGCGAACTCATAATCTTCTGGATGGGATCGCCGCGCAGGTCTTCGGCGATGGGCACCGCCTCGAACACGGAGGCATGCGGCACGACGCTGAAGTGATTGATCATCTCCGCATGTTTCTCGCGCGCGGTCCGCGCGGCCAGCGACTTTGTGCTTGAGAGCGGAATCTCACCCACCCCGCGAAGACCGTCGGGTGCCAGGAAGCGAAGCGACCGCTCGTCCGCCGTGAGTCCAAGAATCGCGACTTCGTGCGTGCGCACGCGGAAATCTTTGCTGATCAGTTCGACGGCGCGATTCAGCCGAACGGCTTCGCCTTCGTTGTTCCGGCGGGCCAGTTCGCTCACCCATTTTTTCAGGTCGCCAATGTGTTCGCTGGACATGATGCAAATGAGGAACCGATCCCCCGGGAAGCTAGTTGTTGCATGTTAAGCTGACCCAGCCGCTCGAGACAGCACAAAGGCGCGAGCGCGTTCGTGGGTTGCAATGCTGGCGCACAGAGTGAAAATATGGAACGCGTCGTTGCTCGATTCGGCTAGAATCGGTGGCGCGCTCGGCCAAGGAAGGTCGGCGGCGCTGAAACTGAGCTGTTCCATTGCAGGCAGACGAACCGCTCTGAAAGGTATCGACGCATGAAACGCATTCTCGCGTGGCTCTTTCTCTGTGCGTTAGCAATCGCTGCTCCGGCGATTGCGGCGGCGCAAGCAAGCACATCCAGCAGTCAGTCGACTGCGCCGAAGAACGCGGTGAAAACAGGGCCAGCATCGAGTGCACCGCGCACGGGAAGCGATCCCGCCCTGTTGCATCCAGCGACGCTCAAGGCGCAGGCGCCGGACGTATATGAGGTAAAGTTCGTCACCAGCAAAGGAGACTTCGTCGTCGAAGTGACGCGGGCCTGGGCGCCGCTGGGCGCTGATCGCTTTTACAACCTGGTCAAGCATGGATTCTTCACGAATGCGAGTTTTTTTCGGGTCGTGCCTGGATTCGTCGTGCAGTTCGGTATTAGCGCGGACCCCAAAATCAGCGCGGCATGGGAAACAGGGAACATAAGGGATGATCCGGTTCGCGCCAGCAACAAAATGGGCTACCTCACCTACGCGATGGGCGGTCGGAATACCCGGACAACGCAGGTGTTCATCAACCTGCGCGACAACAGCTCATCTCTGGACTCTATGGGCTTCGCGCCCTTTGGGCAAGTCACGTCGGGCATGGATGTCGTCGCGCAACTTTACAGCGGATACGGCGATCTGCCCGAAATGGGTGGGCGCGGTCCGAGCGAGGACGCCATCGCCAAGGGCGGCAAGGCCTATCTCGACAAGAATTTTCCCATGCTGGACAGCATCAAGGCGGCGACCGTGAACTCGTCTTCATCAGGAGCACCAGCAAGCGGTGCAGCAGCGCACCAGCCCGCAGCATCCGGCAGCTCGAAGCCGTAAACCGTGAGCCGCCAACCGATGCCTAGCGGAAGAACTGTAATCACTGCGGCCTGCCTCCCTAACAATTTGTTACTCTGGAAGAGACGACCCAAAACTGTATTCGGGGCGAATCCATGATTACCGATCCGGCTCTCTTGCAGCCTGCTTCGTTGAAAGAGCAAGCTCCTGAATCATTCGATGTGGAGTTTGCCACCACCAAGGGAAATTTCACAGTCAAGGTTACGCGTGCCTGGGCCCCGCTTGGCGCAGATCGCTTCTACAATCTCGTGAAGCATGGTTTCTTCACCGAGGCGGCGTTTTTCAGGGTCGTGCCGAATTTCATCATTCAATTCGGTCTCAGCGCAGATCCGGCGGTCAATCGAGCCTGGCGCATAGCGAATATCAAAGACGATCCCGTCGCGCAAAGCAATAAGCCTGGATACATCACCTTCGCGACGGCCGGACCGAACACGCGTACTACACAGCTCTTCATTAATTTCGGTAACAACGCATTTCTCGATTCACAGGGCTTCGCGCCCTTCGGGCAGGTCAGTTCGGGCATGGAGGTGGTCCAAAAATTGTACTCGGGTTACGGCGAGAAGCCCGATCAAGGTTCCATCACATCGCAGGGCAAAGCATACCTAGACAAGAATTTTCCCAATATCGACAGAATCCAGTCAGCAAGAGTCGTCTCTTGAGCCGTCGGCGGTCGTCGGAGCCGACCCCGCTGAAATCCCAACAAAGTCACAACCAGTAGCGCCCGAACGGGCCCACGGGAGTCACCGATGAACGATCCTCGAACGAATGTGCGCGACAGTTACACAAGGCTCCGCGCGGCTGTGCCGGGGTGTGGCGGCTGGCCGTTCGCATGACCGAAGTGGAAATCACCGATGGCCGTGAGGCGTCGCTTGTCGCCGCGGACGCTCGCGGTATCGCCCTCAATGCCGCAACGATTCTGGCCGGCCTAGCTGTCACCAAGCTCGTTATTCAACTTGCGGGGATTTTGCACTACGGCTTTTTCCGCGACGAGCTTTATTACATGGCCTGTGGCGAGCATCTTGCCTGGGGCTATGTGGACCAACCGCCGCTGGTCGCGCTGATTGCCTGGCTTGCGCGGCATCTGTTGGGTAATTCGCTTTTCGCGATTCGCATCGGGTGTGCGCTGGCAGGCACCGCCGTCGTATATTTCACCGGAATCCTGGCACGCGAGCTGGGCGGAGGGCGCTTCGCGCAATCGCTCGCCGCAATTTCGATTCTCTTCGCGCCCGGTTATCTTGCCTTCGATAGTTTCTTCTCCATGAATGCGTTTGAGCCGCTGTTTTGGCTCCTGTGCGCACTGCTCGCGGCACGAATCGTGAACGGCGCGTCGGCAAACTTGTGGCTAGCGTTCGGCTCAATCGCCGGTATTGGCCTTGAAAACAAACACTCCATGCTTGTCTTTGGATTCGGTGTCGTGTCCGGGTTTTTGATCTCCGGCGAGCGGAGTATCTTTCGCTCGAAATGGATTTGGATCGGGGGAGCGATTGCGTTTGCGCTGTTCGTTCCGAATCTGGTTTGGGAATCGCGCCATGGCTGGCCACAGATCGAGGTCGTGCGCAACGCGCAGCTCTACAAAAATGTCTCGATCTCGCCACTTCGCTTCATCGCAGAACAAATCCCGTTTCTCGGCCCACTCGCTCTGCCCGTCTGGCTCAGCGGATTATGCTGGCTGTTTTCCGCCCGGGAAGCCAAGCGCTTCCGTTTTCTTGCCTGGACATACCTGATCGTGATGGCCGTTTTCATTTTCGGTAACGGAAAATCGTACTATCCACTTCCGTTTTACTCCGTCCTAATGGCCGCCGGGGGCGTTGCATTGGAGGGGCTGTCGGAAGAGCGCGGGCGTGCATGGCTGCGCACTCTTTATCCGTGTCTGCTCGTTATCGCGGGCCTCATCACCATCCCGTTTGCAGTGCCCGTTTTGCATGTGGACGCGTTCCTGCGCTACTCGCAAAGGCTGCCGTATTCGAAATCCGTCACCGCCGAGCGGGATGCTGTCCAGGCCGAGTTGCCCCAGCTCTATGCCGACATGTTTGGGTGGGAAAACACCGCTGTGACGGTCGCGCGTGTGTATCGCAGCTTGCCTGGCGACGAGCGTGCCGGCTGCGCAATTCTGGGAGGCAACTACGGCGAGACCGGCGCAATCGACTACTACGGTCCTGCGCTCGGCCTGCCCAAAGCCATCAGCGGCCACAACAGCTACTACTACTGGGGCCCACGCAACTATTCCGGTGAGTGCGTAATTGTTTTCGGCGAGCAATCAAGCGATTTCATCAAGCTCTTCGGCGATGTCCAGCTGGCGGCCACCGCCGACAATCCCCACGCCATGCCCAACGAACAGCACATCCCGATTTACGTCTGCCGCCGGCCAGTGGCACCTCTTTCGGCTCTCTGGCCCCGCTTCAAAATGATCATCTGACGCCCCCGGAAGAGGCTCATGGCGAGCGGAAATTTCGCGTATGACGCCCGGTAGGTAGGGTCCGCTGGGGGCCTTGTTACACGCGCGGTCGCCGCCTAGGCAGCAGCACTTCTTTCTCCAGCCGCGCCACATCGAGCCCGCTCAGCGCCAGCTTGCGGCTGATTTCCGAGCCTAGGCTCCTGACCATACTCAGCAATACGCATTCTGTATTCAGAATCGGCAAGGATCGCCCTTCCTTGCGGTCATAGGCGGGCGCGATCTGTTCAGCCTGTTTGAGGATGGTCGCCAGGGCGTCAGATGACTGAAGCGGCCTTGCCCCAGGTTCCTCGTTCTTCCGCCTGCGGAAAACCCTATAGCGCGGGGCCACCTTCTCGTGTCGCTGCTGGTCGTATAACTCGATCCACGCATGCCACCGCTGCGGACTGATCTGGCAGATTTTGCGAAGCAGGTCCTCGACGTTTTCGCGATCGTTTTCAGCCCAGTACTCCGAAAGATGTTCCCAATTGCAGATGTACATTCCGGCCAGATAATCCGACACTTCGATCACATTCGACACACGGCTGTGCGCCAGCATCGCCGCAAACTTTTCCGCTCGCTGTAACTCTAACGTCAGCCGGTGCGATGCCTGTGCATCGCCGCCTGCCGATTGCGCATTCCCATCGCCAGGCGTGCGCGCCCGGTTCCTGCTTCCGAACGGTTTCATGTCGGATGGGTAACCAAGCTACAGTGTATCAGCCCTCGCTGTAGTGTTCAGCCCGTGTTCTATCAATCTGCAGTGTCGTCGAACTGGAAATCAGGAATCGACTCGATATTCATGATGGGTGCACGATCTTATGCTGTGGCGAAGCTCTCCAGATCTCGAGAGTGTCCTCTGCTCGGCATCGGAAGGGAAAGGCAATGAAGATTGCGCAAGTAGCCCCGCTGTACGAAAGTGTGCCGCCGAAGACGTACGGAGGCACTGAACGAATCGCGTCCTACCTGACCGAAGAGCTTGTCGATCAAGGACACGACGTGACCCTGTTCGCGAGCGGCGATTCGGTAACCGCTGCCCGCCTAGTCCCTTGCTGCCCGCAGGCGCTGAGATTCGATAAACAATGCATTGATTCCCTGGCCCACCACATGGTCATGCTGGAACGAGTCTTTCGCGAAGCGAATCACTTCGATGTCATGCATTTCCACTGCGATTACCTCCATTTTCCGTGTTCGCGCTGCCACAAGACGCCTAACGTGACCACCTTGCACGGCCGCCTGGATCTACCGGATCTCGTTCCTCTGTATCGGGAGTTTCCGGAGATGCCGGTTGTCTCCATCTCGAACGACCAGAGGTCGCCCCTTCCTGGGCTCAATTGGCAGGGCACCGTCTATCACGGATTGCCGCGCAACCTGTACTCCTTCCACGGGGGACCCGGCCAATACCTTGCGTTTCTGGGACGGATTTGTCCGGAGAAAGGAGTAGACAGGGCCATCGAAATTGCCAAAGAGTCCGGCCTGGAGCTCCGCATCGCGGCCAAAGTCGATCGTGTTAATAAGGAATATTTCAAGAATGCGATACAACCGCTGCTGGCCGATCCTCTGATTCAGTTTGTCGGCGAGATCAACGAGCAGGACAAGAACACTTTTCTCGGCGGTGCGCTGGCGCTTTTGGCGCCGGTGAGATGGCCCGAGCCCTTCGGACTGGTGCTGATCGAAGCCATGGCCGCTGGCACTCCCATCATTGCTTTCGAAGAAGGATCCATCCCGGAGCTGGTTGAAAACGGGCGCTCAGGCTTTGTCGTGAAGACAACAAAGCAAGCCGTCGCCGCAGTGCAAAGCATTGGGCGAATCCGACGGGAGGAGTGCCGGCGGATCTTTGAGGAGCGATTTACTGCCTCGCGCATGGCGCAAGATTATATGAGGATATATGAGGGCCTCATTCGCGCTCAATCGGACCCGGAAGCCCCGGCCCTGCGGCGACCTGTCGCGGTCTAGGAGAACGGATCTTTGGAAGACGCCGTCCATCACACCGATGATGTCATCCGGGTAAGAGATCGTTACTACATTCTCTCCACTTCGTCACTCACCGATCACCGCACTCAGGTTCTCAAGAACGGAGATACCTTCGCCGTGTTTGACCGTCGCGGCGATATCGACATGCTGGGACATACAGCGCAAGGTCTCTATCATGACGAGACGCGGTATCTCTCCCAATGGGTGTTGCGGCTGGGCAAAGATCGCCCGCTACTGCTCAGCTCCTCCATCAAAGATGACAACTCATGTTTGAGTGTCGATTTGACCAACCCCGATATTCACGTCAACGATCAAGTGAGCGTACCTCGAGGGACATTGCACATCGAGCGCACCAAGTTCCTATGGAAAGCCAGTCAGTACGAACGTATCCGCATCCGCAACTACAGTCTCTCGCCGGTGGAAGGCAGAATCTCGGTTCAGTTTGCCTCGGACTTTGCCGACATCTTCGAAGTGCGTGGAGTGAAGAGAGAGCGCCGGGGAGAGCGCCTTGCCGAGACCATCCAATCCGATCAAGTCGTTGCGTTCTATCGTGGTCTGGACGGCGTTCTTCGCGAAACTTGTGTGCGCTGTTCGCCCAGGCCTCAGGAAATCTCGCCCTCGGTGATTGTTGTGGACCTTGCACTGCCCTCCAAAGGCGAGCAGACGATCGTTTTTTCGGTTTCCTGCGAACGTTGCGAACAGGCGATTCCCAGCGCTGCGTATGAGCTCGTTAGCCACGCCGCGGCAGAATCTTTAAGCCAGATCAAGGAAAAAGAGCCGCAAATTTTTACCGCCAACGAGCAATTCAACGACTGGCTGAACCGCTCGATCGCCGATCTTCGCGTCATGCTTACGGAAACCCGATTTGGCATGTACCCCTACGCCGGCGTTCCATGGTTCAGCACCGCATTTGGACGCGACGGAATCCTTACCGCTTTGGAAACGCTCTGGGCCTTGCCCTGGATCGCTCGTGGAGTCCTAACATTCCTGGCCGCCACGCAGGCGACGCAGACGAATCCTGAGAGCGATGCCGAGCCGGGTAAAATCATTCACGAGACTCGCAAAGGAGAAATGGCCGCCTTACAAGAGGTGCCATTCGGGCGTTATTACGGCAGCGTAGACGCGACGCCCCTGTTCGTCATGCTCGCCGGTGCTTATTTTCGCCGAACCGCCGATGTCGATTTCATTCGAGACATTTGGCCGAACATCGAATCCGCCCTGTGCTGGATTGACGAGTACGGCGACTCCGACCGTGACGGCCTGGTGGAATACCACCGTCGCTCTAAAACGGGACTGGTTCAGCAGGGCTGGAAGGACTCAGCCGATTCTGTCTTTCACTCGGACGGAGGGCCGGCGGAAGCCCCCATCGCTCTGTGTGAAGTCCAAGGGTACGCTTACGCCGCGAAGCGTGAAGCCGCTGAAATCGCCGACGCGTTGGGAAGGTCCGACGTCAGTGCGGCGTTGAGGCAACAGGCCGAGAAGATTCGTTCACGTTTCGAAGAGGCTTTTTGGTGCGAGGATCTCGGCACCTACGCCCTTGCGCTGGACCGAGGGAAGCGTCCCTGTCGCGTCCGCGCGTCCAACCCCGGCCATTGCCTCTTTACGGGCATCGCCAGTCCCGAACGCGGGAAAACCGTAAGCGATCTCCTGCTCAGCGATGAATTCTTTTCGGGTGGGGTGTCCGCACGCTGAGTTCACACGAACTTCGCTACAACGCCATGTCCTACCACAACGGCTCGGTATGGCCTCATGACAATGCACTAATCGCCGCCGGGATCGCCCGCTACGGCGACAAGGAGGGAGCTGCAAAGATTCTGACCGGCTTGCTTGACGCGAGTATCTTTCTCGATCTTCATCGCCTCCCAGAGCTTTTTTGCGGCTTCCCGAGACGCGAGGGAGAAGGCCCTACGCTCTACCCCGTGGCGTGTTCC
>Ga0306920_100004225_pt1 | contig 18421 bp, 14 predicted proteins | sample flu12Cox44000170_FD_204666 | JGI IMG/M metagenome (GOLD analysis project Ga0306920, IMG submission 204666) | Lab enrichment of tropical soil microbial communities from Luquillo Experimental Forest, Puerto Rico - flux4day.12C.oxic.44.000.170 (v2)... | ecosystem: Environmental > Terrestrial >... | reverse complement strand
ACCATTCACAATGACCACATCGACCGAACACGAGGCATGAGCGAGCGCGCCCGAGCAGAACACGCAAATGGCCAGGACTAGGGGAAGAGCCATCACAGCCACCTACATCACAGTAATCGCCCAACAGAGCAAAGCAATGATGCCACAGAGAGCTGGCCCGATATCGCCGGGTGCCGGGTGCTCCTCGCAACCACTTTTGGCCGTGTGGGTCTTCTGGCCACGATTACGGCAAATCTGTGTGGCCACTCACCGCGCTCACCCTCGCGATTGAGCCCGACGTGCCCCTACACCCGAGCCGGCGACCGCCGACGTTGTGTGCCCGCGCTCAATCCCGAACCCCTCGGGGACGGCATACTTGTCGCGAGGACGCGAGTCGGGCGCATGCCATTTACAATATCTTTCGCATGACTTCCCCCCGGCTATTTGTTCTTGGCCTGCTGTGCCTGCTCACCTGCGCCAGTTGTACCAAACCCAACTCCGAAACCCAGACTGCCAGAGCGAACGAACCTCGGCCGGCCACTGCTGCCGCGGCTTCCGCGCCGACGCCCGTTTCGGCCGAGGCTCCTCCAACCCCCACTGAACCCGCCCCGAAGATCAACCCAACCCGCGCCTTTCAGTACGTGAAAGAGTACGTCTCCATCGGATCCCGCAAGCCGGGCAGCCCCGGTCACGCCCAGGCAGAGCATTACATCAAGTCGCATCTCGCGGGAGACAACGTCGAGGTCGATTCGTTCACCGCGGCTACGCCAGTAGGGAACTTTCCCATCCACAACATCATCGCCAAGTTTCCCGGCAAAAAAGACGGCATCATCGTCATTGCGGGGCACTATGAAACCAACTACCCCCTGCCCAACGATTTCGTCGGCGCCAACGACGGCGGCTCGACCACCGGCCTGCTGCTGGAGCTGGCCAACCAGTTTCGCGGCACTCCCAACGACGGCTACAGCATCTGGCTGCTCTGGACCGACGGAGAAGAGGCCTTCGTCAAGTGGAGCGACAAGGACAGCCTCTACGGCACGAAGCACCTTGCAGCGAAATGGAAACAGGACGGAACTGCGGCGAAGATTAAGGCCTTCATTCTGCTCGACATGATCGGCGACGCCGACCTCGACGTACAACGGGACAACAATTCAACCCCATGGCTCAGCAACCTGGTGTATCAGGCAGCCACTACCCTCGGCTATCAGTCACACTTCTTCGAGCAGACCACGGCGATCGAAGACGACCACATTCCGTTTGCGAAAATTGGCGTGCCGGTCGTCGACATCATCGACATCGACTACGGTTATGCCAATACCTACCACCACACCACACAGGACACCCTCGACAAGCTCAGCCCCAAGTCGCTCCAGATCGTCGGCGACGTGGTACTGCAGCTGATCCAGTACATGAACCGGCGTTAGATTCCGACTCTCCTCTTGTGCTATGGCTTACGGCTTCACCCGGATGAAAATATGCGCCTGCACGCTGGCTGGATCGGACATGGCATCGTAGCGCTCGAAGTCGGCCCGGTAGTCGCGCGGGGAATTGGCCGGAGCCTGAAAGTAGGCCCAGATTTGCTTCCATACTTCAGGAACAACGGTTTGTCCCGGTCCGCGGGCGGATTCGAACTCGAGGTACTTGCCCGCCGGAACCGTGACCGACACCATGCCTTCGGGCGCCTTGGTACCGGACTTCACTTTCGCTCCCAGGGTGTAGTCGTAGTCGCCGTTCCAGTCGCTGGCGTAGTTGGTGTACACCACGATGATCGACTGGTCGGCTTTATCCGGAATCTGGTTGAGAATGCCTTCCCCAAACAGCCGCTGCCATAGCTTGGGAATCGCCCCGTCTCCGGTTGTTTCCTTCGCATTGTTCGTGCGGACCTGGATTCCGATAACGTCGAAGGCGTCCTGCTGGGTTGGCGTGGGCTTCATCGTGTCCTGTGCTGAAAGGATCGTCGTGCCAAATACGAGCGTCGCAGCGACGATCAGGAGTGAATGCAGGAGGCTCGTCTTCATAACTGCAGTCGAGTTTACGTCATCGGCAGGCCACTCTGACAATCGCGCGTGAGTTTGGTAGTCTCGATGAAACCTGCTGTTCAGAATTCAGTTTTTCATTGGAGACAATCGTTGAAACTTAGAGCGCTATTGCTCTGCGCACTCTTTCTGCGGCTCGCTCTGCCGACTTTCTCGCACGCGCAACTGTACGAAGCCGATCGGAAGCTGGCGCGCGATCTGCTAGCGGAACTTATCGAGACCAACACCACCGATTCGGTCGGCAATGTATCGACCGCCTCGGAAGCGATGGCCAAGCGATTGCGCGATGCTGGATTCGCCGACAGCGACATCTTTATCGGCGGCCCGAATGATCGCAAGAAGAACCTCGTGGCGCGGCTCAAGGGAACTGGCGCGCAAAAGCCGGTGCTGCTGATGGGCCACCTCGATGTCGTCGAAGCCCACCGTGAAGATTGGACCTCTGATCCCTTTCAGCTTGTCGAGAAAGACGGATATTTCTATGGGCGCGGCACAGAGGACATGAAGGCTGGCGACGCGATCTACGTCCTCACCATGATGCGTCTGAAGCGTGAAGGCTATACGCCCGATCGCGACATTATCCTCGCGCTCACCGCGGACGAAGAAGGCGGCGAATCGAACGGCGTCGATTGGCTGCTGAAGAACCATCGCGATCTGGTAGATGCCGAATTCGCGCTGAACGCCGACGGCGGCGGGGTGATCACCGGGAAAGGGAAGCCCTTCATCGTCGCAATGGGAGCCAGCGAGAAGCTGTATGCCGACTATGAGCTGGAGGTGACCAATCCCGGTGGCCACAGTTCGATGCCCACGCCCGAGAACGCGATTTACCGGCTCTCGGACGCGCTGGTGCGGCTCGAGCATTACAAGTTCCCCTTCGAGTTGAATGACGTGACACGCGCCTTCTTTCAGCGGACAGCGAAGGTGCAAACTGGGCAGGTTTCTGCCGACATGCTCACCGTCACCAAAACTCCGCCGGATCAGGCTGCGATTGAGCGGTTGTCGCAGGACCCGTATTACAACGCACTAATGCACACGACCTGCATCGCTACGCGCGTTCAGGCGGGACATGCCAACAACGCACAGCCGCAGCGCGCGACCGCTAATGTCAACTGCCGCATTCTGCCCGGACACTCACGCGACGAGATCCTCCAAGGGTTGACGAAGGTCGTCGATGATCCGAAGGTGTCGTTAACTTACGTCAACAACGGCATGAAGGTCATCATGGGCGACCGCGAAAAAACTGCGCTGCCGCCAGTACCGCTGAAGCCTGTGGTGATGGATCCGCTCGAGAAGATCTCGGCGGAGATGTGGCCGGGCGCTCCGGTTGTCCCAGAGATGGGCACTGGTGCGACCGATGGCGTGTACACCAACCCGGCCGGCATTCCAACCTACGGAATAAGTGGTCTCGCGATCGACGTAGATGACGACCGCTCGCATGGCCGCGACGAGCGGTTACCGGTTGAGTCCTATTACAACGGAGTGGTTTTCTATTACCGGTATCTGAAGGCAGTCGCGGGAGGAAAATAAGGTCGAACCGGACTACACTAGCTTGCCGTACATCGAGTGGTAGCGCAGGCCGATCTCGCCGCAGGTATGTTGCTCGACCGAATAAACGATGCAGGAGTCGAAGGGCCGCGAGTAGAGGTGCAGGCTGACGGCCCGTTCCCCGAACTCGCGGGGGTTGCGTACGTCGTGTACCGGGTTCAGCGGATCGACAGCGACCGGATTTGTGGAGTTGATCTCAACTACGTCAGTGGGCACGATGGCGCAGCGGTGGTTGGCCAGGTCTTCTTCCAGTACGCTGTAGTTTTGCACGGTAAGCCGGCCGACCGGGGCAGCCATCCAGCAGTTCTGGTCTTTGTGGTTGTGGATCGATGACCGCATTCCGACTTCCCAGCAGATCGCCAGAAGTTCGTAGAGAGGCGTTTTGTCGATGAGATTTCGGGTGTAGTGCTGGCGGTTCCAGAAGAGGTATTGCCGCAGCGACTCGGGATCGACAGGATTGGCCCGCAGGACCTCGAGTGGCGTTTCGACCGAATCAAAATCGCGCTGGTGCAGTTTTTGCAAATCTTTTACAAGCTCGCCGATAGGGACTTTGCGGACCGTAGCCGCAACCCCGTGAACACTGTCCATCCCACTCCTCCGGAACCCGAGTACATCTGTATGAGTTATGAATGACGCGTCCCGCGCATCATGGCACAGCGGAACGCTGGGTGTAAAGCTGACCTCACGGAGGCCACGGAGGCCTCAGCCAAGCGGCTTAGGAGTCGACGAATTAGCCGCAATCCAGCAACTCGGACGGTCCGCCGGGTTACTACGATTAGGTGGTCGGGGATCCTTTGTAAGCGGGGTGTCACAGATTGCGTTGGACACTCCCCAATTGGGCATATAATGACCCCAGAAAGACGGGCCCCGGCGAAAAGGTTCTCCGGAGTGGCGCAAGAGCGACGCTGCCCAGGGGAACGGCGCGTCACAATGTGGGGACCTGACAAGGTGGAAGCGCTCGGGACTGGAGTCTCCCATGAAGGCACGTAACGTGCCCGTGTTAACTGCGTGGTTGCTTACGCTGTGCATCGCGATGCCGTCGTTCGGCCAGAGCAACCCGCAATCGCCGTCAACCTCTCAACCCCAGAGCGCCAGTTCCGATCAGACCCAAAATCCTGCGCAAACGCCTGATGCACAGCCGAGTGATGCTTCCGACGGCAGTTCGACAAATTCGACGCCATCGGCACCGAACGTTCACCACGGTGGAAAAGATGACGTCGACGCGATAGGCAACCGGAATGTCGGTAAGCGCGGACTAGGCGATTGGTACTCCACCGACACCGAGATGAAGATGGGCAAGCAGTACGCCATGATGGTGGAGCAGACGGCTCGCATGGTGCAGGATCCGGTGATCAACGAGTACGTAAACCGTATCGGCCAGAACCTGGTGCGCAACTCGGATGCGAAGGTTCCGTTCACCATCAAGGTTATTGACTCGGATGAGATCAACGCATTCGCGCTGCCGGGTGGATTTTTCTACGTCAATAGCGGGCTGATTCTCGCCGCTGACGAAGAAGCTGAGCTGGCTGGCGTTATGGCGCACGAAATCGCGCACGTCGCCGCGCGGCACCAGATGCAGCAGATGACCCGCCTACAGTACGCCAACCTGGCAACCATTCCGCTGATTTTCGTAGGAAGCTGGGGCGTGTATGAGGCTGCGAGCCTTGCCATCAACCTGGCGCTGCCCATAACGTTCTTGAAGTTCTCACGTAACTTCGAGACCGAAGCGGATTATCTCGGCCTGCAGTACATGTACAAGACGGGCTATGATCCGCAGGCTTTTGTAACGTTTTTTGAGAAGGTCGAGGCGAAAGAAAAGGCCAAACCGGGGACACTCGCCAAGGCGTTTTCTTCGCATCCGCCGACGCCCGATCGTATTACACGTGCCCAGGAGGAGATTAAGAAGATACTGCCGGCGCAACCTCAGTACGTTTTGAGTACGTCTGAGTTTGACTCCATCAAGGCGAGACTGGCGTCGCTCCAAAACCGCAAGAAGGTCGCTCCGCAGACCGATATCAACAAACCGACGCTGCGTCGGACCACAGCGGATAACAATCCGGATGGAACCACGCAGCAGCCCGGGGACGATCGCCCCACGCTGTCGCGCCGCGACGACTAGTTTGAACCAGGGATAATGGGAAACCGGCGGTCTTGGAACCGCCGGTTTTTTGTATGGGAGAAGGATTGCTGGTCAGCGTCCGTGTGCTGTTAAGACCTGAATCGAAAGCTCATTCAGGTTTAGGCTACGCGGCGAGGTTCGGTTGCAGTTGCTGTGGGGGAGAAATTTTCCTCGTCCTGCTGCACTACCTTCATCTGGGTCCAGTCATACGGAAACTCATGACCACAATCCAGACAGACCACATAGGTGCCCGTGACAGATGCAGCCTGAGTGCTGCGGCGCTGCGGACCACGAACCGTGATTGGGAAACTCAGCTTTTTGTGCGAACAACCAAATAACACGTCCAGGAAACCCATTGCTTTGCCTCCAGGCATGCTTGCCGCAAGTGGACGAAATGGCCGAGAACGAAAACCTAACTGCTCGTCCCGTGCTGGAACTTTTGCCTACTAAAGCAAACCCAGCCTCCACCAGTTAGATTCGATAGGACGTGGAAGGGTGCTTTGGAAGGTTAAAAGTAGTACCAATTCCGGACAGACGGCTTGGCACGACCGTGCCACTCAATCTACGAAGAATTCGCCTACTTCGGGTTATCTTGCACCGCTTTGGAGGATTCGCCGGCGCTGTGACCTTTGCACTTGCTGACAATCGCGGTACGGAGCCGTCCGCGAAGATCATCGGGCAATTCGTAAAGGTGAGATTCCCGATAGATCTCGATGGTCATTTTGGTTGTATTGCAGACGACGTAGCAGTTGTGGCACCACTGAAGATGGTCTTCCAACTCAGCTTTAGTCTGGGCGTCCATCGCCCCGTCGAGGTAGTCGGTTAGCTCCTTCAGGAATTCAGAGCAGGTCACTGTTTGCCATCTCCGCCAACACGATTTTTGAAGTACTTGCTCAAGCGCTCGCGCAGTTGCAGCCGGGCGCGAAGCAGACGTGACTTCACGGCCGGAATGCTCAAATCCAAGGCGTCGGCGGTCTCTTCTGTCGAGAGACCCTCGACATCGCGCAATACAAAAACCGTGCGAAAACTCGGCGGCAATCCTTGGATGGTTTTGCCCAGAATCTCTTTTAATTCGCCCTGGCTGTAGAGTTGCTCGGGATTCGGCGCCCAATCGGCGACTTCCCGCGGCATCGAGTCCTCTTCAGTCTTGATGTCCTCATCCAGGGAGACCATTCGCTCAGGACGGCGTCGCCGCAGGCGCATAAGCGCCTCGTTGACCGCGATGCGTACCAGCCAGGTGTAAAACTTCGACTGCTCCTGGAAATTCCCCAGGTTCTGGTACGCCTTCAAAAACGCGTCCTGCACCACATCTTCCGCGTCTTCCCGATTCTGCGTGATGTGCTGAGCGATGCGAAACACATTGCGGTCGTAGCGTCGCACCAGCTCTTCGAACGCACTGATATCGCCCGCTTTTGCCGCATGAACCAGCCGCAGCTCATCGCCCGCCGGTTCTTCCACTCTTGGTTGGATGGTTGCCATGTGTTTACAGATTCAGGAATTTGGACGTTCCTCTGACGTCGGCTCTTGGTCATTATACAGATGGACTCGCGGTTCGATCGCCCGGATCCCGGTGTCATTATTTGCTCGAGTTGGTTACACGCTAGATCGTCCTGGTAAAGACTCAATTGCCATCTGCCACCAATATACGTCCCAGAAGTGTAAAAGGATTCAGGCCAAAGGTGCCTGATTTACAACTTCAATGGCACAGATTCGGGAAGAAAGTCGGGTTAAACTGAGTCCACCGATGTTTCTGAGCCGTCTGACCTCGTCCAGCCTGGCCATGCTGTTACTGCTGCAGGGAAGCGGATTACCCGCGCAGGCCCCCGCCTCGTCGTCAACTTCGTCCCCAAGTTCGGCCGAGGGCAGCAAGTCATCAACCACCAAGAAGAGTACCGCGAGTTCTTCGTCGGCTGCCAAAAAGAAGTCGACCGCAAAGAAGTCGCACGCGCCGCGGAAGAAGGCGACGGCAGCACGCACGATCAAGCTCCACAAGACCTTCGTCGCGTCCAGCGATCTGCGGCCCATGGCGCAGCAGTTGATTGACTATCGCACGCCCGCTGCCTATACCGGGGTCGAGAACTACGCCACCAGGCATGCCAGCACTGAGCCAGGAGCGCTGGCGCGGTTTGCTATTGGTTACGCCCATTATCTGGATGCCCAATATCCGGCGGCGATCAGCGCATTCCAAAAAGCACAGCCGTATATCGGCGAGCTGAAGGATTACACCGCGTTCTTCATCGGCAATTCGTACGTTCTCAGCAACAATTCCGAGTCAGCTTTGACCTACCTGCGCGATTTCGGCACCCGCTTTCCGGATTCTGTCTATGCCAACGACGCGACGCTGGCCTATGCCCGCGCATTGCTGGCGACGAACCGGTCCGAGACCGCGATTCAAGTGCTCTCCAAACGCACGGGCACGGGAGCCGATGGGGAATATCTGTTGGGCAAAGCCTATGTGCAGAACGGCCAGGGCAGAACCGGCGCCGAGGTCTTGCGCCGCGTCTATTACAACTACCCGACGAGCCAGCAAGCCGATTGGGCAGAGAACGACCTGAAGAAGATTCCCGAGGCTGCGATGCTCCCGCCGGTGACGTTCAGCGAGCACGAACACCGGGCTAACGGACTGTATCAGGGGCGTCGCTGGCCTCAAGCGGCCGACGAGTACAAGGCAATGGTGCCCCTGGCTCCCGCAGGTCAGCAGTCGCAGGTCGACATTCAGCTGGCAAATGCGCTCATGAAAGTCGGCGACAATCGCGGAGCGAAAGACGCCCTGGCACGCATCCCCGATGACGGCAGCGAGGCCAGCGCGGAGAAGTGGTATCAGAGTGCAGAGATTGCCCGTAATACCAATGACGACGCTGAACTCACCAGCATCTTGCAGCACATGCGGGCAACCCCTCCGAATTCGCCGTGGCTGGAGTCGGCGCTGCTCACCGCAGGGAACATGTACCTGCTACGGCAGGACTACGACCACGCCATCGATTACTACAAAGAGATTCACGATCGCTTTCCCAACAGCAGCAAGGCCGCCTATGCGCACTGGAAGTGCGCCTGGTTGACGTACCGGCAGAACCGTCCGGATCAGGCAAAGAAGTATTTTGATCAGCAGATCGAGTTCTATCCGGCATCGAACGAGGTGCCGAATGCGATCTACTGGCGCGGTCGCATGGCGGAAGACGATCGCGATTACGCGCTCGCGCGCTCCTACTACCTGAAGCTCACGGACCGCTATCGCAACTACTATTACGGTGTAGCGGCGCGCAAACGCTTGTCCACCCTGGCCGACGCTCAACCGGCTGCGGTCACGAGCCTGCAGCGCATTCCGGGGCTCACGAAGATAGAGCCGGAGTCGCTCGAAACCACTCCTCCCGCAGACGATCTGCACTACAACCGCTCGCGTCTACTGGAAAATGCGGGCGCGCTTGATCTGGCTGTCCGCGAACTGCAGGCCGGAACAAACTCGGGGCCGTCGTGGGAGATGGTCGAGATTGCCCGCATGTACACCGCTGCCGGCGAATATTACCGGGCCCTGCAGGCGCTGAAGAAAGCCGTCAACGGCTACTTCGCCATGGACATGAATGCGCTGCCCCAGCCGTACTGGGAGGGCTTATTCCCGCGGCCGTATTGGGATGCGTTGCGACGCTACTCGGACGAGAACGGACTTGATCCTTATCTTGTGGCCTCGTTGATTCGCCAGGAGTCCGAGTTCAATCCCGGTGCCGTTTCGCGTGCCAATGCCTACGGCCTGATGCAACTGCTGCCCTCGACTGGCAAGTCTACGGCCAAACAAGTTGGTTTACACAACTACAAGACCGACTCGCTGCTCGATCCGACAACGAACATTCAGTTGGGAACGAAATACTTCCGCGAAATGGTGGATCACTTTGGCGGACAGGTCGAATATGCTCTAGCCGCCTACAACGCGGGCGACTCCCGCGTGGAGTCCTGGCGCTCTTCGGGCACCTATCGCGACATCGAGGAGTTCGTCGAGTCGATTCCGTTCACCGAGACACGCGAGTACGTACAGGCGATTGTCCGCAACGCCGAGGTCTATAAGCGCGTATACAAGACGCCATAGGGTGCGGCTAGCATGCTGGCCTAAAATCCCGGCAGGAAGCTACGAGCTCTGGGAGCGATCGAGGAAGTACGTTCGCTCTTGCAAGACATTGTTGCGCCAGGCCTGAAGAGCCTACCGGAGCACGTTGCGGCTCTCGAGAACAGGAGTTCGCTGACGTCGATCGTCGAGATGAACGGGACGATTAAAGATCGGTTCTCCGAGGTCGGACGACAGGCAGAGAAGCGCCACGCTCAAATTCTGAACTACTTGTCTTTGGACGCCCGCATCCGCCGACTGGAAGGCAGGCGCCAAACTGAACATCAATAGAGCTACAGTTCTTCTCGGGACTGCTGTGAGAATGCCTCTCAGGTGCCCTCGCGGTCATTCGAAGCGAATCGTTTGTGGCGAACCGTCATAGCGCACGATCCTGTCGGGCGCTGCCGTCGGGACCTCTCCGACTCCGTGATTACGTCCGACGAGGACAAGCTGAAACGTGCGCTCCTTTAACATCCCGGGAAACGATCCTTTCCGATCTTCCAGTGTGATCGTTCGGGTCGCGTCGTGCCAATGGATCACGACGGTGGCATACTGGCCCTTCTCATATGCGTAGGTGAGTCCGTCATCCTCGAAGAGTTGGAAGCTGCCATCGGCGCCCGGGTAGATGCGGAGCTCGATCGGGTCTTCAGGCTTCTCGTCGGTGTATTGCAACTCAGGCCCCATGGGAATGATCGAGCCGGCGCGAATGTAGATTGGGATCGTCTCCAACGGCGCCGAGGAGGTGGTTGATTCGCCGCCGTTTACGTTTGTTCCAGTCCAAAAGTCGTACCAGGTCGATCCATCGGGCAGATACACACTTCGCGAAGTCGCGCCGGACTTGAGCACGGGACTAATGAGCAGCGCCGGGCCGTACATAAATTGGTCGGGAATTTCGACTGCATTGCGGTCGGCAACAAAGTCCACCACCAGCGCCCTCATCGGCGTGTAGCCCTCCGAAGTCGTCTTCCATGCCAGCGAGTAAGTGTAGGGAAGCAGACGGTAGCGCAGATTGTCGTACACAGTAAGAATCTTCTGTGCCTTCGGCCCATAGGACCACAGCTCGTTAGCCTGCCGGGCGCCGTGGGTGCGAAAGATGGGACAGAACGTACCGTACTCGAACCAGCGAACATAAAGCTCCTGATAGGCGGGATCGCTGGGATCGCCACCCAAGAAACCCCCGATATCGGTCGTCCAGTAGGGAAGGCCTGACATGGAGTAATTCAGTCCGGCTGGAACCTGACGCCGCAGCGAATCGAAGGTAGGCGCGATGTCTCCCGACCACGATGTTGCAGCGTGGCTCTGCTGGCCGAGGAACCCCGATCGTGTCAGGATGAAAACGCGATTATCGGTCGTCGCGCGCTGGCCTTCGTAAACGGCCTGCGTCTCGAAGAACGGATAACTGTCAGCGTAGCGCGTGCCGCTGCCAAGAGCAATACGCGCACCTTCCAGCATCGGCCCTTGTTCCTCGCCGTAAAAATCCAGCGGCTCTGACGAATCCAGCCACCACGCGGCTACGTCTTTGTCATACAACCCCGTTTTTATCTGTTGCCAGAACATCTTGCGCGCATCCGGATTGAACGCGTCCAATAGACGGCTGCCCGGGTAATAGCTGGGAACCTGGGTGCGTCCGTCGGTAACGAAGTAGTCCCGGCTCGACATCGCATCGAAGTTTGCGCTGGGTGGAGTGTAGAACGGCCACACAGAAATCATCGTGTGCACATGCGTATCGCGCAGCTGGCTGAACATCGTCGCGGGATTCGGAAAACCACTGGTGAATTGGTTCGACCCCATGCGCTGCATCCAATCAAAGTCGAGCACGAGGTTGTCGAGCGGAACCTTCAGCTCTCGATACTTCGCCGCAACCTCCAGCATTTCCTGCTGCGTTCGATACTGATAGCGCGATTGCCAGAAGCCATACGCCCACAGCGGCAGCATTGGCGCCGTGCCGGTCAGCGTCCGGTAACCCGCAACGATGCGGTCGAACTGGGGTCCATACACGAAGTAGTAATCGACCCCGTCGGCAACATCAGCCCTCAAGGCGAGCTTCGGCTGATAGTGGTTTTCGTACTTACCTAACGATGCGTTGTTCCACAGCAGCCCATACCCACGGCTTGAAATCAAGAAAGGAATCGTGATGTTGGTGTTGTCCTGCGTCAGCAGCAGATCGATGCCGCGTTGGTTCAGCAGGCCGGTCTGGTGCTGACCCATGCCGTAAAGCCCTTCGTCCTGCGCGAGATCGAAATAGGCGCTGACCCGGAACGCATGTTCACGGTCGACGGTGACTGGAGCCACCTCGCGCGGCGCCGGCGACGCAGACTCGCGTACCAGCACGCGGCCTTGAGCATCCTGGAATACAACCGCCGACGAGTCCCGCTCAACCGTCACACGAAGCTGCTGGGTAGAGAGAATGACGAGGTGGTTAGGGTCTTCCTTAAGGGTAAACGGGACCGCAGGCCAGGTGGTCTTCGCCATCCACGGCTTCGGATTGAAGAATACCGGGCTGGCCTCGGACGGGGTATAACTGATATGCACTACAGAATCACCGCAGAGAGTCAGTTCCAGGAGGCCGTGTTGTGTACGGACACTCGCTCCATCGGCGGTGCGTTTGTAGCCGAGGACGGAGTCGGACTTGACTGGTGTCTGCCCCGTAAGCGGCGGAGCAAAGAGAAGTGAAGCGAAGGACAAGCACACTGCCCAGCGAGCGTTCATGTTCCTCAAAGCGTGAGGTAGGAATTCAGGAACAGTGTACGCGCTGCAAGACGTCGCGAGTGGAATTACGAAAAGCGAAGAGCGAACAGCGGCCTTACGAACTGCTCTTCACGGCCTGGCTGCTTGACTTAGCGAACAGGATTTCCGTCACCAGCAGAATCGCTCCGATGACGATGGCGCTGTCGGCAATGTTGAAGTCAGGCCAACTGTAGCTGCCCAGATAGAAGTGCAGAAAGTCTACGACGCGGCCATCGACGACCCGGTCCCACAAGTTACCAGTGGCTCCACCGAGAATAAGCGAAAGCCCGATCGTCGTGGTGTTCATGATGTGGCTGTTCTTCCACAGCAACACCGAAACGATGACCAGCGCGATCAGCGAGAAACCAACCAGCGCGGTGATCTTCCACGGAAAAGTCGAGTCGGCGAAGAGGCCGAATGCCGCGCCACGATTTTCGACGTGAGTAATCTGGAAGAGCCCGGGGATGACGGTCAGCCCGTCGTGCAGCGGGATATATGTCGCCACCGCCCACTTGGTAAGGCGGTCGAGCACGATGACCGAAACTGCTATAAGGAAGAAATATTTACGCATCGAATAGTCGGACTGCGGCAATTCTCGCGCGGTGAAGTCGAATACCTTGAACCGTCTCTCCGGAATCATGCATATGTTAGACGCAATATTCTCGCCGAAGGAATCATGCCCGCTGGTGTGCGCCGGTGGCGGCTTCAATTTCTGCCAGCACCGCGCTGCACCGCTCGCACACCGTTGGATACGTTCTGTCTTCGCCCACGTGGACCGAATAGTTCCAGCAACGCTCGCACTTTGCGCCGGGCGCCTTATTCACTTTGATCTGCAAGCCCGCGGCGCCATTCGTCGCCGCAGCTCTATCTAACACCACGTCCGACACAATGAACAAATACCGCAACTGATCGCGATGACGGTCCAAAAGCGAATACAACGGTTCGGTTGCGGTGAGGTGTAGTTGCGCCTCGAGGCTTCCCCCGATTTGTTTCTCCCCACGCGCGCCTTCCAGCGCCTTGAGCGCCTCATCGCGAACCAACAGCAGGGAAGACCACTCGGCGACAAGTCCCTGGGCATCAAACCCCGCCAACAGGTCGCCGGTCAGATCGCGTATTTCTGGAAAGAGTGTCAGGTGCACGCTGTCGGGCCTGCCTGCAAGCTTGGGCAGGAACTCCCACACCTCATCGGCCGTGAAGCTTATGATTGGCGCCATCAGCCGCACCAGAGCATCACCCAGCCGCCAGAGCGCGGTCTGCGCCGATCGCCGCGCCTGTGACTTGGGAGCCGAAGTGTACAGCCGGTCTTTCAGCACGTCGAAGTAGATGGCGCTGAGATCGACGATCGAGAAGTCGTTCAGCCGCTGATACGCTTTGTGAAAGGTGAACGTGTCGTAGTGGCCGCGCACATCCGTCGTCACCTCGGCGGCACGCAGCAGGATGTACTGGTCCAGCGGATCCATCTCGGGGAACGCCACGCTATCTCTTGCTGGATCGAAGCCGTCCAGGTTACTCAAGATGTAACGAAACGTATTGCGAATCTTGCGATAACTGTCGGCGATCCGCTTCATCAGCTCGTCCGACGCCATCACGTCTTCGCGAAAGTCGACCGAGCCGACCCACAGGCGAACGATCTCCGCGCCGAGCTTCTCGGCGACTTCTACAGGATCAACACCGTTACCCAGCGACTTCGACATAGCGCGGCCCTGCGGATCGAGCGTCCATCCCACGGTGCCGCATCCGCGATAGGGCGTGCCACCCTTGGCGCCGACCGCGCAGAGCATTGACGAGTGAAACCATCCCCGGTGCTGATCGCCGCCTTCGAGGTAGTAGTCGGCAGGCCAGGGAAGTCCCGGCTCGCGGCCGAGTACCGCTGCCTGGCTGCATCCTGACTCGAACCACACGTCGAGGATGTCCATTTCTTTGTGCAGCTTCGTGCTGCCGCATTTCGCACACCTCGTTCCGGCAGGCAGAATCTCTTCCGCCGAGCGTTTGTACCAGGCATCAGCACCCTCGTGCGCGAACAGATCGACAACCGCGCGGTTCACCGCTTTGTCATTCAGGAATTCCTTGCAGTCCTCGCAACGAAACACCGCGATGGGCACACCCCACACCCGCTGGCGCGAGATACACCAGTCAGGGCGCGTAGCGATCATGTTCGAAATGCGCTCTTCACCCCATGCCGGGTCCCACTTCACCTTGGCGATTTCCTCCAGCGAGCGGCTGCGCAGTGTTCCGCCCGGAATTTTTCCTTCCATCGAGATGAACCACTGCTCGGTGGCGCGGAAGATGATCGGGTTATGGCAGCGCCAGCAGCGCGGGTACGAGTGTTCGATCTTCTCGAATCCAAGCAACGCGCCGCGCCTCTTCAGCAACTCAACGATCAGTGGATTCGACTTGAAAACCTGCTGGCCGTCGTATTCCGGCAGACCATTGCGCAGGATCCCGGCGTCATCAACGTTGCACGTCAAGTCGAGGCCGTACTTTACGCCCGTCTGGAAGTCGTCCGCGCCGTGCGCCGGAGCGGTATGGACCGCACCAGTTCCGGTGTCCATGGTGACGTAATCGCCGAGTACGCCAAGCACCGTGCGATTGAGGAACGGGTGCGCGAAAGTCGCGTACTCCAGCTTGGAACCGGGGAACTTCGCAATCTCCCTCGCATCACCCAGCGCGCACTTCTCGATGGTTTGCTGCGCCAGAGCTTTGGCAACGATGTAAATCCATTCTCCGGTGTCGAGTGCAACATACTCTTCGTTCGGCGCAAAGGTCACTGCCATCGATGCCGGCAGCGTCCACGGAGTCGTGGTCCAGATGATCGTCGCGACGTTCATCTTGCCTGCCAGCGCAGCATCGATCTTGCCCGCGTCGCTGGTCAGCGGATACCGCACCCATACGCTCGGGCTGGTGTGCATCTCATATTCGATTTCAGCTTCGGCCAGCGCCGTCTTGTCATGAATGCACCAGTAAACCGACTTCAGGCCTTTGTAGACCAAACCCTGTTCGTAAAACGAGAAGAACGTGTCGAGCACCACGCTCTCGTACTGCGGGGACATGGTCGAGTAGGGATCGTCCCAGCGTCCGAACACGCCCAGGCGCTCGAACTGGTCACGTTGCAGGATGAGGTAGTTCTCGGCATACCGGCGGCAGGCGTCGCGAACCTGCATAGGGTCCATCTCGAGCTTTTTGCGGCCAAGGTCGTCGTCGATCTTGATTTCGATCGGCAGGCCATGGCAGTCCCACCCCGGCACGTACGGCGAGTCGAAACCCGCCATCGTGCGGACCTTAACGATGAAATCCTTCAGGATCTTGTTCAGGGCATGGCCTAGGTGAATGGGCCCGTTGGCATACGGAGGTCCGTCGTGCAAAACATAAATCGGCTCGCCCTTGTGAGTCTTGCGAATACGCTCGTAGAGGCGCATTGCCTCCCATTGTCCGAGCCGTTTGGGCTCGCGCTGAGGCAGGTTCGCCTTCATCGGGAACTCGGTTCTGGGCAAATTCAGCGTTGACTTCAGGTCGAGCGGCACTCTGGATTTCTCCCCTTTCGTCCGTTACAGACTGGATTGGATTCAACCGGCTATCCCTTCATTATAGGGAGCGTACAAACCTCCGTCCAACAGCACTTTGCGTTGGGGCGCGGCACTTTACTTCGAGGGTGCACGGCGAGTAATCTTGAAAAGATTGGCGACGGTGAGGAGGGCCGCGCATCCAGATAAGCTGGCCAGTAATTCCGCTGCCCCAGCAGCAACCTCTGGTCGCAACCTTAAGGTACGGCATGGGTTCTTAACCTAAGCGTGTCGAGTGTGTGGCTTGGCGCGCGCGGTTATATTGTCTCAGGCTGTCGCCGACCCGTTTTCGAGGAATTAGGCCGAGTATATGGCTCAACAGACCACGCTTCCTACGGTCCCCACGGAAAACGCACCCTCGCGTGTCGAACTCAACCTGCTGCCTCCGGACGGGCTCGACGAGTCGATATGGCGCTCACTGGCCGACAATATCCGCGGCTGGCTGCATCCCGAGAAGCTTCCGCCGCTGCAGTTGACCTCGAAGCCGATTGAAGACAACAGCATTCTTCCGCACAGCGACGCCGACAGATCCTTGTGGAGCTCGCTGCGGCAGAACGTCAGAGACGTCGTCTCGCCGGAGAAGCTACCGCCTCTTCAACTCACCTCGAAGCCGATCGAAGACAACGATCTTCTTCCGCGCACCGATGCCGAGCGCTCGCTGTTCAGCTCGCTGCGCGACAACATCAAGTCGACGTTTTTCCCTGAAAAGCTTCCGCCTCTACAGGTCAGCTCGAAACCAATCAAAGTTCGCAACATCTGGGGGGCCTACGACTACAAGCAGGAGGGCGCCGGCGTATCACTGATGGTACACGTGGTGTTGATCGCCGGTCTGATCGGTCTGTCGATCCTCACCAGCCGCGGCGTCCAGCTGAAGCAGCAGGCGCAAAATTCGATTTCGATTGCCGACGACGTGCCGGTTGAACTGCCTTTGACCGCCAAGAAGGGCGACATGGGCGGCGGCGGTGGCGGTGGCGATCGCGACAAGCTGGACGCCACGAAAGGGAAGCTTCCCAAGCTTGCAATGGAGCAGATCACGCCCCCGGCCGTCGTGATTCGCAATCCCAATCCCAAGCTGGCAGTTGAGCCCACTGTCGTTGTGCCGCCCGAGATCAAGCTGGCCAACAACATGCCAAACCTGGGTGACCCAATGTCAAAGATTCCGCTCGGCCCAGACTCGAACGGAACCGGTAGCGGAGGCGGAATCGGCTCAGGTAGTGGCGGCGGCGTCGGTTCCGGTAGCGGTCCTGGTGTCGGTCCCGGTCATGGCGGTGGATTCGGCGGCGGCGCCTTTCACGTTGGCAACGGAGTCTCTGCTCCTCGCGCCCTGGAGACTCCCGATCCCGAATACTCCGAAGAAGCCCGTAAGGCGAAGTTTCAAGGAGTCGTAGTTCTGTGGTTGATCGTTGGGCCGGACGGCAAGCCGCGAGACATCAAAGTCACCCGTCCGCTGGGCATGGGCCTCGACCAGAAAGCCATCGAAGCGGTCAACAGGTGGCGCTTCGAGCCCGCCATGAAGGACGGCCGTCCGGTCGCCGTACAGATCAACGTCGAGGTTAACTTCCGGCTGTACTAGGATGATAAAAAAGTAGTTGCATCGCCTGTCCTTTTCGTCTAGTCGGCATTCAAATCGTGTCCTGCGTGGGAAAGCCAATGCTCTTGGCATCGGGCATGGCGTTAGAGGTTTCTAAGAGTCTCACCTGATTTCTACCCTTGCATAAGACCTCTGGGCTGGGCCCTCCGGTGACAGACTAGCGGTAAGAGATCGTGTAAATATTTCAATGCCAGCAGTATCTTTTACTTGTAAATTCTTCCCCCAAGATCCCAAGTGTTTTGGATTCAATGTGGGAACTTTGGCACGTAGAGTGCTCTTGCTTTAGCAGACGAAGTGGCGCATAAGGGTCATCCGTCCGGAGGTTTTCGGCCAGAGTCCTCTGAGCTGATGGCCCTTTTTATCAGGCTTTATTAGCCCTCCCCAAAACCGAAAGGCGGTTCTTCCCGATCCCGCCTTCGGTAAGACCAACCGCATAAAAGGCGAAGCGTACGTGACCTGCGCTTCGCCTTTTTCTTTCACTGCAGTCGGGCTCCTCACCAAACGCGCTACATGCTCCGCGTGATCGAGCTATGCCAACGCCAGCTTCTCGGTAATGTCGAATCCCGCCGCTCGCAACAGTCCCTCGACCTTGGCCTCGGTCAGCCGCGTTGCATCATATTCCACGCGGATCGTCCGGTCGCTCTCCTGGAGCCGCAGCTTGCGAATCCCATAAACATCGCTGAGTTGGCCATAGGCGCTCATCACGTTCTCGTCCGGTTGCGCGCCATAACGAAATAGCACATCGACTGTCGTCATCGAAAATTCCTTTCGTCC
>Ga0306920_100004224_pt1 | contig 18427 bp, 13 predicted proteins | sample flu12Cox44000170_FD_204666 | JGI IMG/M metagenome (GOLD analysis project Ga0306920, IMG submission 204666) | Lab enrichment of tropical soil microbial communities from Luquillo Experimental Forest, Puerto Rico - flux4day.12C.oxic.44.000.170 (v2)... | ecosystem: Environmental > Terrestrial >... | reverse complement strand
AACTGGAGACGGCCCGCGCCCGTTAACGGGTGGGGGATGCCTACGGTACAGACGGGGAAAGTCATGCAGGTTCGTCTTCTCGGGCCTGTCGACGTAATAGTCGACGGGGAACCACGACCGGTCCGCGGCCTGCGGCGCAAAGCCGTGCTTGCGGTCCTTGCGCTGCAGGCCGGCGAGGTCGTCAGCACCGACCGGCTGACCGATGTGGTCTGGGGCCACGCCGCCCCGGCCACCGCGGTGAACACGCTGCAAAGTCACATGTCATACCTGCGGACGGTGCTTGGCGACAAGTGCGCGATCCTGGCACAGGCCCCGGGTTACCTGCTTGACCTGTGCGGTGACGGCACCGACGTGCAGGAGGCGGAGCGGCTGCTGACCCAGGGCACGCGATCGGCCGAGCCCGCCGAGACGGCGCGGCAACTGCGCCGGGCGCTGAGCCTGTGGCGGGGGCACCCGCTGGCGGATGTGACCGGAGTGGCGTGGCTCGAGGAGCAGGCCGAGCGCCTTGACCTCCTGCGGCTGCGGATCAGGCAGGCGCTGTCCGAGGCCAGGCTGGCCGCCGGGGAGCATGCGCAGCTTGTGCCCGAACTGGAGGAGTTGGCCGACGGCCACCCGCTCGATGAGCGGATCCATGAGCAGCTCATGCTGGCGCTGTACCGCAGCGGCCGCCAGGCGGACGCCCTCGCCGTGTACCACCAGCTGCGGGCGACGCTGGACGAGGAGCTTGGCATCGGCCCCGGGCAGGCGCTGCGCGACCTGGAACTGGCCATCCTCCAGCAGGACCCGGCCCTGGCCGGGCCCGTGCCGGCCGGCATGCCCGCGGCGCCGCTGGCGCCGGTACCCGCGCAACTGCCCCCGGCGGTGCCGGCGTTCACCGGCCGAAGCGCGGAACTCGCCAGCCTCGATCTGCTGGCCGGCGGTGGCGCCGGAGCGAGCCCAGCCGCCGGAGCGGGCGCAGCCGCCGGAGCGGGCGCAGCCGCCGGAGCGGGCCCAGCGGCGCCCGCCGAGGTGGCCATCTGCGCGGTGTCCGGTACCGCAGGGGTGGGCAAGACCGCGCTGGCCCTGTACTGGGCGCACCGGGTGGCCCGGCGGTTTCCCGACGGGCAGCTGTACGTCAACCTGCGCGGGTTCGGCCCGGCCGGCACAGCGCTCGATCCAGGTCAGGCGCTGAGTGGGTTCCTGGACGCGCTCGGCGTGCCAGCGGCGCGGATCCCCGCGGACCCCGACGCAAGGGCAGGGCTCTACCGCAGTCTGCTCGCCGGAAAGCGTGTCCTGGTGGTGCTGGACAACGCGCGCAGCGCCGATCAGGTCCGGCCGCTGCTGCCTGGCTCTCCCGAGTGCCTGGCCATCGTGACCAGCCGCGACCAGCTGGCCGGACTCGTCGCCACCGAAGGCGCCCGGCCGCTGCCGGTGGACCTGCTCACCACGGCCGACGCCAGGGAACTGCTCACCCGGCGCCTCGGCGAGGCCCGGGTGGCCGGCGAACCGGAGTCCGTCGGCGAGATCATCGCCGCCTGTGCCCGGCTCCCGCTGGCACTGACGATCGCGGCCTCCCGCGCCGCGACCAGCCCGGGCTTCCCGCTGGCCGCCGTCGCCGCCGAATTGGGCGAGGCCTGCTGCGCCCTGGATCCGTTCCACGGCGGTGACCACGCCACCGACGTGCGGGCGGTGTTCTCCTGGTCCTACTGTGCGCTGAGCCCCGAGGCGGCCCGGTTGTTCCGGTTGCTCGGGTTGCACCCGGGCCCGGACATCCCGGCCGCCGCCGCGGCCAGTCTCGCGGCGGTCCCACCCAGCCGGGCGCGGATGCTGCTGACCGAACTCACCAGGGCGCACCTGATCGCCGAGCCGGCCCCCGGCCGGTACGCCCTGCATGACCTGCTGCGCGCCTACGCCGGAGAACTGGCCAGCGAGCAGGAATGCCCGGCCGACCGGGACGCGGCGGTGCACCGGTTGCTGGACCACTACCTGCACACCGCGAGCAACGCCGCGGCGCTCATCGACACCTGCCAGTCCATGGAACTGGATGGGCCCCTCCCCGGCGCCATCGCGGGGGAGCACGCGGCCGCCGAGGACGCGCTGCACTGGTCCGACGACGAGCGCGCCATGCTGCTGGCCGCCGTGTACCTGGCGGCCGACGCGGGCCTTGACGCGCACTGCTGGCGGCTCGCCTGGACCCTGACGACGTTCCTGGGACGCCAGGGGTTCTCGCAGGACCAGATCAGCACGCTGCAGACCGGCCTGGCTGCCGCTCGCCGCAGCGGCGACGCCACCGGCCAGGCCCACACCCTGATCGGCCTCGGCCGCGGCTACGCCCGCGCCGGGCGGCTGCACGACGCCGACCGGCATTACCGCGATGGGCTGCGGCTGTTCGACAGGATCGGGGGCCACTTCAACATCCGCGCGACCGCGCACAGTGGCCTCGCCCTGCTGGCTGAGCACTGGCAGCGCCCTGCGGACGCGCTCAGTCATTCGCTGCGAGCCCGTGAGCTGTACCGGGCAGCGGGCGACGAGAGAGCCCAGCTTCTGGTACTCAACGACGTCGGCTACGCACACGCCCTGCTCGGAGACTACGAGCAGGCGCTGAGTTGCTGCGAGCGTGCCCTCGCCGCGGGCGAGGAATTCGGGGAAGACGACTGGGTGAAGGCCACGCTGCACAGCCTCGGCTACATTCACCACCGGCTCGGCCATTACGAGCCGGCCCTGGCCTACTACGACCGATCCATCGAGTACTGCCGGGTGCTCGCGGATCGTTATGACGAGGCCGAAACGCTCGTCAATCTGGGGGACGTGTACGACAGCGCGGGAGATCTCCTCGCGGCCCGCAGAGCCTGGGCCCAGGCCCTGCGGATCTTCGAAGAGATCGACCACCCAGACCGCGACCAAGTCCGCGCCAAGCTCCGCGCGCCCGTCCGTGAGGCGGCCCTGGCAGGCCGTTAGCCCGCACGCCATCCGGCGGCCATCTGGGCTGGGCTTCATCGGCATTCTTTCCTGTGGGCAAACGCTGCCCGGATGCTGCCAGCCAGGCCTGGAACCGGGCTGACGCGCCGTTTCAGCGCCGCATCAGCGCGCTCTGGCAGTGTCAGGTCCAGCCACGGCTTGACCGGGTTTGGCACCAGGCCCGCTGGGAGGCACGGCCGTGGCTGACCGCGGGCACCACCCGTGGAACCCCAGGGCGCGCAGCCGCACCCTGGGTGGAAGGAAGCTGGGCTGGCACCCCCGCCGCGGATGCCAGCCCAGCCTCCTCGTCAGCCGAACAGCGGCGCGCCGAAGTCGGCGCCACGGTCGCCATTACCCGGCCTCAGCGGCGGTCACGGATGGCCGCCGACCGCCGGCGGGCCATTGCTGCGGGCGAAGAAGTCGCGCGGGTTGCGGACCAGCATCTGCTCGATCTGGCCGTCGGTGACGCCGCGCTCGCGCAGCCCCGGCAGCAGCGCGCCGTGGATGTAGGTGTACTGCCAGTCGGGCAGGACGAAGTCCTGCTCGGCATTGGTGAACCAGTCGGTGAACGAGGCCTTGTCGTGGGAGAGCATGACCCGGTCGGCGTAGCCGCGCTCGCAGAGCTTGGCCAGGGTGTCCAGCTGGTCGGCGAGCGGCACGGTGACCTGCAGCCCGCAGCGGTCCCAGCCGATGTAGGACCCGTTGGCGATGATCTGCTCCAGGTAGCCCAGGTCGGTGCTCTCGTTGGAATGCCCGATCATCACCCGGCCCATGTCGGCGCCGCGGGCGGCCAGGATCCGCTGCTGGTCCAGGCCGCGTTTGCTGGGCGCGTGCGCGTGCGTGCAGACCGGCGTGCCGGTGCGGGCGTGCACGCTGGCGACCGCCATCGCCAGCCGTTCCACGTCCGGCGTCATGCCCTGCTCGTCGGTCACGATCTTCAGCACGGCCGCGCGGAACCCCGTGTCACCGATGCCGGTGGTCACGTCCCGCTCGAACAGCGACTCCAGCGTCCGGTCCTCATCGTCAAGGATCTTGCCCCGGCCGCGATAGTGGAACGGGAACGGGAGGTTGTCGTAGGTGTAGTAGCCGGTCGCGAACATGACCTTGAGCCCGGTGCCCTCGGCCGCCCGGGCGACGAGCGCCGGATCGCGGTACAGGCCGGGCACGGTCATGTCCAGGATCGCACCTATCCCGGCCTGGCTCAGCCTGCTGAGCCGCTCGTGGGCGGCCGCCACCTCGGTCTCGGTGTCCCAGCCCCCGAAGCCGGGCCAGCCCTGCTGCAGGGTCTCGGTCCGGATGAACACGTGCTCGTGCATAAGCACCGGGCCGAGGTCGTTGACGTCGATCTCCCCGGCGGTGGTCGGAACGTGGGGCATGGGGTCTTACCTCCGGTGCGGGACGAAGGTTGCCACGAGGGGCGTAATGCACCTCATTAGAGAACGTGGCGGACGGGCATCGCCAGCCCTCGGCACTGGACCCTACAGCTGAGGGGCGCCTCCCCACTGGTGTGATGGCCTGTGGCCGGGCGGAGCCGGCGGTGGCGAGGTCACGGCGTGGTGATCCGCCCGATGACGCTATGCCGCCGGCGGGATCTGGCCGCGGTGGCCGACGAAGGCCCGGTCGATGATGGCGGTGGCGCTGGTTGTCACGCCGGTGCGGGCGATCACCGTGCGCTCGCCGATGAGCCGCAATGTGTCAGCCGGCGCCGATCGCGGCGAGCACCACCAGCAGGATCGTCGCCGACGCCAGTGCACCGTGCAGGGCGATGACGGCCAGCGGCTTCCCGGCCGGAACAACGATCGCGGCGGTTCGCGCCTGCGCCGATCCCACGTTGCGCACGGTGGCACCCGCGACCGCCCCGGCCGATACCGGGTTAGCGGTGGTGGCCGGCTGCGGCTCCAGCGGGCCGTCGCTTGGCCGGCGCTGCTCCGGCGGGCCGTCGCCCGGCCGGCGCTGCTCTGGAAGGCCGCCGGCCAGGGTCGCCATGCCGAGCCCGGCCACGGACAGTACGACGGCCACCGCTGCCCAGGCCAGGGCGGCCACGCTGGTTGCCAGGAAAGCCATCCAGATGCCCAGCCCGGTCAGGGCGAGCGTGAAGTGACCGACGATGACCGCGCGGGGTACCCCGGCCACCCGGGCATAGCCGCGGCGAAGGCCGCCCCGGGCGATCCAGCCCGCCAGCAGCCAGGTGCCCGCCGCCGCGGTGACCGCCCAGGCGGCCAGCGCGGCAAGCTCCAGCGGCAGGCGGCTTGACGGCGTGGCCGGGGTGGCCGCCTGCGGCGCCGGGGCGCGCGGCGGGACCACCGTGACCAGGTAGGAGAGGTAGGCGCCCTCCTGGTGGGCGAGCCGCCGGGCGACGGCCTTGCGGTGCGGCCCGACCACCGCGCGGATGGCCCGGTCGACGGCCAGGTTGATCTGCTCATGGGTCAGGCCGGCGCAGGCCGAGGGCACGGAGGTCACCGTGACGTGCTGGTTGAGCGCGTGCACGGCGAAGGCATAGCAGTTCGCCACCGTTCCCTGGGACGTGCCCGGCCGGCCGGTTGAGCACCCGGTGGCCGGGAGGGCAGCCGTCACGGCGAGAACCGCCACGGCGAGGGCCCCGGCCCGGTGACGGAGGAACCGGGCCGTAGGCCACCGGGGGGTTCCAGGGGGGTCGCCCCCCCAGGCCAGCAGGGTCCGGCGGCTGGCCGGTGTTACGAGCCCCGGCACGGCCGGAACACCTCGCGGAGCCGGTCCGCCAGCAGTTGCGGCTCGGCCATGGCCGGGAAGTGGCCGCCGCGGTCGTGTTCGGCCCAGTGGCTGACGTTGAAGTACCGTTCGGCGAGTTCCCGTGGCGGTTTCGGGAACGGGACGAGCTCGCCGCCGAAAATATCGATCGCGACCGGGACGGGCCCCGGGTCGTCGGCGGGCAGCGCGCTGTCCTGCGCATGCCAGTAGGCCCAGTACGGCAGCAGCGACGAGGCCGCCGTCCTGGTCGTCCAGTAGAGGGTGAGCGTGGACAGCAGCTGGTCCCGGCCGAAGGCTGGCTGCCCGTCGGCCGTGGTGCTGCTCCAGCGGGTGAGCTTCTCCCCCAGCCACGCGGCCAGCGCGACCGGCGAGTCGTCGAGGGCGGCGCCGATGGTCGCGGGCTTGGTGGCGTGCATGTGCGAATAGCCGCCCTCCTCGGCCAACCACGCCCTGATCTCGTCGAAGTGCTTGCCCACCGGATCGGTCCAGGGCTTGGGCGGCGCGGCAAGGCCAGGCGTGGCGAGGTGGATCGCCGCGACCTCACCCGGATGAGCGCGGGCCAGCCGCGCGGTGACCCCGGCACCGAGGTCGCTGCCGTGGGCAGCGTAGCGCCGGTAGCCGAGCGCGCCGGCCATGATCGTGTGCCACAGCTCGGCGACCTGCTCATACGTCAGGCCGCCGGGCGGCGGCGGCCCGGAGAAGCCGAAGCCAGGCAAGGAGGGAAGCACGACGGTGAAGGCGTCCGCCGGGTCGCCGCCGTGCGCGGCCGGGTCGGTGAGCAGCGGCAGCAGCGTCAGGTACTCAAGGAACGAACTCGGCCAGCCATGGGTCAGCACCAGCGGCAGCGGATCCGGGCCGGTGCCGGGCGCGTGCACCAGGTGCACGGAGATCCCGCCGACCTCGGCACGCAGGTGGGTGAGCCGGTCCAGCCGGGCCTGCAGGATCAGCGGGTCGAAGGCCCGCCAGTCTTCGATCAGCCGGGCCAGCCAGTCCCCTGGCACGCCGCGCTCCCAGGTACCGCCGTCCGCGGCCGGCCGGGGCGTGCCCGGCCGTGCCCCGCCCAGCCGGGCCGTGCCCAGCCGGGCCGTGCCCAGCCGCAAGGCCAGATCCCCCGATGCCTCGATGTCCAGCGCCGCCCGGAACGGTTCGGCACGGGGATGCGGAGAGCCCATGCCGAGATCATGTCGCACCCGCCGGCCCGGGTGCCAGCCGTCGCCCGGGCGGCTCTCCGGCCGCCCTTGCCACCGATCGGCGGGCGCGCCAGCCAGCCCCGGCGCACGAAGTAATACCTGGGTAATCCTTGCCTGGAATAAAGGCAAAAGGATACGTTTCGCACATCAGGGCAGTGCGCTCCGGTCATGAGAGGGGGGGCCATGACCCCACCGGTCCGCGCTGCCCGAAGCAGGCAGCGGCAGCCCCGCACGACGCGATTGGGCTCAGCGACCTGGCGCAGGCTTGCCTGGATGGCGGCCGCCGGGACCCTGGCAGCAGGCACCGGGGTCCTGGCGGCCGCCTTGTTAGTGCCGGCGGCGGCCAGCGCGTCGTCCAGCCAGACGTGGACCGGCGGCGGCGACGGCTCGAGCTGGTCGGACGCGATGAACTGGGCCAGCAACTCGGTGCCGCAGAACGGCGACAGCGTCACCATCCCCGCCGTGAGGTTCCCGGCCCGGACCGTGGTGAACGGCATGCCGGGCGGAACCCAGTTGCAGGACCTCACGATGACCGACGCCTCGCTATCCGGCGGCGACGTCACGGTCGCGGGCGACTTCTCATGGAGCGTCAGCCAGGGCTTCGAGATTCTCGCCTCTCAGCTGACCGTGGAGGGCGACGCTTCGTTCAGCGGCGCAGGCCAAGCGGACGTCCAGGATCCGATGACCTTCGACGGCACCGCGGAGTTCAACGGCCCCGGCCTGATGTCGATCCAGGACGCCGGCCCGGCGATCACCAACAACGGCACGCTGACGGTGGCCCCGGGCGCGGTGGCCGGGGGCAGCGTGTGCTGCGTGAACCCCGATGTGTTCCTCAACAACGGGACCGTGGCCATGACCTCGCCCGGCACGGGCAACCTGGCCGACATGGAATTCAACGACGCGGGGTCGGTCGTGGCCGGGCCGGGCAGCCTGCTGGACATCACCGGCGGCCCCGGTGCGTTCGGCGCGGGCGCGGACCTCACCGGCGGCGGCACACTCCAGTTCGAGCAGGGCGCGACGGAGACGCTCGCCACCGGCGTGTCGATCGGCGCGGGCAGCACCATGACACTCACCGGGAACGCGCAGTTCTTCGGGCCGGGCACCTTCGTCGGCGGGGGCAAGTTCTCCTGGACCGGCGGGACCATCGATGGCAGCCTCGACGTAGGTAAGACGATCCACACCACGGTCAGCGGCACCGCCAAGAAGATGCTGATGTCCGGCAGCACCCGCGCGCTGCTGGCATTCCACGGCCCCACCACGGTCCAGGGATCCGGGCCGCTGGAAGCCTTCGCCGCGGACATCAGTTCCTCCGGCGCGTTCACGATCAGGACCGGCGCGATCGTCGAGGCAAGCACGTGCTGCGTGACTCCCGACGAGTTCCTCAGTACCGGGACGCTGAACGTGCCGGGTTCCACCAACGGCAAGGCCAACCTGGAGTGGATGAACTTCAACGACCAGGGCAGCGTGGTGATCAGCGCGGGCAGCACGCTGATCGATACCGTCGGCCCTGGTGAGTTCAGGCCGGGGGTCATCATCAGCGGTGGCGGCACGCTCGACTTCGAGCAGAACGCCTCGATGACGCTCGCCAGCAACATCCAGATCCAGTCGGGGACCACGGTGAACCTGGGCCTGGGGACGTTCTTCGGGCCCGGAAGCTTCACCGGCTCGGGCAACTTCGCCTGGAGCGGCGGGACCATCAGCGGCAACCTGGACATCGCCAGCACCATCGACAACACGATCAGCGGAACCGCCACCAAGACGCTGACCTCACCGAGCAGCACCCCCACCGCGCTCACCCTGCATGGCGCTACGAGCCTGGCAGGCTCCGGGGAACTGGAGCTGTTCGGGACCACCACGCTCAGCAACCTGGGCACTATGACGCTGAACCCGGGCACCACCGTCGGCGCGTCGGTCTGCTGCGTGTCACCCGACACCTTCAGCAACGGCGGAACGCTCGTCGTGGCAGCCGGCGCCGGCACCGCGACCACCACCAACATGCAGTTCAGCAACAGCGGCACGGTCAAGGTCAACGGCGGCACGCTGGCGATCAACACCCTCGGCTACAGGCAGACGGCCGGGTCCACGCAACTGGCCGGTGGATCGATCACCGCGCAGAAGCAGATGAACATCAACAAGGGCACGCTGAGCGGGTTCGGCACGATCACCGGTTCGGTGCTGAACGGTGGCACCGTGGCCCCGAGCACCACCGGCGGCGTGCTCAAGATCACCGGAGGCTACAACCAGACGAGTGCGGGCACGCTCTCCTCGATCATCACCGGGACCACGCCGGGAACCAAGTTCGGCCAGCTCAGCGTCGGCGGCAAGGCCACGCTGGCGGGCACGCTGAAGGTCAACACCGGCAACGGGTTCGTCCCCGGCCACGGGCAGACGTTCTCCGTGCTGCTGTACCACACCCGCAGCGGCATGTTCGGCACCCGGACGGGTACTCCGGCTTACACGGTGAACTACACCGCCACGGCGGCCAACGTGGTTTACCCGTGACGGAAGGGACCAAGACGAGCCCTGGCCAGCGTAAAGTCAAATTATGCGGCTGGAGCGCCGCAGTCGTCCCCTTGGACTTGGGCGGAGGTCTCATGGGCCGGGACATTCAGCCGATCAAGATCAGCGGCGAGGATCGGCGGCAGTACCGGGACAAGCTCCAGCGCTCGCTGGAGGTGTTCGCCCGGATGCTCCGCGAGCACCTGTTCGAGTCCGACCCGGCGCAGGTGGGCCTGGAGATCGAACTCAACCTGGTGGACGACCGCGGGGCGCCGTCCATGCAGAACGCCGACGTGCTTGACGCCATCTGCGACCCAGCCTGGGCGACCGAACTCGGTCAGTTCAACATCGAGATCAACGTGCCGCCGCGGCGGCTCGACGGCGATGCCGTGGCAGGCCTGGAGAAGGAGGTCCGGGGCAGCCTCAACGACGCGGACGCCAAGGCACGCGGCATCGGCAACCACCTCGTCATGATCGGCATTCTGCCCACGCTCCAGGAGAGCGACCTGCACGAGGACGTCCTGTCCGCGAACGCGCGATACCGGGTGATCAACGAGCAGATCTTCGCGGCGCGCGGTGAGGACATGCACATCGAGATCGACGGCCCGGAGCGGCTGGTCACCCACGCCGACAGCATCACGCCGGAAGCCGCCTGCACCAGCGTGCAGTTGCACGTCCAGGTCACCCCGGAAGCGTTCGCGAACTACTGGAACGCCGCCCAGGCGATCGCGGGCGTTCAGGTCGCGCTGGCCGCCAACTCGCCGTTCCTGTTCGGCAGGCGGCTGTGGCAGGAGACCAGGATCACGCTGTTCGAGCAGGCCACCGACACCCGGCCGGTGGAGTTGCAGCAGCAGGGGGTGCGGCCCCGGGTGTGGTTCGGCGATCGCTGGATCACCTCGGTGTTCGACCTGTTCGAGGAGAACATCCGGTACTTCCCGGCCCTGTTGCCGATCTGCGAGGACGAGGACCCGCTCGCGGTGCTTGACCAGGGCGCCGCCCCGGAGCTGGCCGAGATGAGCCTGCACAACGGGACGATCTACCGGTGGAACCGACCGGTCTACGCGGTGGTGGACGGAATGCCGCACCTGCGGGTGGAGAACCGGGTCCTGCCGGCCGGCCCGTCGGTCGTGGACGTCATGGCGAACGCGGCGTTCTACTACGGGCTGGTACGGGTGCTCGCCGAGGCCCAGCGGCCGGTGTGGACCCAGATGGCGTTCACGACCGCCGCCGAGAACCTCTACGAGGCGGCGCGCAACGGCCTGGACGCGAACCTGTACTGGCCTGGCTTTGGCGAGGTGCCAGCCGTCGAACTGGTGCTGCGCCGTCTGCTGCCACTCGCCCAGGAGGGGCTCGCCCGCTGGGGCACCGACCCGGCCCTGGCCGACCGGCTGCTCGGCATCATCGAGCAGCGCTGCATCACCGGCCAGAACGGGGCGGCCTGGCAGACGGACACGGTCGCGGCGATCAGCGAGGGCGGCGCGGATCGCGTCGAGGCGCTGCGCCAGATGACCCAGCGCTACATCGAGCACATGCACACCAACGAGCCCGTACACGCCTGGCCCACCGGCCGCTAACCGCGGTTCCAGGCTCGCCCGGCCAACGGGGCCATAGCCAACGGCTCCGGGCATGCGTCAGAGCAACAGGCCCATGACCATCGCGTCCCAGAGCTCGCCGCTGGCCCGCCGGTACTGCTTGGTCAGGCGCCCCTCCTCGGCAAAACCGCACTTGCGGTAGAGGGCGATCGCCGCCTCGTTATGGGTGAACACCTCCAGGGACAGCTTGTGCAGGCCCTGGCCGCGCGCCCAGCCGATCGCCGCCCGCACCAGCGCCGAGCCGACGCCGCGGCCGCGCCAGTCCCGGTCCACGAGCATCGCCAGGTCGCCGAAGCCGTGGTGGCTGGGCTTGATCCGTATCAGCCCGACAACCTGATCACCGGCGACCGCGACGAAGGTCCCGGCCTCCGCCATGCCCGCCTCGAAGATCGCGGTGCGCTCGTCGATGTCCACCGGCGGCTCGGTAGCGATCCCGGTGCGCTCGGCCGCCACGACCGCGAACAACTCCGCCATCGCCCGCGCATCCTCGACGCGAGCGAGCCTTACCACGAACTCCGCCACCGGCTCATGCTCCCACCTCCGCCCGGGCTACCGGTCAGCGGGACGCTGCCAGGGGCGTGCGGGTGATCACACCGGGCGGTTGCAGCATGCGTCCAAAGACGCCTTCGGGGGTGTGATGCCGCGAATCATAAGCGCGAAGTTTGCCAGGCAGTAAGCATTATTCCTGCGGTGCTCCTTCTTCTCCGTGTGCAGGATGAACTCAATAAAGTACTGATGCATCATCTCGTGGAGGATGGTTTTCGCACGGTACATACGATTTTGGGTCCAGAAGGTTGGGCCCAGCCATACCCGGCTCGGGTGCTTTATATCCGTAAGGGCAAGGTACGGGAGCGTGGCGTCACAGACATAGGCTGTTCCACCCCGCAGGAGGGCCTTAGTCGCCAACCGGTACCGCCGCGCCAAAGTCGCGCCCGAACTGGCCCCACCGGCCCACGGCACGGGACGGCTGGGCGGATGGCCGAACGTGTTGCGAAAGATCCGCACGGTCCGGGCGCTTGGCGGCACTTCGAGGGCCGCCGCGGCACCTGACGCCAATCCGATCGCATCCCTGATGGCCGTACGAAGGATCCGGCGGCACTGCGCCTGATTTCCGAAGTGACACCCTCCCGTGCAGGCAAAGCGGAAGACTGGCGACGGCGAAGTCTCGTACAGCCCCAAGGACTGCTCATCCTCGAATTCCCACTCCAGCTCGCTATCTTGCATTATCCGCACAACAGGTGCCTCCCTTACTTCGCATAGGAACCAAGAATTAAGGTAAGGGTTTCGATGCGTGATCTCGTAGCCGCAGGTTTGCGCGTCACTCGATCGAGGTCGCTCAGGCGTGTGCCGCATGAACAGGTGACGACCCTGGCCGGAAGTAAGGTCTCGCGCCCGTCGCGGCGTACGCTTGGGCCAAGGCGCCCTTTCTGTGGTTCGCGGCGGAGGTAGTGGTGGTGCTGACCGGCTTGCTGAGCGTCATGGCGCCGCTTGCCGGCCTATGGCACGGGATGGAACACGTTCTGCTGGCGCCATCGAACCTGTCCGCTGCTGCCGTGGCCCTGCTCGCCGGGGCGGTGCTTGCCGGTGCGCTGGCGGCGTGCCTGGCCAGCGCCGCCAGGCTCGGCCGGCTGTCCGCGGCGGCGCCGCTGATCCGGCGTTCCGCCGCGCTGCGCGAGAAGTCCTGGTGCGCCGCGTTCCTTCCGCAGCGCGACCCGGACGCGGCGGGCCGGCCCCGTCCCAGAGCACCATCGGCGGCCCCGGCGGCCGCTGGTTCCTGACCCGCGGAGCGCACCGGCCCGCGCCGGGCCGTGATGTCACTCGCCGCTGACGTCTCCGCTGGCTGAAACGCGGCCGTCTCCAGCCGTCCTTTTCTCGTTCCTGGCCCGCTGGAGGGTTGCACCATGTCCGGTTTCCTCGGCGTCCCCATCGACGCCGCGTATCACCTCGTCGCACTGTTCGCCAGTTCTCTCACGCCGCTGCTCGGGGGCCTCGCCGCCGCGGCCGCGATCGTCGGTTTCACCATGGCCATGCGCCTGCTGCTGCTCCCGCTGAGCTACCGGGCCACGCGTGGCATGGCGGCGCAGGCCAGGATGGCGACCCTGGTCCAGGGCCTGCAGAAACGGTATGCCGGGCAGCCGGACCGGCTGCAGCGTGAGCTGGCCGCCCTGTACCAGACCGAGGGCACCAGCATGTTCGCTGGCTGCCTGCCGCTGCTCGTGCAATGGCCCGCGTTCAGCGTGCTGTCCCTGCTGTTCCGGTCCCCGCAGGTCGGCGGTGCGCCGAACACATTGCTCACGCACCACCTGTTCGCCGCGCCGCTGGCCGGCTACTGGCTGGGCGGCGCGGGGCCGCTCAGCGCCCAGGGAGCGGTGTTCGCCGGCCTTTTCGCACTGCTGGCGGGCATCGGCTGGCTGTCGGCCCGGATGGCCCGCCGCGCCGGCAGCCCGGGCGCCGTGCCTGGCACGGCCGCCGCGACCGGCACGGGCGCCGCCAGCGGGACGGCGGCCGCCCTGGTCAGGCTGCTGCCGTTCGCCACCGTGGCGATCGCCGCGTTCGTGCCCCTGGCGGCCGGGTTGTATCTGGCCGCGAGCACCGCCTGGACGCTGGCCGAGCGGGTGGTATTCGGCCGCCTCCCGGCCGTGCGGCAGGCCATTGACCGCCGGGGCCCGGCTGGTTAACGTCCCTTCCTCAGACCACGGGCTGATTCGGCGCCATCCAATCAGCCGGCGTATCCGACCACAGGCTGACCCGGCGGCCTTCCATCGGCCGCAGAATCACACCAGAGAGTGATTCGGGACCCTCTATATACTCAGTATAGTACCGAGCATGATCACTAGCTGTAGTGCCTCATGAGCGTCAAGCATGCGCTGCTCGCGCTGCTGAGCGAGGGCCCGAAGTACGGGCTTCAGCTCCGTGAGGAGTTCGAGTCGGGGACCGGCGAGGTCTGGCCGCTGAATGTCGGCCAGGTGTACACCACGCTGCAGCGCCTGGAGCGGGACGGGCTGGTGGAGTCCGACGACACCACCGAAATCGGCCCGCAGAAGGGGTTCCGCATCACAGCGGCCGGCGCGGAGGAACTGACCGCCTGGCTGCGCACGCCGCCCGACCTCAGCTCGCCTCCAAGGGACGAGCTGGTGATAAAGGTGCTGGTGGCGCTGCGGGTCCCCGGTGTGGACGTGCACGAGGTGCTCCAGGTCCACCGCCGCTACCTGGTGGAACTGATGCAGCAGTGGACGCGCCTGAAGGAGGACGAGGCCGACTACGACCTCAGCCTGGCGCTTGTGGTGGACGCGGAACTGTTCCGGCTGGACTCGGTCATCCGGTGGCTGGACTCCGCCGACGGCCGTCTCAAGCGCGCCGCCACCGACGCGGCCACCGCGACCCCGGCCGCGGCCGCCTCCCAGCCGTCCCCCGCGCCGCTGCCGAAACGGCGCCGGACGGGAGCACGCAGATGAGACACGCGTATCGCAATTTCGACCGATCAACTTGGCTGCACCACTACGGGGGCCTTGAGGAGGCCATGACATGAGCATGCTGGAACTGCGGGGCGTGACCAAGGTCTACGGGCAGGGCGACACGATGGTGAACGCCCTGCGCGGTATCGACCTGACGGTGGAGCCCGGCGCGATGGTGGCCGTGATGGGCCCGAGTGGCTCCGGCAAGTCCACGCTGCTGACGATCGCCGGCAGCCTGGAGGAGCCGACCGAGGGCGAGGTACTGATCGACGGCGCCCTGCTGCGGCAGATGTCGCGTAACGCCAAGGCCAGGCTGCGGCGCCGCTCGATCGGGTACGTGTTCCAGGACTTCAACCTGCTGCCCGGGCTCACCGCGGTGGAGAACGTCGCGCTGCCGCTTGAACTCGACGGGATATCCGGCCGCCGCGCCCGCGCGACCGGCAATCGGGTCCTCGACGATCTCGGCCTGTCCAAGCGCGCGGACCGGTTCCCCGACCAGCTTTCCGGCGGCGAGCGGCAGCGGGTGGCCATCGCCCGCGCGGTGGTGGGCGAGCGCCACCTGCTGCTCGCCGACGAGCCGTCCGGCGCGCTGGACTCGGTGAACGGCGAGGCGGTGATGCGCATGGTGCACGAGGCGTGCAAACGCGGCGTCGCCGCCGTGGTGGTGACCCATGACGCGCAGCTTGCCTCGTGGGCCGACCGGGTGGTGTTCCTGCGCGACGGGCACATCGTGGACCAGACCGCGCCGCAGGCCGGGCCGGAGTCGCTGCTCAGTACCCCGGGACAGGCGCAATGAGCACAACGCTGCGCGAACGCCCGGCCGCCCCGGCTCCCTCCAGCGGCCCCAAGAACGGGGGCATGCCGGCCCGCCGCGCGGTGACCCGCTGGGCCTGGCGCCTGTTCCGCCGCGAATGGCGGCAGCAAATGCTGGTCCTGGCGCTGATCACGGTCGCGGTGGCCGCCACCCTCATCGGCGCGGCCGTGTCCACGAACACGCCACCACCGGCCAACGCGGGCTTCGGCACCGCACGGAACATGGCCACGTTCCAGGCACCCGACCCGCACCTGGCCAGCCAGATCGCGGCGCTGCAGCAAAAGTACGGCCGCGTCGACGTGATCGAGAACCAGACCTTCGCCATCCCAGGCACGATCAACACCTACCAGTTGCGCGCCCAGAACCCGCACGGGCCGTACGGGCAGCCGATGCTCTCGCTCGTCTCCGGCCACTTCCCCACCGGGGCGGGCCAGGTGGCCGTGACCACCGGGGTGGCGGCCGACTTCGGCCTGCGGATCGGCAGCGTGTGGCACCAGGGCGGCACCGCGCGGACCGTGGTCGGCATCGTGCAGAACCCGCAGAGCCTGCTGGACGAGTTCGCCCTCGTGGCACCCGGCCAGGTCCACAACCCGACCCAGGTCACCGCGCTGTTCGACGGGAACGGCCAGCCTCCCGCCGGGCTCGCCCACAACATCACCGCCGCCGGATCGCAGACGCCGGCCAACGTGCTCAACCCCGACACCATCTCCACCGCCGGTCTGGTCGTTGGGATGCTGCTCATCGCGCTGGTCGCGGTCGGCGGATTCACCGTGCTGGCGCAGCGCCGGCTGCGGTCGCTTGGCATGCTCGCCTCGACGGGCGCCACGGACCGGCACGTCCGGCTGGTCGTACTCGCCAACGGTGCCGTGGTCGGCATCGCCGGCGCCGTACTCGGCCTGGTGGTCGGGCTGGCCGGCTGGCTGGCCTACAGGCCCGCGCTCGAGCAGAACGCGCACCACCTGATCGGCATGTTCGCCCTGCCATGGGGCGTGATCGCGCTATCGCTGGTGCTGGCCGTGGTGGCCGCCGTCTTCGCCGCGTGGCTGCCCGCCAGGGCGATCACCAAGGTCCCCATCGTGACCGCGCTGTCCGGGCGGCCCGCCCCACCCAAGCAGGTGCGCCGCTCGGCCATCCCCGGCCTGATCGCCCTGGTGGTCGCGTTCATCCTGTTCGGGATGTCGGGAGCCAAGGAAAGCCTGGGTTATCTGGCCCTGGGCCTGATCGTGCTCATCGTGGCGGTGATCCTGCTGGCCCCGTTCTGCCTGGCCGTGCTGGCCCGGCTGGGCAAGCGAGCGCCGATCTCGGTGCGCCTGGCGCTGCGTGACCTGTCTCGCTACCGGGCCCGGTCCGGCTCGGCGCTCGCCGCGATCAGTATCGGCATCCTGATCGCCGTGATCATCTCGGTGGTCGCGGCGGCACGGTACGCGAACGTGCTGGACTACGCCGGGCCGAACCTGGCGTCGAACCAGCTCATCGTCTACACGCCCAACGGCCAGGGCGGCGGCCCGAACGGCCCGGCGAGCATGAGCCCCGCCCAGTTGCAAACGATGTCAGCCAAGGCGCACACCATCGCCACCAGCCTCGGCTCCCGAAGTGCCGTCGAACTTGAGACCACGGACGCCAACCTCGAGCACAACGCGGGCGGCCGCAACTGGAACGGCCCGCTGTATGTGGCCACCCCGCAACTGCTGCGCGCCTTCGGGATCACAAGTTCCCAGTTCAGTCCCACGGCCGACATCCTCACGATGCGGCCCGGGCTGTCCGGTCTCGCCAAGATGCAACTCCACTACGGCAGCCAGAAGGGCCCCGGGCCCCAGCGCCCGGGACCGGGCCAGAACCCGACCTCGTTCCCCTGCCCGAAGGGAAGCTGCATCGCCAACCCCCCAATTCAGGAGGTCAGCGCGCTGCCGTCCGGCACGTCGGCACCCAACACGGTGATCACCGAGCACGCCGTCCGCACGCTGCACCTGCAGACCGGCCCCGACAGTGTCGCGGGCTGGCTGATCCAGACTGCCAACCCGCTCACCAGCGCGCAGATCCACAACGCCCAGGTGGCGGCCGCGGCCGCGAACATGAGCGTGGAGACCAGGTCGAGCGTGCCCTCGTCGGCGACGGTTATCGGCTGGGCCACCGTGTTCGGCATCGTCCTGGCGCTGGCCATCCTGGCCATGAGCGTCGGCCTGATCCGCAGCGAAGCCGCCAGCGACCTGCGCACCCTGGCCGCCACCGGGGCCAGCTCGCGAACCCGCCGCAACATCACCGCCGCGACCGCCGGCGCGCTCGGCTTCACCGGCGCCGTGCTCGGCACGGTGGGTGGCTACATCGGCACCGCGGGCTGGTTCCGCACCAGCGCGCTCAACGGTGGCCTGACCGCTATGTTCACCACGGTCCCGGTCACGAACCTGCTCATCATCCTGATCGGCATGCCTCTGGTTGCGGCCATCGGCGGCTGGATATTCGCCGGCCGCCAGCCTCGCGACCTGGGCCATCAGCCACTCGAATAGGTCGCCTGTCCGCGCTCCTGGCCGCGAGTCCCCTCCCCCCTGGCTCGCGGCCAGGCAACGCTCTGTGCCGCTTCCGTCTACTGCATTTGCCGTCGTCGACTATTCATCTGTATAGTTTGCTATACGAAAGTCTAGCAAGCTGTTTACTCGTATAGCAGCAGGTGAGCCGTGGTGGCAAACGCAGCCGGGGATAGGTCCACCGAGGATCTGACCGCCCGCGCGCGCATCCGGGACGCGGCGCTGAGGCTATTCGCCGATCGCGGCCTGGACGGGACCACGATCAGAGACATCGCCAAGGAGGCCGGGGTGTCCGGCGGCCTGATCCGGCACCACTTCGGGTCTAAGGACGACCTGCGCTCGGCCTGCGACTCCTACGCGCTCGGCCAGCTCATGCAGATCAAGGAGCAGGCCGTACTGGACGGTCAGCTCGGCAACCCGGCGTTCATGTCCGCCGCGCACCCCACCGTGCTGCTGACCTACCGCTACCTGGCCCGTTCCCTCGTGGACGGCTCGCCAGCGGCCGAGGCCATGTTCGACGAGATGGTCGAACTGTGCGAAGAGTGGCTCGCGCGACATAACCCGGGCCAGATGGCGGACCCGCGCGGCTACTCGGCGGCGCTGGTGGCAATGCAGACCGGCCTGCTCATGATGCACGCCCAGCTTTCCCGCTGGCTCGGCGCCGGTATCTTCACGGCCGAGGGCCATCTGC
>Ga0306920_100004223_pt1 | contig 18428 bp, 16 predicted proteins | sample flu12Cox44000170_FD_204666 | JGI IMG/M metagenome (GOLD analysis project Ga0306920, IMG submission 204666) | Lab enrichment of tropical soil microbial communities from Luquillo Experimental Forest, Puerto Rico - flux4day.12C.oxic.44.000.170 (v2)... | ecosystem: Environmental > Terrestrial >... | reverse complement strand
GGGGCCGGCTACCGCGTCGCCCTCGACGGAACAGGGCGGCGGGAAGCGGCCTAACGATGAGGTCGACGCTCGCCGTATTCGTCGCCCTGGGACTGTTTGCGGCGGGTGTCCAACGCCTCTAACAGGTCGACGTAAGTCTTGTACCCGGTGATCTCAGCGGCAGCAGCTTCGGCAGCGCTGCCCGCTCGGTCCAAGACTGCAAAATAGATCTCATCATCTGCTTCGTCGGTCGCTTCCACTGCGCTAGTCGCAGCGTTGAAGATGCGGTAGCGGGCAGCCTCTTGCCTCGCCTCCCAGGCTTTATCGGCCTTCGTCCTGTCGTCGCTCATACCCTCCTCCTTCGTAAGAACCCAAGGTGGGCGTCGTGCCACTGTTGATGTCGCTTTCATCGGCGGCCGATCGGATCCGTCGCTGTTTCATTGTGTCGTGCTGTGCCGGGAATGTCATCGTCAGGCAAATCAGCTGCGCCGCTAGTTTGCTACCGGAATTGCTACCCAAATTGCTACCCAACTGTCCACAACGAGACCCAACGAGACTATATTGAGAGGGCAGATGAGGATGCTATTTCGGCCCGATTTATTGACACAACTACACGAGACCAAATGAGACAAAAGTCAAATTGGCGGCCAATCCACCCGCCGGTGTCGTTTCAATTCGCACACCAACCAGACGGCCATGAGCGGCAGCCCAGCTGCGGTCGCAAGAATACGGCCGGGCGCCATCATGTCTTGGTATCGTCTTGGTAGCGTCGTGGGTGGGGGTCTTGGGTGGGGCTCTTGGGCGTCTCGGGTGACGTCTCGGGGATTGGGGGCGGTGGCGAATAAGCAAGGGATTAACCCGTAGCCCACCTGATGCGGCCGGCCGAAGCCGCTCCCGGCGTTGACACTCTGCTGGGCACAGGCTTTCTAACCCGCACAAATGCCATGCGACAATGATCGAAAACAGATACCAGCCGTCCGAAGTTGAGAGCCGGATTTACGCGGCTTGGGAGGCTGCCGGCGCCTTCCGTGCCGGCCGGCCTGAGCGCGCCAAGGCCGCGCCCTATTCCATGGTCATCCCGCCGCCCAACGTTACCGGCTCGCTGCATATGGGCCACGCGCTCAACAACACGCTGCAGGACATCCTATGCCGGTTCGAGCGCATGCGCGGCAAGGACGTGTTGTGGCAGCCGGGAACCGATCACGCCGGCATCGCCACGCAAGCGGTGGTCGAACGCCAGCTAATGGAGCGGCAGGAGTCGAGCCGCGCCATGGGGCGCGAGGCTTTCGTCAAACGCGTCTGGGAATGGAAAGCGGAGTCGGGCGGTACCATCGTTAGCCAGCTCAAGCGGCTCGGCGCATCCTGCGATTGGTCGCGCGAGCGCTTCACCATGGATGAAGGGCTGTCGCGCGCGGTGCTCAAGGTCTTCGTCGCGCTCTACCGCGAAGGCCTCATCTACAAGGACAAGCGGCTCGTCAACTGGGACCCCAAACTGAAAACCGCCATCTCCGACCTTGAAGTTCAGCAGGTCGAGACGAAGGGGGAGCTCTGGCACATCAAATATCCGATTGAGGGGAGCGACGAATTCATCGTCGTCGCCACCACGCGGCCTGAAACGATGCTCGGCGACGTCGCGGTCGCGGTGCATCCGCTTAACGAGCGGCTTCGCCATTTGATCGGCAAGACGGCCGTCCTGCCGATCGTCGGCCGCCGCATCCCGATCATCGGCGACGACTATGCCGACCCCGAAAAAGGCTCCGGCGCCGTGAAGATCACGCCGGCGCACGATTTCAACGATTTCGAGGTCGGCCGCCGCCATGGCCTGCCGCCGATCAATGTGTTCGACGACGAAGCTCATCTGGCGCTCAAGAACAACGAGTCGTTTCTTAAAGACGCGAAGCCTGACTATGCCTTGCTCGATTTGTTGGATGGCAAGAGCCGGGAAGCCGCGCGAAAGCAAATCGTAGAATACCTTGAATCGCACGGCCTCATCGCAAAGGTCGAGCCGACGGCGCACGTCGTTCCGCACGGCGACCGATCCGGCGCCGTGCTGGAGCCGTTTCTCACGGATCAGTGGTACGTCGACGCCAAGACGCTCGCGGCGCCGGCAATAGCGGCGGTGCGCGAGCGCAAGACCGTGTTCATTCCTCCGCAATGGGAAGCGACGTTTTTCAATTGGATGGAAAATATCCAGCCGTGGTGCATTTCGCGGCAGATCTGGTGGGGTCATCAGATTCCGGCATGGTACGGCCCGGACGGCAAGGTATTCGTCGTGGAGTCGGAGGACGAGGCCGTTGCCGATGCGCTTGCTCACTACACCGAAATCGAGGAGATCACGCTCGAGGAAGGCCACGACATTGCCGCCGATCCAGAACGGCGCGCACGCTTCGCCAGCGAATACATCAAGCGCGACGAGGATGTGCTCGACACCTGGTTCTCTTCGGCGCTGTGGCCGTTCTCGACGCTCGGCTGGCCAGACCAAACGCCCGAGGTGAAGCGGTTCTATCCGACCAGCGTGCTCGTCACCGGCTTCGACATCATCTTCTTCTGGGTCGCGCGCATGATGATGATGGGCCTACACTTCATGCGAAAGGAGCGGCCTGACGCTCCGTCTGTCAAGTGGGTGCCGTTCCGCGACGTCTACATCCATGCGCTGGTGCGCGATGAGCGCGGTCAGAAAATGTCGAAGTCCAAGGGCAACGTCATCGATCCGTTGCAGGTGATCGACGAATATGGCGCTGACGCCTTGCGCTTCACGCTCGCCGCCATGGCGGCGCAAGGGCGCGACATCAAATTGTCGGCGCAGCGCGTCGAAGGCTACCGCAATTTCGCGACCAAGCTGTGGAATGCCGCGCGCTTCGCCGAGATGAACGGCTGCAAGCGCGATCTGAATTTCGATCCGCGCGCGGCGAAGGAAACGCTGAACCGATGGATCGCGCACGAAACCGCAAAAGCGGCGCGCGAAGTTACGGCCGCGATCGAGGCCTACAAATTCAACGACGCGGCGAGCACAATCTACCGTTTCGTTTGGAATGTCTTTTGCGACTGGTATCTCGAACTGATCAAGCCGGTGCTGAGCGGGCCGGACGGCGCCGCCAAGACCGAAACGCGGGCCACCACGGCCTGGGCGCTCGACGAAATCCTGAAACTCCTCCACCCGTTCATGCCGTTCGTGACCGAAGAGTTGTGGCGCGTCACGGGAGGAGCGAACTTGCTCGCACTGAGCACGTGGCCCTCGCTCGACGGCCTCGACGATCCCGCGGCGGAAGCCGAAATCGGCTGGGTGATCGATCTGGTCGCCTCGATTCGGTCGGTGCGCGTCGAAATGAATATTCCGCCGGCGGCGACACTGCCCCTGATCCTTGCCGGCGGTTCGTCGCAGACGGCCGGTCGCGCTCGCCATTGGGCCGAATTCGTGCAGCGCTTGGCGCGCGTTTCGAATATTTCCTTCGCCGAGGTGCCGCCCCAAGGCGCCGTGCAGATTGTGGTGCGTGGCGAGGTGGCGACGCTGCCGCTCAAAGGCATCATCGACCTGGCCGCGGAGCGTGCCCGTCTCGCCAAGGAGATGGCAAAATGCGACGCCGATATCGCCCGCGTCGACGCCAAGCTCGGCAATCCCAATTTCGTGGCGCGCGCACCGGAGGAAGTGGTTGAGGAAGAAAAGGAGAAACGCGAGGAGGCAGAGGCCCGCAAGGCCAAGATCGCCGAAGCCTTGCAGCGACTCGAGGGCGCAGCGTGAGATGATCGCATGAAGGTATTTCTCGCCGGCGCGAGCGGCGCCATCGGACGGCGGCTGACGCCGCTACTGGTTGCCGCCGGCCACCAAGTCACGGGCATGACGCGCAATCCGAAGACCGCACGGGCGCTCGAAGCGTCCGGCATTATCGCGGTCGTCGTCGACGTGTTTCACGCCAGTGCGCTGCGGCGCGTTGTGATGAATGCACGGCCGGAGATCGTCATCCACCAATTGACCGACTTGCCTCACGTGTTCGATGAAGCCGCGCTTGCCGCGTCCCTTCCGCGCAATGCACGGATCCGCGTCGAAGGAACGCGCAATCTGATTGCGGCCGCACAGGCCGCCTCGGTCCGCCGTTTCGTCGTGCAGAGCATTGCTTTCGGCTATGCGTCCGGCGTCGAACCGTATGCGGAAACCGACCCGCTCAACCTGGCGGATGGCCCTCGCGTCGGAACGATGCGCGCCGCGGCGAATATGGAAGAGCAGGTGATGGCATCTGGAATGCAGGCCATCGTGCTTCGCTACGGTGTGCTCTACGGTCCCGGCACGTGGAGCGAGTGGCCAAGCCGCAAACCGCCGCTGCATGTCGATGCCGCGGCCCACGCGGCGTTGTTGGCGGTGTCGCGGGGTGGGCCGGGCGTCTTCAACATTGCCGACGACGAGGGCACCATCTCAATCGAAAGGGCGCGCGCCGAACTCGGCTTCGATCCGGCTTTCAGGTTGCCGTCCTGAAAGGTTTGCTGAGAAAGCGCGAATCCTTCAGTCCATAGCGCCAGGGTTTTTCCACTGCCTTGGTGATCCCGATCCGCGGCCCGGTGACGATGTCAACCTCGCTGGTTCGCGCCAATAGCTCGAATGGCGGCTCGTCGAGCGTTAGGCCGTTATCCGCTCGCGTGATCCCCAATGCTTGGCAAACCCGGCCGGGTCCGGAGCACAGGATTCTCACGTCTGAGAGGCCACGCCGCCTTCGCATGCGCGGGAGCCCGACGGTCGGCTCGATCGCCCGGATTAGAACGGCGGCGGCGGAGCCCTTCGGTTCGCAGACAAAGTTAAGGCACCAGTGGATGCCGTAAGAGCGGTAAACGTAGGCATAGCCAGGTGGCCCAAACATCACCACATTACGGGGCGTGGGACCGTGAAAGCTGTGCGCCGCCGGGTCGGTATGATGGTAGGCCTCAACCTCCACCAGCCGGCCGCCGACACCGCCAAACAGCAGCGTCGCCCCGATCAAGTCGGGCGCCACTTCGTGGACGCTCCGGTTGAAGAAAGCTATGGTCAGATGTTTGGGCACGGCCTATCGTCGCAAGCAGCGAACCTTTTGGTAAATCGAAGTTTAATATTGGCCGGAGTGAATCTGTGGCCCTGTGGACACAGCAGTGGAAGATTTGGTCGAACCGCGATGCAATCGAGACAAGTGCCCCTTTTTGGCCACAGGATTTCTCGACACCAAAGTTCGTGCGGCCGTCCTGTTCTGTGTGAATCAGGTCTTGAGCGGCAGCAACTGCTCTGGACCGGATAAGAGGGGCGAAGGGCCCAGTTGGCCCGCTTTATTTTGATGGATGCGAAGTCAGAGTTGAAATTGCGGCTGCCGAGCCGTCACGCCACCGAAGGTGCTGACCGGGCACCGCACCGCGCCTTCTATTACGCGATGGGGCTGACGCGCGAGCAGATCCACCAGCCTTTCGTCGGCGTGGCGACCTGCTGGAACGAAGCGGCGCCGTGCAACATCGCGCTGATGCGCCAAGCGCAAGCGGTCAAACTCGGGGTTGCATCCGCCGGCGGCACGCCGCGCGAATTCTGCACTATCACCGTGACCGACGGCATCGCCATGGGCCATGCCGGCATGAAGTCGTCGTTGCCCTCGCGCGAGGTGATTGCCGATTCTGTGGAATTGTCGGTGCGGGGCCATTCTTATGACGCACTTGTCGGCGTCGCCGGCTGCGACAAGTCGCAACCCGGCATGATGATGGCGATGTGCCGGCTCAACGTGCCGTCAATCTACATTTACGGCGGTTCGATCCTGCCCGGTACTTTCAAGGGTGCTCCGGTCACTATCCAGGACGTTTACGAGGCGGTCGGCAAGCACTCGATCGGCAGCATGTCGGATGTCGATCTAGAGACGCTCGAACAAAACGCGTGCCCTTCGGCCGGAGCCTGCGGTGCACAATTTACGGCCAATACGATGGCGACGATCTCCGAGGCGATCGGGCTCGCTTTGCCCTATTCGGCCGGCGCGCCCGCGCCTTACGAGATTCGCGACAAGTTTTGCGTGCTCGCGGGCGAAATGATCATGGATCTCCTGGCCAAGAACATCCGCCCGCGCGATATCGTTACGCGGAAGGCGCTGGAAAATGCGGCAGCGGTCGTCGCGGCGACGGGCGGCTCGACCAATGCTGCACTGCACCTGCCGGCAATCGCTAACGAATGTGGCGTGAAGTTCGACCTGTTCGATGTCGCCGAAGTCCTGAAAAAGACACCTTATATCGCGGATTTAAAGCCATCCGGCCGTTATGTCGCCAAAGACATGTTCGAAGCTGGCGGGGTTCCGCTGCTGATGAAGACGCTGCTCGACCATGGCTTTCTGCACGGCGACTGCCTCACGGTCACCGGGCGGACGATCGCCGAAAATCTGAAGTCGGTGAAGTGGAACGCCGATCAGGCTGTCATCCGGCCCGCCGATAAGCCGATCCTGCCGACCGGCGGCGTCGTGGGATTGGAGGGTAATCTCGCGCCCGATGGTGCGATCGTGAAGGTCGCCGGCATGGAGCGCCAGCAATTCTCCGGTCCGGCTCGGTGCTTTGACGGCGAAGAGGTGTGTTTCGAAGCAGTGAAGAACAAGAAATACAAGGAAGGCGACGTGCTGGTCATCCGCTACGAGGGCCCCAAGGGCGGCCCCGGAATGCGCGAAATGCTTTCGACCACGGCTGCCCTTTACGGGCAGGGCATGGGCGCCAAGGTCGCGCTGATTACCGATGGGCGCTTCTCCGGAGCCACGCGTGGCTTCTGTGTCGGTCATATCGGTCCGGAAGCCGCAGTGGGGGGGCCGATCGCGATGGTGCGTGACGGCGACATCATTACGCTCGATGCCGAAAAGGGAACGCTCGACGTCAATCTGAGCAAAGCCGAGCTGGAGCAGCGCGCGAAAGAATGGAAGCCGCGCGCCGAAGAATATACGTCGGGTTATTTGTGGAAATACGTCCAGCAAGTGGGTTCGGCGCGGTATGGCGCTCTAACACATCCGGGCGGCGCGGCGGAAAAGGTGTGCTATGCGGATATCTAGCAGGGTCATCCGCATCGCCGCGGGCGGCGTCTTAACCGGCCTTCTGGTTGGGATTTATGCGCTCGGCATCGAGCGCGCCTTGGCCTTCGACGGCATTACCTCGCCGAGCGCGCCGGCATTGGCGCCAAGTAACGGGTTGCACGGCGGCGCCACGCGTGCGCCCGACAACGCCGACAAAGCGAGTGCGCTCACCGCGCTCCAGTATGCGGCCGAGCAGGGACAGCCGGTCGCGCAATGGAAGCTCGGCCGCATGTATGCCGACGGAGATGGCGTGCCACGCGATGATTTGCGCGCTTTCAACTACTTCACCCAAATCGCAAACACCCATCCCGATGAAGCGCCCGGCACGCCGCAAGCGCGCTTCGTCGCCAATGCCTTCGTCTCGCTTGGGCATTACTACCTGACCGGCATACCCAATTCGAAAATCACCGCCGATCCGTCACGTGCGCGCGACATGTTCGGCTATGCGGCGACTTATTTCGGCGATGCGGACGCGCAGTACGAGCTCGGCCGGCTGTATCTCACCGGCGCGTTGGGCGATTCGCGCCAGGCGGCCCGGTGGTTCCAGCTTGCTGCAGCCAAGGGCCATTGCCGCGCCGAAGTTGCGCTCGGCGACATGCTGTTCCAAGGCCAAGCCGTGCCGCGCCAGGCGGCGCGCGGGCTGATGTGGCTGACGCTCGGCCGCGACTGCGCGGGTCCGGACGAAACCTGGGTCAGGCCGCTTTACGACAACGCGTTCAAGCGCGCCAGCGACGACGAGCGCGCCATGGCGCTCGTTTACCTGGAAGATTGGCTCAAGGGCCGGCACGAGTAGCGGTCGGAGCAGCTCCGGCAGAGCGGTCACGCGCTACTTCACCGCGATATCCAGATCGATCCATACCGGCACGTGATCGGAGGGCTTTTCCCATGTTCGGACGTAACGGTCGACGCCCGCGTCGCTGAGCCTGTCCGCCGCCGTGGGCGACAGCAAGATATGATCGATGCGGATGCCGTTGTTCTTCTGCCATGCGCCAGCCTGATAATCCCAGAACGTGTAGAGCCCGGGCTCGTCGGTGGTGGCGCGCAGCGCGTCGGTTAGACCGAGATTGAGCAGAGCGCGGAATTCGTCGCGCGTGCGCGGGAGGAACAACGCGTCGTTGACCCAGGCTTGGGGATTGCGGGCATCGGCCGCAGCGGGAATGACGTTGTAGTCACCCGCCATGATCAGCGGCTCTTCCGACAGCAAGCGCTCGCGAGCGTAAGCGGCAAGCCGCTTCATCCAGCCAATTTTATAAGTGTATTTCTCCGTGTCCGGCGGATTGCCATTGGGCAGATAGATGCTAGCGATGCGCATCGCGCCGCGCGCCGTCGAAATGACGCCTTCGATGAAGCGGGCATGGTCGTCCTGATCGTCGCCGGGCAGGCCGCTACTCACCTCGTCGAACGGAAATCTCGACAATAAAGCCACGCCGTTGAAAGCCTTCTGCCCGTGGACGGCGACGTTGTAACCGAGCCCCTCCAACGGCTCGCGCGGAAAAGCCTCGTCGATGCATTTGGTCTCCTGCAAACAAACAAAGTCCGGCTTGCGCTCGGAAAGCCAGGTGACCGCGGAGTCAAGGCGCTGCTTGATTGAATTGACGTTCCAGGTGGCGATCCGCACGGAAGTCTCGAATGTTCAGAGAGCGAAACTCGTGCCGCAGCCGCACGAAGCGGTCGCCTTCGGATTATTGACCTTGAACGACGAACCGATCAAATCGTCGACGAAATCGATTTCGGAGCCGGCCATGTAATTAAGCGACATCGGATCGATCAGCACCGTCGCACCGTTCTTTTCGATCACAACGTCGTCTTGCGCTCGCTCGCGCTCGGTATCGAATCGATACTGAAAACCGGAGCAGCCGCCGCCTTCGACGCTGACCCGCAACATTGTGCCGGCGGGCTCGCGGCGAAGGATTTCGCCGATCTTTTGCGCCGCCCGCTCGGTCACGGTAACCCCGGTAGCGGGAACATTGGCAGCGGGCAAATTGGCAGCAGGCAAGTCGGCCGTCATTGTGTCTCCGATATGCAATCGCCCGATTGCAACGCTTGCGACACGATAGTTAAGTGCGTCGGAACCGAAGTCAATCGCCGCGGAACGCGGCAAAGACGGCGCGAGCCATGCGGTGAAGACGATGCCCCGTGCGCCTTATGCGTGCGATCCCGAAGAAAGCCGCGGGCGGCTGCATGCCGAGCCGGCGAGCAAAACCCGCAGCGCCTTTCGCCGCGACTGCGACCGCATCATCCACGCAACGGCGTTCCGCCGCCTCAAGCATAAAACCCAGGTTTTCGTTTTCGACGAAGGCGACCACTATCGCACGCGGCTCACCCATACGCTCGAAGTCGCGCAGGTTGCGCGCTCGCTGGCGCGCCGGCTGCAACTCGACGAGGATCTCGCCGAGGCGCTTGCGCTGGCACACGATCTCGGCCATCCGCCGTTCGGTCATGCCGGCGAGCGCGCCCTGGATGCTTGCCTGTCGGCTTTCGGCGGGTTCGATCACAATGCGCAAACTTTGCGTGTGGTGACGGTGCTGGAGCGGCGCTATCCGGATTTCGACGGCTTGAACCTCACCTGGGAAACGCTCGAAGGGCTGGTCAAGCACAACGGCCCACTGACCGATCGCGGCAGCGCGCCGCTACAGCGCTATCGCTGGCACGGAATTCCAGCGACCATTCTCGAATATACCCGGCTGCAGGATCTTCGGCTCTGGAGTTTCGCCAGCGCGGAGGCGCAAGTGGCCGCAGTCGCCGACGACATTGCCTATGACGCCCACGACATCGACGATGGCTTGCGGGCGCGGCTCTTCCAGCTCGACGACATCGCCACGGTGCCGCTCCCGGGCCGGATCATCGGCGAGATACGCGAGGCCTATCCCGAATTGGAGGAGGATCGTCTCGCCCACGAATTGATCCGCCGGCTTATCGGTGTTCTCGTCGACGATGTTGTCGCGGAGAGCGGTCGCCGGCTCTCCGATCTCGCGCCGTCGACCGCCGACGACGTGCGCGGGGCCGGGTCGCCGGTTGCGGGCTTCTCCGGCGCGGTGGGAGAGAGCGACCGCGCCATCAAAAGCTTCCTTGAAGAACACATGTATCGGCACGCGAGGGTGATGCAGGTGATGGACCAGGCCGCAACGGTCGTGCGCGACCTGTTCGCGCGCTACCGGGACCGGCCGGACGATTTGCCGGCGGAGTGGAACGAAAGCCTCGCCGGATTGGATGAGGCTTCCCGGGTGCGCCATATCGCCGATTTCATCGCCGGAATGACCGACCGCTATGCGCTCGCCGAGCATATGCGGCTTTTTGACTTAACGCCGGAATTGCGTTAGGCGCGCGCAGCATCCCCTCAAATCAATGTTGGCAACTCACATTCGCAACTTACGTTCGTAACTGGCATTCGCAAATGGCCGGCACCGACGTTTTCGCCGAAATACTCAAGCGCGTTCGCGTGTCGAACGACGCGTTGATTGCCGCCGGCGTGTTGCCCTCCGGCGTCGATCAATCGCGCGTCGCGGTGGAGCCGCCGCGCGATGCCGCGCATGGCGACATGGCGACGAATGCGGCGATGGTGCTCGCCAAGGACGCCGGCCGCAAGCCGCGAGAGCTCGCTGAATTGATGGCCGAAAAACTCCGCGCCGACGCGCTGATCGAAAAAGTCGAAGTGGCCGGCCCGGGGTTCATCAATCTCACACTGCGGCCGGCCGCGTGGATGGAAGCCCTGCGAGCGGCGGTTACGCTCGGCCGGGACTACGGCAAGAGCGACGGCGGTGTGGGCGCACCGGCGAATGTCGAATATGTTTCGGCCAATCCCACGGGGCCGATGCATATCGGCCATTGCCGGGGCGCCGTATTCGGCGACGCGCTCGCCAATTTACTCGCATTCACCGGGCACAAGGTGACGCGCGAATATTACATCAACGACGCAGGCGTACAGGTGGACCAGCTCGCGCGCTCTGCATTCCTTCGTTATCGCGAGGCGCTGGGCGAGAATATCGGCCCGATTCCCGAGGGCCTTTATCCGGGTGAGTATCTTAAGCCCGTCGGCGCGGCGCTCGCCGCGGGATATGGAAAGACGCTCGCGACGCAATTGGAAACGGTCTGGCTGCCGGTCGTGCGTGAAAAAGCGATCGCGATGATGATGGCGACAATCCGCGCCGACCTCGCCGCGCTGAACGTGAAGCAAGATGTTTTCTTCTCGGAACGCTCATTGGTGACAGCAGGCGTGGATCATGTCGCTGCCGCGATCGAATGGCTGCGTGAGCGCGGCTATGTCTATGAAGGCCGCCTGCCGCCGCCAAAGGGTGCGCCAGCCGAGGATTGGGAAGACCGCGAACAAACTCTGTTTCGTTCGACGGCGTTCGGCGATGACACGGATCGCGCGCTCAAGAAGTCGGACGGTTCCTATACCTATTTCGCGTCCGACATCGCATACCACCGCTCGAAACTCGCGCGCGGATTTCGCTCGCTGATCGACGTCTGGGGGGCCGACCATGGCGGCTATATCAAACGCATGCAGGCCGCCGTGGCGGCGCTAAGCGACCGTGGCGCGGAGCTCGACGTCAAGGTCGTTCAGCTCGTCAAGCTTCTGCGCGCGGGCGAGCCGGTAAAAATGTCAAAGCGGGCGGGGGAGTTCGTCACGCTTCGCAATGTGGTGGATGAAGTCGGGCGCGATGCCGTCCGCTTCATGATGCTGTTTCGCAAGAACGACGCCGTGCTCGATTTCGATCTTGCCAAAGTGCTTGAGCAAACTCGGGATAATCCCGTCTTCTACGTTCAATATGGCCATGCGCGCGCGCAGTCGGTTTTTCGCAACGCGCACGCCGTTTTCCCCGATCTGCCGCAAGATGTCGCCGGTCTAGCCGACACTGCCGGTCTGGAACGGCTAAGTGACCCGGCGGAGCTGGCGCTCATGCGCCGTATCGCCCTTTACCCGCGCATGATCGCCGCAGCCTCCGCCGCGCACGAGCCCCACCGAATTGCCTTTTTCCTGTTCGATTTGGCGAGCGAATTTCATTCACTTTGGACGCAAGGCAATTCATCGCCACATTTACGCTTCATTATCCAGAATGATCAAGAAATGACCAAGGCACGCCTTGTTCTCGTAAAAGGCGTTGCTACAGTACTCGCGTCGGGGCTGGCGTTACTTGGGGTCGAAGCGCCAAACGAAATGCGCTAGTTCCTCGCCGCTATTTGGGCTGCCGCCGAGGCCACGGGCGGCTGATATGGGGCAACGGTTTTGAAGTTCCTTTATCGCGTAAACGCCTGAAGCGAGGCGAACCTATGGCTGAAAACAATCGGGGTTCCAACCGCATCCGCGATGCCGTCCCGCCTCGCAGTTCCGAGGCTCCGGCGCGGAGCCAGGCGGAAGATCCGCTTGCCGAACTGGCGCGTCTGATCGGTCAAAAGGGGGCGATCAACGATCTCGGCCGCAATGATCGATATGACGATGAGCAATACGATTCGCCTCGCCGCTTTGACGACAGGAGCGCCGGCTCAAGCGTGAACGGACCCATCGAAGATCGCGGCGCCACGCATGCCCGGTATTCTCAACGTGATGCGGCACGCGAGTCGTCACCCGCGATGCGGTCGCCTCTATCGGCATCGGCGCCGCCGCAGCCAAATATGAATGCTTCGCGCGATAACAGCGGTGGCTATGCGAGTAGCCGCGGCTATCGCGAGCCCGTAGAATCCGAAATCTTCCCGTCGCTCTCGACCGACGGCCGCGCCGACAGCCGCTATGAAGACGGTAGTCGTTACGAAGAAAGCAATCGCTACGAAGACAACACTGAGTACGAGCAAGACAGCCACTACGAGGCCGATAGCCGTTATGAACACGACAAGAACCGATCGGAAGGTGGCAGCGACTACCAAGATGGCGACTACGAATGCGACGATCAGGGGCATGGCCATTCGGATGATCATGCCTACGTGGACGAGGCGGACTATGAAGGCGAGGGCTATGAGGACGAAGCGTCCGGCGGACGCAGGCGCACCGGCTTCGTTTTGGTGGCAACCATATTCGGCTTGGCGGTGCTTGGGACCGCTGGGGCCTTCGGCTACCGCGCTATATTCGGGGCCGCGATAGCGCCGTCGCTGCCGCCCATCATCAAGGCGGAGGACGGGCCGAACAAGATCGTGCCGACTGCCAATGCACAAGGCAGCCCCGGTCAGGCGGATACGACGAGCGCAGACTCGGGCGAAAAGCTGGTGTCGCGCGAAGAACAGCCAGTCAATATTCAGCCACCCGCGGCGCCAAGCACGACACCGCGAAGGGTCTCGACTGTGCCCGTCTTCCCCGGTTCAACGCGGGGAATTGGTCCTGGCTCGCCTGCAGCCGCCTATCCGATAGCACCCATGGCCTCCGGAAGCCCTGCATTTGGTCTCGCGCCTGCGACAGCTGGCGTTGCTTCGTCCACCCCGGCGCCCAGTCCGCCTCCCGCTGACACCGGCACCGCCGCAGCCAATCAACCGGCGCAATCGCGCGCCACGGTGGCGGCACCGGCACCGCCAGCCAGTGCGGCGACTAAGAAGATTCACACCGTTGCCATCCGGTCGGATCAGTCGGATTCCACCGATGCAACATCGACCTCATCAACGCAGCGCGCGATCAAGCCCGCGGCCGACGCGAATGCGCCGCTCTCGATCGTTCCATCGGGAGGCGACACGGCACCGCCTGCGCCGCCCGCAACGCATCAGCGCAGCGCTCCGGCGCGTCCGGCCCCGGTCAATACCGCGGCTGCAACAACGAACGATGCCGTTGCGGCTGGCGCAGCCGGTGGCGGGTATGCCGTCCAGGTGGCGTCGCAGCACAGCGAAGCCGAAGTCCAGGATTCGTTCCGGGCCCTACAAGCCAAATATCCAGATGTGCTCGGCGGACGGCAGCCGATCATTCGCCGCGCTGACCTGGGTTCCAGGGGCATCTATTTCCGCGCGCTGGTCGGGCCCTTTGCTTCGGCGGAGGAGGCCGCGAGCATGTGCTCGAACCTGAAGGCGGCCGGCGGCAGCTGTCTCGTCCAGAAGAACTGAAGCAACGCTTTTTGGCTGGAAAGCGCCCGCCGCACGCTTGAATCGGCGGGCCTGTCACTATCTAGTGGGCGTGGCCTTTCGGAAAGCCGGTTCGATCCTGACTTCGCTCCGCAGCCGGCCATCGGCTTCTCCATCCGACCTAAGTTACTATAAATGCTTGCTTTTATAACCGGTCTTTCGGGAGCCGCGCTAACGGATGCGGAACGGCGGTTCCTCCGAGAGGCCGATCCCTGGGGCGTCATTCTCTTCAAGCGTAATGTCGCGGAGCCCGATATTTTGCGGCGGCTGATCGGAGACTTTCGTGCCGCGGTCGGTCGCGAGGCGCCGGTCCTGATCGATCAGGAGGGTGGCCGCGTGCAACGCCTTGGACCGCCGCATTGGCCAGCCTATCCGCCGGGAGCCGTTTATGGTGCGCTATTCGACCGTGATCGCACCGCAGGGCTTGCAGCAGCAAGGCTCGGGGGTCGGCTCATCGCCGAGGATTTGAGGCAACTCGGCATCGATGTGGATTGCGCGCCGGTCGCGGATGTGCCGACTGCGGCCGCCGATCCGGTCATCGGCGATCGCGCCTATGGCGCCGATCCGGCCAAAGTATCCGTCCTCGCCGGCGCATTCGCCGCGGGGCTGATCGATGGAGGCGTGCTTCCGGTCCTTAAGCACATTCCCGGCCACGGCCGAGCGACCGCCGATAGCCACCAAACGCCGCCCGTGGTCACTGCCGACCGGGCCGCGCTCGAGGCCACCGATTTTGCCGCATTTCGCCCGCTGCGAGCGTTGCCGATCGGCATGACGGCGCATGTTGTGTTTACCGCCATCGACCCGGTCGCGCCGGCCACCACTTCGGCCAATATAGTGCGGAACGTGATTCGCGAATCGATTGGCTTTGCAGGCCTGCTCATGACCGACGACTTATCCATGCGTGCCTTGTCCGGCTCGCTTGGCGAGCGCACCCGAGCCGCCATTGCGGCGGGCTGCGATATCGCGCTCCACTGCAACGGCGACATGCCCGAAATGCACGCGGTCGCCGCCGAGGCGCCGGTCCTGCGCGGCGCGGCGGCACAAAGGGCCGAAGCAGCTTTGGCCCTGCGAAGGCCGCCTACGGTCCTGCATCTCGCGGCAGCGCAAGCTGAATTCTCCAAACTAATAGCAGGCGGGCGGCCTGCGAGGGGCTCCGCATGAACGCAGACTATGAGTTTGAGGCTGAACTGTCCGAGCGCGCCTCCAACGAGCCATCGCTCGTCGTCGATGTCGAAGGATACGAGGGTCCGCTCGACCTGTTGTTGACGCTTGCTCGCCAACAAAAGGTGGACCTAGCCAAGATCTCGATTCTTGCGCTTGCAGACCAGTACCTCGCTTTCATCGAAGCAGCACGCAAGATGCGGCTTGAACTCGCCGCCGACTATTTGGTGATGGCGGCATGGCTTGCCTATCTGAAATCGCGACTGCTTTTGCCAGAGCAGCATCCGTCGGAAGGCATCAGCGCCGAGGACATGGCGAATGCGCTCGCGCAGCGGCTCCGCCGCCTCGAAGCGATCCGTCGATTCGCCGAACAATTGATCAGCCGGCCCCAGCTTGGTCGTGACGTTTTCCAGCGGGGCCAGCCGGAGCTGATTGCCGAAATCAAGCACCCGCAATGGTCGGCCACGCTCTATGACCTGCTTTCCGCCTACGCCGCGCGCCGGCAGATCCAGTCGAGATCGGTGGTTCGTGTCACCAAGCGCACAGTCTGGTCGCTGGCCGAGGCGCGTGAAGCGCTCGAACGGCTTATTGGCCAATCCATGGATTGGACCCCGCTCGACCAGTATCTCGTCGCCTATGTGGTGGAGCCCGGCATGATCGCCACGGTGCTCGCCTCGAGCTTTGCCGCGGCGCTGGAATTGATACGCGAAGGCCAGTTGGAAGCGCATCAGCAGGGCGCCTTTTCGCCGCTCTATGTGCGAAAGACCAGCAACGCCGGCGGCAACTCCGCGCAGGGTTCGGCCGTGGAATCCGGGAATGGCTAAGAGGGAGACTAAGCGGATGGGGAAAGTTGCAGAGATGCGGGTGATCGTAGGCGACAAGCCGAATGCAGATCGCGCCGAAGAGCTGCGCCTCCTGGAGGCCTTATTGTTTGCCGCCACGGAGCCTTTGGATGAGAAGGTTTTGGCGTCGCGCTTACCCGCCGGCACGGAAGTACGCGGACTTTTGATGCAGTTGCAGCGGGAATATGCGCCGCGAGGCGTCAATCTCGTGCGCGTCGGCGGCAAATGGACGTTGCGCACCGCGAGCGACCTCGCTTGGCTCATGACTCACGAATCCGTGGTCACGCGAAAGCTTTCCCGGGCGGCCATCGAGACGCTGGCAATCGTCGCCTATCATCAGCCGGTGACGCGCGCCGAGGTGGAGGAAATTCGCGGCGTGAGCACGTCCAAGGGCACGCTCGACGTGCTTTTGGAAACGGGATGGGTTCGCCTGCGGGGCCGGCGCAAGGCGCCCGGCCGGCCCGTGACCTATGGCACCAGCGAAACGTTCTTGTCGCATTTCGGGCTGGACGCTCTCGGCGATTTGCCGGGGCTCGACGAACTTAAGGGTGCGGGCCTTGTTGATACGACGATGCCGACCGACTTCGCCGTGCCTGTTCCCTGCGACGATCCGGCATTGCGCGACGACGAAGAGCCGCTTGGACCCGAGGATATCGACCTCGGCTTGGCGCCGCCGGCCGGACGGGCCGAGGAATAAAGCGCCGCTTTCGCCGATCTTTCGTTGCGCCGCGGCATTTACCTGCGGCGCAACGGCCGGCTTGGTTGTGCTTGTTTTTGCCGGTCGCGACGCCTAGTTTCTGGCTCAAATCGGTATCTTGCCCCAGGCGCGGCCAAGCGCGAGGGTATGTGTAAGCGTCTGGCGGACGGAGGATTTCATGGGTTCTTTAAGCATTTGGCACTGGTTGATCGTCGGCGCGGTGGTCCTGCTGGTGTTCGGAGGACGCAATAAGATTTCGGACATGATGGGGGATGTCGCCAAAGGCATCAAAGCCTTCAAAAAAGGCATGGCCGATGACGACACCACCGAGACTGCGAAACCCGATGCGCCGATGAAGACCATCGACCACCAATCTTCCGCCGATATCAAGCGGCGCGCGGAATCCGAGAGCAAAGTCTAGCTCTGGTGCTCTGGCGCTGATCGCGCCGCGTCGGCATCACGATCGGCGGCTGCGGCGAAGGGGTGCGGCCGGAGAGTATTCATGTTCGACATAAGCTGGACCGAATTCCTGCTCATCGGCATCGTCGCGCTGATCGTCATCGGGCCGAAAGAGCTGCCCACCGTAATGCGTACGATGGGCCAGTGGACGCGCAAAGTCCGCAGCATGGCGGCTGATTTCCAAAATCAGTTCCATGAGGCCATGCGCGAGGCGGAAATGGCGGAGCTCAAAAAGCAGGTCGACGACATCGCGCAGGACATCAAGGATTACGATCCGCTTAAAGACGTGCGCTCCGATGTCGAGGCGGTCGGCAGGGATCTAAACGCAAGCCTCGGCGCAGATCCAAGCAAGGATGCCGGCACGGCTGCGCAAAGCCCCGAGCCTGCGCAAAGCCCAATGACAATCTCACCGGTGGAAGAGCGTGCGCTTCCACCAGCACAGTCCGAGGCCGATCGCCGTGCCACCGCCGGCGCGGCGACGGAAGCGGTGGCGCCCGAAACGGTGCCGGACAAGGCGACTTCCGTTAATCCGGGACGCGCGGAATGAGCCGCGAAGAGGATGAAGAGAAGGAGATCGAGGCCACCAAGGCGCCCTTGATGGATCACCTGCTCGAGCTGCGTTCGCGGCTCATCAAGGCGCTCGCCGCATTCGCCATCGCTGCCGTTGTCTGTTTCTTCTTCGCCCGGCGCATCTACAACGTGCTCACTTGGCCTTACATCTGGGTCGCCGGCGCACAGAACTCCAAATTCATCTATACCGGGCTTCTCGAATATTTCGTCGTGCAGCTCAAGCTCGCTCTTTTCGGTGCGGCTTTCATCTCGTTTCCAGTGGTGGCGACGCAGATCTACATGTTCGTCGCGCCCGGTCTTTACCGCAATGAGCGCGCGGCGTTCCGGCCCTATCTGATCGCGACGCCGATCTTCTTTTTGCTCGGCTCGATGGTCGTCTATTTCATCGTCTGGCCGATGCTGGCGCGTTTTTCCCTCAGCATGGAGCAGCTAGGCGGCCCCGGCGAGGCGACGATCGAGCTTCTGCCGAAGGTCGAAGACTATCTGTCGCTGATGATGAAGCTGATTCTCGCCTTTGGCGTAGCCTTTCAGCTACCGGTGATCCTGACGCTCCTCGGCCGCGTCGGCCTCGTCACCTCCGATCAGCTCAAATCGAAACGCCGTTACTTTATCGTCATCGCCTTTGTCATCGCCGCCATCCTCACGCCG
>Ga0306920_100004221_pt1 | contig 18431 bp, 16 predicted proteins | sample flu12Cox44000170_FD_204666 | JGI IMG/M metagenome (GOLD analysis project Ga0306920, IMG submission 204666) | Lab enrichment of tropical soil microbial communities from Luquillo Experimental Forest, Puerto Rico - flux4day.12C.oxic.44.000.170 (v2)... | ecosystem: Environmental > Terrestrial >... | reverse complement strand
GAGCCCGACGCCAGCTCGTTCCCATCCGGCGGCATGCGCAGCACGTTCGAGGCGCGCGGCTACACGGCGTGGGATCCGAGCTCGCCGATGTTCCTCGTCGAGGGCGCGAACGGGCGCACGCTGTGCATCCCGAGCGCGTACATCAGCTACCACGGCCACTCGCTCGATCACAAGACGCCGCTGCTGCGCTCCGTGGATGCGCTGTCGAAGTACGCCACGGCGTTCCTGAAGCTGCTCGGCGACGTCGACGTGAAGAGCGTGTCCGCGACGCTGGGCTGCGAGCAGGAGTACTTCCTCGTCGACCGCACGCACCACGCCCTGCGGCCGGACTTCGTGCTCGCTGAGCGCACGCTGCTCGGCGCCGGCTCGGCGCGCCACCAGCAGTTCGAGGACCACTACTTCGGCTCCATCCCGGCGCGCGTGCTCGCGTTCATGGAGGAGATGGAGTACGAGATGCTGCGGCTCGGCATCCCCGTGCGCACGCGGCACAACGAGGTGGCGCCGATGCAGTTCGAGATGGCGCCGATCTTCGAGGACGTGAACCTGGCGAACGACCACAACGTGCTCGCCATGGACGTGGCGCGTCGGGTGGCGCTGCGGCACGACTTCGTGTGCGTGCTGCACGAGAAGCCATACGCCGGCATCAACGGCAGCGGCAAGCACTGCAACTGGTCCATGGCCACGGACCGCGGCGAGAACCTGCTCGACCCGGGCAAGACGCCGCACCAGAACCTGCGCTTCCTCGCGTTCCTCGGCGTGTGCCTGAAGGCGGTGCACGACTACTCCGTGGCGCTGCGCTGGTCGGTCTCCGGCTCGAACAACGACCTGCGCCTGGGCGCCAACGAGGCGCCGCCGGCGATCCTGTCGGCGTTCGTGGGCGAGCAGCTCACGGACATCCTGACCCGGATGATGAAGGGCGAGGCGGCGAAGGATCCCGAGCACTTCCTGCTCGAGATGGGCGTCGGCAAGCTGCCGACGCTGGCGAAGGACAACACCGACCGCAACCGCACGTCGCCGTTCGCGTTCACCGGGAACAAGTTCGAGTTCCGCGCCGTGGGCAGCTCGATGAACTGCGCGGTGCCGATGACCGTGTTGAACGCGGCCGCGGCCGCGGCGCTCGCGGAGATGACCGAGCGGCTGAAGCAGAAGCTCGGCACGGATCCGAAGCACCGCGACCAGGCCGTTGCGGAGCTGCTGCGCGAGGTGTTCACCGAGACGGCGGCGGTGCGCTTCGAGGGGAACGGTTACAGCGAGGAGTGGAAGCACGAGGCGGCGCGGCGCGGGCTGCCGAACCTGACCGACACCGCGGCGGCGCTCACCGAGGTGATGAAGCCCGAGCACCACGGCTTCCTGATCGACACCAGCGTGCTGTCGCAGCTCGAGCTGGACGCCCGCTTCAATGTCGCCGCCGAGCGCTACGTGAAGCAGGTGACGCTCGAGGCGGAGTCGATGCTGGACATCCTGAACAGCGCGGTCGTGCCCGCAGTCGAGCGCCAGCTCGCGGTCACGGGCGCGGCGTGGCGGGTGCTCTCCGAGGCGAACGGCTCGCCGAAGGGCTCGGCCTACGGGAAGCGCGTCGCGGCGCTGGCAGGCGGGCTCGAGTCGCTGCAGGAGGGGATCGGCAGGATCCAGGGGCTGCTCTGCAGCCAGCACCACGGGCACGACGAGGTCGCGGCCTGCCGTGTGCTCGGAAGCCAGATGCGCCCGCTGATGCAGGAGGTGCGTGGCGTGGCGGACAAGCTCGAGGCGTGGGTGGACGACGAGCACTGGCCGCTGCCCAAGTACCGGGAGATGCTGTTCGTGAAGTAGCCGATCGTCGAGGAACCACGCGGCCCGCCGGGCGAGACCCCGGCGGGCCGTCGTGCTGGTAGGCTCGCGGCATGCTCATCCCGAGGCTCCGCGCGTCGATCGCGTTCCTGGCACTGGTCCTGGCCTGCGCGGCCCGCGCGAACGAGTCCGGCGCGCGCGCCGCGTTCCGGCCGGGTACGCCCATCGCCATCGGTCACGCGCCGCTGGCGCTCGCCGTGGGCGACCTGGATGGCGACGGCAGACTCGACGTGGCCCTTGCGAGCGACGACAGCACCGTGACCACTCTGCTCGGGGACGGTACCGGAGGGCTCTGCTCCCAGCGCGACCTGCCGGTCGCGGCGGCCCTTGCGGGGATCGCGCTCGGCCGCGTCGATGCCGACGCGCGGCTCGATGCCGTGGTCTCGGGGTCTTCCAGCGGGGCGGTGATCACGCTGCTCGGGGCGGGCGACGGGAGCCTCGTGGCGGGGCCGGTCACGAGCGGGACGTGGACACCAGCCTCGCTCGCGCTTCGCGACCTGGACGGCGACGGCCACGTGGACGCCGTGGTCGCCGACTTGTTCTTCGGCGCCGTTGTCGAGGCGCGCGGCGACGGCACCGGCGCGTTCGCGTTCGCGAGCCAGGCCTCGGGCTTCTCCGACCCGTCCGCACTGGCCCTCGCCGACGTGACCGGCGACGGCACGGCTGACGTGGCGGTCACCGACCCGGTCGCGCGCACCGTGACGATCGTGACCGGCGGCGCGGCCGGGGGGCTGGGCGCGCTCCGTGCGACACCCGTGAGCGGGAGTCCGGTCTCGGTGGCGCTTGCGGACCTGGACGGGGACGGGCTCGCCGACGCGGTGGTGGGTATGCAGCGTCCGAGCCAGGTCGGTGTCCTGCTCGGGAACGCCGACGGCTCACTCCGGCTCGTGCAGCTCATGGACTTCGGGGCCGATCCGCGGGGGATCGCGATCGCGGATTTCGACGGCGACGGGATCCCCGACATGGCCGTGGCCGATCGCGCCGCGAACCTGATTTTCGTGCTGTACGGACGCGGGGACGGCATCTTCGAGCGGTCGACGCTCTTCCCGACGGGCGCGGCGCCGAGCGGGCTCGTGGCGGCCGACATGAACGGCGACGGCCGCGTCGACCTCGTGTGCGCGAACCACGACGATCGCAGCGTGACCGTGTTCCTGAACAACGGGCCGCCACTTCCACCCAGCGCGCTCACCCTGCTCGGGGCCGCTCCGAACCCCACGCGCTCGACAAGCACGATCTCGTTCACGCTCGCTGCCGACGCGCCGGTGCGCTGCGAGATCCTCGCCGCCGACGGCCGCCTCATCCGCCGCCTCGCCGACGGCCGCACGTTCGCGGCCGGCTTCCATCGCCTGCCGTGGGACGGCACGACCGACCACGGCGCCCGCGCCGGGAGCGGCCTCTACTTCGCACGCGTGCGAGCCGGCGGCAGCGATCAGACGACGAGGATCGTCCTGACGCGGTGAGTGCGGCTACCGCAGCGAGCCCGCAGGTGACCGCAGAAGGGACAGACGGGCCAGCTTGGAGCCTTCAAACGCGCTGGGCTAGATTCCGCGAGCCCCGCATCGACCCACCGCATCGGAGTGAACCCTTGGCAGAGTTCAACCCAGCCCAGCTCGCCGCCGTCGAGCATGGGGACGGCCCCGTGCTGGTCATCGCCGGCGCCGGCTCCGGGAAGACGCGCGTCCTCACCGGCCGCGTCGCCCGGTTGCTCGAGCGTGGGCTCGACCCCGGCTCGCTGCTCGCGTTCACGTTCACGAACCGCGCCGCCCGCGAGATGCGCGAACGGATCGAGGCCAGCGTCGGGCCCGGCGCGAATCGGCTCTGGATCGGCACGTTCCACGCGACCGGGCTCCGGATCCTCCGGCGCGAGGCGCGCACGCTCGGCCTGCCGCCCGGGTTCACGGTGTACGACCGCGAGGACCAGGAGGGCATCCTCCGCGAGCTCGTCCGCGACGCAAAGCTGCCCGACAGCGTCTACCGGCTCGGCGCCGTGCTCGGGCGCATCTCCGACGCGAAGAGCGCGCTGGTCGCACCGGCGGAGGCCGAGCGCGCGGCCCGGAACGATTTCGACGCACAGGTGGCCCGACTCTACGGCCGCTACCAGTCGGGGCTGCGCCGCGCCGGCGCCCTCGACTTCGACGACCTGATCGCCGAGACCGTGCGGCTCTGGCTCGAGCACCCGGTGGCCGGCGAGCGCTGGTCGCGGCGCTTCCGGCATGTGCTCGTGGACGAGTACCAGGACACGAACCACGCGCAGTTCCGGCTCGTCCAGGCGCTCGCCGGCGTGCACGGCAACGTGTTCGTGGTCGGCGACGACGACCAGAGCATCTACGGCTGGCGCGGCGCCGACCTGGCGAACGTGCTCGACTTCGAGCGCGCGTTCCCCGGCGCGGTGACGCTGCGGCTCGAGCAGAACTACCGGAGCACGAAGAACATCCTCGACGCCGCGAACGCGGTGATCGCCCACAACGTCGCGCGCAAGGGGAAGACGCTGTGGTGCGACCGCGAGCCCGGCGCGCGGGTGACGTTCGCGCTCGCCGCGGACGAGACGTTCGAGGCCCGCCGCGTGCGGCACTGGCTCCAGCGCCAGCAGGCCCGCGGCCGCACGCTCGCGCAGTGCGCCGTGCTCTACCGCACGAACGCGCAGTCGCGCGCGCTCGAGACCGAGCTGCGCCAGCTCGGCATCCCGTACGAGATCGTGGGCGGGCTGTCGTTCTTCCAGCGCCGCGAGGTGAAGGACGTGCTCGCGTACCTGCGGCTCGCGGTGAACCCGCTCGACGTCGCGTCGTTCTTCCGCATCTGGAACACGCCGCGGCGCGGGCTGGGTCCAGCGGTCGAGGCCCAGGTGCGCGCGCGGCTCGCGGGCCCGGCCGCGGATCCGGTCGCGGCGCTGCGGGCGCTCGCCGCGGAGGGCGCGCTGCGGGGCGCCGCGCGCACGGGCGCGCTGGCGTTCATGACGCTGCTGGACGACCTGCGCGCGCGGCTCGACGAGCCCGTGGACCTGCTATTCGCGCAGCTGCTCGAGAGGAGCGGCTATCTGGAACACCTGGAGGCGTCGAGCGACCAGGACCTCGAGGACCGCCGTCGGAACGTCGAGGAGCTGGGGGCGGCGGCGGCGGGCTTTACGTCCACGCGGCACGCGCGCACGGAGGCGGGCGAGGAGACGCCCGGCGGCGAGCTGCTCGCCTGGCTCTCGGAGTGCTCGCTCCTGACCGACGCCGACCGCGCCGGCGAGGGCGACCGCGTGCGGCTCCTCACGGTTCACAACGCCAAGGGCCTCGAGTTCGATGCCGTGGCGGTGGCGGGCATGGAGGAGGGGCTGATGCCGCACGCCTCGTCGCTCGAGACCACCGCCCAGCTCGAGGAGGAGCGGCGGCTATTCTATGTCGCACTGACGCGCGCGCGCGAGGAGGTGCTGCTCACGGCGGCCGCGTACCGCCGGCGTCACGACGGCGCGCGCGGCGCCGCGGTGTCGCGCTTCGTCGGCGAGATCCCGGATCGGCTGCTCGAGCGCGAGGACACGGGCGGAGGCTACGAGCGCGCCGGCCGCGCCGGGTTCGGGGGCGGGCGCTCCACGTGGCGGCGCCATGGCGACAACGAGGCGCACGACGAGGCGTTCGACGACGGCGGCGAGGTCACGCCCGGGATCCCGCTCACGAGCCGCGGGCGAAGCGCGAGCGCGCGCCGCGCCGTGGGCCGGCGCGTGGCGCACGAGACGTTCGGCGCCGGCACCGTGCTCGAGGCCGACGGCGAGGGCGCCGACATGAAGCTCACCGTGCGCTTCACCGGCGCGATCAAGAAAGTCTACGCGCGGTTCGTGACCGGCATCGACGGGGCGGACGATGGCGATTGACCGCGCTGAGGCCGCGCGCATCGCGGAGCTGGCGCGGCTCTCGCTGTCCCCCGAAGAGCTGGACCGCATGGCCATCCAGCTTTCGAACGTGCTCGAATTCGCCGCGACGCTCGACCAGCTCTCGCTCGGCGACGAGCCGCTCACCGTCTTCGCGCCGCCGGAGGCGGCGCTCCGTAAAGACGAGCCGGACGGGCGCACGCTCGACGCCGAGACCGCGGTGGCGAACGCGCCCGAGGCGGAGGGGGGGTTCTTTCTCGTGCCGCCCGTGGTCGAGGACCTGGAGCCTTGAGCGCGACCGCGACCTGGCAGCGGCCGGCGCGCGCGATCGCGGCGGACGTGCGCGCCGGCCGGCTCGCGCCAGGCGACGCCGCCGAGAGCGGCTTCGACGGCCCCGGGGCGCGCTGGGAGCACGACGTGCATGCCACGCTGAGCACGGACGCCGCGGCGCGCTCGCGCGCCGCGGCGAAGGCTCCTAAGGAGGGCCGGCTCGCCGGCGTCCCCGTGCTGCTCAAGGACAACCTGTGCACGCTCGACCATCCCACCACGTGCGGCTCGCGGATCCTCGGCAGCTGGCGCTCACCGTACGACGCGACCGTGGTGCGGCGGCTGCGCGAAGCGGGCGCGGTGATCGTGGGGAAGGGCAACATGGACGAGTTCGCGATGGGCTCGTCCACCGAGTTCAGCGCGTTCGGTCCTACACGAAACCCGTTCGACCTCGCACGCGTGCCCGGAGGCTCGTCGGGCGGGCCGGCCGCCGCCGTGGCGTACGGCCTCGTGCCGCTCGCGCTCGGCAGCGACACGGGCGGCTCGGTGCGCCAGCCGGCGGCGTTCTGCGGCGTGCTGGGCCTGAAGCCCACGTACGGGCGGCTCTCGCGCTACGGCCTCGTGGCGTTCGGCTCGTCGCTCGACCAGGTGGGCATCTTCGCGCGCCACGTCGGCGACGTCGCGGAGGCGTATGTCGTGCTCGCGGGTGCGGATCCGTTCGACGCCAGCATGCGCGAGGGCCCCGCGCCCGACGTGAGCGCGTGGGATGCCGGCGTCGCGGGGCTGCGATTCGGCTGGCCGTCGAACCTGTGGAAGGACGGCGTGGACGAGGCGATCGTGGACGCGCTCGAGCGGGCGGCCGGTGCGCTCGAGCGCGCCGGCGCGACGCGCGTGCCGTTCGAGTTCCTGCCCGGCGCGTTCTCGGTCGCGACCTATTACCTGCTCGCCACGGCCGAGGCGAGCAGCAACCTCGCGCGCTTCGACGGCGTGCGCTACGGCCACCGCGCCGCCGCGGACGAGCTCTCGGCGCTCTACGCGCGGACGCGCGGCGAGGGCTTCGGCCCCGAGGTGCGCCGCCGCATCCTCCTCGGCACGTACGCGCTCTCGGCGGGCTACCACGACCAGTTCTACGCGAAGGCGCAGCGCGCGCGCACACGCATCGCCCGCGAGTACGCCGAGGCGTTCGCGCGCTGCGACCTGCTGCTCATGCCCACGACCCCCACGCCGCCGTTCAAGCTCGGAGAGAAGACGGACGACCCGCTGGCGATGTACCTCTCCGACGTGTTCACGATCGGCGCCAACCTGGCCGGCATCCCGGGCCTCTCCGTGCCCATGGGGCTCGCCTCCGGGCTGCCGGTCGGCGTGCAGCTGCTGGGCCCCGCCGACGCGGAGCCGGTATTGCTCCGGGCCGCGAGGGCGCTGGAGGCCGAAGGCCGAGTCGGCGACATTCCAACAGGTTACGAATGGGAGTTCACATGGCCTGGGAAGCGGTGATCGGGCTCGAGTGCCATGTCCAGCTGAAGACCCGCACCAAGATGTTCTGCGGCTGCCCGAACCGATTCGGCGCCGAGCCCAACGCGAACGTCTGTCCGGTCTGCCTCGGGCTCCCGGGCGCGCTGCCGCGCACGAACGAGCGCGCGCTCGAGTACGCACTGCGCTTGGGAGCAGCGCTCGCCTGCGAGATCGCCGGCGAGAGCGTGTTCGCGCGCAAGAACTACTTCTATCCCGACATGCCCAAGAACTACCAGGTGTCGCAGTACGACCGGCCGCTCTGCGTCGGGGGCTCGCTGCCGATCGCGGTGGACGGGGAGCGGCACGCCGTGCCGCTCACGCGCATCCACTGCGAGGAGGACGCGGGCAAGTCGTTCCATCCCGAGCGCCACGGTGACCGCCGGCTCTCGCGCGTCGACTTCAACCGCGCCGGCGTGCCGCTGCTGGAGCTGGTCACCGAGCCCGCGCTCCGCAGCCCCGAGGCGTGCGCCGCGTTCCTGCACGCGCTCCGCCGGCTGGTGCGCTGGCTCGGCATCTCCGACGGCGACATGGAGAAGGGACAGCTCCGCTGCGACGCGAACGTGAGCCTGAGGCCCGCGGGCGCGACGACGCTCGGCACCAAGACCGAGTTGAAGAACCTGAACACGATCAAGGGCGTGGAGCGCGGCGTGGCCGCCGAGATCGAGCGGCAGCGCCAGCTGCTCGCGGCCGGCGGCCGGGTGACGCAGGCCACGCTGCTCTTCGACGCCGACCGCGACCGGCTGGCGGTCATGCGCAGCAAGGAGCATGCGCACGACTACCGCTACTTCCCGGAGCCCGACCTGCCCGTACTGCGCGCGAGCGAGGCGCGTGTGGCCGCGGTGCGCGCCGCATCGCCCGAGCTGCCGTGGGCCCGAGAGGCGCGCCTGCGCGAGACGTTCGCGCTGCCGGCCTACGATGCCGCCGTGCTCACCGAGAGCCGCGAGCTCTCCGACTACTTTGAAGCGTGCGTGCCGTCCGGGCACGCCAAGCTCGCGAGCAACTGGCTCATGACCGAGGTGCTGCGCGTCCTGAAGGAGCGCGACTGGTCGATCTCGGACTGGTCGGAGCGCGTCCCCGCGGCGCGCTTCCGCGGATTCCTCGCCAAGGTCGCGGCCCGCGAGCTGCCGGGCCCGGTGGCGAAGCAGGTGTTCAGCTGGCTCGCCGACGAGCCCGGCGACGCGGGCGCGCTGCTCGAGCGTCACGGCGTCAAGGTCGCGAGCGGCGAGGAGACGCTCCGGCCGCTCGTGCGCGCCGTGATCGACGAGCACCCGGGGCCGGTGGCGCAGGTGCTGGCGGGCGAGGAGCGGACGTTCGGCTTCCTCGTGGGCCAGGTGATGAAGAAGAGCGGCGGCCAGGCCGTGCCGCAGGAGGTCCAGCGCCTGCTGCGCGAGGAACTCGCCGCGCGGGCCCGCTCGTGATCGAGCCCGGCGGGATGGCGCGCGCGGTGCGCGCGGCGCTCGAGTCGCTCACCGGCTCGCCGGGCGGCGCGCTGGGCGTGCGGTTCCACGCGCCGCTCCTCACCGCGCTCGTCGTGGACGCCGCCGACCAGGACGAGCTCGTCCCCGCGGTCGCGGAGGTCTCGGGCGCGCTCGAGCGCGTGGGGCTCCCGCGCGGCCGGCAGTTCGCGCTCCTCGGTCGCGAGGCGGCGAACGTCGTGATCGAGACGGGCGAGCTCGTCAGGCGGCTCCGGCGCGATCTCGGGCTCGCCGCGTTCGTGCACGAGCCGGACGGCGCCGCATTCAAAGTGGGCGTTGCCGCGGACGGCACCGCGATCGAGCTGGACGACGAGCTGCGCGAAGCCGAGGCGGTGATCTGCGTCGGCCGCGGCTTCGCCGCGGATGGTCGCGTGCACGGTGGCCCCTACCTGCTCGTTCCGGGTGTCGCGTCCGAGCGCACGCGGCGCGCGCTCGCGGCGGCGCGCACCGGCGGCGGCGAGCGCGCCGCGCTCGCATGGGCGCTCGCCGCCGAGGCGGTGGCACCCGTGGATCTCGCCGTGTGCTGGGACGAGTCCGGCCGCGTCACCGCCGCGCGCGGCAGCGAGCGCTTCGCGGCGCTCGCGCGCGAAGCGGGATTCTCCTAATCTCGCTGCCCTATGTCCGCACGCATCCTCGTGCTGGGTTCCGGTGGTCGCGAGCACGCGCTGGCGTGGCGCCTCGCGCGCGACCCGGAAGCACCCGAGGTGGTGGTGGCGCCCGGCAACGACGGCATGGCGCGGAGCTTCCACCGCGCCGACGTGCGCGAGACCGATCCCGCGGCCGTCGTCGAGCTGGCGGCGCGCGAGCGCGTGACGCTCGTCGTGGTGGGCCCGGAAGCCCCGCTCGCCGCGGGCGTCGCGGATGCGCTCGAGAAGGCCGGGATCCCCGTCTTCGGGGCCTCGCGCGCCGCGGCACGGATCGAGTCGAGCAAATGGTTCGCCAAGGAGCTGATGCGCGAGGCCCAGGTGCCCACACCCGCCGCCGAGGCGTTCACGAGCGCGCCGGCCGCCGTGGCGGCTCTGGCACGCCTCGGGCCACCGTGGGTGGTGAAGGCCGACGGGCTCGCGGCCGGCAAGGGCGTGCTCGTGACATCCGATGGCGCGGAGGCAGAGGCGTTCATCCGCGCGTGTCTCGAGACGGGACGGTTCGGGGAGAGCGGCCGGCGCGTGCTCCTGGAGGCGCACGTGTCGGGCGAGGAGGCATCGGTCATGGCCATCTGCGACGGCGAGCGCCACGTGCTGCTGCCGGCCGCGCGCGACCACAAGCGCGCGCTCGACGGCGACCGCGGTCCCAACACGGGCGGCATGGGTGCCTACGCGCCGACGCCCGCGGTGACGCCGGAGCTCGAGCACCAGGTCTCGGCGCGCATCGTGACGCCGGTGCTGCGCGCGCTCGCGCGGCGCGGCACACCGTATCGCGGTGCGTTGTATGCTGGCCTCATGCTCCGCGAGGCGGGGGTGCAGGTCATCGAGTTCAACGCGCGCTTCGGCGACCCGGAGACGCAGTGCACGCTGCCGCTCCTCGAGGGCTCGCTCTCCACGTGGCTCGCGAGCGCGGCTCGCGGAGCGCTCGAGCCGCAGGCGTGCGGGCGGTCGGCCGCCGCGGCGGTGACGGTCGCGCTCGTGGACGAAGGCTATCCCGAGGCCGTGAGCGGCGGCGGCGTGCTGAGCGGGCTCGACCGCGCGGAACGCGAGGGCCTGCTCGTGTTCCATGCCGGCACGCGCTGGGAGGGAGGCGAGTGGGTGGTGCGCGGCGGGCGCGCGGCCTACCTGACGGCCGTGGCCGGCTCGATCGCCGCGGCGCGCTTGGCGGTCGAGCAGGCGCGCGGCCTGCTCTCGGGCCAGGGCTGGCGCTGCCGTACCGACATCGCGGCGCACGTCTCGAGCGACGTGCCGCATCACTCGGATGCGAAAGGGGTCGCATGAAGAAGGGGAAATCGTCGGCGCAGGTCGGGATCGTCATGGGCAGCGACTCCGACCGCCAGGTGATGGAGGAGGCCCAGCGCGTGCTAACCGAGTTCGGCATCGACTCCGAGCTAGTCGTGCGCTCGGCCCATCGCACTCCGGAGGCTGCCGCGGAATGGGCGCGCACGGCACGTGCGCGCGGGCTCAAGATCATCATCGCCGCCGCGGGTGGCGCGGCGCACCTGGCGGGCGCCATGGCGGCGCACAGCCGGCTGCCGGTGCTGGGCGTGCCGCTCGCCTCGTCGCCGCTCGTGGGCTTCGACGCGCTGCTCTCCACGGTGCAGATGCCGCCCGGCATCCCCGTGGGCACCCTGGGCGTGGGCGCCTGGGGGGCGCGCAACGCGGCGTTCCTGGCGCTCCGCATCCTGGCGCTCGGCGACGCGGCGCTGGCGCGCAAGCTGGAAGACCACACGGAGCGCATGGCGCGCGCCGTGCTGGCGAAATGAGGAGTACCCAGGCCGCGGTGGGGCGCGACGCGTGAGCGGCGCCGCATGCGCTTGCGTGGACTCCCGGCCAGCGAGGGCCCCGTGGAGGTCCTGAAGGTCGACTCCTCGCGTCCCGATCGCCGCACGCTCGATGCAGCGGCCGAGGCCGTGCTGCGCGGCGGCGTGATCGCGTTCCCCACCGACACGGTGTACGGGCTCGGCTGCTCGCTCCTGGACGTCGCGGCGGTGGAGATGGTCGGTCGGCTCAAGCGCCGCGCGCGCGACCATGCCTACATCTCCCTGATCCCTGATCCCTCGCAGGCTCTGGGCCTGGCATTGTCCGTGAGCGGGATCGCGAAGCGCTTGATCGACCGCTGCTGGCCGGGGCCGCTGTCGCTCATCTTCGTCGCCGCCGAGATCGTGCCGCCGCGCGTGCGCGGCGCGGGCGGCACGATCGCGCTCCGCTGCCCGAACGACGTGCTGTCGCACGCCCTGCTCCAGCGGATCGGCGGTCCCGTGGTCTCGAGCAGCGCGAACCTGAGCGGCCAGCCCCCCGCGGCGACGGCCGAGGAGGTCGTGGTCACGTTCGGCAACCAGCTCGACCTGGTGCTCGACGGCGGCCCGCGGACGCGCGGCATTCCTTCGACGCTCGTGGACGTCTCGGGGCCCCGGCCGAAGCTCCTTCGCCGCGGCGCCCTCGACGTCACGCCGTGGCTGGGCGAGTTCGAGGACCTCACGCGCGAACGCGGTTGACGCGGCTGAAAGCGGCCACCTAGACTCGATGGACATGTCGGACCGTCCACCTCCGTTTCGCGTTCTGTTCGTGTGCACCGGCAACACCTGTCGCAGCCCACTCGCGGTGGTCGCGCTGCGCGCGGAGCTCGGGAGCGACGCGGACCTGGTGGAGCTGGGCTCGGCGGGCACCGCGGCTTCCACGGGGCAGCCGGCGAGCGAGGGCACGCTGCGGATCGCGGCGGCCGAGGGCTTCGACCTCGGCAGTCACCGCTCGCGGCCGCTGACGCCGCAGCTGGCGCGCTCGGCCGACCTGGTGTTCGTGATGAGCGCGGCGCACCGGACGGCGGTGGAGGCCATGGGGGTGCCGCGCGGGCAGGTGCACCTGATCAGTGAGTGGCCGGCGCCGGGCGAGCCCGAGCTGCCGGTGTTCGATCCGTTCGGCGCCTCGTTCGAGGCGTATGAGGAATGCTGGCGGCGGCTCCGCCGGCACGCACGGCGCATCGCGCCGCGCGTGCTGCAGGCGGTCCGCGAGCGCCGGGTGTCGTGACCGCGCCACAAACCGCGGAGGGGACCGAGATGGCGATGACCAAGAGCGAGAAGATCTGGATGAACGGCCAGTTCGTGGCCTGGGACGACGCCAAGGTCCACGTGCTGTCGCACGTCCTCCACTACGGCTCGAGCGTGTTCGAGGGCATCCGCTGCTACAACACGAAGCAGGGCCCGGCGATCTTCCGGCTGGGCGAGCACATCGAGCGGCTCACGTACTCGGCGAAGATCTACCGCATGAAGCTGCCGTTCTCGAGCGAGCAGATCGAGCGCGCGTGCATCGACACCGTGGCCACGAACCGGCTCGCCGAGTGCTACATCCGCCCGCTCGTCTACCGCGGCTACTCGCACGTCGGCGTGAACCCGATCGGCACGCCGATCGAGGTCATGGTCGCCGCCTACCCGTGGGGCAAGTACCTGGGCGACGACGCGATCACGAAGGGCGTGGCGGTGAAGATCGGCACGTGGGCGCGCCTGGCGCCGAACACGCTGCCGGCGATGGCCAAGGCGGGCGGCAACTACCTCAACTCGCAGCTGCTGAAGCTCGAGGCGGTTGAGGACGGCTACGCCGAGGCGATCGCGCTCGACACGAACGGCTACGTGAGCGAGGGCTCGGGCGAGAACCTGTTCCTGGTCCTCAAGGGCGAGCTGGTCACCACGCCGCTCCACAACAGCATCCTCGCCGGCATCACGCGCGCGAGCGTGCTGCAGCTGGCGCGCGAGCTGGGCTATCAGGTACGCGAGATGGTGGTGCCGCGCGAGCTGCTCTACGTCGCCGACGAGGTGTTCTTCACCGGCACCGCCGTGGAGGTGACGCCGATCACGTCGGTGGACCGCATCACGGTCGGCTCGGGCGAGGTCGGCCCGGTGACCCAGGCGATCCAGCAGGCGTTCTTCGGCATCGTCCACGGGGACGTGCCCGACCGCCACGGCTGGCTCACGAAGGTGACGCGGGTGGCGGCGGCGGCGAGCCGCTGACGGCCATGCGCGTCGCCATCGGCAGCGATCACGCGGGGTTCGTGCTGAAAGAGCGCGTCAAGGCCGAGCTCATGAAAATGGGCCACGAGGTGCAGGACGTGGGCACGGATTCCGCCGAAAAGAGCGTCGACTACCCGGACTTCGCGATCCCCGTCGGCGAGCGCGTCGCCTCCGGGCGCGCCGACCGCGGCGTGGTCATGTGCGCGACCGGGATCGGCGCCAGCATCGCCGCGAACAAGGTGGAGGGCGTGCGCGCCTCGGTGGTGACGAGCGACGAGACGGCGCGCCTCACGCGTCAGGACAACGACTCGAACGTGCTCGCGCTCGGCGGTCGCACGACGGCCAACCTGGACGACGCCATCCGCTGGCTCGACATCTGGCTCGCGACCCCGTTCGCCGGCGGCCGCCACGAGCGGCGCGTGCAGAAGATCACGGATTTCGAGGCGAAGGAACGCCATCGTTCGGGGACCGCGTGAGCGAGCCGGGCGCGTCCGCGCTGCGGCAGCAGGACCCGAAGCTCGCCGCCGCGCTGCACGGCGAGTACGAGCGACAGCGCACGCAGCTGGAGCTGATCGCCTCCGAGAACTACGTGAGCGACGCCGTGCTCGAGGCGGCGGGCAGCGTGCTCACGAACAAGTATGCCGAGGGCCTGCCGGGCAAGCGCTACTACGGCGGTTGTGAGTGGGTCGACGTCGCCGAGGAGCTGGCACGCGAGCGCCTGAAGGAGCTGTTCGGCGCGGCGCATGTGAACGTGCAGCCGCACTCGGGCGCGTCCGCGAACGTGGCCGCCTACCTTGCGGTCTCGGATGCCGGCGACACGCTGCTGGGCATGAGCCTCGCCCACGGCGGGCACCTGACGCACGGCCACCCGGTGTCGGTGAGCGGCAAGCTGTGGAAGCCGGTGCAGTACGGCGTCCGCCTCGAGGATGGCCGCATCGACATGGACGAGGTCGAGCGGCTGGCGAAGCAGCACCGGCCGCGGCTGATCGTCGCCGGCGCGAGCGCCTATCCGCGCACGCTCGACTTCGCGCGCTTCGGCGCCATCGCGAACGAGGTGGGCGCCTCGCTGGTCGTGGACATGGCGCACATCGCCGGCCTGGTGGCGGCGAAGCTCCATCCCGACCCCGTTCCGCATGCGGCCGTGGTGACGACGACCACGCACAAGACGCTGCGCGGCCCGCGTGGCGGCGTCATCCTCTGTCGCGCCGACCTGGCCGAGAAGGTGGACAAGAGCGTGTTCCCGGGCCTCCAGGGCGGGCCGCTCATGCACATCATCGCCGCCAAGGCCGCGTGCTTCGGCGAGGCGCTCCGGCCCGACTTCAAGTCTTACGCGAAGCGCATCGTCGACAACGCGCAGGCGCTCGCCGCACGGTTGATGGCCGCGGGCTTCGACCTGGTCTCGGGCGGCACCGACAACCACCTGATGCTCCTCGACCTGCGCCGCACGCCGGGAGCGCCCGCGTCCGGGCTGACCGGCAAGGTCGCCGAGGAGGCGCTCCATCGCGTCGGCATCACGGTCAACAAGAACGCCGTCCCCGGCGATCCGCAGAAGCCGTGGGTGACGAGCGGCATCCGCATCGGCACCGCCGCGCTCACCACGCGCGGCATGGGAATGCCAGAGATGGAAAAGATCGGCGACTGGATCGCGCGCGTGCTGGAGCGGCCCGCTGACGAGGTGCTCGCGCGCGAGGTCGCGGCCGAGGTGCGCGACCTGGCGGACGGCTTTCCGCTGTTCTCGTGGACGCCGGTGGTGCGCACCGGCGTGCGTGCAGGCTGAGAGGCCGGCGCGGGAGTTCCGCAATGCTCCCGCCGCGCCATGGTTCGAGCGGTTTCGCGTTCCCGGGTGTTTTGACGCCACGGCGGCTGGCACCCGCCGTGCATCGAAGGGCCGCGGCTCATCGCTCCGCTTCGCGCTCCGCTCCAGCCCCCGGGACCTGACGCCCATGCTCGCCCAGCTCGCCGACCTCGCGTCCCGCTGCCTGCCCATGTTCGGCTCGGGGCGCGCCTGCCACCTCCGGGCCCTCGCCGCCGCCGCCCGCGGCGACCGCGCGGCGGCCGAGCGCTGGTTCGGCCTCGCCATCGAGCGCTACCGGCGCGACCTCGAGGTGGAGCCGCTCGCGCGCCTGCGCGTGCACGAGCTGATGGTGGGGGCGCGGCCGGGGCGCGGGGAGCCCGCGCCGGACGCGGCGGGCGTGATGGTGGAGATCGTGCGGCGGCTGAACCGGCTCGACCGGCTCGAGACACTGGATTTCCCGCACGAACTTGCCGATGCCCGTACCGTGCTCGCCGGCTGGGCCGAGACCCACGAGGTCCCGGGCCACGGGTACCCGCCGCAGGCGGGTGCGGGCACCGCGCGCGCTGCAAGTTCCGCCGTCGCTTGACGCTCGGCGGGGCCGCCGCCAGACTCGCGCGGGTTTTTCGGAGCCGCACGAGCAACAGGTGAGCGACAGGGCCGTCCCACCCCTTCCAGGAAGGAAGGCATGACCGTCGATCAGGCTGCCGCGCGGCGCGTCGAGCGCGCCGGTGAATCCATGATCCGCGTGCGCGACGAGGTCGGCCGCGCGGTGGTTGGCCAGCGCGCCATGGTGGACCGGCTGCTGATCGGCCTGCTGACCGGTGGCCACGTGCTGCTCGAGGGGCTGCCCGGGCTCGCCAAGACGCTCGCCGTCTCGAGCCTCGCGCGCGCGCTCTCGCTGCGCTTCCGCCGCATCCAGTTCACGCCCGACCTGTTGCCCGCCGACCTGACCGGCACGCTCGTCTACAATCCCAAGGACGGCACGTTCACCGCCAAGCGCGGGCCCGTGTTCTCGAACATCGTGCTCGCCGACGAGATCAACCGCGCGCCGGCCAAGGTGCAGAGCGCGCTGCTCGAGGCGATGCAGGAGAAGCAGGTCACGCTCGGCGACGACACGCACCCGCTCGAGGAGCCGTTCCTGGTGCTGGCGACGCAGAACCCGGTCGAGCAGGAGGGCACCTACCCGTTGCCCGAGGCGCAGAGCGACCGCTTCATGCTCAAGGTGAAGGTGAACTACCCCGAGCGCGGCGAGGAGAAGGAGATCCTGCGCCGGGCGGGCCTCGGCGCGCTGCCCGAGTTGAAGCCGCAGGCCACGCAGGAGCAGGTGATGGAGGCGCGCTCGGCGATGGCCGGCGTCTACGTGGACGACAAGATCCAGGAGTACGTGCTCGACCTGGTGAGCGCGACGCGGCGGCCCAAGGATTTCGGCCTGCCGCTCGAGCACCTGATCCAGTACGGGGCGAGCCCGCGCGCGACGCTGTTCATGGTGCGCGGCGCCCAGGCGTTCGCCATGCTGCGCGCGCGTCCCTACGTGCTGCCCGACGACGTCAAGGCCGTGGCGCTCGACGTGCTCCGCCACCGCATCCAGGTCTCCTACGAGGCCGAGGCGGAGGGCGTCAACGGCGAGGAGGTCGCGCGCCGGATCCTGGAGCAGGTGCGCGTCCCGTAGGCTGACGGCATGGCGACCCAGGATCTCCTCAAGAAAGTCCGCCGCCTCGAGATCCGCAGCCGGCGCCTGGTCGAGGACCTGTTCTCGGGCGGGACCGAGAGCGTCTTCAAGGGCCGCGGCGTGGAGTTCGAGGAAGTGCGCCCGTACGTGCCCGGCGACGAGGTGCGCGACATCGACTGGAACGTCACCGCGCGCCTCGGCCAGCCGTTCGTCAAGCGCTTCGTCGAGGAGCGCGAGCTGACGGTGATGCTGGTGGTGGACGTGTCGCGCTCGATGCTGTTCGGCACGCGCGGCCAGGAGAAGCGCGAGCTGGCGGCGGAACTGTGCGCGCTGCTGGGATTCGCGGCCGTGCGCCAGAATGACCGCGTCGGCATGGCACTCGTCTCGGACTCGGTCGAGCACTTCGTGTCGCCCGCGCGTGGCCGCGTGCACCTGCTGCGCATCCTTCGTGATGTGCTCGATCACGAGTCGGCGCGGGGCACGCGCCTCGGCGCGGCGGCGCGCTTCCTCACGCGCACGCTCAAGCGCCGCTCGCTTGTGTTCTGGATCAGCGACTTCGAAGACCGCCTCGACGCCGCCGACTGGCGGGTGATGGCGGCACGGCACGAGCTGACCGCGCTCGCGGTGCGCGACCCGGCCGATGAGCAGCTGCCGCGCGCGGGCTGGGCGCTGCTCGAGGACCTGGAGACCGGCATGCGGCGGCTCGTGGACACCGGGAGCCCCGCGCTCCGCCAGCGCTACGCCACGGCGGCGCGCGAGCGCCGGCGGCTCGCCGAGGTGGCGCTGTCGGCGGCGCTCTGCCCGGTGGTCGAGATCCGCACCGACCGGCCGTACGTGCCCGCGCTCGTGCGTCACTTCCAGAATGCCAAGCGGCGAGGGGTGGCGTGAAGCGCCGCGTCTCGAGCCACCGCCTGCCGGCCGCAGCCCTGGGCCTGTTCGCGTTGTTCCTCGTCGCGACGGGGGAGACCGGCTCGTGCGCGCCCGCGCGGGCGCGGCGCGACGTGCAGGGCCAGCTGCCGGGAGGGTTGACCCGGCTCCCCGACACGGCGCGCTACGCCGGCCCCATGGCGTCGCGCGTCTACCTGACCCCGTCTTCGGCGCACGTCGGCGAGGCGATCCGCTACCTCGCGGTGGTCAAAGCCGATCGCGACCAGCGCGTGCAGTTCCAGCCACCGAAGGGCGGGGAAGACCTGTCGTGGTCCATGCTCCGCGCCGGACGCGCCCACCCGGCGTGGTGGAGGCAGTCCGCCTACGAGGCGAAGGACAGCGTCTGGTTCGAGGCGAGGCTGCAGGTGTTCGCGACCGGCATGGTCAGCGTGCCCGGGATCACGGCTCAGGTGGATCCCGCACCCGGCACGTTCCGCGGCGGCTCGATCAAGCTGCCGGAGGCG
>Ga0306920_100004220_pt1 | contig 18432 bp, 12 predicted proteins | sample flu12Cox44000170_FD_204666 | JGI IMG/M metagenome (GOLD analysis project Ga0306920, IMG submission 204666) | Lab enrichment of tropical soil microbial communities from Luquillo Experimental Forest, Puerto Rico - flux4day.12C.oxic.44.000.170 (v2)... | ecosystem: Environmental > Terrestrial >... | reverse complement strand
CCTTCGCTGAACAGGCTCACATGCAGGTCCTATATGACTTCGATGCTGTTGCAGGGCTGCGATGCAATGCGATTGACGGTGAGCTCGACAAGCGACAGGCACTTGAGCTTCTGCTGCTTAACACCGGCCTCGAACCGGTCTACGGGGGCGGAGACGCAGCGGCTGTTCGACCGACACGCACCAACGCCGCGGTTGCACCAGCAGCTCATGAATCAAAGATATCGGGCTCTCCGAGTCGTTCCCAGACGATGCCGGCTTCGCGCGAAGCGAGCGCGCTATCCGAGGTAACTGTTACCGCACGCAAGATGCAGGGGGAACCACTCTCGGATGTGCCGATGAGTATCTCGGTCATAACGGGAACCGACCTCGAGAGCAGCAAGGTTAGCAATCTTCAGGATGTCACAAGAGTGCTTCCTGGGCTCTCCGGTGCATCGAGCGGACCGGGGCAGAACCAGCTTACGATTCGGGGAATCTCGGGCAACAACACAGTCGGTCTCTATGTCGACGACACTCCTCTTAATATCCTCAATGCGCAGGCTCAACCGGAGAACTGGTCGATGGATCCGCTGCTGCTTGATCTGCAGCGCATCGAAGTGCTCAGAGGGCCACAGGGCACCTTATACGGTGCGGGCTCGTTAGGCGGAACGGTGCGATACATCACCAATCAACCCGATGCCTCGCAGTCTTATTTCATCGGAAGGGTGACAGTGTCGGACACTGATGAGGGAGGTTGGAACCAAGAGGTAGCCGCCGTGCTGAACACGGGCCTCGTCCCAGACCGCGTCGGGCTGCGAGCAGCAGTTTTCGAGCGTGACTACAACGGCTACATCGACCGGTATCCTACGAGTCCGCATGACTACCTCGCGGTGCCGGATGGGCCAGTCAATCGAGACGTCAACGTAGAGCGGACCTACGGTGGTCGTTTGGCAGTGAGCCTGGGCATGACCGAGCATCTGTCCGCGGTGTTTTCGGCTTCCTATCAAAGCATGCATCTGGGGAGTCAGTTCACTTTCGACGCGCCACATGGAAGTCCCGACTACTCGATCCAGAGCCGTTTAGTGAACGATCCCTCCGGTGACGACACAGCGCTCTATGCGCTGACGCTTCGAGCGGACCTGGGCGTCGCCAGACTGACCTCATCCACTTCGTATTTCGATCGCAACTTCCACATAACCGAGGACGATTCGAAGGCACTTGCAGCGTTATTTCCTCCGCCGCAGGGGAGCGTATATCCCTCCGCATTGATGTCTTCTTCGACGAATCACAATTTCGTGCATGAAACCCGCACGACGATGGACATCGGTCGCGTGCATGCCGTCGGAGGCTTGTATTATGCACATGCGGTGGCGAACGGTTCGATCGACTGGCCAGAGGTTCGGCAGTACGTGCCGAGTCTGGGACATCAGCCAATCTTTGCCAGTCACGCCAACTACGTCGACCGACAGACCGCGTTGTTTGCCGACGTCACTCTCGACATCACCGAAAAGTTACGGGCAACCGTCGGCGCTCGAACGTTTTGGTACGAGCAGACGCTCGAGGAGTCTTTGGCCGGTGCCCTTTTCGGCGGCGCGAGCACGAGCTTATCTCTCTCCACATCCGCGCACGGAATCACGCCCAAGTACGATCTCGCCTACCACTTTCGACCGAACCTGCTGGCTTACGCCACCGTTGAGAAGGGATTCCGCGAAGGCGGCCCTGGTTTCCCTGTCGGCAAAAACTGCATCGAGGACTATCGCACGTTAGGATTCCCTGGAGCGCCCGTCGGCACCGTGACCAACTATAAACCGGACTGGCTCTGGAACTACGAAGTGGGAATTCGCGCCAGTGCGCCGGCGGCGCATGTCTCGATGAGCGCCGCGGTCTACACGATGCGCTGGAGTGACATTCAACAAAGCGTATTGCTGCCTTGCGGTTACACATTTACCGGCAACTTCGGAAGCGCGACAAGCCGGGGCATCGACGCGGAGCTTCACTATAACCCGGTCCCGGGTCTGCACCTTGCCCTGGCGCTCACACTCAATGAGGCTCAGCTCACGGCCAGCGTTCCTGGGGCGCAGGCACAGCCCGGGCAGCAAATAGAATATGCCCCGCGATGGTCAGGTCTCCTAAGTGCGGATTACGGGTGGGCCCTGCGGCAAGACCTGTGGGCCTCGGCGCGAGCAAGCTGGAACGTAACGAGTAATCAGCACACGAGCTATGATGCCGCGAGTCCGTTCTACAACATGAGTGGATACAGCCTCACCAATCTGAGTCTCGGTGTGAGACGCCACGCGTGGCAGGCGACCTTGTTTGTCACCAATCTATTTGACAAGCATGCGAAAGTCGACCTGTACAACGCGTACGGTGTAAATGCGCCCGACACGCAACCTTTCGGCATTAACCGTCCACGAACCGTCGGCCTCGAATTGCGCTTTGCTCAGTGACAGGCACGAAATGCAGTCGCCCCACGAACTCTGCAATTTCGCAATCGAAAACCGATGCGCCGTGTTGCAGCGGCCTGCGATCCCCCGTGAGAAAGCCTCTCTTGCTAAAGCTTGGCTATTCCCGTGACCGTGGCCGGCGACCGAAGGCGGCACGAGCCGCGGCGATGAATATCGAGATACTGTTGGGTCCGATCGGGTTGCCGTTTTCGTCCGATATTCCAGAAAAAGGAAGACCTTTCGGGTTTGCGGGCGAAGTGCCCTGCGCTGCAAACTGCTTGCTAGACGAGGGAGGCCACCTCAGATGAGCACGCATGCACCGAAGCGGGTCGCGGGTGCCGTCCTGGCGGGGATCGCGAGCCTCCTCCCGTGGGATGCCCTCGCGCTGGATCCCAACCTCACCATTAAGCAGCAGCGCCACACCGTCTGGGGCCCAAGCGAGGGCGCGCCTGCTGGCGGCGTCACCGGACTCGCACAGACCCGTGACGGTTATCTCTGGATGATCGGCCCGAGCGGGCTGTTCCGCTTCGACGGGAACTCGTTCGAGCGCGTGGAATTACCCCACGACCCGAAACTCTCCTCGTTGGGTCTTTATTCGATTTTCGCTCCGCAGCACGGCGGCTTGTGGGTCAGCTTCACGTTCGGGGGAGTCGCGTTTCTCAAGGACAGGCACTGGCAGGTGTACACCGCAGACGACGGCCTTCCGCCCGGATCACCCGAGTACTTTGCGGTGACGCAAGATGGCGTATTGTGGGCCATCACCAGTGCAGACCTTGCGCGCTTCGACGGCTCGCGCTGGACGGCGGTAGGCTCCGAGATGGGGCTTCCGTCGCCCTCTCTTCAACGTGTTCTGTTCGTGGATGGGCAAGGCACGCTCTGGGTTGGCAGCCGTCAAGGCCTGTTCTTCCTGCGCAAGGGCGAGCAACGGTTCCGCAATCAGCCGGTAGCGCTGAGATACCCCTTGCTCAATGGAACGATGGCCGAGTCCAGCGATGGAACGGTCTGGCTGGAGACCGGAACGGAACTCGTGCCGGTCGCCCAGAATCCGCCTCCGGTCGCGCCCGCGTCCACGTCTGGGCGCACCGGGCTCGTGTTCGATCATGACGGTACGTTATGGGACTCGGCACTCGACAGTGTGCGCCGGATTGCCCACCCGCAGCGCCCATCGCTTGGCACTGTCGTCCGCTCCGATGCCCTGCCGGACGCGTACGCGGTCACCGACGGACTGAGCGCGCGGACTTCCTTTGGAGTGCTCGTCGATCGCGAGGGCAACGTCTGGGTCGGCACGATCAACGGGTTGGATCGCTTTTCCGAACCCACTGTCGAGGCCCCGATGCAGTCTGCGGACAATCTCAAGGCGCTGCCCAGAATAAATAACGTCGGTCTCGCCCCGGCCGATGATGCGGGCAGCCTGTGGGTGACGAATGGCCTGGATAACCTCCTGCGCTTCAAGGATGGCAGGCTCGGCGAACCCGTCCTTAAGCAGCAGATTAACTGTCTGCTGCGCGCCCCCGACGGCACTGTTTGGATAGGTGGCCCCAACGGGTTCTGGCATGAGCAGAAGGGGCGACTGGAGTCACTGCCACCGCTCAAGTCGCTCACGGATACGCAAGCTCTCGCCCTCGACAAGTCCGGTGACTTATGGGCATCGATCGTGCGGGCAGGGGTTTTCCGGCTAAAGGACGGCGCCTGGACAGCTTACGGTGGCATCGCGGCGCTGCCACGGGGACCCGCGATCACCATCGTTCGCGATCACCGCGACCGGCTGTGGTTCTCCTATCCCGGCGGCAATGTTGCCGTCCTCGATGGCGAGCAGGTGCGCTTCTACGGCAAGACCGATGGCCTTCTGATCGGCAACGTCATGGCCAATTATCCCGGCCGAATCGATCAATGGCTGGGGGGCGAGCTCGGCCTGGCGCGATTCGACGGCGATCGTTTTCAAACTGTCCAGTCCGTTCCCGACCTACCGCTCGAAGGCATCACGGGTATCGTGGAAACCGCCGGCGGTGACCTGTGGCTGAATGGCCGAATGGGAATCGTCCACCTGGCGCCCACTGAGCTGGAACGCACTCGTGTCGACCCTTCCTACCCGGTGCGCGGCGAGGCGTTCGGTGCATTCGACGGCGTCATTGGCAGCGCCCCAGACCTGCGGCCGCTTCCGACGGCCATCGAGGCGGGGGACGGGAAGCTCTGGTTCAGCACCACTAGCGGATTCTATGGCATCGACCCCAAACGGCGGGCCCATAACAGGACCCCTCCACCCGTCCGGATTCGCACGCTGACGGTGGGCGATCGCCAACTTGCGCCCGAGTCGGGTATCAGACTCCCGGAACGCACGACCGCTGTGCGCTTTGATTATGTCGGCCTGAGTCTCTCTGCGGCCGACAAGGTGCGCTATCGCTACCGCCTGGATGGCGTAGACACCGACTGGCGGTCAATCACTGCAACGCGCCAGGCGCTGTACACCGACTTGCGACCGGGGAGATATACCTTTCACGTGATCGCAGCCAACGACGACGGCGTGTGGAACGAACCAGGGACTTCGGTCGCGTTCAGTATTCCGCCGGCATTTGTACAGACAGGGTGGTTCCTTGCCCTGTGCGTTGCCGCCGGTGCGCTCGCCGTGTGGGCACTGGTACGCCTGCGCATGCGCCGAGTCGCAGCCCGGATCCATGCGCGACTAGAGGAGCGCATGGCCGAGCGCGAGCGCATCGCGCGGGATCTGCACGATACGCTGCTGCAGAGTTTTCATGGGCTGCTGCTCCAGTTTCAAACGGCCTACAAGCTCCTCCCGGCGCGTCCGACCGAGGCGAAGCAGAATCTCGGCAATGCGATCGAGAGCGCCTTCGAGGCGATCACCGAGGGGCGCGACGCCGTACAGGGGTTGCGCACCTCCTCTGCCCAGGGCAACGACCTTGCGGCCGCGATCAAAACCCTCGGCGAGGAGCTCGCCGGTCAAGCCGCCGAGCACAGCGCGGTTCGCCTGCGTGTGGAGGTCAAGGGTAGGCCACTGACGCTGCAGCCTCTCGTTCGGGATGAAATTTACCGTATTGCGGGCGAGGCGTTACGCAACGCATTCCACCATGCACGGGCCACCCAAATCGAAGTTGACCTCTGGTATGACGAGCGGCGGCTGCGGCTCCGGGTGCGCGATGACGGCGCGGGTATCGAGGCGAGGTACTTGCAAGACGAGGGCCAGGCCGGACACTACGGCATAGCCGGCATGCGCGAGCGCGCCAAGCTCATGGGGGGTACGCTCGCGGTTTGGACGGCGCCGAACTCGGGTACGGAGGTTGAACTCACTATTCCAGCCTCCCGTGCTTATGCGGCACCTCCGCCTGTACCGAGCCGGTGGTTGGTCGGGAAAGTCTTTGGGCCAGGCACGCGGACCGCGTCATGAGCAACCAACCTGATCCCATTCGCATTCATCGGACCGGTACCTGGTCGGTCGATGCGCGTCTTTTTGGATGGAAGAGTTTCTAGATCCACAATCAAAAGACGCAGAAGCGCCTGACTTCTGACTCTCCTGGCGCGTCGGTCGCCGGCGGTTACCTCAGCCGAAAGGCCACAGCCCTCGTGCCGCAAGACTCCGAACACGGAGCCATTTTGCAGTTTCGACTTCCTTGTAACTCGTTTCACACTCGGTGCACAGGATGACGGGCGGCGGCGGTCGTCCCCGTCGATGGCAGGTGCAACGGGAGCAGGGACATGCCCAACCACGACTCGGCCGACCTTTCCGTAATAGCAGCGCAGCTCGTTGAAGCCGCTTGCCGTGCACGGGACGGCGATTACCATGCCGCGAAAGTCTACATCGAACGCGCCGTCGCACTGCTTCGGGGCGAGTCAAGCGCGATCCGGACGACCGTGCCTCTGCTCGACTGCAGCACGCCGCGGCACTTCACCCGCGGCGGCCTGGCGGCTTGGCAAAAGCGGCGTGTGACGGTATACATCGACACACACCTCGTTGGCAGGATTCGCGTCGAAGAGCTGGCGCAGCTCCTGAAGCTCAGTGAAAGCCACTTCTGCCGCGCCTTCCGCTGTGCGTTCGGGACTTCCGCTCATGATTATCTCACGCGTCGTCGCATCGAGATGGCTCAAGGGCTGATGCTCACGACCCGGGAAACGCTGCGCGCGATTGCGCTTCGCTGTGGGTTGAGCGACCAGTCGCACTTCACGCGCCTGTTCCGACGGATCGTTGGCGAAACCCCCGATGCGTGGCGCCGAGCGCGGCGCGGAGAAATCGAGGAACGGTCGACCGAGGGATTGACGGACTCAGCGGACTGGCTCGGCGAACCAGTCCCACAACTGCGCGACCGACCTAAGTACTGAGAACTGCCTCTTTCAACCGAAAAGGTCCACGATGAACAGGGCGACGATCGAGGTGGCAGCGAGCATCACCAACACCACCTGTAGCCAATCCACTGACTTCGTTCGTACACCGCGCGTCGTGCTTCCCATGCGATTCTCCTTACCGGGCCATACCCGCGCTTGGCTCGGCGCTTGGTTGCCGGGCGAGTGCCGAGAGCGCGGACAGATACGCAATATCCATTAGCTCCCCGGCCGACTGATGTGCAACGGCATCTCAAATCGCTCCGCCGGGCGGCAGCCATCGGCAAGAAGAGGACCGGCAACCGAAGTTGCCGGCCAAGAGGCACGTGCTGCCGCAGCGGGGGAGTAAGCAGGCAACACATGGACACGCCTTTCTGGCAAACAAGCCGCGAACCAGCGCCGCAGCGGAGCGGTTTTCGGGCAGCGCCAGAGTCTACTCAGCGCCCGCGGTACATACCGCAGCCGGTCCAGTACGCGCTCAACCTGCCGACTGCGGTGCTCGCCGCGCACACACCACTCAGTGAAGTGCTCGCAGTTGTTGGTGAAGAGGCGATAGCGGTCTTCCCCGAGTCGCGACATTGCGCGCCGAACAATCTCGTCCCGCTGTAACCCACGTCGGCCCGCGGGTCGGATCCAAACCGGGTGCCCGTTAGCGAAGCACGGGAGAGAAACCGCTTCCACCGGACCTCGCTGCCAGCGATCTGCAAAGGCGCCATAGTGGACGACCACACCCGCGCCCACGTGGATTCCGTGATGTAGATAGCCAAGGCGCGGCGTAACGAGGTGCGCGCCCAGCGGTGGCTCTTCATTTCGCCCCAGCGTTCTATCGCCTCCGCACAAGCGGTACAGGGCCCGCCGGTCAGATTTGGACGCATCATCATCGGGATGCGCCTCGTCGTCCCGTCGTCTGCGAGGAACCGCAAGCCGTCTCACCGTAGACATCTGGTCCTCAGGAATGCGCACGAGATCTCGTCGTTGGTGTGCAGTCTGTCTCGTTGCACGCCGACAAGATTGGACGTCGTTGCTGCGAGTTGCGCAGAACCGCCGCGTTTTCTAACCAACATGACTCTTCTGCGCGGGCGTGCGCGCGCATCGCCACTCGCAGGGCTTGCCGCGCGCGCTCCTCCTGAGCGCCGCTTGGAACCACCGAATTCACCGGAGCTGCAAAACCGCAGCGGAATCCGACAAGCCTGGCGCTGCGGTGGGGAACTAGATTTCCATCATCGGCAGGCCATCGTTGCGAGGGTTTTCATGGACGCGTTTCGGGAACTGAATCGCGGCGGCGGAGAGGCAGTGATGCCCGCGGGTACTGAATCCCGGCAGCCCAATGGGGCCTCAGCGGCCGCGCGTCCACGGATCGTCATCGTCGGCGGCGGCTTTGCAGGCGTCGCCGCCGCAGGCGCCCTGGCGCGCTGTGACGCCGATGTTCTGCTGATCGACCGCCGCAACCATCACATCTTTCAGCCGCTGCTCTACCAGGTGGCAACCGCGGTGCTCTCTCCATCCGACGTGGCGGCACCTCTTCGGCAGCTGGCGCGGCGGCAACGAAACCTCACCGTAATGCTGGGCGAGGTGACCGACATCGACCTCGCTGCGCGCTCCCTGCGCGTGTCTTCCCCGGCGTTGCCTGAGCGCACGGTGCCTTTCGACTATCTGATCATCGCCACCGGCGTGCGACCCACCTATTTCGGGCACGATGAGTTTGCACCCTACGCGCCCAGCTTGAAGACGCTCGCCGACGCCGAGGCAATCCGGGGGCGAATCCTGAGCGCCTACGAGCAGGCTGAGGAAACCGAGGATGCCGAAGCTCGTGCCCGTGCGTTGACGTTTGTACTGGTTGGTGCGGGCCCGACGGGAGTCGAGCTCGCCGCCTCCATCGCCCAGATGGCGCGTGTCACGCTCGTCTCCAACTTCCGCCGCATCGATCCCGCAGAGACCCGCATCCTGCTGCTCGAGGGCGCGCCGCACATCCTGCCAAGCTTCCACGAAAGTCTGTCACGCCGCGCTGCGCGCCACCTGCACGGGCTCGGAGTCGAGGTTCGCACCGGGGTCATGGTCGAGAAGGTCGACGCGCTCGGTGTATCGGTTGGCGGGCAGCGCATCGAGAGCAACACGGTGCTCTGGACGGCCGGCGTTCAGGCCTCGCCGCTCATCAAGCGACTCGGAGTGCCGACGGATCGTGCCGGCCGCGCCAGCGTCGGCGCTCAGCTGAGCCTCGCGGAGCATCCGCACGTGTTCGTCATCGGCGATGCGGCGAGCGTGATGCAGAACGACCGCCCGCTGCCTGGCGTCGCGCAGGTCGCGATCCAGCAGGGCCGCCATGTCGGTCGGGTCCTGCGCGCACACCTGCGCGAGCGCCCTCCAGGCGCGCCGTTTAGCTACTTCGACCGCGGCAGCATGGCGGTGGTCGGCAAGAACTTCGCGCTTCTCGAGCGCGGGCGACTTCGCCTGAGTGGTGCGGCAACCTGGCTCGTCTGGGCGCTGCTTCACATTATGTTCCTGCCGCAACCGCAGAACCGGGTCCGCGTCCAGATCCAGTGGCTGTGGAGCTACCTGACGGGGCAGCGCAGTGCGCGATTGATTCCGGAAGCGCACCCGGAAGCGCGGGCCAACACCACGGCAAGCGCCGCGCCCCTGACGCGGGCCGCGAATTCCTGACCGGGAGCGAGTCATGTTCGAGAGCAAACCACCCGCATCGGCCGAAGACTTCGAGACGATCGCCCGACGCGGGCCACGCGGGGCCATCGCCCTGTGTGCGATCGCGGTCGCCCTCGTATTCGCCATGTGGTTCGCCTTCTACTTCTTCGCCTACCTGCCGCGAGGATTCACGCGATGAGCGAGCCGGCGCAGTCCGCATCGAGCAGTCTCGAATTATCGCAGCGCATCGAGGCGCGCTGGGCGACCATCATGTTCGCGCTCATCGTCATGCTGCTGGCGATCGTCGTGTTCACGGGCGTGCACTGGGCCGCCATGCCGCCCTCGCGCGTCGAGGTGGTGGACGTGAAGACGCTGCACCTCGCGGGCGAGTTTATCGAGAGCAACCTCGGCACCGGCATCGACCCGCAGGGCAACGTCACCGTCCACATGCTGGCCGAGCAGTACGCCTTCCATCCGCACTGCATCGTTGTGCCCGAGGGTGTACCGGTCACCTTCCGCGCCACGAGCGGTGATGTGGTGCACGGCTTTCAGATCATCGGCACGAACGTCAATTCCATGCTTGTGCCGGGCTACGTCTCGACCTTCATCATGACCCTCAACGGCGTTGGCGAACGCACCATGCCCTGCCACGAGTTCTGCGGCGTCGGTCATGCGGCCATGTGGGCGACGGTCAAGGTGGTGCCGCTCGCCACCTTCGAGGAGATGGCACGCAAGTCGCGGAGACTCTCCTGTGTATAACGTCCGCCGGCTGGTACTCGCGCATTTCGGCTTCGCCTTCGCCAGCTTCGCGCTCGCGCTGCTGCTCGGGGAGTGGCAGATGATCGTGCGTAGCCCGCTGCACGCCTGGCTGGACAATCCCGAGCACTACTATCGTTCCGTGACCGCTCACGGCACGATCATGGCGTACGTCTTCCCGACGCTCATCTCCATGGGCTTCGGCTATGCCATCAGCGTCATCTCCCTGCAGCGCGACCTGATCGGCCTGCGCGCCGCATGGATTGCGTTCTGGATGGTGGTGGCAGGCACGGTGCTGGCAGCGCTCACCGTCGCAAGCGGGCATGCCTCGGTGCTCTACACCTTCTACCCGCCACTCATCGGCAATGCCCTCTACTACATCGGGGTGGTCCTGGTCGTGGTTGGCTCCTGGGTCTGGGTGGCGCTGCTGTCGATCAATCTCGCGGCCTGGCGCAAGGCAAACCCCGGCAGGAAGGTGCCATTCCCGATGTTCGTGAACGTCGCCGGTTCCTACCTCTGGGCGTGGACGGCAGTGGGAGCGGCGCTCGAGATACTCTTCCAGATCCTGCCGGTGGCACTCGGCTTCAAGACGACGGTCGACGCCGGCCTTGCGCGCGTGCTCTTCTCATGGACGCTGCACGCCATCGTCTACTTCTGGCTGATCCCGACCTACATCGCCTACTACACAATCCTGCCGCGTGCCATCGGTAGCCGCCTGTACAGCGACACGATGGGGCGCCTCGCCTTTGCGCTTTTTCTCGTGTTTGCGATGCCGATCGGCATACACCACCTTTATGACGATCCCATGGTGGGGTCGGGCGTCAAGATGATGCACGCGGTCTTTACAGCCATGGTCGCTGTGCCGACGCTCCTCACCATCTTCACCATCTCCTCGAGCGTCGAGCTCGCCGCCCGACAGCGCGGTGGCCGCGGACTTTTTCGCTGGGTCAAGGCGCTGCCCTGGGAGAATCCAGTGATGCTGGCGCTTGCCTTGTCGTTCATCATGCTCGGCTTCGGGGGTGCGGGCGGGCTCATCAACATGAGCTACCAGCTCGATTCCACCGTTCACAACACGCAGTGGATCACCGGCCACTTTCACCTGATTTTCGGCGGCGCCATCGTGATCATGTATTTCGTGATCGCCTACGACCTGTGGCCGCAGCTCACCGGCCGTGCGCTGGGGCCGCTGTCGCTGGTGCGCGCGCAGCTGTGGTTGTGGTTCGTGGGGATGATGATCCTCACTCTTCCCTGGCACCTCGCCGGCCTCTACGGTATGCCGCGGCGCATGGCCTACTACGACTATGCGCATCCGGCGGTGGCACCCGATGCCTGGACTGTGATCGCATCGGTGATCGGCGGCGCCCTGCTGGTGATCTCGGGCCTGCTCTTCATCTACATCCTCGTGAGCTCGTTGCGCCGCGAGCGCATCACGCCTGAGCCGTACCGCTTCAGCGAGGCGCTGCACGAGTCACCCGTTGTTCCGCAGGCTCTGAACGGCTTCGCCGTCTGGGTGGGCCTCATGCTCGCGCTCACGCTGGTCAACTACGGCTTTCCCATCTGGGAGCTGCGGAAGATTCCGACGACCGCTGTCCCCGCCGTCTATGTCGGAGGGCGCCAATGAGCAAAGTCGGCTTGTGGGCGATCCTCGCCGTGGTGGCCATGGTGCTGGTCGGCGGCGTCATCGGGTTTGTCTGGCTGCCTCGTGTGGTTTATTCCGACCAGGGCTTCTTTGCGGCCTGGTGCAGCGCCTTCGGGGTGCCACGCAGCTGGGCCGCCTTCGGCGAGCGACCGGTCGCGAGAATCTCCTCCGATGTGGTGTTGACGCATGAGCTCCTCGGGCACCCTCAACCCGCCGATGTCGGGCATGGCGCGACCCTTGCCATGCGCTGCGCGATGTGCCACGGGCCGACGGCTATCCGTTATGCCAATTCACCGAACCTCGCCGGCCAGTACGCGGTGGTGATCTACAAGCAACTTCGCGACTACCAGAGTGGGATGCGTGCGAGTGCCATCATGACGCAGATGGCGGGCTCGCTCTCGGATACCGAGATGCGTCAGCTCGCCGCATACTACGCGTCACTTCCCCGGCCGACGGGCTCTGAGCTTGCTGGCGCGGCGCCGGCCGTCGTCAAGTGGGGCGCACCGATGCGCAACATCGCCCCCTGCGGCAGCTGCCATGGCGATATCGAGCACACCATGGCGAGTCCGTGGCTCAAGGGCGAGCCGCGAGCCTACCTCCGTACCGAGCTGACCGCCTTCGCCTCGGAGGAGCGGCATAACGACATCGACGCCCAGATGCGCGCGATTGCGCAGCGCATGACGCCTGGGGAGATCGAGCAGGCGGCCGCCTACTACGGAGGTGAACACTGATGAGCACCGCTCGCCCGACAGTCATCCCCGTGGCCCTCCTTTTCCTCTTGCTGGCGCCGCTCGGCCAGACCGCTGAACCGGTTACGCCGGTCAAGCTCTCGGGCTCGCCGCCCGACACGATGTTCGCGCGGGTTCAGGGCTGCTCGACCTGCCACGGACCCTCGGGTCAGGGGATGCAGGACGATTACTTTCCGCGGATCGCCGGCAAGCCGCGGGAGTACCTCTTCAATCAGTTACAGAACTTCCGCGAGGGGCGGCGCAACTACCCGCCGATGAACTATCTGCTCGCCTACCTGAATGATGACTACTTCCACGAGATCGCGAAGTTCTTCGCGGATGAGCGCCAGCCGTTCGCCCAGCCGGAGCGCAGCATGCTCTCGCCCGAAGCTCTCGCCTCGGGTGAGCGCCTCGTGCGTGCGGGCGATGCCAGTCGGCAGGTTCCGGCCTGTGTCTCCTGTCACGGGCCCCAGTTGACAGGGATTAACCCGGGCATCCCCGGGCTCTTCGGCCTGCACAGCCGCTACATCAGCGCCCAGCTGGCGGAGTGGCGCGCCGGGACCCGGCACGCGAACGCTCCGGACTGCATGCGCGAGGTGGCCAAGCGCCTCAGCGAAGAGCAGATCACCGCCGTAGCCGGGTGGCTGGCGAGCCAGCCGCCACCGGCCGTGCCAACGCCCGCTGCGGCCGGCAGCTGGGCGACCCCTCTGCCGTGCGGGAGCCAGCCGCAATGATGAGAGTCTTTTCATCTCCACTCGTCCGCAAGCTCGCCGCCGTAGCGGCCGTCTCGGCGGCGCTCGGCATCGCCGCCTTCGCCGTCCAGCACCATCAGCGCGTTTCCGCGCCGTCCGCCGCTTTCTTCGGAGCCGATCAATCGATCGAGGAGACGGTGAAGCGCGGTGAATACCTGGCACAGGCCGGGGATTGCGTCGCGTGTCATACCAAGCACGACGGGCAGCCTTTCGCCGGTGGCTTCGCCATGCCAACACCCTTCGGCACAATTTACTCTCCCAACATCACACCGGACCCGCAGTACGGCATCGGCAAATGGTCGGCGGACGACTTCTACAACATGCTGCACACGGGTCACCGGCGTGATGGCAGCTTCCTGTATCCCGTGATGCCTTTCCCCGCCTATACCAAGGTCACCCGCGCCGATTCGGACGCCATCTTCGCGTATCTCGGCTCGCTCAATCCAATACCCGAGCCCAACCGCCCGAACGGGCTGCGTTTCCCGTACAACAATCGCAAGCTGCTGCTCGGTTGGCGCGAGCTCTTTTTCCGCGAGGGTGAATACAAGCCCGATCCGAATCAGAGCGCCGAATGGAACCGCGGCGGCTATCTGGTCGAGGGGCTCGGTCACTGCGGTACCTGCCACACCGCAATCAATGCCCTGGGTGGCAGTGAGACTGACAAAGAGTTCGCCGGCGGACTGATCCCCATGCAAAACTGGTACGCGCCGTCATTGACAAGCAACAAGGAAGCGGGACTCGGTGACTGGGCGCTCGACGATGTCGTGGAGCTGTTACGGGGAGGCTCATCGCCGCGCGGCGCAGTCTACGGCCCGATGTCCGAAGTCGTGCACAACAGCCTGCAGTACCTAACGGATGCTGACATTCGCGCGATGGCCGTGTACCTGAGGACGCTGTCGGAGCGTCACGAGACGCCGGTACCCGGGACACTGCCCGGAGCGGCGCAGGTGGGCGCGAGTGAGCTGGCCCACGGCTATGCGATCTACGCCGTGCAGTGTAAGAGCTGTCATCTTGCCAACGGACTCGGTCAGCCACCCGGCTATCCGCCACTCGCAAAGAACCAGTCGATCGAAATGTCCTCCGCGGTCAACCCCATCCGCATGGTACTCAACGGCGGTTATCCACCACAGACCGCCACCAACCCGCGCCCTTATGGAATGCCGCCGTTCGCCCAGGTTCTCTCAGACGCGGACATCGCCGCGGTGGTGACTTACATACGTGTCTCCTGGGGCAATCACGGACAGCCCGTGACCACTGCCGAAGTCAACGCGCTGCGCTCGGTACCCCTGCTGGATTAGGAATCGTTCGTCCTTTCGGACGGGGCTAGAGCTGGATGAGCCCACGCTTCAGCGCGATCATCACGGCTTGGGTGCGGTCCTTGGCGCCGAGCTTCGACATGATATTGGCGATCTGACCCTTGACCGTGCCTTCGCTCAAGGAAAGGCTTGCCGCGATCTCTTTGTTGGCGTCACCCTCGGCGATCAGCCGCAAGACGCGGATCTCTGCCGGGGTGAGAGCCTCATCGGTGGCATGCTCGGCGAGCTGGAAGGTGGCCTCGGACGACAGCGACTTCTTGCCAGCGTGCACCGCACGGATCGTGTCGAGAAGCTCCTTGTACAACGCGTTCTTCAGTAGGTAGGCGCGTGCCCCCGCCTTGAGCGCCCGCAGCACCTGCACATCCCCCTGGTAGGTCGTGAGCACGATGATGCGTGCCTCGGGGAACTCAGCGCGGATCGCGGTGATTGCATCGAGGCCGCTCATCTCGGGCATCTGCAAGTCCATCAGCGTGACGTCCGGTCGATGCGCGCGGAACTGCTGCAGGGCCTCGCGCCCCGTCGCGGCTTCGCCTATCCGGCTCATGTCCGACTCATTTGCGATGAGTGCCGCGATTCCCTGGCGAACTACTGGGTGATCATCAACGATCAGAATGCGGATGGGACTCGGTTCGCTGTTCATGACTCGATCGGCGTCCGTGAACCAGGGAACTTCCGGGCCAACCACCCGCGCCGCACAGACGGAGCTGCCACATAAGCACGGGACGCTGGGATACTGAGTTCAATCTCCGTACCCGAGTTCGGAGCCGTCCAGACAGTGAGCGTGCCCTCCATGAGCTTCGCGCGTTCGCGCATGCCGGGTATACCGTAGTGTCTGGCCCGGCCCTCTTTGTGCAAGAACTGCGGATCGATACCCTGGCCGTCATCTCGCACCCGCAACCCCAGCTGCCGCTCGTCATAGCGGAGATCCACCTCGATCTGCGTGGCTCGTGCATGGTGGAAGGCGTTGCGTAACGCCTCGCCCGCGATGCGGTAGATTTCATCGCGAACGAGGGGCCGCAGCGGCTGCGGCGCACCCTGGGCACTCACCCTCAGGCGAACCGGGCTGTGGTCGGTCCCCTCAGCTGCGAGCTCCTGCCCGAGGGTCTTGATTGCGGCCGCAAGATCGTCGCCCTCGACTGTGGAGGAGCGCAACCCCTGCACCGCGTCCCGCCCCTCAGTGATCGCTTCGAAGGCGTTCTCGATCGCATTGTCCAGCTTCTGCTTCGCTTCGGCCGGGCGCGCCGGGAGGAGATTGGAGGCCGTTTTAAACTGCAGCAGCAGGCCATGAAAACTCTGCAGAAGCGTATCGTGCAGGTCGCGACCGATACGCTCACGCTCGGCGAGCTGCACCTCCATGCGATCATGTATCCGAGCCGCAATCTGACGCACGCGCAGGCGTGCCAGTCCCCACACCGCGAGGGCCCCTGTTGCGATACACAAGACAAAGAACCAGCGGGTCTGGTAAAAGGCCGTCAGAATGCTGAATTGAGCGGTGGCAACGTTGTCTGACCAAACGCCGTTGGTGTCCGTGGCCATGACGCTGAAATGATAGGAGCCAGGAGCCAAATTGCGGTAGCTCACCGGGCTCGCGCTCGTGACTTCGTGCCAATCCTTGTCGGTCTCGGTCAGTTTATAGCGAAAGCGGATCGCATTGGGGACCGAGAGGCTTATCGCAGCATAGCCAATCTGTACGCTCGAAGTGTGGGCAGGAAATTTAAGTTCAGAGCCAAGCTGATAGCTTTTGTCATCAGCAGAGATTGACTGAATCGTGATCGGAGGTGGCGGACGGTTCTTCTTAGGGCTTGCCGGATCGAGCCAGACAACACCTCCGCTCGTCGCGAACCAGAGCCTCCCATCGGTGCCCTCGATGGCAGTGTTTAAGGGGCGCAATTGAAACGCATACCCGGGAAGCCCCTCGCGCGTTCCAAAATGGTCGCCCTTCACTTGATAAGCAGGGTTCTTCAGTGCCTCAGAGATCTCCGAGGAGCGCATGTGGAAGATGCCGCCGAGACCATGGAGCCACAAATCCCCCTGGGCTGTTTCAATGATTCCCGAGATTCCGCGCAGTAACTCATCATCCGTCGCTTGGATGGTATGGAAGCGCCCGTGGTCGAACTGCTGTAACCCAAGCTCCCCGCCGATCCAGATTTCCGATCCACGTCCGTAAATCGCGGTGATGTTACCCAGGCGGATGCCATCCTTCGGGCCAAATACCCGAACATGGTTGCCATCCAATACCGCAAGCTCGCTCTTGGTGTACCCGAACCACACCCGACCCAGGCTGTCCGTGAACTCAATCACCACGCCTGTCTTCGGAAGGTCCTCGCGACCGCCATAGGAGGTCCACACTCCATTGGCCAAGCGATACAAGCCGTGGCGTCCGAAGGAAACCCACATTCCTCCGCTGTGATCCTGTGTGATTGTCTGTAGGTAAATCGACTGATCAACCATCTCCTTGGGCAGGTCAACTCTAACCAAACTGCCATCGGCCAAACGCCAGAGACCGTTTGATCCGCCGAGCCAGACAGCCTTGTCAGGACTGCGGTATGCAAATTCGGGCTGTCCACTCAGTGAATTGCGAGACTCAACTTGGCCGTTCGCGACCCGGAAGAGCTTGGCCTTATCGGTGCCTGCTGTGATCCACACTGCCCCTTGATCATCGGCGGCCACTGTAAAGAAACTACCTTCATTCGTTGGCAACTCTTGTCTGATCAGCGGGCTATAGAAGAATCGATGGACGCCGATCGGATCGCCGAACCAGATGTTGCCTTCGCGATCGACCAGCTTCGCACCAGGTATGTTCACATCCAGGTTGTAGGTTTCAGAATGACTGGGTGAGGCCTGATCAAGCGCCTTGGCAACCCTTTCTGATGCAGCGACGCGCCGCACGATTGCCCCCCCAGTTATCCAGACGCTGTTGTTTCGGTCAACGATCCCACCGGAGTCAGCTGAGTCGCCGCTGGTCTTGTCGTAAAGCTCCCTACTCTCAGGGCTCGTCACGACCCGTCCATCGGCGTCCAAGGTAAGGTAGCCGGTAACGTCAGCCGCAACCGTTTGGAACTGATTGCTTCCCGCTCGAAGATAAGCAAGCTTCGCCGCCTGAGTTGTGAGAGTCGTTCCCCCTAAAATCCAAAGCGTTCCGTCATGATCGAATCTCGCTTCACGGATGGGTCCTGCGGGTAGGTTGGATTCAGACCCGATGTGCTGCCAGTGAGACTGGTCGAATTTCCATAGACCGCTGGTTGTGGCGGCCCACAAGGCGCCATCCGCATATTGGGTAAAGTTCAAGACAGTCCCAGTCGGGGTGGCGATCTCCAGATCATAGTTTGTGACCCTCCCATCGTTCAGGAAGCTGAATCCTCCGAATACATAACCGATCCAAAGTCCGCCGGACGCTGGCGCGAACAAGGCTTGGATGTTCGTGGAAGGTAGTCGATCGCCGAACGGCGAGTGAAAGAGCTCGAACCGAGTGCCGTCAAAACGATACAACCCGGTGGGAGATCCGAGCCAAAGCAGTCCGTCGCTTGTCTGTGCTAAGGCATTTGTCCCCTGCGGCGCGTTGTCCTTGAATCCCCAGAAGTCATGACCGACCTGCTGGTTAGTCGCAGACTGCGGTTGGGCAAGCGCCGGTGGATGACAGAGACCGCCCAATGCCAGGATGAGGCCTAGTTTGAGGAGCGGTATTCCCCCGGCTCGCTGGAAGCGCGCGGGCATTGAATGGTTGATTCCCTGGCGAACCACAGGGTGATTATCAACGAGCAGAATGCGAATGGGATTCGGTGCGCCGCTCATGACTCGGTCCGCGTGCGTGACCCAAAGACCTTCCGAACCGACCACCGGCTCCGTATAGACGGA
>Ga0306920_100004219_pt1 | contig 18437 bp, 16 predicted proteins | sample flu12Cox44000170_FD_204666 | JGI IMG/M metagenome (GOLD analysis project Ga0306920, IMG submission 204666) | Lab enrichment of tropical soil microbial communities from Luquillo Experimental Forest, Puerto Rico - flux4day.12C.oxic.44.000.170 (v2)... | ecosystem: Environmental > Terrestrial >... | reverse complement strand
AAGCCCATGGAGGGCGCATGAAAGTCCTCGCAAACGTCGCCGCGGCCGCGCTTGGCGCTGCCGTGCTCGGCGCATCTCCCGCGGCGGCGCAAAAGATCAGCTTCGGCCTCAACTGGGTCGCCGGCGGAGATCACGCGCCTTATTTCTACGCGCAGAAGATGGGCTTCTACAAACAGGCCGGCCTCGACGTCGATTTCGAGACCGGGCGCGGCTCCGCCGCATCCGCGCAGAAGGTGGGCGCCGGCCAATCGCAGCTCGGCCTCTCCGACATGGCGGGCGTGCTGCTGTTTCGCGGCAAGGGGCTCGATCTGGTGGGCGTCATGAACGTCTACGCCAATTCCCCGCAGGGGCTTTACTGGCTCAAGAGCTCAGGCATCCAGAGCGTGAAGGATCTGGCCGGCAGGAAGATCGGCAATCCCGCGGGCGACGGCGCGCGCACAATGTGGCCGGCGCTGGCCAAGAAGGTCGGCATCGATCCGGGCTCGGTGACCTGGGTCAACATCGACGCCAACGCGAAGCTGAGCGCGCTCAAGGCGAGGACCGTCGATGCGACGACGTCGTTCTTCAACCTGCACCACGTGTTCGCGCGCGAGCTCGGCAGCGACATGGGCTTTTTGGCGTGGAAGGACGCGGGCGTGAACCCCTACGGCAACTCCATCATCGCCAACGGCGCCTGGCTCCACGCCAACCGCGACAAGGTCGACAAGTTCGTCAAGATCACGCAGCAGGCCTTCGCCGCGTGCGTCAAGACGCCCGAGCCCTGCATCAAGGCGCTGGTGGAGGCGAACGGCGCGCTCCTCTATCAGAACGAGCTCGACAACTGGCATCTCGTCACCATGCTGATGAACGACGAGACAGCGCGCACCGTGGCGCTGGGGTGGCATGACGACGCGCGCATGGCCGACGACTACCAGCTGGTCGATGAATATCTGAAGATGGAAAAGCCCTACGACGTGCGCAGCGCCTACACCAACGAGTTTCTCGACAAGAACGTGAAGATGCCCCCGATCCACCCGCCGAAGCTGTTTTGAAACGTGAGCGGATTCGTCATACTATAGATCATCGATTCCATGAACCTGTCATTCCGGGGCGCCGCGAAGCGGCAAACCCGGAATCCAGTAAGCTATGCCAGTGGTTACTGGATTCCGGGCTCTCGGCCCTTCGGGCCTCGACCCGGAATGACGCGGCATATGGTTCAGATTGAATCCGTTGCCTATCCGAACTCCGGGCCGACCACGGCGAAGGTGCGCGCCGGGTCGTCGAAGCGAGTCGGGGCGCCTAGCAGCATGCGCGTGAACGGCCGCGCCGGCGCAAAGCCGCGCGCCTCCAGAAACGTTCGCACCTCGCCCTTCGCATCGGCGAGATCGACGAACACCGGCGCGTCGATGCCGGCGAGCGCGCACGAGAGGATGGCGCAGGCGATGGCATCGCTCTCCGCGACCAGGGGGCCGATCTGCGCGGCAATCCTCCCGTCGCGACCCATGCAAAAGCCGACAATGCGGTTCCCCGATTCCGCGATCAGCTCGACCGCCGGCAGGCGTCCGCGCAGGCCGGCGAGCACGGGGCTGCGCTGTGCCCCGAAGGCGGCGGCATCGTAGGCGCGGAGCGCCAGCCAATCCGCGTCCGTCACCGCGCGGATGACAACGCCTGCCGGAGCGCAGACGGCATCGCACGCGGCGTCTTGTGCGCCCTGGCGTTCCCGGCGCAGGCGATGAAACCCCCAGCAATCCGTAAATCCGAGCGCGAGGTAGACGGGACGGCCGTCGGGCGTGGCATCGAGCACCGGCACCAGGCGCGCCGCGGAGAGATCATCCATGGCGCGGCGCATGAGCAGCGTCGCCAGCCCGCGCCGCCGGTATTGTCCCGCGACCAGAACCATGCTGACCCAGGCGAAGCGGTCGCCGTAAGGCAGCGTCGCCGCAGTCGCAATGATGCGGCCCTCCGGGGTGTGCGCCGCATGCACGCGCCCGCGCTGGATGAAGAGACGCCAGTCGTCCGCGGTCTGATTCCAGCGCGCCTCCGCAACCAGCGCGCCGACGTCGTCGAGCTCCGCGGACGTGAGCGACGATTTGACCGCGATGTGCAGCTCAGAAATTTCCATCGCGGGTATCGAAATGCGTGTCCTTGCCGAGGCTCGCCATCCCACGGCCGACCCAGTCGGCAGTCCAGTCGACGAGCTTGCCGAGCGGCGCGTCCGGATAGCCGAACAGCCGCGTGGCCTCGGCGGTGTTGACGAGCCAGCCGTCAGCGGACTCGGTTCCGGCGAACAGCGGCGTCTTACCCAGCCGTTCCCCGAGCGACTGCGCCAGCCACCGCACGCTGGCAGTCTCCGGCCCGCTGACATTGAGCGGGCTGGTCGGACGCGTGCAATGCGCAAGCGCGCGCAGCACCATGGCGTTGGCGTCGCCCTGCCAGATCACGTTGACGTGGCCGGCCGCAAGATTGATGGGCGCTCCCGCGAGCACGCGCGCGGCAATGTCATGCAGCACGCCGTAGCGCATATCGATTGCATAGTTGAGGCGAATGATGCGGCCGGGCGTATCAAAGAGGCGCGAGAAGTACTGGAACATGCCTTCGCGCGCGACGCAGGAATTGGCATAGGTCCCGGGCGGCGGCGTCGCCGGCGTCGCTTCGGTTGCGCCGCCATGCAGCACGCTGACGTAGGGATAAACGCAGCCGGTGGAATAGGCGACAATGCGCGAGCCCGCGAAGGCTTGCGCGACCAGCGCCGGCACATAGGCATTCATCGCCCAGGTCAGATGCTCATCGCCGGTGGAGCCGAACTTGCGGCCCGCCATGAACACGACGTTGGCGGGCTTGGGCAGCGCCTCGACCTGCTTGCGATCGAGCAGATCGGCGGCGATGCATTCTACGCCCGAGGCGGCAAGCGCCTCGCGCAGGCCTTTTTCGGTGAAACGCGCGACGCCGATGACGCGCTTGCCGGGCGCCGCGCGCCTGGCAAGCCGCGCAAGCGTCGGGCCGATCTTTCCGCCGACGCCGAGTATGATGAGGTCGCCGGCAAGCTCGCCGAATTCCGCCCGCAGCGCGGGCGACGGCGTGGTCATGACCTCCTCAAGGTGCTCGACGTCGCGAAAGTTTTCAGGCAGCGTCATCATTTCGCCTACCATATCCATGAACGGCGCGAGATGTCATGCGAACGAGCAGCGAGCGCATCCTCACCACGCATGTCGGCAGCCTGATCCGGCCTCCCGCCCTCCAGGAGATCATGCGGGCAAAGCAGGCGCGGCAACCCTACGATGCCACGGCCTATGAGAGCTGCCTGAGGGATGCGGTCGCCGAAGTGGTCCGCCGCCAGGGGCAGATCGGCATCGATGTCGTCAGCGACGGCGAATACGGCAAGTCGATCAGCTGGAATCAGTACATCATCGAGCGCATGAGCGGGTTTACGCTGCGGCCGAACCCGCCGGGCCCGGGCGGCCGGTCGGGTGATCCCGGTCTCGACCGCAACCGCTTCAAGGAATTCTACGCCGAGCTCGACGCGCGCGATCCGCCGGCCAATCCCAACACCGTGGTGTGCGTGGGTCCGGTTGCCTATACCGGGCAAGCGGAGCTTGCCCGCGACATCGCGAATTTCAAGACGGCGCTCGCAGCCGCGAGCGTCCAGGAAGGCTTCCTGCCCGTGGTGGCGCCCGCGAGCGCGCTGCCGGAGCGGCGGGACGAATATTACCGCAGCGAGGAGGAATGGATGCATGCCGTCACTGCGGCCATGCGCACCGAATACAGGATGATCGTCGATGCCGGCCTCATCCTGCAGATCGACGATGCGCGCGCCGCAACCATGTACGACCGCATGGTCCCGCCCGGAAGCCTCGCGGACTACCGGCGCTGGCTGGGCAAATTCGTCGAATCGCTCAACGCCGCGCTCGCAGGCATCCCGGAGGACCACGTACGTTATCACGTCTGCTGGGGCAGCTGGCCCGGCCCGCATTCGAGCGATGTGCCGCTTCGGGACATCGTCGATCTCATTCTGAAAGTCCGTGCCGGCGCCTACGTGATCGAGTCCGGCAATCCCCGCCACGAGCATGAATGGCAGGTATGGAAGAGCGCCAAGCTGCCGGCCGGCAAAGTGCTGATCCCCGGCGTGATCAGCCACGTCACGAACGTGATCGAGCATCCGGAGCTCGTCGCCGAACGCATCCTGCGCTTTGCCAATCTCCTGGGGCGCGAGAACGTCATGGCCGGCACCGATTGCGGATTTGCGCAGGGCACCTTCTACCGGCGCGTCCATCCCACCATCATGTGGGCGAAGCTCGAGGCGCTGGTCGAGGGCGCGCGGCTTGCGAGCCGGCAGCTGTGGAGCTGAAGGCGGCATGCGCCACATCGATGCGTTCTGCCACTTCTTCCCGCCCGCCCTGTTCGCGAGGATGTCGCAGACTTCCGGCGGCACCAGGAACATCGGCAAACGGATGCAGGGCGTGCGCACGATCTACGATCTCGACGCGCGGCTGCGCATGATGGACGAGTTCGGCGGCGAATATTCCGAGATCCTGTCGCTCGGCCTGCCTCCGCTTGACGCCATGGCGGGGCCGCAGGCGTCGCCCGAGCTCGCCCGCATCGCCAATGACGGCCTTGCCGAGCTGTGCGCCAGATATCCCGATCGGTTTGCCGGCTATGTGGGTGCGCTGCCGATGAATGCGCCGGAGGCGGCGGCGCGCGAAGCCGAGCGCATTCTCATTCACGGCAACGCCAATGGGCTCCAGCTTCATACCAACGTGAACGGCGCCTGCCTCGACGAGCCGCGCTTCTTCCCGATCTTCGAGCTGGCGGCGCGTTGCGGCAAGCCGGTGCTGCTGCACCCCGCCCGCACCGCCAGCGATCCCGACTTTGCGGCCGAGACAAAATCGAAATACGAGATCTGGGCGATCCTCGGCTGGCCGTACGAGACGAGCGCCACCGTGGCGCGGCTCGTTTTTTCCGGCCTCACCACGCGGCTGCCCGGCTTGAAGATCCTGCTCCATCATCTCGGCGCGATGATCCCGTTCTTCGACGCGCGGCTCGACACCGGCTGGGCTACGCTCGGCAGCCGGACCTCGGACGAGGATTACGGCGGCATCCTGAAAATGCTCGGCAAACCGCTGATGGAGTGCTTCAAGGAATTTTATGCCGACACCGCCCTGTGCGGCGGGCGTATCGGCACGGTGTGCGGGCTTAAGTTCTACGGCGCCGATCATGTGCTGTTCGCCTCGGACGCGCCGTTCGGAGCCGAAGGCGGAGCAAGCTACATCCGCGAGACCATGAAGGTCATCGCGTCCCTCGATATTTCCACGGCCGACAAGGAGAAAATCTGCTACCGCAACGCGCAGGCGCTGTTCGGGCTGCAGGGTTGAGATTGGTACGGTCGCGACATCATAGGGCGGATTAGTCTTACTGCGTCAGAAGAGCGCCGCGGCAGCTTGTGGCCGCCTGCTCCCCTAGCGGGAGAGGGCAGCTGCAGAGGCGCAACAGAAAAGTAGGGTGAGGGGGCAGATACCCCTCACCCCTTCGAGCTTGCTGTGATTTGGACGCTGCCCTCTCTCGCAGGGGAGAGGGCGCAATTACCGCATCGGCGCCCGCTGCACGATTTGTGACGCAATAGATTAAACCCGCCGCCAAGAACTTAGACAGGAAAACGCCGATGGTCCGAATCAAGGCATCTCTGATCGCCGCCGCATTCGCCGGCGCGCTCGCGACGGGCGGATTGCTGCCCGCGCACGCGGCGGAGAAGGTTGCGGTCGGCACCGGCGGATCGGCAAGCGATGCCCCGTTCTAAATCGCGCATGAGCGCGGCTTCTTCAGGGACGAGAGCCTCGACGTCGATCTGATCGTGCTCGATTCCGGCGCCAAGGTCATTTGCGCCTCTGGGCACCGTCGAGCTCGATGTCGGCAGCGGGGCGCTCTCGGTCGGCTTCTGGAACGCGCTCGTGCGCGGGATCGCCTTCCGCATCGTTGCCGACCGCGGCCATTCGGAGCCGGGCTCTCTCTATCAGACCGTGTTCATGCGCAAGGACCTCATCGATAGCGGCCGGTTCAAGGGGCTTAAGGATCTCAAGGGAATGCGCATGGGATTTGCCGCCCAGGACGTCACCTCGCTGTCGCTGCTCAACGAGGCGGCGAAATTCGCCGGTATCAGCTTCGAGGACGTGATCCCGGTCTATCTTTCGTTTCCGCAGCAGATCGCCGCGCTGCAGAACAAGGCACTCGACGGCTCCCTGCTGATCGAGCCGCAGGCGACTATCGCGGTCAACGCCGGATACGGCGTCCGCTTCCTCGACACCAATGCGTTCTATCCCCATCAGCAGATCTCGGTGATCTTCTACAGCGAGAAGTTCGCGACCGAGCGCCGGGATACCGCGCAGAAATTCATGCGCGCCTGGCTGCGCGGGGTGCGCACCTACAACGACGCGATCGCCGAGGGAAAGATCGCCGGCACCGGCGCCGACGAAGTCGTCGCGACCATGGCGAAGAGCTTCAACATGAATCCCACCCTGGTGCGGGAAATGTATGCGCCGGCCGCGGATGTGACCGGCGTGGTGAACGCGGCCGGCATTCAGAAGGACCTCGACTTCTTCAGGCGGCAGGGCTGGGTGACCGGGCAGATCAAGGCAGACGACGTCATCGACATGTCGTTTGTGCGCAACGCGAATGCCGAGCTTGGGCCCTATGCGCGCAAGGCACCCTGAAGGAGAAGATCGATGAGGGCGAGGTGTCAACAACGACGAGATCGCCGTCATCGTAATGGCCTCGCCCGAGCGGGCGTCAGGCTGAAGCTGCGCATGGAATCTTACAGGATTTGAGCCAGATCAATAAATCGACCAGCGGGCGAGATAAAAAGTCCCCGATGCAAGCTCCGCCAGAGGGACCAGCCATGAGCCAGTCGACGACCGAACGTACCTTCGTCTTGATATTCCGCCTGCTGATGGCGTGGACCTTTCTCTATGCCGCCTCGCACCAGGGCATGTTCAACCCGAAGTTCAGCGCGGCAGGATTCCTGGCAGAGACGAAAACCTTCCATGACATCTATGCCGTGCTTGCGACTCCCGCGGCGGATCCGGTGCTCACCTTCCTGGTCAGCTACGGGCATCTGCTGATTGGGCTCTCGCTCCTGGTCGGATTGATGGTGCGCGTGAGCGCGGCATTCGCCATCGCGCTTCTGCTGATGTACTGGACCGCCCACATGGAGTGGCCGTTTATCGAGAACAGGAACAACTTCATCGTCGACTACCACATCGTTTATGCGGTCCTGTGCGGTTATCTGATCTTCAAGCGTGCCGGCCATGTCTGGGGCCTCGACGGCTGGGCAGAGAAGCTTCCCTTCGTCCGGCAGCATGCCGCGTTGCGACCGCTGGTAGCCTGAGCACGCTCGGTCGTCATCGTCCGCGAAAGCGGACGATCCCGTAACCCTCCGGCGTGTCGATTCAACTTCAACCGGCGTGGTTTACTGGATGCCCGCATTCGCGGGCATGACAAGGTCCAAAAACTTTACACTTCTTTATTGCGTTTATTGCGGCCGCGGCGAGCCGACGGAACGCTTGAGGCCGGCGATGACGGCGCGCAGCGCATCCCTCGCCGCGTCCGCCGACCGGGTCGCGTCCACGGCGCGGATGCGCTCGTGCAGGAAGGCAAGCTTCCAGATCACCGGCGGCGGCAGCACGAAGGGATAAAGGTCGGGCTGGCCCATGCTGCGGTTGATGGAGTTGACGGCGAAAGTGAGCGGCAGCCAGGTGTCGATGATGCGGTCGAGCTCCGCAACATGCGGGTCGAAGTTGACCACGGCATCAAGACCGGCACCCTTGGCCACCTGCGGGCGCAGCCGGATGCCGAACGCAGCGGCGGTTTCCAGCGTGTCGACCATGTGGAAATAGTGCGCCCAGGTCTCTGCAAAATCCTCCCAGGGGTGCGCGCTGGCATAGGCCGTCACGAACCGCTCGGACCAGTCGGGCGCGGGTCCGGTGGCGTAGTAGCGCGCCAGCGCCTCCTTGTAATCCTCGCGCTCGTCACCGAACAGCTGCCGAAACTCGTCGAGGGCAGGAGTATCCGCCACCAGATGATCCCAATAATAGTGTGCGATCTCGTGACGGAAGTGGCCGAGCAGCGTGCGATAGGGCTCGGCCAACGACTTGCGCTGGCGCTCGCGCTCGATGTCGTCGGCTTCCGCGACGTTGAGCGTGATGAGCCCGCCGGCATGCCCGGTGACGACCGCGGGCGCCTCCGATCCCCCATCGGATTCCGACGAGAGAAAGTCGAATGCAAGGCCGTTCGGATCCTCCCATCGCGTGGTGAGCGGCAGGCGCAGCTTCAACAGGGTGTAGAACAGCCGATGCTTGGCGAACTCGATCCTGCGCCAGTGCAGCAGGTTCTCCGGATATGAGAGGTCCGGAATGGTGCGGTTGTGGCGGCAGGCCGCGCAATAGATTTCAGGATGGTCGCCGGCGACAAGCCAATTGCAGACGTCGTACTGCGCGTTGGCGCAGAAGCGGTAGAGCGGCTGCGGCACCGCGAGCGAGCGCCACAGGCCGTCCTGCGCCTCGCGCAACGCGGTCACCACCTCGTGGTCCGGCAGGTAGCCCAGGCGCAACCCGCAGCTCTCGCAAGAGGTGTTCTCGAAATAGAGCGGCTGCCCGCAATTCTGGCATTCAAAGAGCTTCATACCCGGCAATTCTCAAGTGTGCAGACAACCACTTCGTTCCGTCATTCCCGGCCCCGAGCGCGGCGATTGAACGCCGCACTAAAATTTCACCGGGACGAAACGGGTGGTGAACATGACGCTGTCGTCCGGCACGTGCTGCAATATGCCCATTTCCACCAGCGACTGCCGAAGCACGACCAGCGCCTTGGGATCGAAGCGGCCGTCGGCGGTGAAGATGCCGATCTGCTCGTCATAGACGCGCTCGATGACGGGCTTGTCGAGATGGAGGACGCTGGACGTGATCTCGACGGTGCGTTCCTTGTTGCCACGCATGAAGGCGATGGTCTCGAACCATCCGCGCAGGAAGCGCTCGATCAGTTCCGGTTTGTCGGCGATGAGCTCGTCGCGCGCATAGATCACGTGGGTGTGGAAGTCGGGCGCAAAGGGTGCAAGCGGCGCCAGCACCCGCCACTGCCCGGCGGCTTCCTGCGCATAGCCGAGCTCGAGCGCGACCACGACCGCGTCGATCTGGGAGGTCTTGAGCGCCGCCTTGGTCGCATCCAGCCCGCCGACGGTGACGGCTGTCACGTCGGTCGCCGCCCATTTGCGGTCCGCGACCACCCGCTTGAGCAGCCAATCCGTGAGCGATCCGACGGTGGTGATGCCGACCTTCTTGCCCTTGAGATCGTCGATGGTCCTGATCGTGGAAGCGTAGGGCACCACGATGCTCATGTTCATGGGGGCGCCCGCCATGGCGGCGACTGCCTTGGCGGGCGAACCCTTGGCCAGGAAACCCATACCCGGACCGCTGCCGAGGCCGAAATCGATGCTGCCGGAGACGAGCCCCTGCTGCAGCCTGGCATCGCCGGCAAAGCCGGTCACCTCGAGCGCCAGTCCCCGCCGGGCGAAGATGCCGGCCTCGATGCCGACGTCGATGGGCGTGAACGTCCAGGCGAAGGGCACCGCCTTGCCGACGCGCACCGTATCGGCGGCGGCCAGCGTCTCCGTCACGATGGACAGGGCCACGCAGAGAGCCGACGCCGAACAGGCGAGGGTCCCGACGAGCGCGCGCAACAGGCGATGCATCACAGTGCCTTCCCCTCCCCACTCTTCATATGCAACTCATTTAATGTATGGATGACGCTTGATGTATGGATGACGTTCGGCCTCGCGATGTTGGCTACCCGTCGCGTGCCCGGCTTGGAAGAGCCCGCCAAGATTACGATTCCCGCATTGCCGGCGCCAGAGCAGGTGTTGTCAGGAGCAGCTCATGACGGATCGTCCCAGCTTTCGCCAGGCGCTCAACCGCGCGGTCGCGGAGCGGCGACTGCTCGTCGTTCCCGGCGCCTATGATGCGCTGAGCGCGCTTCTCATCGAACGCGCCGGCTTCGACACCATGTTCATCGGCGGCTTCCCGGTTGCCGGCGCGCGCTATGGCGTCCCCGATATCGGCCTCAAGGGCTTCGCCGACATCGCCGGCGCGGTGCGCGACATCATCGCCGCCTGCGACGTGCCGGTCCTGGTCGACATCGACGACGGCTACGGCGACGTGAAGAACGCCGTTCACACCGTGCAAAGCTACGAGCGCATGGGCGCGAGCGCCGTCTTTCTGGAGGACCAGGCGTGGCCCAAGCGCTGCGGTCACATGTCCGGCAAGAAGGTGGTGCCGGCCGCGGCCATGGAAGCGAAGATCAAGGCCACCATGGCGGAGCGCCTCTACCCGGAGACGCTGATCTGCGTGCGCACCGACGCGCGCGCCGTCCATGGCCTCGACGAGGCGCTGCGGCGCGCGGAACGCTACCTTCGCGCCGGCGCCGAGGCGCTGTTCGTCGAAGCGCCGGAAAGCATCGAGGAGCTCGAGCGGGTTGCGAAGAGCTTCGATGTGCCGCAATTTGCCAATCCGCTGGTCGGCGGACGCACGCCCATACTTTCTCCGAAGGAATTCGAGCAGCTCGGATTCAACGCCATCTGCTTCGGGCTGGAGACCATCATGCATGCCGCCAAGGCCATGGCGACCGTGCTCGCGGACATGCACGCGGGCACCTTTGCACTGCGCGACAAGGGCATGAGCTTCGAGGAATTCAAGTCGGTTGTGCATTACGACCGCTGGGACCGCATCGACAACCTCTACGGGCAGCCTTGACCATGATCCAAGCCGACACCGAGAAATTCCGCCTGCGCCGTTTCGTCGAGAAGCTGGTGCAGGAGGGCGAATGCATCGTGCATGACGACTCGATCGATCTCATCGACGTGGCCGCAGTGCTCGACTGCAATCCAAACGCCGTCTGGTTCCGCGCGGTCGGGCCGGAGAGGACCGAGCTCGTCGGCAACGTGATGGGCTCACGGCGGCGGCTCGCCGCGGCGCTCGATACCGACGAAGCCGGCTTTCCCAAGGTGATGCGGGAGCGGCTGGCGCATCCGGTGGCTCCGATCGAGGTGCCCTCCGCGCAAGCTCCGGTGCATGAGGTTGTGCTCACCGGCGACGATGCGGATCTCACTGCCCTGCCGGTTCATCTGCAGCACGGGCTCGATGGGGCGCCCTACATCTCGGCCGGCATCGATTACGCGCGCGACCCGGGGAACGGCAGCACCAATATCGGCTGCCGGCGTCTGATGCTGCGCGGGCCGCGCAGCGCTGGAGTCGACCTCAACGCGCCGAGTGATCTGCGCGCGCTCTACCAGGCGGCGGTCGCGCGCGGCGAGCGCCTGCCGGTCGCGTTCGCGGTCGGCAGTCATCCCGGCGATTTCCTGGCTGCCATCGCCGCAACGCCGCCGACCGACGAGCTTGACACGGTCGGCGCGGTGCGCGGGGCGCCGCTGCCGACCGTCAAATGCGTCACCGTCGATATCAAAGTACCCGCCGACGCCGAGCTTGTGCTCGAAGGCTATCTCGACGAGCGCGGCCTGATCGAACCGGAAGGGCCGTACGGCGAGTACATCGGTTATTACGGCCTGCTGAAGAACAATCCGGTGTTCCATCTGACCGCCATCACCCGGCGGCGCGATGCCTTGTTTCAGACCGTGACCATCGGAGGCGCGCGGCTCGGCTTCACCGATACGGCGCAGCTGGGCGCGGCCAAGACCGAGGCTGCGATCTGGAGCGTGCTGCAACAGGCGATCCGCGAGCCGGTGGCGGTGTGCTGCACCGCCTCCTCCGGCGGCATGTACAATGTCCGCGTCTCCATGCGCCAGCGCAATCCGGGCGAGGCGCGCAACGCCATTGCCGCGGTGTTCTGCTCCTCCGCCGACGTGAAGCATGTCTTCGTGGTCGATGACGACATCGACGTCTTCTCCGACGAGCAGATCGACTGGGCGCTGGCGACGCGCTTCCAGGCCGACCGCGACATCGTTGTCGCCTCCGGCTTTCGCTGCATCCCGCTCGATCCTTCGCTGCAGGGAAGCCGTGCCGGCGCCAAAGCCGGCTTCGACTGCACCAAGCCGTTCGGCAAGGCCGACAGCGTCGAGTTCACGGTGCCGCGCGCGCCGCAACTGCCGCAGCGCCCGCGGCAGTCGGTGGAGGCGGCGCTGGCGGCGGGGCCGGTGACCTATCTCGAGCTGATGGCCGCAATCGGCACCCGCGATGGACGCGAGGTCCTGCGCGATCTCGATCGGCTCTACGAGCAGGGCCGGCTGGCGCGCACGAAGGACGGGCGATATCAGATGACAGATGTCAGATGACAGATATCAGAGAGCAGACACCTGGCGTCTCACGACGGAAATCTTGCCGTCTGTCCTCTGTTCTCTGTCATCTGTCCTCTGGTAGTCGTATCTCGCCATGAAATCCTCGACCAGCCTGTTGAACTCGCCCCAGTCGGTCTCGCGGTAGGAGTGGTTGCGGATGATGAAAGAGGCACCGGCATAGAATTTCTCATACTGCAGGTGCCGGCCGGCAAATTCCGAGCCGACCATGTCCCAGGCGAGCTTGAACAGCTTCATGCGCGAGAGCGCATCGGTCTGCGGCGTCTGCCAGTAGGCCGAGAACTCCTTTGCGAGCCGCGCATCCTCCATGATCGAGATGTCGGCGGGCATCTGAAATACCCCGCCGCCGCACAACGTGCGCAGCTCGTCCACGAAGGTGCTGTAGTTCTGCGTGCACCAGTCGAGACCCGCATACATGATGCGGCGGTTGAAGCAGGCGTAGCCGGCCGGCCAATCCTCCCAGGCGTTGATCTGGCCGTGCACCAGGCCGCCGATGGTGGCCTCCACCCCCGCCATCTTGCCCAGCGTCTCGCGCACCGCCGGAACCTGGTCGGCGCCGGTTACCTGGGCGACCTTGCTGCACAGGCCGAGGAGGAGGCGCATTTTCGACCAGTAGCGCACGTTCGACTGGTGATTGCCGAAGCAGTGACTCGGCGTCGTGATATAGATATCGCGCGAAAGCTGCGGGTCATCGTGCACAAACACCTTCTCCCACGGCACCTTGACGTTGTCGCACAGCACCATGCTGTCGCTCTCGTCGTAGCGCCACGCGAGCGGAGAATCGAATTCCGAGGCGGCGCCGAGCACGGCCGGCTTGCGCGACCACAGCGTGAGGCCCGGCGCGTTGCAGGCTACGGCGCAGGTGACGGCCTGCTTCTTCTGGTCGGGGGCGAGCGGCAGGATATTGCCGATCCAGATCTCGTTGGCATAGAGCGCGCCGGTCGCCAGCATCTTCATGCCGGAGACGACCAGCCCGTCGTCGTCCTCGCTCACCACGCGCAGCGTCGGGACCGGGAGGTTCTGCCGTTCATAGAACTCGGGGTTGCGCGCCGCCTGCGGCGGCAGCACCGCGTAGACCACGTAGATGTCGTTGTCGCGGATGTGGCGGTAGTAGCGCAGCACGTTGTCGGCATGCCCGTACGGCACCGGCAACGCGTCGGGCTTCATCACCATCCCGGTCACGAAGGAGGCGACGTGATCGGGGGAGCGGCCGAACATCCCCAACGTGAGATCGGCGATCCTGCGGTGCCCGAGCATGCGCCGCTGCAGGTCATCGCGGCTGCGCGGGCGAAGGTAGTAGATGGAATGGCGGCCACCGTCTTCCTCGTAGGTCATCACATCGCGGTTCGCGGGATCCGCCTTCATGTCGTAGATCGCGGCGACCGTTGCGGCAGCCGCGCGGAAGGCGGGGTGACGCGTGACGTCGTCCACCTTCTCGCTTCCGACATAGACATTGCGCCCGTCGCGCAGGGTCTCGAGATGGTCTTTGCCCGATCGCAGCATGGTCGCCTCCGGGTGGTTTGGCCGATTAGGCTCGCGCTATTCGCCCTACGATCCTGCCGGATAGGTTCCGATCAGGTTCCAACGGCCGTCCTGCATCTCGAGCACATAGACCGGCTTGAGCGCGTCCCCGTTCTTGCCGAACGAGATCGGCCCTTCGAGCGCAGGATAGCCTTTCATTGCGCGCAACGTGTCGCGGATCGCGGTCCGCTCGTCCGCGAGTCTCGCGGCATCTCCCGTCACCTTCGCTTCCTTCATGGCATAGGCATAGAACTGCACGATGTCATAGGTGGCCGCGTCGAACTGGGAAGCAGCCGAACGCTCGAGGCCGGCGGCCTTTACGCGCTTGATGAACTCTTCTTCGAATTTCTGTGCCTTGCCGCTCACGCCGGGATAGAACGTGCCTGGAATCACCGTGCCGTTGCCGTCGGCTCCCATCCGCCTGGCGAGCTCGGAATCGCCGACAGTCGAGCCCGCGATCAGCCGTCCGGACACCCCCTGCCGGCGCAGTTCCTGCGCCAGCCGGATCGCGGGCTCGGGGCCGGAGCCGACGCCGATCACGTCGGTCGCGAGCGCCTTGAGCTGCGATGCCTGGGCGGCGAGATCGAAGGCCTGAGTCTGGAAGGTGACGCTGCCTTTTACCTCGGTGCCGGACTGCTTCATGATGCTCGGCAGCACCGCCTCGCCCATGGTCTTGGAGATGACATCGTCGGTCGCATAGGCGATGGAGCCGGTCGCGATCGGATATTTCTTCTCCTGCAGCGTCTTCATCACCCTCTGGAACATGTAGCCTTCGTCGGACGTGTTGCGCAGCCCATAGGTGAAGGGCTCCGCCAGCTTGGGCGCCGAGGACGCCATGGACATGGCGACAATCCCGATGCGTTCGCCGGCGGGAAACACCACCCGGCATTCCGCGGAGCTCAGTGGTCCGATGACGGCGAGCGCCTTGTCATCCTCCGCGAGCTTGCGCAGGCCGACGACCGCCTGGTCGGGCTTGCCCGCCGTATCGAAGGAGATGATCCGTATCTTTCTGCCGGCGATGCCGCCGGCCGCGTTGATCTCGTCGATCGCGATCTGCGCGGCGATCTCGTTGGTCCGCGAGAGCGTTGCAAACGGACCCGCGCTCGACGGCAGGTATCCCAGACGCAGGTCCTGCGCCTGCGCCGGGGTGCCGGCCAGCGCCGCCGACGCCACCAGGAAACCCGCGAGCTTGCTGTTCATCCCTTTTACTCCTCATGCGTACGCGTCGTCATCGTCCGCGCAGGCGGACGATCCAGTAATCACCGATCATGCGGAGCATGGCCTCGTCAACCGGCGAGATTCAACCGCACTTGCATGGATTACTGGATGCCCGCCTGCGCGGGCATGACGCCCCATGGTCGATCATCCTCTATAGCGCGCCCTGCGCCGGGGCGCCGCGGCCGAGATAAGCATCGCGCAATGACGGATCGTCGCGCAACTGCGACGGTTTGCCCTCCATGACCTTGCGCCCGAGCTCCAGCACATAGGCGCGGGCCGCAAGCTCCAGCGCCTTGTGCGTATTCTGCTCCACCAGCAGGATTGCCAGACCGCGTTTGCGGTTGAGCTCGCCGATGAGCGCAAATATTTCGTTCGTCAGCCGCGGGCTGAGCCCCAGCGACGGCTCATCCAGCATCATCAGCCTGGGGCCGGCGAGCAGCCCGCGCCCGATCGCAAGCATCTGCTGCTCGCCGCCGGAAAGAACGCGCGCGGGCAGATGCCGCCTGGCCGCCAGATTCGGGAACCGCTGGTAGATGCCGTCAATCTCGGCCTTCACGGCGCGCGCATCCCGGCGTGCGAAGGCGCCCATCAGGAGATTCTCGTGCACGGTCAGGCTGGTGATGATGCGGCGCCCCTCCGGCACCAGGATCAGGTTGTGCTTCACCCGGGCGCTCGGCGGCCATGCCGTGATGTCGACGCCGTCGAGAAGGATCCTTCCCGCGGCGGCCGGCGCAAGGCCCATCACCGCCTTGAGCAAGGACGACTTGCCGGCGCCGTTCGCGCCCAGGACGGCGACGATCTCGCCGGCCGCGACCGCAAGCGACACGCCGCGCACGGCGTGCACGCGTCCGTAGCGCACATGCACGTCGTCGAGATCAAGGCGCGTGGTCGACATGCTGCTGCTCGGCTGCTCCCGGCGTCTCCAGCCCGAGATAGGCTTCCCGCACCATCGGGTGGTCGCGGACCTCGCCGGGCGTGCCCTCAGCAATGCGGCGGCCGAAGTTGAGCACGATCACCTGCTCGCAAAGCGCCCCTACGAAGTGCATGTCGTGCTCCACCACCAGCATGGTGATGCCGCGCTCTCCGCTCACCGCGGCGAGGCGCTCGCGCAGCAGCTCGGTCTCGGCCGGGTTGAGACCGGCGGCCGGCTCGTCGAGCAGCAGCAGGCGCGGCCGGGCGACAAGCGCGCGCACCAGCTCGACCCGCTTCTGCAGCCCATAGGGCAGGCTTGCCACCGCCGCCCGCTCGTGCCGCGCAAGGCCGGCCTCGGCGAGAGCGGCGCGCGCCTCCTCCCGCCAGCGGTTGCGCGGCACCAGATTGACCGGCTGCAGCGCGCCGCGCAATCCGCCGTTGCGGCAATGCTGGCCGATCAGCACGTTCTCCAGGGCGGAAAGATGCGGCATCAGTCGGATGTTCTGAAAGTTGCGGGCAATGCCGTGATGGATGCGTTGCCGCGACGGCATCGCGGCGATGTCGGCTCCGTCCAGCAGCATACGGCCGGCATCGATCGAATGGACGCCGGTGATGAGGTTGAACACGGTGGTCTTGCCGGCGCCGTTGGGCCCGATCAGGGCGGTGCGGGAGCCGCGCCGGACCGAGAAGCTCAAATCCTCGACCACATGCAGGCCGCCGAAGCTCTTGCTGACGTTCTCGAGCGTCAGAATGGGCCTGCTCATGCCGGTTGCTCTTTGCCCGCCAAAAGGCGCCGCATCTGCGCTCCGCTAACGAGCCCCTGCGGCCGCAGCACCATCACCACGATCACGATTGCGGCGAACAGCACGTAACGCCATTGCGCGCTGCCGCGCAAAAGCTCCGGCAGCAGGGTGAACACGGCGGCCCCGACGAGCGGTCCAAACACGCTCTGCGTCCCTCCGAACAGGACATAGAGCACGATGGAAATGCTCAGCGAGATGCTGAAATATTGCGCTTCGATATAGCTGAAATGATGCGCATAGAGGCCGCCGCCGATGCCCGCGAGGCCGGCGCCGAGCGCAAACGCCGCCACCTGAAAGGCGCGCACATTGAGACCCATGAGGTCGGCGACGCGCTCGTCATCGTGCACCGCGGTGATCGCAATTCCGAACCGGGTCGCAAACAGAAGCGATACCAGGACGATCACCGCGACCGCAAAAGCGGCGATGACGGGAAAGCGGATGAAGGCTGCGACCGGATAGCCGGCGGCGCCGCCGACCGCCTCCATGTTGAGGATGCAGGCGCGCACGATCTCGCCCAGCGCGAAGGTCGCGAGCGCCAGATAGATGCCGCGGGTGCGCAGCACGGGAACGGCGACGGCAAGCGCGACCACGGCGGCGGCAAGCCCGCCCAGCACGATGGCGGGAGAGGCCGGCATTGCGGCGTTGTTGCTCAGATACGCCGAAACATAGCCGCCGATGGCGGCAAAGCCGGCAACCCCCAGATTGAGCTGTCCGGCCGCCATCGGCAGGAAGGCGCCGTAGGCGAATACGACATTGATCGCGAGCAGGACCAGAATGCCTTCGACATAGCCGCTCACGAGCGCGCTCGCGTGCCGGCAGCCCCGAAGATGCCGGTTGGACGCATGATCAGAATGAGAAGGAGGAGGCCGTAGACCGAGATGTCGACGAAATCGGCGCCGAGCCGATCGATCGAGACCACTTCCGCCAGTCCGATGAAGAGCCCGCCGGCGATGGCGCCCCAGATGTTGCCCATGCCGCCGACCACCATCGCGGAAATTCCCTTGAGCCCCAGCGCCTCGCCCATGAAGGGGTGCACCTCGCGATAGTTCAACGCAAACAGGACGCCGCCCAGCGCGGCGAACGCGCCGCTGATGAGAAAGACCATCGGGACGATGCGGTGGATGTCCACGCCGAGGAGGAGCGCGGTATCGGCATCCTCGGCAATGGTGCGCAGCGCGCGTCCGAGCCGGGTCCTGGCGAGGACGAGGGAGAGCGCCGCGATCAATCCGATGGAGAGAAGGAGACCGACGAGCTGCGGCGCGCTGATGACGAGATTTCCGATTCGCCAGTCGGCGCTGGCGAACAGCCGCGGCAGGCTTTGCAGCTCGGAGCCCCAATGCACCACGGCGAGATTCTCGAACAGGATGAGAAAGGCCATCGAGCTCACGAGCGGAACAAACTCATCCGCCTTGCGCATCCAGCGCCAGGTAAAGAGCTCGACAAGGAGGGAGGCCGCCGCCCCGACCATGAGCGCGGCGGCGGCGGCGAGCGGCCAGGCGACGCCGGAGCGCACCAGCGCCCAGGTCATCATGCCGCCGATCATGAACAGGCCGGGAATGCTGAAGTTGAGAAATCGCAGCACGCCGATGCCCAGTGTGAGCGCAACGGCGACCATTGCGTAAATGGAGCCGAGCATCAGGCCATTGACGATCTGCTGA
>Ga0306920_100004218_pt1 | contig 18450 bp, 16 predicted proteins | sample flu12Cox44000170_FD_204666 | JGI IMG/M metagenome (GOLD analysis project Ga0306920, IMG submission 204666) | Lab enrichment of tropical soil microbial communities from Luquillo Experimental Forest, Puerto Rico - flux4day.12C.oxic.44.000.170 (v2)... | ecosystem: Environmental > Terrestrial >... | reverse complement strand
GAAAGCACCCGCATCGACATTGCGGCACGAGGCTACCCCGATCAGCTCATTGGTAGCCGCGTCGAGCTTGGCTCTACCTGACCCTACGACGAAAAATCAGGACATACCAGGAGCGGCCCCGATGCTCAGCCGAGGCAGCATCTCGGAAAGTCTTGGAGAAGTAGCGTTTACGTGTGCTCTCTCGCCATCCCCGATCCGGGCGTGGTCGAGACCACGTGGCACCCTAACAGTGAGTGAAACCGATGCCCGATGACCATCGCGAAGGCAAAGGCAAGCTGAAGCGGAAGGAATACGAAGGGGAGCTCGCGCGCTTGCACGGCGAGCTGGTCAAGCTTCAGCAATGGGTGGTGCACAAAGGCGTTAAGGTCTGCATCATCTTCGAAGGGCGCGACGGCGCCGGCAAGGGCGGTACCATCAAAGCCATCACCGAGCGCGTCAGCCCGCGCGTCTTCCGGGTGGTCGCCCTGCCCGCGCCGACCGAGCGGGAAAAGTCGCAGATGTACGCTCAGCGCTATATCCCCCATCTTCCGGCAGCCGGAGAGATCGTGATCTTCGACCGCAGTTGGTACAACCGGGCGGGAGTCGAGCGGGTCATGGGCTTCTGCACCGAGGAGGAGGCGAAGCGATTTCTGCAGATGGTGCCGGCCTTCGAGAAGGTGGTCGTCGAAGACGGAATCATCCTGCTGAAGTATTGGCTGGAAGTAAGTCCGGACGAGCAGACGAGACGGTTGGAATCGCGCATCGACGACGGACGCAAGATCTGGAAGCTGTCCGACATGGATGTGAAATCGTATTCGCGCTGGGATGAGTATTCGCGGGCTCGCGACGAGATGTTCCTCGCCAGCGACACCGCATGGGCGCCGTGGTATGTCGTCCGCTCCGACAACAAAAAGCGGGCGCGGTTGAACACGATCACGCACATGCTAAGCAAAATTCACTACAAGGACCTTCCGCGCGACAAAGTAAAACTGCCGAAACGGCACGAGCGCGGTCATGACAAGAACCGTGATTACCCCTTCAAGTTCATCCCTGAGGTCTTCTGAGCGACGGCCGTTCGACGTTCGCCTTCGTGTTCCGCGGCGGGCTGCCGCAGGCGCAGAGCGATCTTGCCGACATCGACGTTGGAACGGGCAACGCGGATTTCGCCTGGGTGCATCTCGACCTTAGCGATGCCGCGGCGCAGGCTTGGCTGCGCCGCCGTCCCTGGCCGCCCGATGTCATCGAGATGGTGGCCGCGCCGATCCAGCGCGGCAGGCTATTCGCCACGCCAGAGCTAATCTACGGTCATCTGCGTGACTTCCGCGACGAGCCCGGTGGCGCCACTCTCCAAGCAGGATCGCTTTCCATTGTCGCCTCACGGATATTGATCGTCACCGGCCGGCGCATCCCCTTGCGCTCGATCGCGGAGCTGCGACGCCGCGTGGAAGGGCGGACGGTCGTGCCGGCAAGCCCGTTCGGCGTGATCACCGAGTTCTTCAGAGCCCTCAACGACATCGGCGAAGGTCTGCTGCAGCAGGGCAGCGAACGCCTCCGCGTCATGGAGTCGAGTGTGCTGAAGCGCGTCGGCGCTGAGCATCGCGACGAGGTCTTGGAGATGCGACGCGAATCGATCGAGGTCGCCCGCGACATGGCCTATAAACGAACGGCCATGCTCGGCCTCGCGCGCGAGCGTCCGGCATTGTTTCCCGCCGGCGAATTCGACCGCCTCAACCAACAGATCCATCGCTATGCGGCGCTGGTCGAGGATGCGCAGGAACTCGCGGACCACTGTCAGTTCGTGCTCGAAGAGCTTAGGGCGCAGGTCGAGGAGAAAACCAACCGAAACCTCTATATCCTCACGGCGTTCTCGGCGCTATTCCTGCCCTCGACGCTGATCGCGAGCATTTGGGGCATGAATGTCGGCGGCCTTCCGTTCAGCGACAACCCGATCGGTTTTTGGGCGGTGGGTGGCCTGATCGCGGCGGCCTTCGCCTTGGTCGCGATCATCCTTTCACGTTTCAAGTTCTTCTGACACGACGACGGACTGATTGCTCCAGTCGCCGGATTACTTTAATGGCGGCTGACAAGTCACGAAACGCTATCTAACGTGGCTGCCCCTGATCCTAGGTAAATTGTGGTGGGCACAGACGGCCGACGTGACCGAACTCGCATTTCGAGCCGCGGCGATCCGCGATCACTCTCGATAACAACCTGCTTCGGAGCCGAGGTGAGAACGTCAGGGATTGTCGTCATCGCTTCTCAGCGATGAGCGGTAAGTATTTGATAATATTTAAAATATTTCGTGATGGCGTCCCCGACGGGATTCGAACCCGTGTTACCGCCGTGAAAGGGCGATGTCCTAGGCCTCTAGACGACGGGGACTTGCGCTCGCGGCAGGGTCTACCGGCACGGCCGCGGCAAATCAAGCACCTTGCCTCGCCGCTACTCCTCCACCCGCCCGAGGGCGACGTGGTGTTCGACATAGGCGAGAATCTGCTCGATGCATCCCTCGAGCGGCGTCGCCGCGGTGTCGACGACGAGCGACGGCGCCTCCGGCGGTTCGTAGGGGGCGGAAATGCCAGTAAACTCGCGGATTTCGCCCGCCCGCGCCTTGCGGTAAAGCCCTTTGGGATCGCGCGCCTCGCAGGTGGCGAGATCGGCGCTGACGTAGATTTCGTGGAAGCTGCCGGGCGGCGTCGCGGCGCGCGCCCGCGTCCGGTCGGCACGGTATGGCGAGATGAAGGCGGTGATGCAGAGAAAGCCGGCATCGGCGAAGAGCGCCGCCACCTCGCCGACGCGGCGGATGTTCTCGACGCGGTCGTCCGGCGCGAAGCCGAGATTGGCGTTGAGACCGCTTCGGATGTTGTCGCCATCGAGCACGTAGACCGCGTATCCCTTGCGGAAGAGATGCTGCTCCACCGCCATGGCGAGCGTCGATTTGCCGGCGCCGGAAAGCCCGGTGAGCCACAGCACCCCGCCCTTGTGGCCGAAGCGCAACTCGCGCGCGCTCCGCGCCACCTTGTGGGCGACGGGCGTCAGATGCTCGTCCTCGTCGCTGACGGCGCGGCGCTGATCGGCCACGTCTCGAAGCGAAACGAGGCCACCCGCGAGCGTCGCGCTATTCCCGCGCAGCACGAAGCGGCCCGTGCGCGCGAGCCGCGCATGGTCGTCGAGCGCCAACAGCGCCGGGCTGCGCAGCACAAGCTCCGCCACCTGATCGCGTGCAACGAGGCCACCATGACCGAAGGCAAGCGTGTCCGTGTCGATCACCCGCTCAATGCGCTCCACGGTGACCGGGACCTCGCGCATACCGAGCCGCAGGCCGTAGTCGCGACCCTCGCGCAATGGCTCGGCGGCGAGCCAGAACACCGTCGCTCGGAAGCTATTGGCGAGCAGCGGTGCATGCTCCACGTGACTTGCCACCTCGCCCCGCTCGACGAAGAGCGGTCGGTCGAGCGTTACCCCGACCGAGCGATCCGCGCCGGCCCATTGCGGCCGCGGCCCCGGCCACGCCTCAAGCGTCTTGACGCGGGCGAGCTTGTTCGAGGGCGAGAAGAGCAGCGTGTCGCCGACGGCGATGCGTCCCGATTCAATGCGCCCCACCAGGATGCGCTGATCGTCCTGACGGTAGACGTCTTGGATCGGCAAGCGGAGCGGAGCGGCGTCGGCCAGCGGCGCCGGCGTAAAGTTCGCGAGCGCCTCGAACAAGGTCGGGCCGTGGTGCCAGGGAAGCCGCGCGCTCGCGCGGATGAAATTGTCGCCATGCCGCGCCGACAAGGGCAGCACCACGCGCGGACGGATGCCGAGCCCGTCAAGCAGCGCGCGCGTCTCGCGCTCCAGCGTGCGAAAGCGCGGCTCGGCGAACTCGACGAGGTCGAGCTTATTGACGACGACGGCGACCTGATCGAGACCGAGGAGACGCAGCAAATAGGCATGCCGCCGCGTCTGGTCCTGCAGCCCCTCTGCCGCGTCGACCACCAGCACCGCGGCGTCGGTGCCGGCCGCGCCGCTCACCATGTTGGCAAGGAACTCGCGGTGTCCCGGTGCATCGATGATGACGAAATCGCGGCCGTCGATCTTGAGCCAGAAGCGCGTGGTATCGATGGTGACGGCCTGATCGCGCTCAGCCTGCAGCGCGTCGAGCACGAAGGACCATTCGAGCGGCACGCCGCGGCGGTCGCTCGCGCGCCGCAGCTCCTCGACCTTGCCGCGCGGCAGTGCATCGGCCTCGTGCAGCAGCCGGCCGATGAGCGTCGATTTGCCGTGATCGACGTGGCCGACGATGACGAGCTTGAGCGGCGGCGCCGTCATCACATGTATCCCTGCGCGCGCAGCCGCTCGAAGGCGTCTTCGCTTTCGTGATCCATGGCGCGCCCGGCCCGCTCGGGTTCGCGCGAGGCTTCAAGCTCGGCGATGATCTCGGCGATGGTGCTGGCATTGGACGGGATCGGAAAAGTGATGTCGCGCTCGCCCAGCGAGCGAAACCGTTGGCCGTCGCGGGCAAAATAGAGCGGTACGACCGGCATCCCTTCCCGCTCGATGTAGCGCCACACGTCGAGCTCCGTCCAGGCAAGCAGCGGATGGACGCGCACATGACCACCGCGCGGCGCTTCGGCGTTGTATTGATCCCAGAATTCTGCCGGCTGACGGCGGAAATCCCAGCCGCCCGACGCATCGCGCGGACTGAAGACGCGCTCCTTGCCGCGGATCGCTTGCTCGTCCCGCCTTATGCCGAGGAGCATGCCGCGGAAGCCGCGCTCGGCGATGACGCGCCGCAAGCCCAGCGTCTTGCGTGCGGCGGCACGGGCCTTGGGTGGCAAGGACGGGTCGGTCTCCTCCACCGATGGACAAGGCGCGTCGATGTAGGTCAGGCCCCATTCGTCGATGATGCGGTCGCGAAAGGCATAGACTTCGGGAAACTCGTTGCCGGTGTCGAGCAAGATCACTGGGAACGGCACGCGGCCGAAAAACGCCTTGCGCGCAAGCCACAACAAGACGTTCGAGTCCTTGCCCACCGACCAAAGCATGGCGAGCGGATTGAGGCGGTTCACGGTCTCGCGCAAGATGAAGATCGATTGCGCTTCCAATTCTTCGAGACGGTCCATGGTCTATCCCGGCATCGCTCGCATGCGCGGAACTCCACCGCTCGCGCTTCGCGCGGCGAGGATCGCGTAAAGCTCGGCTAGGCGATGTGCATAAGTGTGCGCGCTCATGACGTGCTCGTAAGCACGATCGACGATCGCTTGCCGCGCGGGAACGTCCCGGAGCAGCGCCAGCACATCGTCGAGATTGGCGAAGTCCGGCGCGAGCGCGACGTAGTGCTCGCCCGCGCGGAGAATATCGTTGAAGCGCCCGGGGAACATGATCTGCAGGGTCTGGCAGCCCACCGCGTCGAAATGCCGCGAGGAGATGCATTTGCTGTAGACGGGCGCCCGTGGTCGGCCAGCGAAGAAGCGGCGGTGAACCTCGGCGAAATCGAGCCGTTCCGCGCCGAGCGCCTCATGGCTCAGCATGCTGCCGCGCAGATAGCGGCGGAGCGTCGCCTTCACCCCATACGGCAAGCGGCGCGCCAGATGCTGCAACGGTGAATCGGCACGGAACACCAGCCCGCCAGCGGCCGCCGCATAGTCGCGGATGGCGAGGACGGTCGCGTCGTCGCGCTCGAGGTACCAGGAGCCCGCCTCCGTCGAAATGGTTGCCTTGGAGCGGCTGAGGAAGCCCGCCCAGCCCGCACGGTCATAACGATCATCCGTGCTGAGATCGAGCTTGAGCGGTGGTTCGAAGGGGTGTGTCGCGAAGAAATCGTGGAGGCGGTTGCGATCGTCGTCGCCGAGGTAGGCAAGATATCGGTAGGAGCGCGCGCCGATGTCGATCGGCCGCTCCGCTTGCGCGAGCATTGGATGAAAGACGCTGGGGTTGAGCGCATGGGGTAGCGTCACGACACGAGCGCCGGTGGTGCCGTAGAGCCATTCTCCCGCCTCGAGGGGAAGCTGGGTCGCGATCACATCCGGCGCAAGCGTGGCGAGCCAGGCAAGCTTGGCGCAGAGCGGCGACCACGGGAGATTGACCTCGTTGCCGACGAAACATACGAGAAGACCGCGCCGCCCCTGCAGGATCGGCGTCAGCTCCGCCACGTAGCGGAGCGTGTCGGCGGTGCAGCTGTGCAGCAGTACGATGACGTCGTAGGCGGCGATCTCGCCGCGGAGCAGCCGCCGCCCCGCGCGGTGGAAGATGTTGCGCACTGTCGCACGGAAGAGTCGGGAGTCACGAAAGGCATCGCGCCAATCATCGTAATACGAGGCGCGGCTCGGATAATCGAGCGTGAGGACGAGCGTCTTCACGCCGTCCGCGCAGCGTGCTCGAGAATTGCGCCGAGAATGCGCTCGCCGGCGCGGCCGTCGCCGTATTCGTCGATGTCGACGCGCGGCTGATAGCTCTCGACATGCCAAAGCCGATTCCAGCCACACGCGATCGTCTCGACCCATTCGGTCTCGCTGCGCAACGTGACGCACGGGACGCGATGAAAATACGCCTCCTTCTGCAGCCCGCCGGAATCGGTAAAGACCAGGGCTGCGCCCTGTAGCAACCGGTGCATGTCGAAATAGCCGAGTGGCTCGATTGCTTCGAGCCCGGCGACGGAGAGTCCGGCCGCCGCGATCGCCGCGCGCGTCCGCGGATGGACGGGGAAGACGATGCGGCGCTCGCGCGCCGCCGATTTCAGATAATCGAGTGCGCGCCCGAGCGCCCGCGGGTCGTCGGTGTTCTCGGCGCGATGCAGCGTCGCCAGCGCGTAGCGCCCGGATTCCAGCCCGAGACGCTCGACGATGCTCGATCGTTGGCCGGAGGCCGCCCCGACGAAGAGTGCGGCGTCGTACATCACATCGCCCACCTGATGGACGCCGACGCCGATGCCTTCGCGCCGCAGGTTCTCAACGGCGGCACGCGTCGGGCAGAACAGAAGATCGCTCGCATGATCGGCCAGGACGCGATTGATCTCCTCCGGCATGGCGCGATTGAACGAGCGCAGCCCCGCCTCGACATGCGCGACCGGCAGACGCAGCTTGGCCGCAGCCAAGGCGCCGGCCAAGGTCGAATTCGTGTCGCCATAGACGACAACCATGTCCGGTTTGGCCTCAATCATGACCGGCTCAAGCGCGGCCAGCATGCGGCCCGTCATTTCGCCATGGCCGCCGCCGCTGATGCCGAGATGGCGCGCCGGCGCGGGGATGGCGAGCTCGCTGAAGAATATGTCGGACATATTGGCATCGAAGTGCTGGCCGGTATGCACCATGATTTCAGCGGCGCGCGGCTCGCCGGCGATGGCGCGGCTCACCACCGCCGCCTTGATGAATTGCGGCCGCGCGCCGACGACCGTCAGGATACGCAGCGACACGCGCGCGCGACCGCCGCTTCAGGCGGCTTCCACGGCGGCAGCCGGCACCTCGGCCCGGACGCTGCGACCGAGAAGGTCGAGCAGGATGAACACTCGCTCGTGATCTGCCACCGACAATAGGCGACCGATCAAATCCTCGAACGGACCCTCGGTGACGCGCACGGCATCGCCCACGCGCAGGCGCTGTGCCGGCGACAGAAGGTCGAAGGCGCCGTCGTGCTCACGTCGCCGAAGCGTCTCGATGATCTCGGGTGCGACCGGTACCGGCTCGTCACCGCTCGCCACCAGACCGACCACGCCGACCGTGGAGCGGATCGGACGCCAGCGCTGCGTCAGGCGATCAAGCCCGACGAAGAGATAGCGCGGGAAAAGCGGTCGAACCACCAACACGCGCTTGCGCGCATGCCGCACCAAACGGCGATAGCGCGGCAGGTAAAGTGCATAGCCTTGGCGTTGCAAGTGATCGACCGCCTTGGCCTCCCCGTGGAGCTGGGTGTAAGCCGCATACCACGTGATCATCGCCGGGCCCCTCGCCCATTGCGTCTTCCGGGGAGCGAGATCCGCAACAACTCCGGCGCAACGATCCGTTCCGGGGTGATGCCGTGCTGCACCCCTTCGGCCAACATGCTTTCGAAGCGTTCCTGCGGAATGCGCGTATCGGTGACGACGATGGCATCGAGCGACACCTCACTGAGGGTCGTGGCGGCGGCAAGATCGGACACCACGGGCCTTCCCGCACAATGCCTTGCCGCCGATGGGTCGATCACCGCTACGATCTCGACCGCGGTCTCGGCGGCGCTCAGCACCGCCACCTCGGCCAATTCGCCCGCACCTACGAGCGCCACCCGTTGCCACCCTCGCGCTTCGCAGGCCGCGAACAAGGCCGCGCAATCGCGGCGGGCGTGACGAAAGAAATCGAAAGAAACGGCAAGATACTCAGCGGTGAGGCGGCTCTTCTCGGCAAAGCCGTGCGGCGTCAAATAGTAGGCGTAGCGGTTGAGCGGCGCCTGCCGGATCTTGATGAGCCCCTTCTTGGCGCAACGCCGCAGATAGGCGTTGGCCAGGCCCAAGGCGATGCCGAGTTCGCGGGCGAGGTGGCGCTGCGTCACGGCGCTGTCCCGTTCGACCGCGCTCAAGAGGCCAAGGAGGACGCGCGGGTCTTCGACGCGTGCCGCCTCGTCCTGCCGCTCTACCAGGGCCTCGCCACCCGTGTTCATGCCGCGAACGCTATCATGTTCACCGCGCGAACGTCAATGTCGGCCGCTCCAACTTCTGATCAGCGCTCCCCAAATAACCCCGGCCCCGAGTGACCCATATCACAGCCGAGCGAACCCCATCGCTGCTGATATAGGGACGCGAGAACGGACTAGGGCCGCCGCGACGTGCTGGCGCGCTGTTGAGGTCCGCGGCAGTGGTGGGGACCAACAATGAAGGACGCAGCGATCATGCGCGGCATGGCGCTCGATTACCGTCGGCAGGCGGAATCCGCGGAAGATGCCGGCGGGCGCCGGCGCTTCGCCGAATGGGCTGCCTATTGCGAACGGGTGGCCGCGGCCATGGAGGCCCGGTTGCGGGGGCGGGAATAGCGGTAGACCTAGGCCGCCGGCGCCCCCGCGGCGAGCGCCGGTCTCGTCTCAATTGGCGGCGCCGTCGCGCGCTGACGCTCATGGGCGAGCCAGCTTTGCAGCATGAGCACCGCCCAGAGACTTTGGCTCCAGTCTCGGGTGCCACGGCGATGCTCCCGCCACCGCTGAACGATCGGCGCGGGCGCGAGGAAGCCGTTGCCGGCAAGGGCCGCGGGCGAGAGCAAGTCGTCGGCCCAGCAGGCGAGTGGTCCGCGCAGCCAGGCGGCGAGCGGTACGCTGAAACCCTGCTTCGGCCGATCGATGAGCGCCGCCGGGACGTGGCGATAGAGGAGCTGGCGGAGCGCCCATTTGCTGGTGCCGCGCCGCAGTTTCATCGACAGCGGCAGGCGCCAAGCGAGTTCGACCACGCGATGGTTAAGGAGTGGCACGCGCACCTCGAGCGCCACCGCCATGCTGGCGCGATCGACCTTGGTGAGGATGTCGTCCGGCAAATACGTCAACGCGTCGAGCAGCATCATGCGCTCGGCGACATTGGGACAAAGCGCGGCAATATGCTTGTCCCACAACAATCCCTGTGGCTCCGACACGCCCGGCGTCAGCCGTTCCGGCTCGGGCCAGAGCGATACCAATCGTCGATAGACCGCCTCGGCATCGGCTTCGCCGATGAGCGCGGCGAGCTTTGCCAACTTCTGCTCGCCATGCACTGGCCGGAGCCGCCCCGGCAACCAACGAAGCGTCGCCGCCGTGGTTGCCGGCGGGAGCTTGTCGATCGCGTAGCCAACCACGCGGCGCAACGGTTGCGGCACGAGCGTGCGGGTGGTTTCGGCCTGCTCGGCTAAGCGGTGGCGGGTATAGCCGCCGAAAAGCTCGTCGCCGCCGTCGCCGGAGAGCGCAACGGTCACGTGCTGCCGCGCGAGGCGCGATACAACTTGCGTTGGGATCTGCGAGGAGTCGGCGAAGGGCTCGTCGTACCACTCGGGCAAGTGCGGAATGACCGCGCGCGCCACTTCGTCCTCGACGTAGAATTCGGTGTGCTCGGTGCCGAGGTGAGCGGCGACGCGCTTGGCATGTCCCGCCTCGTCATAGCCCTCTTGCGCAAAACCGATGCTGAAGGTGCGCACGGGACGTGGGCTCTGCGTCTGCATCAACGCCGTCACCAAAGAAGAATCAATGCCGCCAGACAGGAATGCACCCAGCGGCACGTCCGCGACCATCTCGTTTCTGACCGCGCGTCGTAGCACGGTGTCGAGCTCGGCGAGCTGATCGAGCTCGTCTCCTGGCGATGCTGGCTGTCGCTGCGCGGCGATACCGCGCAAATCCCAATAACGCTCGATGTGCGGCTCATTCTCGCCACTCACGGTGAGCAGCGTCCCCGGCTCTAGCTTGTACGTGTCGCGATAGATGGAATGGGGCGCGGGCACGTAGCCGAAGCGTAGAAAGCTCGTGATTGCCGCCGGATCGATTGCCGGTCGCCAGTCTGGATGCCGATGAAGCGCCTTGAGCTCGGAAGCAAAGAAGAAACGCCCGTCGCTATTGCTCCAATAGAGCGGCTTGATGCCGAGGCGATCGCGCGCCAGGGTCAGAGATCGCGTCTCGCGGTCCCAAAGGGCGATTGCGAACATGCCCTCGCACTCGGCCAAGGTTTCGCGCACGCCCCACCGGGCGAAAGCCTCGATCAGCACCTCAGTGTCCGAGCGGCCGCGGAAGATGACACCGGCCTGCCTGAGATGCGCGGCAAGCACGTCGTAGTTATAGATCTCGCCGTTGTATGTGACGATATAGCGGCCATCGGCCGTGCTCATCGGCTGGTGCCCCAAGGGGCTCACATCGATGATCGCCAAACGGCGGTGTCCGAGCGCGATGCCCGCTTCGGCATCCGTCCAGATGCCGGAATCGTCCGGCCCGCGATGGGCGAGCGCGCTCGTCATCGCCCGCGCGATCGTCTCCTGCGCAGCATGGGGCCGCGCTTGCCGTTCGAGAAATCCGGTAATCCCGCACATCGCTATGCGCGAAACCTAGCACAGGCGAATGCAAGCCCGAAATTCATCGCTGAACGCCGACACCGGCGCAGGACGCGCGGTGCGATTGCGCCGATCGGCGCGCCGGCGAGGGGTTCCCTGCTTGGGAACGCCGTTCCTAGCTTAGTCGGCGATATGCGTCCCGCCGGCCGCGCAAAGGAGTTCGTGATGCCGTTCCGCGGTCCAGGTCTTGCGGATGCTATGATAAATGGTAGGCGAGCGCTCAGTGATGGTGTCAGCGGCGGAGGGCGCCAAGGGTTCCGGCGGGAGGGCGTAGAAGAGGTGGTCGATCACGCTCTGGTCATGCATCGCTTGCTTTTGGGCGTCTTCAATTAACCACCTCGTTTGGCTCATCATTTCCTCCCAAACGTCTGCTGGCGCACTCGCTCGTCTCGACGAAGGCGATTGAAAGGCGAGAGGTCGCGACTCGTCAATCGTACATTGATAAAATTTTAACGGTTGAGGCAAGAAAAAGCGTGGGATCGGCACTTTTGATGCGAGACCATCCCACAAAGCAGATGAAACCCTCCTTTCGGGTGGTGTCCGTCCTCCGCTATTCACCGAAGCGCCGTTGGCGCGCTTGGTAGGCGCGGATCGCGCGCAAGAGATCGATCTTGCGGAAGGCCGGCCAGAACACATCGGTGAAGTAGAACTCACTGTGGACGCTCTGCCACAGCAGAAATCCCGACAAACGAATCTCGCCACTGGTGCGGATGATGAGGTCGGGATCGGGCAAGCCTGCGGTGTAGAGATGCTTGGCGATCGCATCAGGCGAGATCGTGGCAATGATGTCGGGGAGTGGTCTTCCCGCGGCGCCCATCTCGCTTAGCAATGCGCGTACCGCGTCGGCGATCTCCTGGCGGCCGCCATAGGCGACGGCGATATTGAGCTCCATGCCGTCATACTGGGCCGTCGCCCGTTCCGCCGTGCGAATGGCGGCAAGAACCGGTTCCGGCAGCACATCAAAACGGCCGATCGCCCGCACCCGGATGCGCCGACTGTGAATCACCGGGTCAGCGGCGAGTGCGGCCATCTTGCTCTCGACCGCGGCAAAAATACCCGACACTTCTTCCGGCGGACGCCGAAAATTGTCGGTGGAAAAAACCCACAGCGTGACGCCAGCGATGCCGAGATCGACACACCACGTCAGGATGTCGTCGAGCTTTTGCGCGCCGAGCCCATAGATTTCGCGCGGCTCGGTAATACCCCGCGCGCGGCCGTGGCGGCGATTGCCGTCGAGAATGATGCCGATGTGCCGCGGCACTGGTGCGCGACTCACTTGCTGCAGAAGGCGACGCTCGTAGATGTAATAGAGAAGCCGCAGCGGGAAGGTCATGCGACGCGCACCCTATCGAAGCGCAGACGATAGCGGGTCGGTGACCATAAAACATGGTGGCACGATGGAACAGCACATCCGCTTGGGATGGCGCGGGAGCCCGGGTAAGCTCGTGCCAAACGAACTCATATGGCCCTCTGCGGGAGGATCAAATGCCGGTGCCACGCCACTATGACTGGATCAGCCATCACGCCGAACGGCGACCGAGTGAAACGGCTGCCGTCGATCTCGCGGGCGGTCGGCGTTTCAGCTATGCGGATTTCGACAAGCGCATTGCGCACCTCGCCGGCCACCTGCGGGACATTTGCGGCGTCGGCCGCGGCGAACGCGTCGCCACGCTCCTTCACAACACGACGGACGTTTTCGAGATCCAATTCGCCTGCGGCCGGCTGGGGGCGATCTTCGTGCCGCTCAACTGGCGGCTTGCCGTGCCGGAGCTCGAATTCATCGTCGGCGATGCGACGCCGCGCGTGCTCATTCACGATCTGGAATTTGCCGAGACGGCGGCGGCGTTGCGCCGATCCTGCGATGTGCCGCATGCCATCGCGCATGGCGATGCCGATAGTCCCTACGAGCGCGCCATCAGCGCCGCCCGTCCCTTGGTGGCGCCCGAAACGCTCACGCACGACGATCTCTCCACCATCATGTACACCTCGGGAACCACCGGACGTCCCAAAGGCGCCATGATCACGCACGGCATGACCTTCTGGAACGCTGTCAACCTTGGCGCTCCTCACCTTGTCTCGCACCGAACAATCGCGCTCGCGGTATTGCCGCTCTTTCACACCGGCGGCCTCAATTGCTACGCCAATCCCGTGTTTCACGCTGGCGGCACCGTGTTGGTGATGCGCAGCTTCGATCCCGCCGAGAGCTTGCGGCTGATCGGCGATCCAGCAATTGGTCTCACCCATTTCTTTGGCGTACCCGCCAACTACCAGTTCATGGCGCAGCATCCGACCTTTGCCGAGACTGACTTCACGCGTCTCCTCACCGCCGGCGTCGGCGGCGCACCGACGCCCGTCGCGCTGCTCCGCACCTATGAGGCGCGCGGCATTGCTCTGGTGCAGGGCTACGGCATGACCGAAACCAGCCCGGCGGTGCTGGCGCTTACCGCCGAGGAGGCATCGAGCCGCGCTGGTTCGGCAGGGAAGCCCGTCCTCCACGGCGAGGTGCGAATCGTGCGCGAGGATGGCAGCGACGCTGCATCCGGGGAAATCGGCGAGCTCTGGGTGCGTGGCGCCCTCGTGACGCCCGGCTACTGGAACCGGACCGAGGCGAACAAGTCGAGTTTCACCGATGGCTGGCTTCATACCGGGGATGCCGCGCGGACCGACGCGGACGGCTTCTACTACATCGTCGACCGGTGGAAGGATATGTACATATCGGGCGGCGAGAACGTCTATCCCGCCGAAGTCGAGAACGTGCTTTACCAGCTGCCAGCAATCGCCGAGGTGGCGGTGATCGGCGTTCCCGACGAGCGCTGGGGCGAAGTCGGCCGCGCCGTTATCGTGGTGAAGCCCGGCCATACCCTCACGGAAGGTGAGATCATGCGCCATTGCGAAGCCAATTTGGCGCGCTATAAGCTGCCGCGCTCGATCATCTTCACCGATTTGCTGCCGCGCAACGCAACAGGCAAGGTACATAAGCCGAGCCTGCGAATGAGCTTCGGCGGTGGAGCGCCAGCACCGGCCGCGGCGCGTTCGGCGTAGCCGGGCATTTATTCCCCTTTGCGCAGTGCCGCGGCGATCGCCGCTTCCATGCGGCGCGCCACCGCAGCGCGGTAGTGAATGGGGTCCCAGAACTCATCGGAACCGGCGATGTCGCGTTGCGTGATGAAATCCAGCAGTGTCGTATGAGCACGGGCTTGCGCGAGCTTGCGATAGGCTTCGGTGCACGCCCGTTGCCGGGCCGCCGCGTGCGCTGCCGGCATCGCTTCGGGGTTGCGATAGCGCGGCGGAATCACCAGCACCACCGGTACGTTGGACGACAGCCGCGTCAGAAACTGCGCGAGGAGCGGCGCGGCGGCGATGTCGTCGGGTGCCGCATCCTGATCGGGGACCATCGCGTCGACCCCGGCTTGGCTGAGGCGTTGATGCGCGGCTTCGGGGTCCCAAGCACGGCCCGCTTCGTAATCGTCATAGCCGTCGGCGCGTGCGGCCGGCGCATAGCCGAGCATCAGCTTCCCTTTTTGTATCGTTGCACGGGCCGTCGCGAGTCGCATCATATGGCCGAGGTAATCGAGGTCGCTCTCGCCGTAGAGCCAGAACGGAAATGGATTGGTGAGCTCAAGCCGACCGTTGGCGCTGCACCAGGTGCTGTCGATGCCGAGCACCAGGCCGCGCATCTCGCCGGCGCGATGATGCCCAAGGAAATACCGGGCGACGACGAGCTGCTCTTGGGGTCCGGTGCCAGGTATGGTGAGCGAGACGACACGGCGACCGCTTAGGGCGGAAAGCCGTGCCGGGTCGATCAGCTGAATCGTCGAGTTGCCGATAATCGCTGCGTCGATTCCGGATTGGCGCGCGCGGCTCGCTGCGGTGAGACGCGGACCGAACTCGGGCACGCCCTTTGCGGCGAACAGACTGAACCGTCCGCTGTCATAGGGGTCGAGCGCGAGGATGACTCCGCCGACGACCGCACCCAGGCCGACGAGGCTCGCGAGATAGAGTGTCAGCACACGCCGCCAGCGACGGGGCTCAGAAGCGGAAATAGATAAATTCATAGGCCGGCCCGTCGCCGAGCTTGAGAAGCGCCAACACCGTTGCGGCGGCAGCGGCAGGTGCGATCCAGAGATGCGGCCGCAAGCGTTCGACAAATTGCTGGCTCGCGGGACCGAGCATCGCCACCGCCGCGGCAATGGCGACGGTACGCAACCCCTCGACGCGACCCGGAACGCCCTGCCCCAGCATGCTCCAGAAGATGTCCCCCGCGGCCGCCAACGACGGCGCGCGAAAGAGCACCCAAGTGATCAGCAGAAACATCATCAGCAGCGCCCAGCTCGCGGGTTTCGGCAGCGGCGGGAGTGAGCGCCGCCAGAGCACGCCAACAGCAAGGCCGGCTCCGTGCATTGCGCCCCAGAGCACGAAGGTCCAGCCGGCACCGTGCCAGAGCCCACCAAGCGCCATCGTCGCCAAAAGCGCCGCGAGCTGCTGCAGCAAGCCATGGCGATTCCCGCCCAAGGGGATGTAGAGATAGTCGCGGAGGAAGCGCGACAGCGTCATGTGCCATCGCCGCCAAAAATCCCGCAAGCTGGTGGCGCGGTAGGGCGCATCGAAATTGACCGGCAGCACGAAGCCGAAGAGCAGCGCCAGCCCGATCGCCATGTCGGAATAGCCGGAAAAGTCGAAATAGATCTGAAAGGGAAATGAGAGGGCAGCCGTCCAGGCCTCGCCGATGCCCACCGCAGCGGTACCCGCTTTGGCGAAAATCGGATCGGCGTGCGACGCGAGCGCATCGGCGATGAATATCTTCTTCGCCAAGCCGATGAGAAAGAGGCCGATACCGCGCACGACGCGCATCTCCCAACCCTCGCGCGCCGGCGGCAGCGAAAACTGCCCCACGATCTCGTTGTGCCGCACCAGCGGTCCCGCGAGAATCTGCGGAAAGAGGGCGATGTAGAGTGCGTAGTCGCGGAAGCCGTATCGCGGCGCGCGACCACGCAATAGATCGACCAGATAGATGATGTGGTGGAAGGTGAAAAAGCTGATGCCGAGCGGCAGCGCCAAGCGCGCCACGGCTAAAGGATGGCCGGTGACATCAGCGACGATCCCGGCGAAGAACCCGAGATATTTGAAGACACCGAGGCATAAGAGATTGGCGGCGATAGCGAGCACCAGCGTGCTGGCGCGGCGATAGGCGAAAAATCCCTGCACCGCCACCCAGTTGATGACGATCGAGGTCAGCAGCAGCGGCGCAAACCGCCAACCCCAGTAGCCGTAGAAAGCAACCGAGGCCGCCAGCAGAAACCAGAGCCGCGGCGCCTCGGTGCGGGCCAGCAGCCAATAGCCCGCAAGCGCCCAGGGCAGAAAGCCGAAGATAAAGGGAAAGCTGTTGAAGAGCATCGCTGGCGGCGCACGCTACCTCGCCCGCCCTTCAAAGCCTATCTCTTTTGTCGCGCAAAGGCCTGACGTGACGACTGAGCCATCGGTTGAGTGGATGCGTCCCCTGATGTATAGGGCGCCGCAATCGAACGCTGCGGGAGGAACACCGGTGGAGACTCTCGAAAGCTTTCGCGCGGAGACACGCGCCTGGCTCGAGGCGAATTGCCCGGCGAGCATGCGCACACCAATGCCCGAGGACGAGATCGTCTGGGGCGGCCGGCGCGCCAGCTTTAAGAATCCGGATTCAAAGATCTGGCTCGAGCGCATGGCGGCCAAGGGTTGGACCGTGCCGACATGGCCGAAAGAATACGGCGGCGGCGGTCTTTCGCCGGGCGAAGCGCGCATCCTCGAAGAAGAGACGCGCCGGCTCGATTGCCGCTCACCGCTGCAGAGCTTCGGCATCTGGATGCTGGGTCCGGTGCTGCTCGAATTCGGCAGGCCCGAGCAGAAGGCCGAGCATCTTCCCAAGATCGCCCGCGGCGAGATTCGCTGGTGCCAAGGCTACAGCGAGCCGGAGGCCGGATCGGACCTCGCAGGTCTGAAGACGCGGGCGGTGCCGCAAGGCGAGCACTTCCTCGTCAACGGCCACAAGATCTGGACCTCATACGCCAATTTCGCCGATTGGATCTTCTGCCTGGTGCGGACCGATCCCATGGCGAAGAAGCACGAGGGCATCAGCTTCATTCTCATCGACATGGCCGATCCCGGCGTGCGCACGCGGCCCATCCGCCTCATCAGCGGCGCCTCGCCCTTTTGCGAGACCTTCTTCGAGAACGTGCGCGTTCCCCTGCACAACCTCGTCGGCGGCCTCAATCACGGCTGGACGATCGCCAAACGCCTCCTCGAACACGAGCGCAAGATGATCTCGTCCATCGGCGAGCGTCAGCGCGGCGCGGAACATTCCCTCGCCGATCTCGCCCGCACTTATCTTGGCGCCGCGGACGGCCGCATTGCCGATCCCGTGCTGCGCGACCACATCGCCCACCACGAGATCGATGCGCGGGCCTTCCAATTGACGCAGCGTCGCGCCGCCGAGGAGGCGAAAGGTGGCGCACCCGGTCCTGCTTCGGCGATGCTGAAATACTACGGCACCGAGCTCAACAAGCGGAAATTCGAGCTTCTGCTGCTATGCGCCGGCGTCCAAGGGCTCGGCTGGGACGGTGATGATTTCTCGCCGGACGAGCGCCGGCTCGCCCGCGAATGGCTGCGCTCCAAGGCGAACTCGATCGAAGGTGGCACTTCGGAAATTCAACTCAATATCATCGCCAAGCGCGTGCTTGGCTTGCCGGACTGAGACCATGGCGCTCACGCTCGATAGCGAGACCGCGCTGCTACGCGAGACTGCGTTCGATTTCTTTCGCGAGAAGGCGCCGGTTGCGGCTTTGCGGAAGCTGCGCGACGACAAGGACCCAGTGGGATTTTCCCGCGTGCTCTGGCGCGAGATCGCCGCGCTCGGTTGGGCGGGTTTTCTCGTTCCGGAAGAATTCGGCGGCTCCGACTTCGGCCATCTCGGCTTGGGTCAGGTGATGGAGGCAGCCGGTCGTACGCTGGCGGCGACGCCGCTGCTTTCGAGCGCGCTCATCGGCGCGAGCGCACTTCGCCTCGCCGGAAGTGCCGCGCAGCAGCAGACGCATCTTCCCGCACTTGCCGCCGGCGAGCGGATCGTCGCGCTGGCGCTCGAGGAGCATGCCCATCATGCGCCGTTCCGGATCGCCACGCGCGCAGAGCGTACACCAAGGGGCTTCCGTCTTACCGGCAAGAAACGCTTCGTCCAGGACGGCCATGTCGCCGATGTCGTTATCGCCGTCGGGCGCACCTCGCGGCGCGACGACGAACGGCGCGGCATTACCCTCTTCCTCGTGCCGGCCGACGCCAAGGGACTGACGCGCCGACGAACCCTGATGGTCGACAACCGCAACGCCGCTACCATCGAATTCGACGCGGTCGAGCTCGGCGAGGACGCCGTGCTCGGCGACCTCGACGGTGGCGCCGACGTCCTCGAACCGCTGCTCGATCATGTCCGCGCCGGACTCGCGGC
>Ga0306920_100004217_pt1 | contig 18451 bp, 10 predicted proteins | sample flu12Cox44000170_FD_204666 | JGI IMG/M metagenome (GOLD analysis project Ga0306920, IMG submission 204666) | Lab enrichment of tropical soil microbial communities from Luquillo Experimental Forest, Puerto Rico - flux4day.12C.oxic.44.000.170 (v2)... | ecosystem: Environmental > Terrestrial >... | reverse complement strand
GAAAGCTCGAAGACAACGGCGAGACCAAGCTGATCCATACGCTTCGTGGCCAGGGGTACATGCTGCGGGCCTGATATGCCGAGGACTTCCATCCAACGGCGGCTGATCGCCGTCATCGTCATCTCGCAGCTGGTGCTTGCTATCGGGCTGATCGATGTAGCGGTTTTCGTCACTCGCGGGCAACTGCGACGCGGTTTCGACGTGGCGTTGCAGGGGCGCGCCATGAGCATCGCAGCGTTGGTGCGTTATACAGAGGACGAACCGCACAAACTAGAGTTCGAATCTGAACTTGTGCCGCCTCCTCTCGAGCCGGGCGCTCGAGACATGTACGAAGTTTTCGCCAATGACCATACCTTAATTGCGAGGTCTTCCAACTGGGCTCAAAAAACGGGGATACTGCCGCCCAAGGTCGACCGCTGGATCGCGACCTACGTCATCAACGGAACTGCATATCGGGCCGTCCGTCTTGAGCACATACCAGTGCTCGACCGGGAAGGAGATGTTGCGCCCACCGATACCCTGACTGTTACATACGCATCGCCGGTCGCGCCCATTATGCGAGCGGTGAGCGATGTTTTGGTATATATCGCGATTGGCAGCGTCCTGCTGCTGCTTGTGAGTGGGGCGTTTTCGCTTTGGGCACTGCGGCGCAGTCTGCGTCCCCTTGCTGACCTTGCCGACAACGCGCGCGCCATTTCACCCTCTAACTGGAAGCTCAATCCGCCGGAACTGGTCCACGACACGCTTGAACTCGAGCCACTGACCACTGCGATGACGTCGATGCTCGACGGTCTGCACCGCGCCTTCACGCAGCAGCGGGAATTTTTGGCAAATGCGGCGCACGAGCTCAAAACACCGGTGGCCATTTTGAAGTCGACACTGCAATCGCTGTTGCAGCGGCCGCGAAGTTCCGACGAGTACCGTCTTGGTGTGGAAGAAGCATTAGAGGACATGGCGCGGCTGGAAAAATTGCTGCATTCCATGCTGCGGCTGGCACGTGCCGAGCAATGGGCAGCAGGCAATCTAAGTCGCGATCTTGCGCCGGTGGATGTCGCGATGACCTGTCAGGTGGCCATCGAAAGGGTGCTGCCGGTAGCGCACCAACGCAACGTGACTATCGACTTCACTGCCCACGACGCAATGCGCCTGCCGGCCGATCCCGACGACCTCGAACTGGTGTGGTCGAACCTCCTGGAAAACGCCATCCGATTCAGTCCCAGCGGCGGGACCGTGCAAATGCGCCTGCACGCAAACAATGGAAACGGCTATGTGGAAGTTGCCGACAAGGGACCAGGGATTCCTTTGTCCGAGCTCCCTCGCATCTTCGAGAGGTTCCATCGGGGAGACTCTTCCCGGGCACGGAACACCGGCGGATACGGTCTGGGCCTAGCTATTTCTAAAGCGCTGATCGAAGCCTACGGCGGCAACATCGAACCTTACAGCCGGCCGGGCGAAGGCACTCGCATGGTTGTCTGCCTTCCGGTATAGTGCTCGAGCCGCGCGGCACGTGATTCGCCCGTCGTAACGATTCAGCTTGTATTAAGGCGTCCGTTAGCATTCTGGTGGGAGAGAAGCATTTGTGATTCGCATACTTGCAGTGACGACCATCTCCTCGATTGCGTTTGGAGCGACCTATGCCCAGACACCCTCTGCCGCTCCAGCCGCGACGCAACCGCCGGCCACGATCGTGTTGACTCTGGCCGATGCGCTAGCGCGCGCCAAGGAAAATAGCCCGCAATTCCAGGCTGCCGTTACTGAACTCGGGCTGGCGCGGGAAGATCGCTACCAGTCGCGGGCCGCGCTTTTGCCAGGCGTCAACTACAACAACAGCTTCATCTACACCCAGGGCAATGGGACAGCAAGCGGCCGCTACATCGCCAACAACGGCGTGCATGAATACATCAGTCAAGGCGCAGCGCACGAGCAAATGGGAGCGGCGGAGGTGCTGGACTATCAGCGAGCCGCCGCCGCGCATGCTCTGGCAAAAGCACGCGCAGAGATCGCGTCTCGTGGACTGACAGTGACGGTAGTTCAGGACTTTTATGGCCTCTTGGCAGGGCAGGCGCGAACGATCAACGCAGAGCGCGCCAACAACGAAGGCCAGCACTTCCTTGACCTGAGCCGCAAGCTCGAACAGGGCGGCGAAGTGGCGCGCGCCGACACCATCAAGGCACAGATCCAAGCCAATGATCTGAAGCGCGCCTGGGATGACGCGAAACTCGCAGAGCAGAACGCCCGGCTGACGCTGGCGGTGCTGCTGTTTCCGAATTTCTTTCAGGATTTCACGTTGGTGAACGATCTGGAGGCTGCGCCTGCGCTTCCTCCGATGAACGAGGTACAACAGATGGCGGCGAAAAACAACTCGGAGTTGCAGGCGGCTTTTGCCGCACTGGCAGTCGCCAACAAACAGGTTGGAGTGGCAAAAGCGGGATACTTGCCGTCTCTTTCAGTGGATATGCTGTATGGCATCGACGCCAACCAGTTTGCCAAGCGGGCCCCGAATGGAACCGAGAATTTGGGCTACGGGGGAATTGCGACACTAAACATTCCCGTATGGAATTGGGGCACAACGCAAAGCAAAGTGCGACAGGCGGAATTTCTGCGTCACCAGGCACAAGTTGAATTAAGCGCAGCGCAGCGCCAGGCCATCGCGGACTTGCAGTCGTTCTATGGCGAGGCTCAGCTTTCCTACGAACATCTGCAAGTGCTGAAGCAGTCGACGGAGTTGGCCGAACAAAGTTTGCACCTGACGAATTTGCGCTATGAAGCAGGGGAAGCCAGCGCACTCGAAGTGGTGGATGCACAGAACACTCTCACCTCCGCCGGCAACAGTTATCATGACGGAGAGTTACGTTATCACCTGGCGATCGCAAATCTGCAGACGCTGACGGGGGCGTTCTAGATGATTGTTCCCAGGAAAGCACCGAGCATCGCTTTGTCTCTCATTGCGGGAGTCGTATTTCCCCTGTTGATTTCTTGTTCCCGGAGTGAAAAGGAGCCTGAGCCAGAGGTAGCCGTAGAGGCGGCCAAGGCAGAAAAGCAGCTGATCCGGCAGGTGATCCGGACTGACGCTGTCTTGTTCCCTAAGAACCAGGCGGCGATTACCCCGAAAATCGTCGCCCCGGTAAAGACGTTCTATGTAAATCGCGGTAGCCGCGTGCATGCGGGGCAACTGCTGGCGGTGCTGGAGAATCGGGACTTAGCGGCTGCCGAAGTTGAAAGCAAGGGTTCGTATCAACAGGCCGAAGCTAACTTCGGCATCGAGACCACGTCGGCGCTGCCTGAAGAATGGCAGAAAGCCGAGTACGACTTCGAGGCCGCCAAACAAACCTACGACGCCGAGCAGAAGGTTTACGACAGCCGCAAGAAGCTCTATCAAGAGGGAGCGCTGCCGCGCAAAGATTACGATCAGTCGCTCGTGTCACTGACACAGGCAAAGTCGCAGTATGAGGTTGCATCGATGCACATGGCGGCATTGCAAGCAGCCGGCAAGAAGCAGCAGTTGAAGTCGGCCGAAGGGCAGCTTACCTCCGCGAAAGGCAAGTATGAAGGTGCAGCCGCTCAGCTTGCCTACTCGGAGGTCCGCAGCCCTATTGATGGCATAGTGACTGACCGGCCGTCTTATCAGGGTGAGACACCCCCACCGGGGACGCCGTTGTTGACGGTGATGGACACATCGTCGGTCATCGCCAAGGCGCACATCCCGCAAGACCAGGCTGCGCGGTTGAAGATCGGTAATGGGGCGACGATCCAGACGCCTGGCAACGAAGACGTTGCGGGTAAGGTGACGCTGGTCAGTCCGGCACTCGACCCCAACAGCACGACAGTTGAAGTGTGGGTGGAGGCGCCGAATCGGGATGGGCGGTTGCGCCCCGGATCGTCGGTCGCGTTGGAAATGGTGGCTAATACCGTGAACGATGCCGTCGTGGTTCCCTCGTCCGCTGTGCTCAAGACGCCGGAAGGCACAACCGTGGTGATGATCGTCAAGGAAGGTCATGCGCAAGCGGTGGAGGTGGAGACAGGGGTTCACGAGGCCGATCGTGTGCAGATCACCAAGGGGCTTAGCGGCGGCGAAACAGTGATCGTGCGGGGCTCGTACGGGCTGCCGGACAAAACCAAAGTCAAGATCGCCGAATCGCAGAGTAACGGACCGGAAAAGCCCAGCGCCGGTAAAGACAAGGACTAATGCGCGAGCGACTTACAACCCTGCTGGACCGCATGCGCACGCCTGCCGAAGACGGGCAGCGCTATTGGTTTACGCGGTTTTCAAAATCGATCGTGTTCCTGATCCTAATTCTGGTGGCGGCCGGAGCATATATCGCCTTTACCATTCCGATCTCGGTCTTCCCTACCACCAACTTTCCGCGCGTACTCATTGCTGTGGACAACGGCGTCACCCCAATCGATCAGATGATGGTGACCATCACGCGGCCGATCGAGGAATCGGTGAACAGCGTGCCGGGGCTGAAGCAGGTTCGTTCCATCACGAGCCGCGGATCGGCAGAGATCGATCTGTTTTTCGACTGGCACGTTGACATGGTGACAACGCTGCAGCTTGTTGATGCGGCCCTCTCCAACGTGCGCACTTCGTTGCCGCCCACGGCAGTCATCCAAACGCATCGGCTTACGTTTGCCAGCTTTCCCATCATTGGATATAGCCTTACGTCTGACACCGTGCCGCAAACGCAGCTATGGACCCTAGCGACGTACGATTTGAAGCCGCGACTCAACCGACTTGATGGTGTCGCTACGGTTTTGGTGCAGGGCGGACAGGAGCCCGAGTTCCACATCACTCCTGATCCTGCGAAGTTGCTGGCTGCCGGCGTTACGGTTAACGACATTCTCGATGCCGTAAAGCGCACGAACCTGATCGACTCGCCGGGGCTGATTGAACAGAATCACCAGCTTTTTCTCGGATTGGTCGATGCGCAGGTGCACGACCCGGCGCAACTGGGACAGATCGTCGTGAAGTACACACCGGCCGGGGTTCCGGTGAAGGTTGCTGACGTAGCGGCGGTCGCGCCTGGAGTGAAGCCCGTATATACGGTAGTGACGGCCAACGGCAAGCCTGCTGTTTTGCTGAGCGTGAACCGCCAGCCCGACAGCAACACGGTGGCTGTCGCCGATGAAGTGCACGCGGAGATTGAGCGCATCCGGCAAACGCTGCCGCCGGGACTTCATCTGGAGCCGTTCTATGACCAGTCGGGCGTGGTCGTCGACTCGATCCACAGCGTACGGGATGCCATCCTGATCGGCATCATTCTGGCGTCACTAATCATGGTGCTGTTTTTGCGTGATTGGGGGGCGTCGATCGTTGCAGTGTTGGTGATACCTGCGACGGTACTCATTACGTTCATCGCACTCAAGGTGCTGGACCAGAGTTTTAACCTCATGACGCTCGGCGGGCTGGCCGCGGCGGTGGGACTGATCATTGACGATGCTATCGTCGTGGTCGAGAACGTCGCGCTGCATCGCGATGCAGGGCAAGGCCGGCTGCAAGCCATACAGAGTGCGCTGCGAGAGATCACGGTGCCTTTGGTCGGCTCGACCATCACACCGATCGTCGTCTTTTTACCGCTGATTGCGATCACGGGAGTAACGGGAGTGTTCTTCCGGGCGCTGGCGATCACCGTGGGCGCATCGCTGCTGACGTCGCTTGCCTTGGCGCTGACGTGGACTCCAACGCTCAGCCAGTATTTCATTCGCGGAAGGCATGACGACGCCAAGGGGGATACCGACCTCGACGATAACGAAAAGCTAATGGCAGCGGAAGAGGCTTCAATTACCGGGGGCTTCCGCCGAGTTGTCGATTTCTACGAGCGCTGGCTGCGTTTTGCCCTGGAACGTCCTACGTGGATAGCGATTTTTGCGGGCGTCGTAATTGTGGTTTCCATTGCTGCGTTTCTGTCCTTGGGAAGCGATCTCCTCCCCGAGATGGATGAGGGCGGGTTCATCGTCGACTATTTCTCTCCGGCGGGGAGTTCGCTCGAGGAAACGAATCGCATGGTCAGTCACGTCGAGCAGATGCTGCGCGAGATCCCGGAGGTCGAGAGTTCTTCGCGTCGCACAGGCCTGGAATTGGGTCTCGCCGTCGTTACCGAAGCCAATCGGGGCGACATCGCCGTGAAGCTCAAACGCAAACGTGATCGCAGCGTCGACGAAGTCATTTCTGATCTGCGGGCGAAGGTAGAACAGCAAGAGCCGGGGCTGGAAGTTGAGTATGTACAGGTACTGCAAGACATGATCGGCGACCTGTCGAATGCGCCTGAGCCGGTGCAGATCAAGCTGTTCTCACCGGATCCCGCGCTGCTGGCTGAATGGGCGCCTAAAGTCGGTGATGCCATTCACAATGTGAAGGGCGTTGTCGACGTACTGAACGGGATCGAGAATACGATCAGCGGTCCGGCAACTGTGTTCCGTGTCGACCCGACGGTAGCGGCGCGCGCGGGCTTTACTCCTGAAGAAGTGGCGGTCGACGCCAGCGCGGTCCTCGAGGGCGAGCCGGCAGCGACACCTGTGATTGCGCAAGACATCCCGTACACGATTCGCGTACGCTACCCCGGCGGAAATCGCGCCGCTCTTGCGGCAATGAGTAATACGTTGCTGAACAGCGCCACGGGACACACGGCGACTCTCGGGGCGCTGGCCGACATCACGGAATTGCCAGGGCAAACAGAAATCCGGCGCGAGAACCTGCAGCGCGATGCCGTCGTGACAGCCCGTCTCGAAGGACGCGACCTTGGCAGCTCGATTAAAGCGGTACAAAAGGTTGTGAACGACCTGCACATTCCATCATCGATTCGCGTCGTGTACGGCGGGACCTACGAGGAACAGCAACAATCGTTCCGCGACCTAATGCTGGTGTTAGTGCTGGCGATCTTGCTGGTATTCGTTGTGCTGCTCTTTGAGTTTCGAACATTGGCGGCGCCGCTGGCGATTCTTTCCTCGGCAATTCTGTCAACCTCGGGCGTGTTTCTCGGCCTTCTGATCACTCGCACGACGTTCAACATCGCGTCGTTCATGGGACTCATTATGGTGATCGGCATCGTTGCCAAGAACGGAATCCTGCTGATCGATGCCGACCAGAAGTTCCGCGCTATGGGATATTCGCCACGTGATGCCATGATTCAGGCGGGACGCCGTCGCTTGCGACCGATTCTGATGACTGCTCTCGCCGCGGCGGCCGGCATGCTGCCGCTCGCGCTGGCGCTCGGAGCGGGTGCGCGGATGTTACAACCGCTCGCGATTGCCGTGATTGGCGGAATCACACTTTCGATGGTGCTGTCGCTGATTATCACACCGGCCGTTCACTATTACCTCAGTCACGCCGAAGCCAGACTGCAATAAAAAAGGAGTAGTCATGAAGCGAATTCTTGCTCTAATCGTTACGCTCTGCGTCATCGCGGCAATACCGGCCGTCGCGCAGAAGTCGTACAAACTCGCCGACCGAGTGAAGCTGGGCGGCGAAGGAGGATGGGATTACCTCACCTACGATCCGGACGGCAGCCGCGTGTTCGTCACACGCGGCAATCATGTCATGGTGGTTGATGCAAAAACGCTCAAGCCGACGGGCGACATTACTGATCTTTCGGGGACGCATGGTGTAGCGCTGGCCCCAACACTCGGTCGCGGCTATATCACCAGTGGCGGCGACGACATGCTGGTCGTGTTTGATCTTAAGACGCTCAAAGTACTCGATAAGATAAAAGTCGGCAAGCGGCCGGACGCGGTTTTGTATGATGTCTCGTCCAAGCGCGTCTACACATTCAACGCGCAGTCGCAAGACAGCACTGTGGTTGACGCCGCAGCGGGAAAGGTCATCGGCAGTGTTCCCCTCGGCGGCAAGCCTGAAACCGGCGTGGCTGACGGCAAAGGCAACGTTTACGTGAACATCGAAGACCGCAGCGAGATCGTGCGTATCGACACCGCTAAGCTCACTGTGGCCGAGCACTATCCGATGGCGGGATGCGACGAGCCCAGCGCGTTGGCAATGGATGTCGCGCATCGGCGGCTGTTCGCCGGGTGTGCCAGCAAGATCCTGGCGGTGGTCGACGCGGATGCAGGCAAGCTGGTCACAACGGTCGACATCGGCGGGGGAGTCGACGCCGGCGCATTTAATCCCAAGACGCAGCAGATCTTCATGTCGTGCGGCGAAGGAGTGCTGACGGTGATTCACCAGGATTCCCCCGACAAGTATTCGGTGGTACAGAATGTGCCGACGGTTCGCGGGGCGCGCACCATGGCACTGGATGCTCGGTCGAACACGGTGTATTCCGCTACCGCGCAATTTGATCCCACTCCTCCGCCCCCGGGGCAAAGGCGGAAGATGATTCCGGATACGTTTGAGTTGCTGGTGATTCGACCCGAGTAGACGGCCCAAATTAGCCATGGAGGCACGGAAGACACGGAGGTAATTTCTGGTTTCTCTGCGTCTGGGGTGCCTCTGTGGCGAGGAAGAGCTCTAGCTGGCGCGTCCCTGCAGGTGGCGCCACAATTGGGCCGGTGCACGGCATACACAGCATCAATCTGCGATTGAAGGCGGAGGAGGCTCCTGACGTCCGGGTCGCAGAGCAACGTCGAGGCCATAAGCCAGGAATCCTGCGAGGAGCAGTAGCGAACCGAAGATCAGGCTGCTCATTCCGAGAATTTCCTCGTGATCGCTGCGGAAGATGGAAAAGCCCAGGAGCAGAGTCGGAAACACGCCCGCGAAGACAGCGCCGAAGACTCCGCCCGGGACTTTGAAGGGTCGCGGCAGGTTGGGCTCCTGAATTCGCAAAGCTACCAGGGCAATGAATTCCAGCACCAAGCTCGATCCGTAGACGAGGATGTCGATGGTGACGAGCCGCTCAAAACCCAGGCCAAGGCACAACGCCCACCCTGCCGCGAGCACGAGAATCGCCACCCACGGAGCGCCTGATCGCCGTGTCACTTTGGCGAACACACCGGGAAGCATGCCATCTTGGGCCATGGCCAACGGGAGGCGCGAGTAGCTCATCACCAGAGCGTTAAACATCCCGAAAGCGCTCATCATCCCGCCGAGGACCAGGGCTATTCGAAGCAGGGGGCCGCCGACAAAACCCGCGACATCGGCCCATGAACCTGTCTCCCACGCTGAGGGACTTAGCTTGGTGAATGAAATCGCAGCAACTGGAAGAATGTAGGTCAGCGCCACCAGTGCGACGGTCGCCATCATGGCGCGGGGGTAAGTCTTTTGCGGCTGATCCACTTCCGTGGCGATAGTGGAGGCGTTGTCCCAGCCCATGTAATTCCACATCGCGACAAGCAGACCGCCGATGATGTCCACATGCAACGTTGTAGGAGTGGTGACGGCATTCGCGAGCGATCCGTACTTGAACGGGGCGAGCACAACGATCGCGGCGAATGGAGCAGAGAGCAAGACAAAAAGCCACACGGAAGTCGCACCTACAACGCGAACACCTGCGATGTTCAACACAACGCAAACGGTGATCATCGCCAACCCGACGGTGATCCCGCGACCGTTCACGCTAAACCAAGGAAAAAGGTGCGAGAGGTATAGGACGAAGAGCGTGGGGTAGATGGCCATATCAAAGACACTGGCTACAAGCGAGAGCCACGCTTCCTGGAAGCCCCAGAAGTCCCCCATTGCGCGGCGCACCCACGCATAGAAGCCGCCTTCCTCAGGGAGAGCGCTTGCCAGCTCTCCGATCATGTAGGTGGTGGGCAGGCTCCAGAGGATGGGAGTGAGCAGCAGGATCAGGATCGCACGGCCATACCCGGCGCCATGGACCACATCTTCAATTCCATAGGCGCCGCCGGAAACCATGAAGAATGTAGCGGCGATCAACGGCCACAAGGTCAGTCGGGCCGCTCCATCAGTGGGCGATTGGGGCACCGATCTTAATTAGCCTTTTTTGCTCCAAAGGTAAAGCCCAGGCCGGTGGTCAATATCACGTTGTTCTTCTTGTTGCCGGGTACCGGCTGGCTCACATACTGATCGAGGAAATTTGCGTTCGCCGTCATCCAACCGTTGAGCTTGGTCGCGATACCGGCGGTGAAATTCACGCGGTAATTGTCGGGGTGACTTTGGCCAGGGCCGGGGATGTAAACCGGCTGATTTAACGAAGGAAGGTAATACAGATTCTGCGTGAACGTCGTCGTCTTGGTAATTTTGTAAACCAACTCGTCGCCCAGCGTAGCGGTCGCCAGGTTGTTGACGGTTCCGTTGTAATAGCTCTCACGCGTATAGCCGATGCCACCCAGCAGGTCGAGTGTTGTCCTCTCGGTTGCTATAGCGTGAAAACCCAGCCCGGCAGCGGGCAGGAAGCGATAGTTCAGCTGTTGCAACACGTCGTACATGCCCGAGAAAACGCCAAAGACAAACCAGCGTTTGCTGATATTCCGCTCGTAGCGGATCAGGCCGAGGAACGAGTTTGCCGTGGTGGCATTCAGCTTGTTGTCCTCTGAGTACAACTGGACTGCATTAATCGTCCAAGTGTCGTTGGTGGTCTTTCGGACAGCATTGAAGTCCAAGGCAAGGTTGGTGGTCTCGCTATTGCCGCGTGCTACAGCGAACCCGAGACTTCCGCCACCAGCCCATCCTTCCAGCATTCCGGGATGCAGCGATTTTTCGTAAGCCGCCTGATCGGCGGGCGAACGCATGGCGGCGACATCCGTTCGCAGCACGCGCTGCGCACCCTGTGCCGTCACCACCACGATGTCGGAACCCTCCGACGTGACGGTGCCGGATACCAGTTGCTTGTCGACTTTGGTTATCACGAGTGTGTCCTTATCGGAGGAAAACTGGCTTACTTCCGACCAATCGATAGGGACCTCTCCGGCATAGCTGGTCTTGAGCACAAGCTTCTTGACGTCCATGCTGACAATCGATCCGGTCAAGTGGTCACCATTCTTCAATGACACTTGCTCCGCCTGTGCGGCAACACAACTGTAAACGAGCACGACAGACAATGCTGACCGAACGAGTTTCGACACTGGAAACCTCTTTCCTCGAAATTAGAAGCGCGTCCGGATCGATCGGGCCACGCCGAATTCCTGCTGGTGCTATTGACAAAGGCTTGCAGGCGCCCACAATCGGGCTCTGCACTTTGGCTCGTTAAGATGCTTTGAGAAACGAGCCACATATTTCGAAAACGCAATTTTTCTGTGACAGAACGAATCGGCCGCTTCCAGTCGAAGCCACTAATTCTGCCCCACCGAGGCGGGAGACACACTGCTGAGGAACATCTCCGCCGGCCAGCACGCAAAAGACAGCGCGATTATGATACCGATTTCACGGCAGTTCGTGCCGGAAAATCGCCAGCTACGAGTTCTTCTCACCGTTACAAGGCGCTCTAACCGCTCCCATTCGACACGCAGACACCACTACTCTTTAGCCACTGGCAAGTTCATTGCGAAACTCGTAGTCTGTAAGTATTCGCATGCAATTCCGGACAGCGGCGCAATGGATTCGTTGCGCTCGCTTGGGTTGAGTCTTCGCTCGACGAATTGAACGCCCGAGTGGTTGCCGGGCGAATTGGTGCAGCAGCACCCTAACCAAGGCATGGGATATGAACTCTTTTCTTCGAATCGCGAAAGCACTGTCCTCCCAGATTGTGGCACTGGTCATGGTTCAGTTCCTATTTGGAGTCGTGAGTCTTAGCGCTCAGAGTCCTCCAGCGAAAAGACGCCAGACGATCGGCCTTGCCTTGCAGGGAGGCGGAGCCCTCGGATTGGCGCACGTCGGGGTGATTACCTGGTTGGAGGAACACCATATTCCCGTGGACTACGTTGCCGGCACGAGCATGGGCGGTCTGGTGGGGGGCGCGTTCGCCACCGGACGTAACGGCGCCGAACTTCATCAACTCGTGGACGGCATCCCGTGGGACCAAGTGATGTCGGGACAAACTCCCTTCGACGATCTTTCGTTTCGTCGCAAGCAAGACGCACGCGACTATCCCAACAGCCTGGAGTTTGGGATTCGCAAGGGCATCCAGTTTCCCGAAGGGTTCAACTCGGGCCAGCAAGTCTCTCTGGTCCTCGACCAGATCGCGGCGCCCTACAGCGGGGTAACGAACTTCAACGATTTCCCGACGCCGTTTGCCTGCGTCGCCACGGACCTGGTGACCGGCAAACCCAAGGTGTTCCGTAGTGGGAATCTGGGTATCGCGCTTCGGTCCACCATGTCGTTGCCTGGGATCTTTACGCCCGTCCGCGACGACGGCGCAATTTATGCAGACGGCGGCCTGCTGGAGAATTTGCCGGTGCAGGTCGTGAAAAACATGGGTGCCGATATCGTTCTTGGAATTCATCTCGCCGAGGAAACGCTGAGTTCCGACGCTAATTTGTCGTCGTTCGGCGTTTTGGGCCAGTCGATCTCCGTGATGATCAATGCGAACGAGCTGATCAGTATGGAAAAAGCCGATCTTCTGGTATCCGTGCCGGTGCAGAGGTACAACGCGCTCGACTTCGACAAGGCGGACGAGATTATCAAAGCCGGCTACGACGCCGCGGCCGCGAAATCCACGATGCTGATGACGCTTGCGGTGGACGACGCTACCTGGAACGAGTACGTGGCCGAGCGCAATTCTCGCCGCCGTACCCGGACGCCAGCCCCTCAGTTCGTGGCCGTGGAAGGTGTGAATGGACATCTTTCGCAACGCGTGCAGGAGCAAATGGCGGGCCTGGTCGGCAAGCCCCTGGACTACGACACATTGGACCAGGAAATCATGCGCCTCAAGGGCATGGGGCGGTTTTCGGTGTTGAACTATCAGTTTGTCGAGCGCAACGGACAACAGGGGCTGCTGATCAAGACAGAAGAACATGCCTACGGGCCACCTATTGTACGGCCGTTGATCCTGATCGATGGTTCGAGTCTGAAGGATGTCACGTTCAACCTGGGAGCGAGAGTCACCTGGCTTGACATTGGGGGCTTCCGCTCGGAGTGGCGCAATGACATTATTCTGTTTTCTGACTACGGCCTCCGGTCCGAGTACTACCACCCATTCACGCCACAAACTCATTGGTTTGTCGCGCCAAGAGGGCTGGCGTATAGCGACCCCTTGTATTTCTACCACGACAATCAACTGCTCTCCACATATCGCAAAAACTTTGGCGGAGGTGGAATCGACGTTGGCTACCAGTTCGGAAACGTAGGCGAGTTGCGCCTCGGCTATGAGGGTGGATACGAGAGTTTCCAACGCCAGATCGGAAGCTCTGAACTGCCGAACGTTTCCGGAAGTTACGGAGCAGTAAGACTGCGGTATCAATTGGACCGCCTCGACGATCCCGTGATTCCGCGGCAAGGACAGTCGGCACAAGTGGATTTTCTTTGGACAAACGCAAGCCCATTGGCGACCGGCCAGTATCCCGCGCTGGAAGTGGTGTCGCAGAACTTCTTCAAGATCAGCGAACCATCGTCGATCTTTCTAAACGGATTTGCGGGAACGACCTTTAACAACTACAACACCGGCCTACCCCAGTTCAGCCTGGGCGGCTCGCGAGTATTGGTTTCTTACGGCACCAACGAATTGCTGATGGATAAGTACTTCCTGTTCCAACTTGGGTATCTGCGTCAACTGGCAAGGCTGCCACCGCTACTGGGCAGTGGCGTCTACTTCCTGGGGGTCTACGAGGCAGCGCAGGTCTACGGACCGCCCTCCAGCATGATCAACAAAGCCTCGGGCTTTCCCACAGATGCCGCCGCCGGGTTGGTTGTAAACACCATCTTCGGTCCAGTCGAAGCTGCGTACGCTTATGGCGACACCGGTCACCACAAGTTCTTCTTCCGGATTGGACGGTTGTTCTAAAAGCTGCCGAAATGTGTGTTTGCGCGGGGATTCTGCACAGGGCTCGGTCGTTTTGCTTGCGCGTCAACCGGTGTTATGGAGTCCGGCGGCGATTCCGTTCATTGTCGCACCGATGGCGTAATCAAGCTCTGGACTCGGGTCACCATTGCGCTTTCTGCGAAGCAATTCGACTTGGATCAGGCTCAAGGGGTCAACATAAGGATTCCGGAGCTTGATCGACCGCGATAGCACAGGATTGCGGTCGAGAAGTTCCTTCTGGCCGGTCAGCAACAGAATCATGCGCCGGGCGCGATGAAACTCGTCCGCGAGCATGTCGTATACCGACTCGCGCAAGCTAGCGCCTTCCACCAACGACGCGTAGAGGCGAGCGATGGAAAAATCCGCCTTCGCCATCGCCAGCTCAACGTTTTGGATCATGTCGGCGAACAGCGGAAAGTTCTCAGTCATCTCTCTCAATTGCTGTTCTTGCTGGGCGCCGCGTGCAGCGTATTGCTCCAGGGCATGACCGACGCCAAACCAAGCGGGAACAGCATGACGGCTTTGCATCCAGCCAAACACCCAGGGTATCGCGCGAAGGTCTTCCAGCTTTTGGCTTTCGCTTCGGCGAGCAGGACGAGATCCGATGCGTGCCAGATCCATTTCGTTCAGCGGAGTGGCCTGTTCAAAATAAGTGAGGACATCAGGATTCTCGGCAATCCGGGAACGGTAGTGCGCGAACGCTGCCCGAGACAACTCTTCCATTGGCTCGATCCACTCGGCTTCGTCATCTGTAGGCCCGGTGCTCGGCCGCAGGAGGGCACCCAGACTGGCAGCAATCATGATTTCGAGGTTCCACTCAGCCAGCAGCGGATCGGAATACTTCCAATTCAACACCTCGCCCTGTTCGGTAATGCGGATGCGTCCTGTGAAATCGCCTACTGGTTGCGCCAAAATCGCCGAGTGTGTCGGGCCGCCACCCCGTCCCACGGTTCCACCGCGACCATGAAAGAGGCGCAGCTTCAGGCCGCACTCACGCGCCACACGATGCAGCCCACGGTGTGACTTGTGCAGTTCCCAAGTGCTTGTAAGCATTCCACCGTCTTTGTTCGAGTCGGAATAACCCAGCATGACCTCCTGCCAACCGTGCCAGGACGGCAGCAGAGTTTCGTATTCACGGGAGGTCCACACTTGCTTCATTACCTCAGGGGCGTTGCGCAACGCTTCAATTGACTCGAACAGCGGCACCGGCATTACTCCCGGATCGTTTTCGCAGCCGGCTGCCCGCAGCCCCGACAGCGCCGACAGACGTAGAACGGCGAAAATGTCCTGCTCCGACTCCGCGCCGCTTACGATATACCGCATGATGGCTTCGGGATCGTAGCGTTTCTTTGCCTCGGCAACCGTGCGAACGGTTTCGAGCAATTCCCTGGTTGCCTGGGAGATCTCCGCCGAAGCGCCGGTTTGCGACTCGCCGATCTGAGCGATCTCGGCGAGCGCCTGGCGATGGATGCGCGCGTGCTGGCGAATGTCGAGGGTGTGCAGGCGAAATCCGAACGTCCGCAGTTTGCAGATCAGCGGATCGAGGAGTCCAGTGACCAACCGGAATCCTTCTCCCTGGCACAGGCTGCGTCGAATCACATGCAAATCGTTCTGGAATTCCTCGGCTAAAGCGTATGCGCGGGGATGGTTTCGCTGATCTCGCGTGTACGCGAGCCGCGCCCGCATCATGAGGAGCAAGCGGCGATAGGCTTCGGATTGTGGCGTGCGCGAGAGTTCTTCTGCCGGTTCCGCTATTCGGGCTTCGTAATCCTGCTGCATCGCGTGCAACTCGTCTGTCATCGCCACCTGATGAGATGAGACGGTGAGCCGACGAACCAACTGCGACAGATCTTGCATATAGTGCGTTAGCACCATCGCACGCGCAAGCTCCAAGGCCTCTCGCGTGCAGGAAGGCGAAACGAACGGATTGCCATCTCGGTCGCCGGCAATCCACGATCCAAAGTGCAAACACACGGGCAGCGAGACGATATCGAGTTCCGCCCCGTAAACTTCGCGGAAATCTGCTGCCATCTCGGCATAGATCTTGGGGACCGTCTCGAACAACGTCATCGCGTAGTAGCTCAGGCCAGTCCGGATTTCATCGATCACAGTGAGTCGCTGCAACCGAACCTCGTCGGTTTGCCAAAGCGCCGTAATCTCTCCGAGGATGATGTCCTCGCACTCCTGCGCTTGCGCATTGGACAGGGGAAGCTGGTCAAGTTTTTCCAGCTCCCCGGCAATCCGCCGCCGCTTGAGTAGGACGGCACGGCGCGTAATTTCGGTGGGATGCGCCGTGAATACCGGCTGCACATCGATCTCGGATAGTGCAGCCAGAGCTTGTTCCAGCGTGATACCCGCCTGCTGCATGCGCAAAAGCGTTCCGCGAAACGAGCCGGCGAGGGCAGGTTCTTCGGCATGTAACTCCGCGGCGCGCCTGCGGCGCTTGCGGTGGTTGGTTTCGGCCAGGTTGGTTAGTTCGAAATAGGCGGCGAACGCCTTGCTGACTCGGTAGGCGGTCTCAACATCGAGCGAAGCGACTGTGGACTTCGCGCGCTCCAGAAGCGTCTCATTGCCGTCGCTTGTTGCATTGGCCGCTTTCTCGCGATGTTCGATTAGCAGGCGTCGCAGTTTTTCCACTGTTTCAAACAGGGCATTTCCGGCCTGCTCCATCAACACACGCCCGAGGAGCGTGCCGAGCGAGCGGACATCGCGCCGCAGCGGTGTGTCGCGAACGGCTTCGGATCGCTTCGCAGTCAGCTCTGTTAATCGCTCCGACTGGTCAGCCGCTCTCCAGAGTGGAGGGTTGCGCTTCATCTATGTAGTGTATGGGCGAATTCAAATCGCGGGAAGTCCGAGGGCACTCGGTGCTCCGTCGGATGAAAATAAATCGAAATGGGCGGGCAATCCGGCGCGATCCGTAATACGTATTTCGAGAGACGACACGGCAAACTCGCGGTACGACTCTTACGATGGATTTCCGGTCCTTAGACATTCGCTTATTCGCATTTGGAGCCAGCCGGTGCAAACGCCAACTTCGATCTCGCGGTTCAGGCTCTGGCGTGGCGTCTGGTGTGGGCTGTGCTTGCTCTTGGCCAGTAGCAGCTAACGGTAGATCCATTCGTCGGCCTTCTGGATGGTAAGGTACTCGATCCGCAAGGTGTACCGGTGCCAGCCGCGCACATTTCGCTAGTCAACGCCGCTGGAAGTACAATTCGCGCGGTCAACAGCGACGAGCAGAGCAACTTTGGCTTTGCTGACATTGACCCAGGATCGTACCAACTCGTCGCTGAACCACCATCTTTGGTCTATGCGGTTAGCAATGTCGCTGTAAGCGGCGCGCAGCAACAAAGCGTCGTAGTTCAATTCCAACAGATCGCGTCGGCGATTCAAGCGGTCACGGTACTGGCCTCGGCGCCCCCGGCGCTTACCCGACCCCGCGCAGACCATTGTGGTTCGACGAAGTTCTCGACGCCAATCCTGGACGTCCGGGCGCTCCCATTTCCATACCCGGGTTGCCGCTCGAGACCGCTTCCGGGGACATCAAGGCTCCGCAATACTTCGCTCCCGGCGTCGCAGGCGATCACGCGAGTCGATCGCGCAATACCTTCCGCAGGAAATTTTCTCTATCCTAACAATCTCCCCACGAACGCACACGGCAATGGATATGCCGACCCCAACTTTCTGATTGCGCTGACGATTGGATGGGTGAGCGCCGACGGAGCGGCCTTCAACGTGCGCGAGGGCAACAACTCAATCGACGTAGTTGCGACTTATATTCCTCAGCCTCGTTTCATCAGCTTCGTGCAACTCACCGGCGACTATCGCGATGCCGACATCACGGCCGGATGGACGGCAGAGCAATCCGGACACCAATGCATGGATTGCGGGTGGGTTTGCTTTTGGAAATGGCTTGAACGCCTGGAGCATCGACAGCAATACAAGCTCAATGGCCAACGCGAGTACCACCTTGGATGCCACGATCTCACACTCTTCGGGATCGGCGATTACGGCTTTTCCTATATTCCGGGAATGATTCCTATCGGCACGCCGGTTCCGGGTGACACGATTGATAACCGTCAGCGCGATATAACTCATACAGTTCTGCTGCGAGCGACAACTGGAAATTGAGCCAGCAACGCCAGTTTTCATTCTCCGGCTTTTATTGGTTCCCTTTCTTCGGGAACCTGGGCATCTCCGAGATCACCGAAAGATCCAGGAATATCGAGTTCACAGACATGCGATCGGTGTAGATCGAATGTAGCGAAGGATTTAGTCTAAACGGAATCCGGTCGTCGCCTCGGGCACGCAGGGGTGGTTAAAGTTCCGCTTTTACAGCAAGGATCAGGCCGTAGAGGTATGCTACGCGGCTCGTGGCCAGGAATTGCTAACCCCTGCGCATCTGCACTCGGCTTATGCGTGTCAAGCGCTTCACGCTCCTCCGCTCACCTTCGGCTCCGCTTCGGCCTGGCCGGGCAACACGCGCCTCGCTACGGCATCGGGGACGCGTCGGGGGAGCTAAAAGCGTTTTCAATGTTAGTGTAGACTATAACCGCAGTGGGAAAACCAAGCGATTGCATTCTCGGTCGTGATGGCTGCGAGAGCCTCAGCTACGGCGGCTTCGAGCGCATCGACCGTGCGTGCCTTGA
>Ga0306920_100004215_pt1 | contig 18452 bp, 17 predicted proteins | sample flu12Cox44000170_FD_204666 | JGI IMG/M metagenome (GOLD analysis project Ga0306920, IMG submission 204666) | Lab enrichment of tropical soil microbial communities from Luquillo Experimental Forest, Puerto Rico - flux4day.12C.oxic.44.000.170 (v2)... | ecosystem: Environmental > Terrestrial >... | reverse complement strand
CGACTGGGTTTTCGAAGCGGCGCCGGAGAAGCTGCCGCTCAAACAGAAAATCTTCACCGACATCGAAAAGCTGGTAGCGCCGACCGCGATACTCGCCAGCAACAGTTCGGCAATTCCGTCGACTGAGATCGGCCGGCATCTTGTCCGTCGCGAACGGGTGATCGGCACGCATTTCTGGAATCCGCCACATCTGGTTCCGCTGGTGGAGGTCATTCAGAACGAAAAGACGAGCGCCGAAGTCGTGCAGCGGACCATCGAGCTATTGCGCCACGCCGGAAAGGTGCCGGTGCATGTACGCCGCGATATTCCGGGATTTGTCGGCAATCGGCTTCAGCATGCGATGAAGCGCGAGGCGATCGCGCTGGTCGCGGCCGGCGTTTGCGACGCGGAGACCATCGATATTGTCGTGCGCGAGGGCTTTGGCGCACGCACGGCCGTGCTCGGACCGATGGAGCAATCCGACCTCGTCGGCTTGGACCTTCAGCTCAACGTCGCGGAAGTGCTTTATGGCGATCTCGACACTACGCCCGGGCCGCATCCGTTCCTGCGCGACAAAGTCAAGGCCGGCAAGCTCGGCATGAAAACCGGCGAGGGGATGCGGAAGTGGAACGCAGGGGAAGCCGACGCCGTACGCAGCCGGCTGTCGCGCTTTCTGGCCGAACAGGCCAAAGCGAGGAATAAGGCGAGGAACAAAGCGCGCAAGAAAGTACAAAATAAAAGCGCACAATAAAGGCGCGCGGCGGATGCGGGTGAGCGGACGGCGTAGAAGGCGCATGCCACCTGTTCGCTTTGTCTCGCTCGGTCCCGCCTATTCACTTTCGAAATCACGAAGGTCCGCGTTCTTGACCCGGCGACAAGCGGTGTGGAAGATGTTCGCCGAGCGCGTTGCGGCGTTTGCCGTCTGATCGGGCCGCTGCGCCAGGCCGCGAAGCCGTGAGAGCTCACGGCCGCTGAACAATAAGAAGCCGCTGAACAATAAGAAAAGGATAAGAAAAAACAAAGAACGATCGATGAAGAAGGATTGATCAGGGAGAAATGGACATGCCGAAGATCATCATTCCGGTACGCCGCCGGACCTTCATTCAGACCGGCCTTGCGCTTGGCGCCAGCCAGGTCATTGGCGCTCCCTTCATCATCAATGCGCGCGGCGACGAACCGGTCAAAATCGGGATGGTCAATCCGCTCACCGGCGTGCTGTCGGCTTTGGCGCAAAGCGAGGTCGACGGCGGCAAATATGCCGAGGCCGAAATCAACAAAAAGGGCGGCATCCTCGGCCGCCCGGTCCAGCTTTTGATCGAGGACTCCGCAAATGACGTCGGCACTGGCGTTCAGAAGACGCGCAAATTGATCGATCGCGACAATGTCAATGTGGTCCTGGGCGACGTCAATTCCGGGATTGCTTATGCGATGTCGCAGGTGACCAACGAGAAAAAAGTGTTCCACATCGTGCCCGGCGGCCACACCGACCCGATCACCGGCACCAATTGCAAATGGAATGTCTTCCGCGTCTGCAACACCACGTCGATGGAGGCCAACGCCGTGACGCCCGAACTGGTCAAGCGGTTCGGGAAGAAGTGGTTCTTCATCACACCCGATTACGCCTATGGCCACACCTTGCAGGAGGCCTTCGTCAAGGCGTTGACCAAAGCCGGCGGCAGTTATGACGGCGATATGTTGCCGATTAACAATACCGATTTCTCGGGAACGCTGATCAAGGCCAAGGCCTATAAGCCCAATGTGCTCCTCAACAATATGGGCGGGCTCACCCAGATCAATTGCATGAAGCAATTCACCCAGTTCGGCATGCAGCACGAAATGGCGCTCGGCGGCGGCCTCTTTGAGCTGGAAAGCGTCAAGGGCTGCCCGCCCGAGGCGCAGACTGGATGGTGGGACATGGAATGGTGGTGGAACCAGCCCAATGTGCCGGAAGTCGTGAAATTCGTCGCCGATTACCGCGCCAGCACGAACAAGACGCCCTCGGCGCGGGATTGGTTTGGCTACGTGTCGATGCACTCGGTCCGGCTGGCCGCGGACAAGGCAAAGTCGCTCGATGGCCCGAAGCTCGCCGCGGCGCTGGAGGATCTCGAGCTGCCGCCGGATGTCGCTTTGCAACCGGGTAGCGTGCGCTACCGCGCCGGCGATCACGAACTGATGCCGAACATCTTTGTTGGCAATGTCCATACGCCCAAGTCTGGCGCCGAGGATGTGTTCACGGTCGCCGCCCTGGTGCCAGGGGAAGAAGCGGCCGGTTCGGTGGCTGACACGGGCTGCAAGATGGTGCAGCCGACTTGAGCTTGGATTCGCGGTGAATCCATTTCGTAGTACGGGAGGGAAGCGGCGATGCAATCCGCGATAGCGATCGGGTTGCTTCGTCGTAGTGTGATCGGACGTGACGCGAAGGGGGGCAGATGACGCAAGTTATCTTGTTCAATGTCACCAACGGCCTGATCATCGGCGCCTTCTACGTGCTGATGGCGCTCGGCCTTTCGCTCATTCTGAACCTGAGTAATGTCATCAATTTCGCTCATGGTAATTTCCTGGCGCTCGGCGGTTATCTTGCTTTCACGCTGTCGCCGGTGCTGGGTTATTGGGGAGCCCTTCTAATTTCGCCGCTGCTCACGGCGTTGATCGGCGTGGTCGTCGAGCGGCTGATGATTCGGCGAATCTACAATCGCGATCCGGTCTACAGCCTGCTGCTCACCTTCGGATTAGCTTTCGTGCTGCAAGACGCAGCCCGTTTTATCTGGGGTCCGAATGGGCTGCCGATGGGGTTGCCAGCCGCTCTGGCGCAGCCGATCACCTCAACCTTGTTCTTTATCACCTGGTACCGCGTTTTCATGGTGACGATCGTCATCGTGACGGTGATCGGCCTGTTTGCCTTCCTGCGTTATTCGCGCATCGGTTTGCGCATCCGCGCCGGAACGTTCGATCTGGAAACCGTGGCGACCCTTGGCGTCAATGTGCGGCATTTGCGGACACTCAATTTCGCCGTCGGTTGCCTGTTGGCCGGGCTGAGCGGCGTTCTCGCCGCTGGGCAGATCGGACTTAATCCGAATATGGGCGACGAACTGCTGATGCCCAGCTTCATCGCCATCATTGTCGGCGGCGTCGGCAGCCTGATCGGCACGCTGCTCGGCGGATTGCTGATCGGCATGGCGGCGGCTTTGACCACGGCCTTCTATCCGGCCGCCAGCGAAGCGGTCATTTACGCGATCATGATGGCAGTGCTGCTACTCCGTCCGCGCGGTCTCATCGGCGAGGAAGGCATGATGTCATGACCACCGCCGTCGTCGCCGCAAGCGAGAGTCGTAGCGTCAGCCGCAAGGCTCTGCTGCTGGTCGCGGTATGGGCGGCGCTGCTCACGGTGCCGCTGTGGCTGCCGCTTCTTGGCGGTTACACCGCGCTCGCCGGGCGAGTCCTGGTGTTCGGCTTGGCGGCCATGGGTCTCAACATGCTGCTCGGTTTCACCGGCGTGTTGAGCTTCGGCCATGCTGCCTATTTCGGGCTCGGCGCTTACGGCGCCGGGCTTACACTGCGCTATCTCGTGCACTCGACCCCAGCCGCGATTCTTGCCGGCACATTGCTCGGCGGTTTGGCCGGAAGCTTGTTTGGGCTTTTGATCGTGCGTCGCCGCGGCGTTTATTTCGCCATGTGCACCATCGCGTTTGGCCAGCTCTGGTACTATCTCGCCTATAGCTGGAACAGCGTCACCGGTGGCTTCGACGGTTTGCGCGATTTTCATCGCGAGGCGATCGGATTTCCGCCACTGGTGCTGGACATCACCTCTGGGGGCAACTCTTTCTATTACTTTCTCCTGGCGATCTTCGCCGCCGCAGTGGGCTTGATGGGCTTTCTGTTGCGCTCGCCATTCGGCCGGACGCTCCTTGCAATTCGCGAGAACGAGCGCCGCGCCCGATTTCTCGGCATTCCGATCGAACGCCACATCTGGCTGTCGTTCTCGATCTCCTGCTTCTTCACCGCGCTTGCCGGCACGCTCTATGCGCTTCTCAATAACTTCGCGGATCCGCTCACCCTGCACTATTCGTTGTCCGGCTATTTCGTCGTCATGACCGTCATCGGCGGCATGCGCACGTTCTGGGGACCGCTCCTTGGCGCCGCCGTCTTCGTGATGTTGCAGGACTACATTTCGTCGATGACGGTGAACTGGATGTCGTTCGTCGGCGTAATCTTCATTCTCGTGGTGCTGTTTTTCCCGCGCGGCCTGCTTGGCATGATCCGCCGGCGTGTCGCAGCGTAAGCGCGAACAAATAATCGAGGTCTGCTGATGGATCTGTCGCGGCGACGACTGTTTCGATACGCCGGCGCAGCCGCCGTACCACTATTGCCCGGCGCGGTTGCGGCACAGAATTATCCGACCCGGCCGGTGCACCTCGTGGTCACCGTTCCCGCCGGCGGCTCGCCCGACATCGTGGCGCGCCTGCTCGGGCAATGGCTTTCCGATCGTCTGGCGCAGCCGTTCGTCGTCGAAAACCGGCCCGGCGCCAGCGCCAATATCGGCACGGAGTTTGTCGTGCGGGCGGCGCCTGACGGCTACACGCTGCTCATCGCAATGTCGGCCAATGCCATCAACGCGTCGCTCTATCCGAACCTGAATTACAATTTTATGCGCGACACGGCTCCGGTCGCGCTCATCGGTGGCATTCCTCTCGTGCTGGTGGCGAACCCGTCCTTCCCGGCGCGGACCGTTCCCGAATTGATCGCTTATGCCAAAGCCAATCCCGGCAAGATCGATATGGCGACCGCCGGCAAGGGGACTCCGCTCGATGTCGCCGGCGAACTTTTCAAGATGATGGCCGGCGTGGACATGGTCGGGGTGTCCTACCAGGGCGAATCGCCGGCGATCCCGGATTTGCTGAGCGGCCAAGTGCAAATCATGTTCGGTGTCCTGCCAGCCTCGCTCGGCCACATCAAGAGCGGTCGGTTGCGGGCATTGGCCGTCACGACTGCGGCGCGGCAGGTGGTCCTGCCCGATGTGCCGGCGATGGCCGAATTCCTTCCAGGTTTCGAGGCTAGCGGCTGGTACGGCGTCGCCGCGCCGAAAAACACGCCGCCGGACGTCATCGCGCTCGTCAACAAAGAGATCAACGCCGCCCTGACTGACCCCGAAATCAGAAAACGGCTCGCTGAATTGGGCTGCGGCATTGGCGGTGGCACACCCGCCGAGTTCAGTAAGTTCATTGCCGCTGAAACCGAGAAATGGGCCAAGGTCGTGAATTTCGCCGGCACCAAGGCGAATTAAGACTCAATGGCCAAGAGGAGACGTCACGAATCTTGCCCATGCACAGATGTCAACGGGCAGATTCGGTTTACGTTCTCAGGCGAGGCGCGATCGCCCCCCACACAACCAGGATTATGATCGCGCCCACGATCGCGCCGATCAAACCGGCGCCTTCGCCAGCTTTGTACCACCCGATCGCCTGGCCAAGGTATGTCGCAACGAAGGCTCCGACAATTCCGAGCAGCGTCGTCAAAATAAAGCCGGAAGGCTCATAGTTTCTACCAGGATGAAGTAGTTTCGCGATTACGCCAGCCACAAACCCGATTATGATCGTCCAAAGGATATTCATTGGACCCTCCAATTTGTCGGCCCATTCCACCGGGTTTGTTGCCCGTGATGATGCCGCAAGTATTCATGCACCGATGCGGACCCTGCTTCTTTGAGTAGCATCTTGAGCACACGTCTCCCGCCCATCGATGATCCGCTTCAACGATCATTGGCCCGAGGTGTCCTCAGGCTTTCAGTATCGAATCTATCCGCAGGCCGTCAGGCGAGAGCTTTGTTTTTGATCGCACCAATGATCGCCGTGAGTATGGCACCGCCCGCGCCGCCGGCGACTGCCTGAGAGACAATCCCGCTAATACTCAGATTGCCCGACTGAACTGCGGCCACGACTGACGGCAGCAGCAAGGTAACGATCTGACCGAGCACCCCGCCTCCGACCAAACCGGAAACGATATTGCCAATCATACCGAGGTCGAAGGTCGGCGAGGACTTGCCGGCGCCAACTCCACCGAGCGCACCGGCAACGAGGTTGATCAGAACCTGCTCCATATTGATCTCCTATTGATCTCCTATGAAATTAAAAATCATCGCCTTATCAGGCTAGTTTCCTAAATCGGATTGCAATTTGATTTGAATCAAAATGTACAGCTGCTTTACAGCTAGCGATCCTTGAGGGCAGGAAGCTGGTGACGAGCAGGAGGCCCCGTTGTGCCCGACCTAATTGAACAAATCCGTCTGGCGACTCAGGCTCTTGCCGAGTTTGGCGTTCATTTGTTCAATCCGACGATCCGGCTTGGCGTTACCGGACTTTCTCGCGCCGGCAAGACGGTCTTTATCACCGCGCTTGTTCATGGTCTTGTCCGCGGTGGGCGCTTTCCGGTTTTCGAGGCGTTAGCTACGGGTCGAATAGCCCGTGCGTATCTTGCGCCGCAACCAGACGACGCGGTGTCGCGATTCGATTACGAGAGCCACATAAATGCGCTCGTCGACAAACGCAGTTGGCCCACCTCGACGCGACAAATCAGTGAATTGCGAGTTGTCATCGACTATCAATCGCTCAGCGAATATCAGCGCACATTGACGCTTGATATTGTGGATTATCCAGGAGAATGGCTTCTCGACCTGCCGCTTCTCACAAAATCTTATGAGAAGTGGGCGTCCGAGAGTTTACGGTTGTCCCGGCAGCGGCAGCGCGCCGATTTTGCTAAAGACTGGCATTCATATCTCTCGACTCTTAATCCGGAGGGAATGGAGGATGAACAACAGGCGCTTACTGCAACTCGACTCTTCACTGAATATTTGCGCGCATGCCGGGACAACAACTATGCAATAAGCTTACTCCCCCCGGGCCGCTTTCTGATGCCGGGCGATCTTGCAAATACTCCGGCGCTAACCTTTGCCCCCCTCGAACTATCAGGCGAGGGGCCTCCGCCGGCCGGCTCGCTTTGGGCGATGATGCGGCGGCGATACGAATCGTACAAGTCTGTCGTCGTTCGCCCGTTTTTCCGCGATCATTTCGTCCGGCTTGATCGACAGATCGTACTGGTGGATGCCTTGGCGGCGATCAACGCTGGGCCAGAAGCTCTTCTCGACCTCGAACAAGCACTTGGTCAGGTCCTCGACTGCTTTCAAACGGGGCGAAAAACTATCTTAAGTGCGTTGCTGCGGCCCCGCATTGACAGGCTTCTTTTGGCGGCCGCGAAAGCGGATCAACTCCATCACACGAGTCACGACCGTCTGGAGACCATTCTCAAGCGTGTGACCGAACATGCGATGGCCCGGGCTGAAGTCGCGGGCGCGCAGGTCGACGTTGTGGCCCTGGCCGCTATCCGCGCAACCCGTGAGGCAACGGTACGGCGCGGGCGCCAGGAGCTTCCTTGTGTGCTTGGAGTGCCCATCGCAGGAGAGACAATGGCAGGAGAGATCTTTGACGGAGAAACAGAGGTGGCAATTTTCCCTGGCGATTTGCCCAATGATCCCGACGATCTTCTCCGCCCCAAAAACAGATCTCGCGGATCGATCAGTTCTCCACAAAGCCCAGACTTTCGATTTCTGCGCGTCCGACCGCCTTTATTGGAGTTCACAGAGAAGGGCGGACCTGCTCTGCCTCACATTCGCCTTGACCGAGCGCTGCAATTTCTAATCGGAGATCGGCTCGTATGAGCAAAGTTTGGAAACACCGCCCACCGGCTGCTTTCCGGCTCGACCACGGTCGTGTGATCGTTGGCAAGACCAGGAAGACCAGTCCCTCATCGGATCACCCCGTACAGCCAACACAGGACGCTGAGTTCGAGGCGCTGGCTATCACAATAGACGACTCAGCTCGATCGTCTCGACGTGGGTTGAGCTGGGGAGTGCTGTTTTGGCTTGCCTTGGGCGGTTTGTTGCTTCTCGCCATGGGTTTCGCGATCACTGGTCTGATTACCGGGTTGTTTGCCCGCAATCAGGAACTCGGCTGGATCGGACTAGCTCTCGCTATTCTAGCTGCGCTCTCGCTTGTCGTTATTGGCGTTCGCGAAACAATTGGCCTGATGCGACTCGCAACGGTCGAGAATCTACGTGAGCGTGCTGCAGAAACGATCTTAGGCAATGATCGCGTCGAGGCCCGCGCCCTCGTACGCGAGCTCTTACACCTTACGCGGAGAATGCCTCGCTTGGCCCGCGCCCGGGCGACCCTGGAAGGCCACCTCGCTGAGATCATCGATGGGGGGGACATGGTGCGGCTTGCGGAACGCGAGCTTATGACACCATTGGACCAACAGGCGCGTAAATTAATAAGCGCAGCGGCCATGCGAGTGTCCGTCGTCACGGCGTTGAGCCCCCGCGCTGTCGTTGATCTCTTGTTCGTCTTCGGAACCGCACTGAGTTTGGTGCGTCGCCTTGGCTTTCTGTACGGAGTACGGCCGGGTACCCTTAGCTTAGCGCGGTTGATACGGCATGTTGTTATGCATCTAGCAATGACCGGGGGATTGGCTACGAGCGACAGCTTGATTCAACAGATGCTCGGACACGGCGTAGTGGCTAAATTGTCGGCGCGGTTGGGTGAGGGCGTACTCAATGGGCTTCTCACGGCACGATTCGGCCTCGCCGCGATCGATATCATTCGTCCATTGCCGTTTGCCGCTTTGCCTCGGCCAACTCTAGGTGACCTTATGAGCGAGGTGTTGGGCAGTTTCGGAGGTGGTGAAGAACGGCGTGCTCCACCAGAGTCAAATCTAGCCGCCGCGGACGTGCAATTGTGCGGCCTTAAATCTCTTGCCGATAGCAAATCGGTTAAGTTCACGTCCTGAGCGAAGCCGGGACTTTGCCCCCGTTTTCCGCAAGTTTGGTCATAACCTGCTTATGCAGCCAGACATTCATCGCCGCAGAATCGTTTGTGTTACCGCCATAGTGCAGTTCCTTTGCCAGCTCTTTGCGCGCGGCGAGGCTGCTATCGAGATTTAGTAATTTCATAAGGTCCACGATGGACCGGCGCCAATCGAGTTTTTCCTTATTCTGACTGGCGAGTTTCGTCAGAACGGCTTCCACGTCAACGGAGGCTGGGCCGGCGGTCGAGGGTGCGGCGCCCATACCAGTCCGGCTTGGCGAGATTGGCGTCGTCGATGGCTTTGCTGCAGTCGAAGTCGGTTGCGATGCAGCAGCGCCGTGGTGAAAAATGGCGGACATGATATTTCCGAACACGCTCATGATCTACTCCGTCGGCAAGTCTGAATCGCCAAGTCTGAATCGCCAAGTCTGAATCGCCAAGTCTGAATCGGCGAGTCTGAATCGGCGAGTCTGAATCGCCAAGTCTGAATCGCCAAGTCTGAATCGGCGAGTCTGAACGAAACCGTATCGGGATAGCCAAAACTGAATTTCAGCTCCTTGACTCAGATCAAGGACGCGCCACGCAATCCCGAAATCAGCAAATGGCTCGCCCCACTGGGTTGCGGTGCGTGCAAAGTAAAGCGGACATTGCCTGGACGCGCCTTAATATCAGTGATTGCAGAACGACGACGGAACCAGGAGAGGAGCGCAGGGTTGGGATGGCAGAACACCATGCCACGTATGCCGATTTGGGCTTACCAGGACAGCAGGCATTCGAGATTAGGGGTATCGACCATGGCTAGCACCAATCGCTATCTCGACTTCGTTCGTGTGTGCCTTCCAGTTTGCGCTCTAGTTCTCACCTCCGCCGCTACCGTAAGTCCAACATTTGCGCGCAGCAGCTTCGATGGTGAGTGGAGCGTCGTCATCGAAACGCGCGGCGGAGCCTGCACACCCACGCTCCGCTATCCCGTGGCCATTAGTAATGGCATTGTGACCAATGCCGATGCCACCCCAGCCACTGTTACAGGACGAGTGGCGCCGACCGGTGCCGTAAGGGTTACGGTACAAGCCGGCGGGTCATGGGCCAGCGGCTCCGGTCATCTCGGCGCGAACAGCGGCACCGGGGTTTGGCGAGGTCAAGGGACGACTGGCGCCTGCGCAGGGACGTGGCAAGCGCAGCGCCGCAGTTCTGGCGCTCAAGCGATGGAGAGGGGTGGGCCGATCTATAATTATGCCCCCCAAAGAGCGCCTCGTAATTACTCAGGCTATCCAAGCCGCTAAGCGCGCTTACACATTTTTTAGTCGGGGCTTTGTTTGCCGGCGCTGCAGTGGCGGCCATATCCTGGGCTACTTACTAGTCGAAATGGTACGTCTCTTTCAGGCACAAAGCAGACATCAGCCGACATTTCCTGATGTCCGCGATGTGCCAGAAGCAGACATCGACTCGACATCGATCGATGTCAGGCGAGCTGACAGTAAGGGCAGCAATCGGCAACTGTCCCCTGAGGGTCTACGGAGCCTCGCCCTCTCTCGACATGCATGCCACGTAACTGTCGGAGTCAAACTTTATGCCATCAGTGCACTTTTTGATGGCCGCCATGCGGCGTGAGTTGAGGATCATTTTATCGCCGACGTAGTAATCACCTTGCTCGTTTCTTTTCAGTTGTTGGCCGCTCGCGTGCACTGGCGTTGTCGGTCCCGGGGCATAATAGTCGCCCTGTGTGGGGCTTTGAGCTTGCCCCGAACGCGTGATCGACAGCGCAAGAAACGATCCTAGAAACAGCTTTTCTGCGACGTTCATTTTAAATTCTCCCTTGTTTGTCGTAACGGCGGCACTGGCGCTTCTGAGCGGCCAGGAGAACTCTCTGATCTGCCCCACACAACGCCATCGACGACAGACGATACTTTGCACGCGGGAACTCGGAATTTGATTTAAGTCAAAAATTCGATGGCGGAACCGTGAACTGACGAATTGACCACAATGCCGTCCGTGTCATTTCTAGACTCATTTCTGGACATGGTCCGTCGTGGTCATGACGCCTGCTAAGGTCATAAGCAGACATTGCCTGACGTCGGTGCGATGTCCGATTCACTTGCGAAGGGGACATTGACGCAGGCGATTATGAGTAGAGGCCTCACTAGTACGGCAGGCCGACATAATTCTCCGCGAATGCCGTGGCCGCGGCTTTCGATCGGAACAGATAATCAAGCTCAGCCAACTGCAGCTGGTGATCGAACGGGTTGTCAGAGATGCGGTGCAGCGTCATGGTCATCCACCAGGAAAAACGCTCCGCCTTCCATACTCGCGCCAGCGCCCACGCCGAATAATGATCGAGACCGGAATCTGACTTGTCCTGATAATGTTCGATCAGCGCCCGCGACAGATAGCGCACGTCGCTCGCCGCAAGGTTAAGTCCCTTGGCGCCGGTCGGCGGCACGATATGGGCGGCATCCCCGGCGAGGAACAAGCGGCCGAACCGCATCGGCTCGGCGACGAAGCTGCGCAACGGCGCGATGCTTTTTTCGATCGACGGTCCGGTAACCAGACGCTCGCGCGCGTCGTCGTCAAGCCGCGGCTTGAGTTCCTCCCAAAAGCGTTCGTCCGGCCATGACTCGATATCTTCCGCCAGGCTGCATTGCAGATAATAGCGGCTGCGCGTCGGCGAGCGCATTGAGCACAGCGCGAAGCCAAGCGGATGTCGCACATAAATCAATTCCTCGGAAACCGGCGGCGTATCGGAGAGGATGCCGAGCCAGCCCAAGGGATAAACCCGCTCGTAGGCGCTGATCGCACGCGCCGGCGCGCTTTTGCGGCTGATGCCATGAAAGCCGTCGCAGCCGGCAATGAAGTCGCAAGCGATCTCGTGGCTCCTGCCCCCGGCGCGATAGCTCACCCGCGCCCGATCGCCGGAAATGCCGTGCACGCTCACGTCCTGCGCCGAATAGACGGTCGGGGCGCCGGCAGCGTCTCGGCCATCCATGAGATCTTTGGTGATCTCGGTTTGGCCGTAGACCATCACGGTTTTGCCGGTCAGCTCTTTGAACGAGAGGCGGTGCCGCGTGCCGTCGACGCAAATCTGGACGCCATCGTGGACGAGCCCGTCGGTATGCATCCGCGCGCCGACTCCGGCCTCGTCCAACAGGTCCATCGTGACCTGTTCGATGACGCCGGCGCGTATGCGGCCGAGTACATGCTCGGCGGTCTGCCGCTCAAGAATGATGTTGTCGATGCCCCGTTTGTGGAGGAGCTGGCCGAGCAATAGCCCGGCGGGACCGGCGCCGATTATGACGACCTGTATTCTCATTGTCGGAAGCTTGCGTGGCGATGCGATACCTCAGATTCGGCAAAATACCACACACGATGTTTGAAGGATCGAGATCGTACTTTCGCCACCTTTCGGCGAGCAGGTGATTTGCGCCCACGCACCCAACTCGCCAAACCCGGGGAACTTAACATGCGGACGCTCACCTTTGCCTGCACGGTTGTCTTGCTCTCGGCTGTGCTTTTCAGTCGTCTCGATGGCGCAGCGGCCGAGGTTAGCGAAGCCGTTCGTCAGGCATGCACGCCCGACGCGATGCGGCTTTGTTCCGACGTTATTCCTGACGTGGCGAAGGTCACCGCCTGCATGAAACGGAAGTCATCGCAGGTGAGCCAAGCTTGCCGCGTCGCCATGCACGGCGAGTCGTCCGGCAAGGGGCATCGCTACGGGCATTACCATCATCACTATCGGCATTGCCACCATTGCGGCTGATCCGACTGCGCTTGCCACACCTGCGACCGGGCGTCGCGATGCCGTAACTGCGGCTTGAGCGGCGCCGCCGGAAAGTGCCATTGTCCGGCAGCAGGGTGAAACCAGCCGGCGCAGAACGGTAATTCGCGGGGGTGAGGAGATGCGTCGGGCCAGACGGGCGGGCGGCCGGCGACCGGTGCGGCGCCTTGGTCTGGCGCTTTTGGTCGCGCTCTTGGCCGTGAGCTTGGCGACGCCGCTTATTGTCAAAACGCGGGCACAGCCAGTTCCGGGCGAGGAGTTCACCGTGGCGGCGGCTGACAAGGCGCTTGCCGATGCGATGCGCAGTGGCGACCGTTCCGTCGCGCGCCAGCTGCTCTCGCTGCAATTTACCTACACCGATGAAGCCGGCAGAGTCCTTTCGCGCCGGGACTTTCTCGGCGATCTGAAAAACTTGTCCGCTGCGCCGGCAAGCGATCCAAAAGTAACAATGTATGGTCTCCTGGCGACGGTCACAGGCGATCGCAAGCCGGCCGATAGCAGCACCGCGTTCTTTTTCGATATTTGGGTCAAGCAAAAACGGGCCTGGCGCGCTCTGGCAAGACAGAATGTCGTGCTGGCGGAGGACGGCGCCGCATCCGCCGCGCAGAGGGACGACGGCAAAGGGGGGGAATGCGCGAATCCCTGTGAGGCCATGCCGTATCGCGTGCGCTCGCCGGCCGAGCAAGAAGTCGTCAATTCCTTTCTGGCGATTGAAAAGGCCAGCCTCGGTCACGATGCGCAGGAATGGTCAAGGCACGTGGCGGACGAATTCGTGCTTTATCGGACCGGCTACGCTCCGATCAATAAAGCTGAGCGCGTCGCCGCGCTCGAACGGCAGAAGGAAGCCGGAATCCCGTCGGTCGTCGGTGAACCGCAGGACGTGCGCCTCGCCGTCTACGGTGATGCGGCGGCGATGATCGCAACGGAGCGGGTTCCGGATAATTCACGGCCGCCTTACCGCACCACGCGGGTCTGGGTAAAGCGGAACGGCCAGTGGTTGATGACGATCAGCGTGCAGACCGATATCCAGCCTCAATAGGACGTATACTCATAACGCTTAATGTCTGCTTTCAGGGATAGAGCAGACATTGCAAATTCGCCCCGTCGTGCTTGGTTGATTCGGTATTTCGCTTTAGCTTGTTATTTAAGCATAATCTTTTCGGAAACCCGGTCCCCACTTTTCCGGATCATGCTCTAATCCTGCGGCAGCTCGGCAACGCCCAGTTCTTTGGCGAACGCCGCGACCTGCGCGCGCTGCTCGTCGATCGATTTGGCGAAGTCTTCGGGTCCGCCGACATTGAGAAGCTGGCCGGTGGTCACCAAACGTTGTTTGATTGTGTCATCGGCAACTGCACGAATTTCGGCGGCGATGCGCTGGCGCAGCGCGAGCGGCATCCCGGTCGGGCCGAACAGGCCGACCAGGCCGTCGATTGTCAGCGCCGGCTGGCCGGCTTCTTGCGCGGTGGGCAGATCGGGCTCGGTCGGCGCACGCACCGTGTTGGTCACGCAAAGCAGTTTGACTTTGCCGGTCTGCAATTGCGGCCGGATGATCGCCAGCGCCGATTCATAGACCTGCACGCGGCCCTCGGCGAGATCGTTGGCCGCATCGACCGGATTCTTGTAGGCGATTTTCGCAATATCCAGGCCTTCACGCTTGAGCCATCCGGCGAAAATGAAATCAAGTGCGCCGGTGACACCGGCCCAGTTGAGCTTGCCGGGTTGCGCGCGTGCAAGCGCCATCAATTGCGTGAGCGAATTGACGTTCAGACTCGCCGGAGTCGAAATCGTGATGATGGTGTTGGAGACGCGCGCAATCGGCAGCAAGTCGGCCGGCTTGTACGGCAAGTGGTCGTGGAGAAACGGGTGCGCGGTAAAGGAGGAGGTCGGCGAGAACAGCAGTTGATGGTCGTCATGCGCGCTGACGAATGAATTGATGGCGACAATGCCGTCGCCACCGGGCCGATTCTCGACCACGATCGGCTGGCCCCAGCGTTGACTGAGGCGATCAGCAAACAATCGCGCCCCGATGTCGGCGCCGCTGCCCGGCCCGAGCGTAAGGATGAATTTGACCGGCCTGGTCGGCCATGCCTGATCGGCTGATACGGCAGTGGGCAAAAACGGCGCGGCAAGCGCGACCAGCGCCGCGATCGAAACGGCGATACCTGAACTCAATGCAGAAGCTTTTGGCAACTTCATCTGCGTGGTTTCCTTCGCTTTTGTAGCTCGCGCTTGGTCCCGCTCGGTCGTCAGCTCTCTAGTGGTCCGATTCTACCGTTCGCATCCCGGTTGGGCGGGCCGTCGCGCGAATGTTAGAATCAAAGGACCACTATCAGTTCTAGTGGAGCTTTGAATTTGACATTCGCTCACGAGTTCGCGGCTGGGGGCGGCGAATGTCAAATCCGCTCCACTAGGCCGGTCGGCACGTTTTTGTTCTCGCTCGAAAGCTTCATCCCCGCAGCGAGCGCCATGGTCTCGGCGAGCGCGGCAAAATCCTTTTGCAAATAGGCTTGCGGGTCCTTTTGCAGCATGGCGGCGCCGAAATGGCTCTGCAACACTTCCCGCGTTGCTGCCGTCACCGGCATTGGCACGTCCATCTCGCGGCCGAGCTCCAGTCCGAGATCGAGATCTTTGCGCAACAGCTCCGGCGTGAAGGTCGTCGTCCAGTCGAGGTTGACCAGCGCCGGCGATTTGTAGCGGGTGAACATCGAGCCCATCACCCCATTGTTGAGAAAGGCAAGGAATGCGTGGCGCGGCACCCCCATCTTGTTCGTAAGGAGCGTAATCTCGATCAGGTTCTCCATCACCACGCCGAGCATGACGTTGTGGGCGATCTTGCAGACCCGCGCCAATTCGCCCTCGCCGACATACGACACCCCGCGCGGGGCGAAGACTTCGATCAGCGGCATCGCAATCTTGCACGCTGCCTCGGCGCCGGAGACCACGGCCGAGAGCTGGCCTGCCTTGATGACTTTGGCATTGCCGCTCACCGGAGAGGCGACGAATTCAGCGCCGAGCGCTTTGAGCTTATTGCGGATTGCCGCCGATTCCTCGACGGCAATGGTCGAACAATCGACCACCACTGGCGGTATCTTGCCACCGCTGGCAACGCCATTCTCGCCATAGAGCACGTCCTGCACGTCCTGGCCGGTGGCGACGATCGAGAACAGGACGTCCACCGATTTCAGATCGGGCAGGCGATCGACGATTTTTCCGCCGATTTTCGCCAGCGGCTCGGCTTTAGCGCGTGTGCGATTCCAGATCGACACATCGTGGCCAGCCTTGATGAGCCGCTCGGCCATCGGAAATCCCATGCGGCCCATGCCGATCCAGCCGATTCTTTGCGTGTTATCCGTTGCCATCGCCAAGCTCCTTTGCCTTGCGGCGATTTGCTAAAGCAAAATTAAATCGAACAGTATTTCGCTTTAGCCTGTTTTGAGCATGATCTTTTCCGAAAACCGGTGCCCACTTTTCGGGATCATGCTTTTGAGCATGATCTTTTCCGAAAACCGGTGCCCACTTTTTCGGGATCATGCTTTAGCACAGCGCGCGATCACTGCAACGACGCAAATATGCACGACGCAAATATACGTGACGCTTGTCGGCGGCTCGGTGATGACATTACTCTCGCCAAGCGATGCATGACGTCATCGAGAATGGGAATTTGGGCCTCGGCGCGGCTGCTGCCGATCGTGGCGCGCTGTGGCGCGTGTGGCGCAATGCCTTTCCTTTCGTGGTCGTGGGCGCAATCTGGGAGGCGATCGCGCATCTCGGCCTCTTCCCCGCGCAGCTCTTTCCGCCGCTTGAAACGATTGCGGCAGTATTTGTGCGGCTCACCGCCAGTGGCGTTCTGCCGCATCACGCCTTCGATACGCTCATTCGGCTCACCGCCGGTTTCGCGCTGGCGGCAGTTTTCGGAATTGCGGCGGGTGTCCTAATGGGCCGTTCACGCCGTGCCGAAGATATTTTGCTGCCGCTCGTGAGCATCGGCGCGCCGATTCCTGGTCTCGCTTATGCGCCGTTGTTTCTGCTGTGGTTCGGTCCCGGCAATGTTCCGGCAGTGGCGCTGGTCGCTTTCGTTTCCGCCTTCCCGATCATCTACAATTCCTGGACTGGCGTGAAAGCGGTGAAGGAGATCTGGCTGCGTTCGGCACAAGCGATGAGCGCCGACGATCGCCGCCTGTTCCGTCACGTCATCGTGCCGGGTGCGTTGCCTTATATCGTCACCGGACTGCGGCTGGGTCTGGCGCAAGCTTGGCGCATTCTGGTTGCCGTCGAGATGCTCGCGGCTGTGCCATGGGGCCTGGGCTGGCTGATTTTCGGCGCCCAGGAATTCCTCAACACCGACGTGATGCTGGCCGGCATCGCGGTGATCGCCTTGATCGGGCTCGGGCTCGAGAAATTCGTTTTTCAGCCGCTCGAAAATTTCACCATCGTGCGATGGGGCATGATGACATGACGCCGATGCGTGCATTGCCGTGGCGATCGGAGTCATTGCGACGCGGCGCACTGACGCTGATCGTTGCCGCCGCGCTCTATGAAGCGCCCGCGCGCAGCGGCTATCTTCCACCGGCGCTGACGCCAACGCTCGGCGATATTGCCCATACACTGTTTGCCTCGCTCGCCGACGGCACCATGCTTTTGCATGCGGCGGCTACTCTTTATCGCGTGGTCGTCGGTTTTGGCTGCGCCGTTGCCGTCGGCTTGCCGCTGGGGGTGATGATGGGCCGTTTCCGCGCCGTGGAAAATTTCGTTCTGCCGCTGACCAGTGCGCTCATGCCGATTCCGTCGCTCGCCTGGGTGCCGGTCTTCATCCTCTGGTTCGGCCTCGGCAACACTGTCAGCGTGCTCATCGTGTTCTATGCCGCACTGTTTCCGATGCTGCTCAATACCTGGACCGGCGTGCGCGCGGTCAACCCGATCTGGCTGCGCGCGGCGGGCGCGATGGGCGCCAACGAGCACGCGCTATTCTGGAAGGTGATCATTCCGGGCGCCTCGCCGTTCATCATTGCCGGTCTACGCCAATCTTTTCTGCGCTCCTGGATCGCGGTGATCGGCGCGGAAATGCTCGCTGGCTCGGATTGGGGTCTGGGCTGGGTGATCTTCGACGCCAAGGAATTTCTCGACACCGATATGATGCTCGCCTCGCTGATCGTGATTGGCTGCATCGGTTTTGTGACCGAACGCCTGGTGTTTGGCTCAATCGAACGCGCCACCATCTACCGCTGGGGCATGGCGCGTTCGGCGCGGGGGTAGGGTGGTCTAACTGAATTGTCATGCTTCAAAAGAGTGGATGGCCGGAGCAAGCTCGGCCACGACGGACTATCCATCGAATCTAAGCTCATCGAGCTTTGATCGGCAGGGCGACTCATTCCGCTTTGATATCCGCCGCGGCGATGATCCCTTGATATTTGGCAATTTCGGCGCGAACGAAGGCGGCGAATTGGTCAATCGAGAGCGCGGAAACTTCGGCGCCGTCGTTTTGCAACCGCGTCTTGATATCAGGCTCAAGCAAGATTTGATTGATTGCTGAGTTCAATCGTTGGGCAATGTCCATCGGCAATGCGCGGGGCGCGAAGAATCCAACCCACAGGGCGAAGTCGAAATCCGCAATTCCGGTGACTTCGGCGACCGAAGGGATATCCGGCGCCGCGCTCGAGCGCTTGGCCGTCGAAACCGCCAGCAACTTGACCTTGCCGCCTTGCATCAGCGGCATGGCCGCAGGAAAGCCGGGAAAATAGAAATCGACATGGCCGCCGACCACATCGTTCAAGGCAGGCGCCGCGCCCTTATAGGGCACATGCGTGAGCTTATTGTTGAGCTTGAGCTTCAACAATTCGCCGGCGAGATGG
>Ga0306920_100004214_pt1 | contig 18454 bp, 15 predicted proteins | sample flu12Cox44000170_FD_204666 | JGI IMG/M metagenome (GOLD analysis project Ga0306920, IMG submission 204666) | Lab enrichment of tropical soil microbial communities from Luquillo Experimental Forest, Puerto Rico - flux4day.12C.oxic.44.000.170 (v2)... | ecosystem: Environmental > Terrestrial >... | reverse complement strand
GACCTCGGGGCCCTTCGTCAGCACATTCTCTTTCATCCACGCGAGGAAGGACTCGCGTTCACGGGAAATCGCATCCCATTCTTTGTAGAAGTTGTTGTTGCGTGGATAGTAACCCTGCGCATAAGAGGGAAATGCGCCACCCGGCACGTTGACCACATGGTCGACGGTCCAGTGCGGAAGCACAACGGCATTGAGGCTGCGCTCGGGAAGCTCGTCTACGATCTCCTCGACAGTGACGACCGATCGCTTCGAAGCGAGGACCGCTTCCTTCTGCACGCCAAGCACGCCCTCGATCATGACATTGCCGGCTTTGTCAGCGCGTTGAGCATGGATCACCGCCACATCAGGCCGATGCGCCGGAACGGCGGCGAGCACCTCGCTGGTGAACGGACAGGTCACGCGTTTGATCTTCGAGTTCACTTTCGGGAGATCGCCGCCGATGTACCCGCGGAAAATAGCGCATGGCAGCCCCGCCGCACCCGCTTCATAGGCATTGGCCATCGCTGCATGAGAATGCTCTTCCAGCTCGAGCTTGTGCGGCCAGCCATTTTCAATGGCATCACGCAGGCGGTGCAGCGAACCGACGCCGGGATTGCCACCCCAGGAAAAGACCAGTTTGGTCACACAGCCCATGCCGATGAGCTGATCGTAAATGAGGTCAGGCGTCATCCGGATCAAAGTGAGCCTTTTGCGGCTCTGCCGTATGATCTCGTGGCCCGCAGCGTGCGGGATCAGGTGCGTGAAGCCCTCGAGCGCAACTGTGTCGCCATCGCGAACGGCTGATTTGATGGCTTCGGCCAGCGAAGTGATCTGCGCCATACTGCAAATTGTGTCCAAAAATGTCTTTGTCGCCTCGTATTTACGGCTGGCATCAGGCACGGTCAAATACAAGATATCGCCAGTAGCCCGGGGATGGATGTCCGCGCATGGGAGACCCACGGTGACCGCAGGTCCAGGCATCGGCACAGGTGATGTTCTTGTCGTGGTCGACGTGCAGAACGACTTTTGTCCCGGCGGACGCCTTGCGGTGCCGAAGGGAGATGAGGTGGTGCCGCTCATCAATCGTCTTGCCCGGCGATTTTCGCACGTCGTGCTGACGCAGGATTGGCACCCCGACCGCCACCACTCATTTGCGTCTACGCACCAAGGCAAGAAACCGTTCGACGTCGTCCCGCTGTCCTATGGGCCGCAGGTTTTGTGGCCGGACCATTGCATTCAGGGCAGTCCGGGGGCCGAATTTCACCGACACTTGCAAATTCCGCACGCCCAGCTCGTGCTGCGGAAGGGCTACCGGCTCAACATCGATTCCTATTCCGCCTTCTATGAAAATGACCACAAAACCGTGACCGGTTTGGCCGGTTATCTGCGACACCGTGAACTAAAGCGCGTCGTCCTCGCGGGCCTGGCATTTGATTTCTGCGTGCGTTACTCCGCAGAGGATGCGTGTCGGGACGGCTTTCAGGTGGTCGTCGTCGAGGACGCCTGCCGCGGCATCGACGTGGATAGTTCGATGGATCACACGCGAGCAAGCTTCGCGCGTTCAGGAATTCAGCTCGTGACGGCCGATGCGCTCCTGTCACCCTCATGAATCGCCCGCAAAATAATTCATGCTGAGCAGCACGCCGATTTTTTTCGTTCGCGCCGAGGTCGAAGCGATCACCAATCTCGGCCATACGCCTTATGGCGAGCGGCGGATGATCAGGATAATCGGAGGAAGCGTGAGCGGGCCGAAGCTTAACGGCCGCATCCTTCCGGGAGGCACCGATTGGCAAATCATCCGCAGCGACGGAGCCGCTGACATTAGGGCGCGTTATCTCATCCAAACCGAGAGCGGAGCCCGGGTCATGGTGACCAGCGAGGGCCTGCGCCACGGACCGGCCGACGTGATGGAAAAACTGTCGCGCGGCGACACTGTCGATCCGCGTCTTTACTACTTTCGTACCGTGATGCGTTTCGAGACCGCAGACCCGGCGGTCGATTGGCTCAACCGCATCCTGGCGGTCGCTAAAGGCCGGAGAGAACCGCGCGCCGTGCGGCTCGATGTCTACGAAGTGGGATGACGATTTCGACCGCCGCGCTAGGCGAAGCCCTCCCCCGTCAGGGTCCCAGGCCAAACTTTTGCAGCGGCGACATTCCAGCCTCTGAACGAGGGGGGTGTCCTGGCCAAGAACTGAGCGTTGCCGAAGTCGGTTCCTGACGACATGATGTTTGGCTAAACAGCACGTGGGCCGAAGACGATGTCGTCCAAGACTTTTGCCACACAGTTGCCTCCCTCGCTGGCCGTCGAGCGGCAGGAGAGCGTGGCGGTGTTGAAGCTTAACCGGCCGCATAAGCGCAACGCGCTCGATGACGAGACAATCATCGGCATTGAGCAGTTCTTTACGTCACTGCCGGATGGTATCGGCGCGGTCTTGCTGGCCGGCGAAGGCGACCATTTTTCCTCCGGGCTCGACTTGACCGAGCTGAACGAGCGCGATGTCACACAGGGCATTCAGCATTCGCGCCTTTGGCACCGCGCATTCGACAGAATCCAGTTCGGCAAGGTGCCGGTGGTCGCGGTGCTGCACGGCGCGGTGGTCGGCGGCGGACTTGAACTTGCCGCCGCGGCGCACGTGCGCGTCGCCGAACGTTCGGCCTATTACGCGTTGCCCGAGGGCAGCCGCGGCATCTATGTCGGCGGCGGCGGCTCGGTGCGGCTGCCGCCACTGATCGGCGTTGCGCGCATAATGGACATGATGCTCACGGGACGCACCTATTCAGCGGAAGAAGGACAAGCCATCGGCCTGACCACATATCTCGTCGACCCCGGCAAAGGTTTTGCCAAGGGCCTCGAACTGGCGCAGCGCATTGCAGAAAATGTGCCACTGACAAATTTCGCCGTCACGCACGCATTGCCGCGAATTGCCGAGATGGATCCGGCAGGTGGCTTCGCCGTCGAGGCGTTGATGTCGGCAATCGCGCAAGCCGATCCGGACGCAAAAACACGCGTGAAGGCCTTCCTCGAGAAACGCGCACCAAAGGCCACGCGCAAGTGACAAAAAGGGGAGGAACAAGTGAAGAAAGAGCGCCGAGGCCATGGCGAGCCTAGCCGAGGATCGTGAAAAGCAAGCAGCGGCGCCGCTGCGACCCGTTCGGCTGGGGAAGCTTGATCCCCTGATCGAGCGGCGCGCCGGAGGTGTCATTCATATTCGCTCCACTCAGGAGCTTGGCCGCTATCACGACAAGCTCAGCCAGGCACTCGAGCATTGGGCCGCGACCGCGCCCGACCGTCTATTTCTGGCTCAGCGCGATGCGCAAGACGAGTGGCGCAAGCTCAGCTATTCGCAGGTACTGTCCCAAGTAAAACGAATCGGCGCAGCCTTGCTGCGGCGCGGGCTTTCTGCCGAAAAGCCAATCGTGGTGCTGTCGGGCAACGATATCGAACAGGCCCTGCTTGCGCTTGCAGCTATGTATGTCGGGATTCCCTACGCGCCCATCTCGTCGGCCTATTCACTGATGTCGAGTGATTTCGGCAAGCTGCGTGCGATTATTGCTCTGCTCACGCCGGGCCTCGTCTTTGCCAATGACGGCATCCCGTTCGCGCGCGCCATTTACGAAACGGTACCGGACGAGACCGAGCTTGCCGTGACGCGCAATCCGCTGGGCGACCGCAAGACGACATTGTTTTCCGATCTCCTCGGCACGCAAGATGCAACGGGCGTCGCCGGCGCGCACGCAAAGGTGACGCCGGACACCATCGCCAAATTCCTGTTCACCTCCGGATCGACGGGGAGCCCGAAGGCCGTCATCAACACGCACCGTATGTTGTGCTCGAACCAGGCCATGCTCGGCTCCGGGTTCAGCTTCGTCACCACGGAGCCGCCGGTCGTCGTCGACTGGCTGCCATGGAGCCACACTTTCGGCAGCAATCACAACTTCAATATGGTGCTCACCTACGGCGGCTCGCTCTATATCGATGATGGCAATCCGACGCCGCTCGGCGCGCCGAAGACCGCGAGAAACCTGCGCGAGATAGCTCCCACCATCTATTTCAACGTTCCTAAGGGTTACGAAGCGCTGATTGCACATCTCCGCGCTGATGAAGTTCTGCGCCGCAACTTCTTTAGCCGGCTGCGGGTGCTGTTCTATGCAGGAGCCGGACTGAACCAGACCACCTGGGACGAGCTCACGCACCTTGCGATCGAGACCACTGGCGAGCGTATTATTTTCCTCTCGTCGCTCGGCTCGACCGAGACATCGCCACTGGCGCTCGCCTGCTCGTGGGATTTCGACCGACCCGGCAATATCGGCCTGCCGGCGCCCGGCGTCGAACTCAAGCTGGTGCCCAACGAAGGCAAGCTCGAAGCCCGCTTGCGCGGGCCCCATATCACCCCCGGCTACTGGCGGCAGAAGGATTTGACGCGCGAGGCATTTGACGAAGAGGGATTCTATAGGATCGGCGACGCCCTGAAGTTCGTGGACCCAGGCGATCCCGGCAAAGGGCTTTTGTTCGACGGCCGCATCGCTGAGGACTTCAAGCTGTCCACCGGCACATGGGTCAGCGTTGGCCTTTTGCGCGCGCGCTTCATCGACCATTTCGCGCCATATGTTCGCGACGTGGTCTTTGCCGGCGCCGACCGTAGCGATATCGCGGCGCTGGTATTTCCCGAAATCGAGGTTTGCCGAAAGCTTGCTGGGCTGGGCGCCAATGCATCGCCGCACGCGATCGTTGCAGCGCCAGCCGTGCTCGCGAAATTCTCTGCGCTGCTGACGACGCTCGCATCGGTCAGCGCCGGGTCGTCGACGCGAATTAACCGCGCCATCGTGATGGCGGAGCCGCCTTCCATGGACCAGAGTGAGGCGACCGACAAGGGCTCGATTAACCAGCGCGCTGTGCTGAAGAATCGCGCCGCGCTGGTGGACGAGCTCTACACGGTCCCTCTATCCTCACGGGTGATAGACGTGGAAGGAACGCGCTGATGGAAACCAAAGGACAGGCGGCCATCGTTACTGGCGGCGCATCGGGCCTGGGTGCGGCATGCGCGCGCGCCCTCGCCGCAGCGGGCGCCAAGGTCGCGATCATCGACGTCAATCAGAAGGCCGCCGCCGAAGTAGCCATCGACGTCAAGGGAATTGCCATTAACTGCGATGTCGCCGACAGCGCCGCCGCCGAGGCCGCCGTGAAGAAAGCCGCCGCCGATCACGGTCCGGCGCGTATCCTGGTCAATTGTGCCGGAATCGGTCCCGCCAAACGGATCGTCGGACGTGACGGTCCTATGCCGCTTGCCGACTACGAGCGCGTTATCCGCATCAACCTGATCGGTACTTTCAACATGATGCGATTGGTCGCCGCCGCCGTGCAGACAGCCGAACCATTGCCGGGGGGTGAGCGCGGCGTGATTGTTTCCGCCGCTTCGGTCGCTGCATTCGAAGGTCAGATCGGACAGGCCGCCTATTCTTCTTCCAAGGGCGGCATCGCTGCGCTGACCCTGCCGGCCGCCCGTGAATTCGCCCAGTACGGCATCCGTGTGTTGGCGATAGCGCCCGGCATTTTCGGCACGCCGATGCTGCGGGCACTGCCGCAGGAGGTGCAGGACTCGCTCGGCGCCTCCGTGCCGTTCCCCAAACGCCTGGGTGAGCCGCGCGAATTTGCGGCGCTTGTGCTCCACTGCATTCACAATGCCTATCTCAACGGCGAAGTCATTCGCCTCGATGGGGCCTTGCGTATGGCACCACGCTGACATGGACAAGTCGTGGCCGGGCTTTTGTCCCGGCCATCCACGCCTTGCTTTTTTTTCATTTCTGCAAGAAAGACGTGGATGCTCGGCACAAGGCTTGTGCCGAGTGCCCGGCGTCACGAGAAACCTTTTGCTGTGCCAACATTCTCCAACAAACGCTCGGTGCGGATCGAATGGGGCGATTGCGATCCCGCCGGCATTATCTTCTATCCCCGCTACTTCGAGATCTTCGATGCCTCGACAGCGATGTTGTTCGAGCGCGCGCTCGGGATGACGAAATTTCAGATGTTCAGGAATTTCGAATTCAGCGGCTTTCCGCTGGTGCGGACCCGCGCGCGTTTTCTGAAGCCGACGCGGTTTGGCGATGATGTGACGGTCGACAGCACAATCAGCTTCGGCCGATCCAGCTTCGATGTCGAGCATCGCCTGAGCCTCAAGGGCGAAACCTGTGTCGAGTGCTTGGAGAAGCGAGTATGGGTGATCCGAGACAAGAGCGGCGGGCTCAAATCGCATCCGGTGCCGAAGACGGTGCGCAGCAAGTTCGGGACGTGAGTGCCGGGCATGACCTCTCGCCCGTTCGTCCCCGCGAAAGCGGGGAGACCATAAAAGGCGGCAAATACCTTTTAGAAGAATTTGTAATTTATGCCACCGCGCACGATGTCTTCATCGATGCGGCACGCCCGCACCACGATTTGAGGTGATGGCTGCCGGCGCGAGCGTGACGCAAGACGTGTCGGTCAGCCCGATATGGAGAAACTCCAACTTCGCCGACCGGCGCTAAAGCTGATACATGCCGTCGGCAATGTCATGACTAGGAAGACGTGCGCCGAAAAACTTGGTCCGTTACGACTATCGCTTGGACAAAAACGAAAAATTGCCACTTGCGGCAAAAGAGATGCCAAAAAGAGGCAGGGCAGTTCGCTTTATCACGTGCAAATCCGTTCCCGGGAGCAAGCGAAAAGCCGAGAATCCAGCAACAAGTATTGCGTTCCACAATTGGTTTAAGGGTTCGCAGCTTTTAGCTGCACCAACGGCTCGGGGCAAATTGGCGTTTGCCCGCTACTCAACCTCGGCCGCGATCCTCTTCAGGATCTGGATAAATTTCTTGCGATCGCGCGCACCAATGACATGGTCGAGATTACGCTCGTGGCGGCGCGCGCAGCGCGTCATAACTGTCAAAACCTTCTTTCCGGCGGGCGTCAGGTTCAGACGATAAGCGCGCCGGTCGTTATCCACGCGTTTGCGTTCGACCAGCCCGCGCCGCACCAAGTCTTCGACAACAGGCGTCAGGGTGGACTTGTCGCGACCATTGGCTTGCGACAGCTCGGTTTGGCTGATGCCGGGATTGCGCGCGATCAGCGTCAAGGTCGCGAAGCGGCCGGGACTCTCGCCAATCTCCAACGAGCGGCGCGAGAACGCCTGAAACGCGGCTTCCTGCGCCATGCGTAGATTAAACCCAATCCAATGCGCGAGTGGACCGAAATTGATCGGCACGGCAATAGTGTCGCCATTCCCGATCTGCCGACGACTGCCTGTTCCGTTCGTCCCGTGCACTGTGACGTCCTTATCGCGAAGCGCATTGTTGCGAAGTGCGTTATCACCGAGCGCACTGTTGCTAGATCATCCGGACACTTAGTTTGATACCAAACTATACGCTTTACAACGTACCTCACATTCGGCTGAATATCCAAAACGTTGGCAGTTAGACCAACCCCAAAACCCACGGGAGGAACAACTTATGAAACTCTGTTTCGTCGGATGTGTCTACGCCGCTATGGTGATCGGCGGAGCATCCGGTGCTTTTGCACAAGACAAAACGTTCGAGCTCAAGCTTTCGCACTGGGTGCCCCCTTCGCACCCGCTGCAAAAGGCACTCGAGGAATGGGGCGCCTCCGTCGAGAAAGATTCCGGCGGCACGATCAAATACAAGGTCTATCCAGCGCAGCAGCTCGGCAAAGCCTTCGACCACTACGACATGGCGCGGGACGGCATCGCCGACCTCACCTACATCAATCCAGGATATCAACCCGGCCGATTCCCGATCATCGGCGCCGGCGAATTGCCGTTCCTGATGACCAATGCGAAGGGCGGCACGCAGGCACTCGACGCCTGGTATCGCAAATACGCGACGCAGGAGATGAAAGACGTCAAGTTCTGCCTCGCCTTCGTGCACGATCCTGGCGCTTTTCATTCGCGTGACAAAAAGATCGTCGTTCCGGCCGATATCAAGGGCATGAAGATCCGGCCGGCGCACGCGACAATGGCGACATTTGTGACCATGCTTGGCGGCACCAATGTCCAGGCGTCGGCACCGGAAGTGCGTGATATCCTTGAAAAGGGCGTCGCCGATGCCGTGACGTTCCCCTGGGGTTCGGTACCTCTTTTCGGCATCGACAAGGTTACGAAATATCACCTCGACATGCCGCTCTACGTGACGACGTTCGCCTTTGTCTTCAACAAGGACAAATACAACCAGATGTCGGCTTCGCAGAAAAAGGTGATCGACGACCACTGCACCCCGCAATGGGCGCTGAAAGTGGCGGCACCTTGGGCGGACTTCGAACATGCCGGCCTGGCCAAGATCAAGTCGGAAGCCGGCCACGAGGTCTACGAGCCGACGCCGGCGCAGGTCGCCGAATGGAAAAAAGCCGCGCAACCACTCGAGGAAAAATGGGCCGAGAACGTCAAGAAGGCCGGTGTCGATCCAGTGGTCGTGATAAAGGAACTTAAGGCGGAGCTCGCCAAAGAAGGCGCCGGATACTGATGGACGACCGTCGTTCGCCTTTGCGCTGACGGCACGATATCGCCGCCGTCCCCGCACTAAGACCTCGCAGGGGGATCCCCGAATGAAACGCATCTACATGGATCGTTTCATCGACTCGATCGAATGGGTGGCGGCGGCATTCGTCGGGATCGTCGCGGCCAACATCTTCATCGCGGTCCTGCTGCGCAATTTGTTTGCCTATTCAATTCCCGATTCCTACGACTTCGGCCGGCTCATGCTCGGCATCCTTATTTTTTGGGGGATCGCCGCAACCTCCTATCGTGGCACGCACATCACGGTTGATCTTGTCTGGAGCAATGTCGGCCCGCGTTATCAGCGCATGATCGACGTGTTTGCAACGTTGGTGCTCCTGTTCGTCGTCACGGTGCAAACCTACACGTTGTTCGACAAGGTGATGACGACCCGCGCCGATAATGTCCTGACCTTCGACCTGCGGCTTCCGACCTGGCCCTTCTTCATGGTCGCCTGGCTCGGTGATGTTTCAGCCGTGCTGTTGATCGCGGTTCGCACTTACCGGTTGATATTCCATCCGGACTACATGGTGGACCCAGCGGTGCAAAAAGAAATCAAGCCGGTCGAATGACAGCATGAGCACCGATGCCGTCGCCATTATCGGGTTCATCGCATTGTTTGCGATGATGCTTCTGCGCGTGCCGGTCGGAATGGCGATGGGCTTCGTGGGCGTATCGGGCTTTGCCTACCTGAATGGCGGCACGCCCGCGCTCAAGCTTGTCGGCCAGACCTCCATGCGTACGGTCACCGACTACACTTTCGGCGTTATCCCGATGTTTTTGCTAATGGGGGCCTTCGTCACCAACTCGGGCATGAGCCGCGAGTTGTTTCGCGCGGCCAACACCTTTGTCGGCCATTTGCGCGGCGGGCTCGGCATCGCAACCGTCGCCGCCTGCGGTGGTTTCGCCGCCATTTGCGGTTCTTCGGTAGCGACTGCCGCCACCTTCTCGACCGTCGCCTATCCAGAGATGCGCCGCTTTGGCTATCCGCAGAGTTTCGCCACCGGCGTCATCGCCGCGGGCGGAACGCTCGGCGCGATGTTGCCGCCCTCCACGGTACTTGCGGTCTACGGCATCATCACCGAACAGGACATCGGCAAGTTGTTCATTGCCGGCATCATTCCCGGCCTTCTGGCGATCAGCATGTATATGGCGACGATCGCCATTATCGGCTGGGCGCGGCCCAAATTTCTGCCGACCGGCCCGCGCAGCGGCTGGAAGGAGCGCATCACCGGGCTGAAAGACATCTGGGCGCCGTTGCTTCTTTTTGTATTCGTCATCGGCGGCCTTTATGGCCTGCCGTTCCTGCCGCGCTTCACGCCGACGGAAGCCGGCGGTGTCGGTGCCACCGGTGCCTTCATCATTGGAATTCTGAGCCGACGTCTCGATAAGAATGGAATTCTGAGTTCGCTGTTGCAGGCTACGCGCACCGCCGCCGCCGTGTTCACGGTGCTGATCGGCGCGCTCCTGTTCGGCTACTTTCTTACAGTCACGCAGACCCCACAAAAGGTTACCGAATTCCTCACTGCGCTCGGACTTGGCCGTTACGGTGTGCTGGCGCTGATCATGCTCATGTATCTGGTGCTCGGCTGCCTGATGGACGCGATGGCCATGATCATCCTGACCATCCCCATCATATTTCCGGTCATCACCCATCTCGGCTTTGATCCCATCTGGTTTGGCGTGATCATCGTGATGACGGTGGAACTTGGGTTGATCCATCCGCCCGTGGGAATGAATGTGTTCGTGATCAAGAGCGTGATCAAAGACGTGAGCTTTGCCACGATTTTCAAAGGCGTCATTCCCTTCATCCTGACCGACCTTGTCCGGCTGGTGATTTTGATCGCCTTTCCTGTTCTTGCGCTGTGGCTGCCCTCGCAAATGAAGTGAGATTCGTGATATATAGTTTGGATCCCAACTATCCGCCGCAGGCGTGACCGAAGACAACGACGATGGAACGCTCGTTCAAGAAAGAAGTCCAGGCGCTGAAGCTGGGTGATGGCGAGACCTTCCACGGCGAAGGCATCCTCGCGGTGACGAAGGCTCTTCTGCAATCAGGCGTGTCCTATGTCGGCGGATATCAGGGCGCTCCGGTGTCGCACCTGCTCGATGTTCTGGTCGATGCCGAAGACATCATGTCCGAGCTTGGCGTGCATCTGGAAACGTGTTCCAACGAAGCGTCGGCCGCCGCCATGCTTGGCGCGTCGATCAACTATCCGCTGCGCGGCGCGGTGACGTGGAAATCGATCGTCGGCACCAACGTCGCCGCCGACGCGCTCTCCAACCTTGCATCGCCCGGCGTCGTTGGCGGCGCTATGATCATCCTCGGCGAAGACTATGGCGAGGGCGCGAGCGTCATTCAGGAACGCTCCTACGCCTATGCGCTCAAGTCGTCGATGTGGTTGCTCGACCCGCGCCCCACCCTGCCGTCGATCGTGCGCACGGTGGAAAAAGGCTTTGAACTGTCGGAGGCAAGCCACGCGCCGGTCATGCTGGAATTGCGCATTCGCGCCTGTCACGCCACCGGTGAATTCGCGACAAAAAACAATCGCAAAGGCGTCGCGTCCGGTCTCGACAAGCTCGCCGGGCCGCCGCGTTTCGAATATGGACGGCTGGCGCACCCGCCCGTTATCTTCACACAGGAGCGCTTGAAGGTTGAAGAGCGGCTTCCGGCCGCGCGCGCTTTCATTCGCGAGCACAAACTCAACGAAACCATCGACGGCGACCTGAATGACGTTGGCATCGTCGTCATGGGCGGCCTCACCAACAGCGTCTTGCGTGCGCTCGAACGCATCGGCCTGGCCGACGTCTTCGGTACCTCGCGCATTCCGATCCTGGTGCTCAACGTCGTCTACCCGCTGGTGCCCGATGAGCTGCGCGCGTTCTGTGCGGCCAAGCGGACAGTTCTCGTTGTGGAAGAGGGCTATCCCGACTACCTCGAGCAGGCGGTCAATGTCGAGCTGCGCCGCGCCGACATCAACACGCGCGTGCTCGGCAAGGGCCCGCTGCCGAAGGCCGGCGAATATGCGTCCGATATCCTGCTGGAGGGGCTTGCCGCATTCCTGCAGGACGCCAGGCCGAAGGGCATCGACGCCGACACCATCGCGGAGAAGGCGCGCGGCCTTATCGCGCACAAGGCAAAAGCCGCTGCCGCTTTGGGGCCGTTGCCGCCGCGTCCGCCGGCTTTCTGTACTGGCTGCCCAGAGCGCCCGGTGTTCTCGGCGATCAAGCTGATGCAGCGTGAATTGGGCCCGACCCATATCAGCGCCGACATCGGCTGCCACTCCTTTGCGACCTTCGCGCCGTTCTCGCTCGGCAATTCGATCCTCGGTTACGGCATGTCGCTGGCGAGCGCTGCGGCGGTCGCACCGAACATGCAGAAGCGGCCAATCGCCGTAATGGGCGACGGCGGATTCTGGCACAACGGGCTGATCACCGGCGTCGCGTCGAACCTGTTCAACAGGGGCGACGGCGTCCTAATCATCATGCAGAACGGCTACGCCTCCGCTACCGGCCAGCAATATATCCCCTCGAGCGCGATGAGCCGCGCTGGTTCCGCGCCCGGCATGGACATCGAGCAGACATTGCGTGCCATGGGCGTGAACTGGCTGCGCAAGGTACGCACCTACAGCGTCAGCGTGATGGTGAATACGCTCAAGGAGGCGATGAAAACGGCCGAGCGCGGGCTGAAGGTGATCATCGCCGATGGCGAATGCCAGCTTGCGCGCCAGCGCCGCGTCCGCGCCGAAGACGCAGAAAAGCTCAAACGTGGCGAGCGCGTCACGCGCACGCGTTACGGAGTGGACGACGAGATCTGCACCGGAGATCACTCGTGCATCCGGCTGTCCGGCTGCCCCTCGCTGACGGTGAAGCCGTCACCGGATCCGCTCCGCACCGATCCCGTGGCGACCGTCGTTGAGTCGTGCGTCGGATGCGGCCTCTGCGGCGAGGTCGCGCACGCGGCGGTGCTATGCCCCTCATTTTACCGGGCCGAAATCGTGCGCAATCCGACCTGGCGCGACCGCTTCGTCCACCGGTTCCGTCAGAGGGTCATCGGTTGGCTGGGCGGCTATTCCGGCAAGGTGGCCGCATGAACGCGCCTCGTCCGATCACCATTCTGATCGCGGCGCTCGGCGGCGAAGGTGGCGGCGTGCTGACCCAGTGGATTGTGTCGGCAGCGGCGCAAGCCGGCTTTCCGGTGCAAAGCACCTCCATTCCCGGCGTGGCGCAACGGACCGGTGCGACGACCTACTACATCGAAATCCTGCCGGTCCATGCGCGCGAGCTCGGGGCCAGACGCCCGGTGCTGGCGCTGACTCCCGGCGTCGGCGACATTGATATCGCGGTGGCGAGCGAGTTGCTCGAAGCCGGACGCACGGTGGCAAGCGGCTTCGTGACGCGCGAGCGGACGCATATGATCGGATCGCTCAGCCGCTTCTATGCCATGGACGAAAAGATCGCCATGGGTGATGGCCGCTTTGATCAGGACAAACTGATCAAGGTGATCCAGGATCACGCAAAAGATACGCTGCTTATCGACATGGATTCGCTCGCCAGACAGAACGGCTCGATCATCAACGCCGTAATGCTCGGAGCGATTGCCGGTTGCCGACGGCTGCCGCTCAAGCGTGAACAGTTCGAGGCGGCTATCCGCGAGGATGGCAAGTCTGTCGACAGCAATCTGCGCGGCTTCCGCGCCGGCTATGACGCTGCGCAAGCCAGAACGCAGGCTACAAGAGTTGCGGACAAGAAAAGGGCCGCAAGCCCCACGCCGGCTTTGGTCGAACACGAAGTTGCGCGGACCTTTCCTGCGATCGCGCAGGTCAACGGCCTCGAAGGCGTGCGCCGTCTCATTCACTACCAGAACGTTCGCTATGCGTGGCTCTATCTAAGCCGGATGCGGTCGATCATCGAAGCTGACCAGCTCAACGGCGCGCAGGGCAAACTCGCGAAGGAAGTAGCGCGCCATCTCGCGGTACGCATGTCGTACGAAGACGTCGTGCGCGTCGCGCAGGCAAAAATCGCCCCGACGCGCATGCGACGCATCGCCCAGGACGAGTTGCACGCGAATGACGAGCCGTATTCGGTACACGATTTTCTCAAGCCCGGTATCGAAGAGCTGTGTCAGCTGTTGCCATCGCTCCTGGCGCGGCCGATTTTGCAGCTGTCTGAACGCAAGGGTTGGCTCGGCCGCGTCTATTTCGGCATGGAGATCAACTCGACGTCGATCAGCGGCTTTTTGCGGTTTCTCATGCTCGCCAAATTGCGGCGGCTGCGTCCCTACGGTCATCGGTTCAAGCAGGAACAACAGCAGATCGAAGGCTGGATGGCTTTGGTGCGCGAAGGCGCGAAACACTCCTCCGGGCTTGCCCTCGAAATCGCCGAGTGCGCGCGATTGATCAAAGGCTACGGCGACACGCATGCGCGTGGCCTCGCCAATTACCGGATCATCGAGGACCGCGTCATCCGCCCGGCACTCGCCGGCCAAATCCCATCGGCGCGCGCGGCCGACGCCGTGGCAAGCGCACGCACCGCCGCCCTAGTCGATCCGGACGGCGAAAGCCTTGCGCGGTGCGTCGCGGACATTGAAGGCGAGACGGCGCTGCGCGTGGCGGCAGAATAATCGGCATAGCCAAAGTCGCGGCATCAAAGACGTGGATGGCCGGAACAAGTCCGGCCATGATGTTGCGCGTCTGGCACCGACCTCTCTCCCGTCATGCCCGCGTTGCCAGGACGCCCCGGACCAGGACTTAGCTCATTCCGTTGTCACCTCGGGCGGCCTCGGTTATGACTGCCCGCCAACACGGGCGGCGACCGTCTTCATCCGGTCGAACGACTCAACAAGGACAATGAAGGGACGGAGCGTCATGGCGGCGGCACCGACGGGACAACGGCCAACGATCGCCGCCGAGGCGTTTCTGCGCGCGCTTGCCGACCATGGCACCGACTACTTGTTCGCCAATCCCGGCACGGATTTTCCACCGATCGTGGAGGCCTTCAGCCGCGCCAAGAAAACCAACGCCAAAGTGCCGAAGCCTATTCTCGTGCCGCACGAAAATCTCGCGGTCGCCATGGCTCACGGCGCCTATTTGATGAACGGCCGTCCGCAGGCAGTCATGGTGCATGTCAATGTCGGCACCGCCAACACCATCAACAATCTCACCAATCTCTCTCGCGACCGCGTGCCGCTCATTCTCGCCGCCGGGCGCACGCCGATCACCGAAAAGGGCAGCTTCGGCTCGCGCTCCCGCCCGATCCATTGGGCGCAGGAAATGTTCGACCAGGCAGGAATGCTGCGCGAGCTGGTGAAGTGGGACTACGAATTGCGCATGCCGGGACAGGTCGGCGACATGGTCTCGCGCGCAGTCGAAGTGGCGATGGCAAGTCCGCGCGGGCCCGTTTACCTCGTCCTGCCGCGCGAGCCTTTGGCAGCGCCGGTCCCTGAGCCGGTCGGCCCGCTGAAGCCGCGGCCGCAGGCGGCTGCTCCTCACCCCGACCCAAGATCGATCGCGCAGCTGACGGACTGGATCGCCGCCGCCGAGCGGCCGCTCATTATCGTCTCGACGTTGCCCGCCGAAGCGCCCGCAGTGTTGGGGCAGCTTGCCGAACGCGCGGCAATTCCGGTCGTCGTGACCAACCCGCGCACCGTGTGCCTGCCGTCAAGCCACTCCATGCATTTTGGATTCGAACCGAGCGCGCTTCTGACCGACGCCGACCTCGTCATCACCATCGACGCCGATGCGCCCTGGATTCCGAGCCTGCAAAATCCGCCGGCGGGATGCCACGTGGTGCACATCGGCGAGGAGCCGTTTTTCGTGCGCTACCCGATGCGGACTTTCCCGAGCGATCTCGCGATTCAGGCCGGCACCGTCAACACGCTGACGGCGCTCAACGCGGCCATCGCCTCGCACCTGCAGATGGCGGAGGCACGCATCGCCGCGCGGCGCGCACGCCTGACCGAGCGCATGCGCACGCGGCGTGCTCAGCTTGCGAAAGATTCCACCCCGGGGCAGACAATCTCGCCCGAATACCTGTCGCGTTGCATAGGCGAGGCCGTCGGCGCGGACGCGGTAATCTTCAACGAGTACTCGCTGCGCGCCGCTCAGATCCAGCGCGAGAAACCTGACACGCTGTTCGCGCTCGGTCCTGCGGGCGGTCTCGGCTGGGGTCTCGGCGCCGCGCTCGGCGCCAAACTTGCAGCGCCGGACAAGTTTATCGTCGCAACCCTCGGCGACGGCGCCTACATGTTCGCCAACCCGATGGTCGGGCATTGGGTTTCGGCGGTCCACAATCTGCCGATCCTCACCATCCTCTTCAATAACAGCCGTTACGGAGCGGTGCGCAACGCAACGATGTCGATGTTCAAGGATGCTGTCGCCGGCGAAGCCGACGGGCGTCTGCTCGCCGATCTCGACCCGTCGCCGCCGTTCGAGGAGATGGCGCGCGCGCAAGGCGCCCACGCCGAGCGCGTCGAAAAGCCCGGGGAACTGCCCGACGCCCTAGTGCGTGCCCGCGCCATCGTCCTTAACGAGCGCAAGGAGGCGCTGCTCAACGTCATTACGCCTTATTGAACCGGTAACCGCTCGGGAACAATCGAAAAGTGCACGGAGGAGTTTGATGCGCATCGACGCCTACACCCACTTCATCCCGGAAAAATATTTCAAGAAGATCGTCGAGAGCGGTCATGCCGACATCGGCAAGCGCGTGCGCGAAATTCCCTGCATTCACGACCTTGATATTCGCCGCAAGATCGTCGACAGCTTCAAGGATTACGCGCAGATCATTTCCTATCCGATGCCGCCACTCGAGGTGATGACCAAAGGCGACGGCAAGTTGACCGAGGAATACACCCAATTGGTGAATGACGGCTTCGCCGAAATCTGCGCCAAATATCCCGATCAATTTCCCGGCTGGGTGGCGCAGGCCGCGCTCATTGCGCCAGACGGCGGCGTGCGCGAAGCCGAACGCGCCCTCAAGAACGGCGCATTGGGCATGCAGATCTACACAAACATCGCCGGCAAGCCGCTCGACGATCCGGCGTTCGACCCCTTCTTCGCCGCGATGAACCGCCTCAACAAACCGATCTGGATGCATCCGGCGCGTGCCGCCAACTTCCCGGATTATCTGTCCGAGAAAAAATCGAAATACGAGATCTGGTGGACTTTCGGCTGGTCCTACGAAACCGCGGCGGCCATGGCACGGCTCGTGTTCTCGGGGATCATGGACAAATACCCCAACCTGAAGATCATCACCCATCATTTCGGCGGCATCGTGCCGATGCTGGAGGGCCGCATCGGCCCCGGCTGGGATCAGCTCGGCGCGCGTACCTCGGACGAAGATCTCAGCGCCATTTTGAAAAGACTGAAGAAGCGCCCGCTTGATTATTTCAAGCACTCGTTCTACGCCGACACCGCCGTGTTCGGCGGCGTACCGGCAACTCACGCCGGCCTTGCCTTCTACGATCCGGACAAGATCGTCTTCGCCTCAGACTGCCCCTTCGATCCCGAAAAGGGCACCATGTATACGCGGGAAACACTACGCATTATCAACGAGATCGATATGCCGAAATCCGAAAAGGAAAAGATCTGGCATGGCAATCTCGAAGCGCTCGCAGGCGTGACGTTCAGCCGTTAGGATTGTCCGCGTGGGTTGTGCCTGGCTCAGCGCGCGCGTGCCGGCCATGACTACTTACTGCCCCAAGGGATCGAATTTGAACTCGAGCGCGCTGCGGACCGCTTGACCGGTCAGGGAAACGCGATAGCGGTCGCCCTGCGCGCCCATGTAATCGTTGTGGCCGTAGTCGTCATAGAAATACTCGACACGCGCAAAGAGGTTGCGCGTGAAAGCCCATTCCACGCCCCCTCCGACCGACCAGCCGTAACATTTGCCGCCGTTGTTCGGTGTCGGCACGAAGTCGATGGAGATCGCGCCTTCTCGAAAATTGAGATCGGGGCCGCAAGCCCGCCCACGGCGAAAACCAGCCAGTTCTCGAAGGCAGACCGTTGTTTGTTGTGCGCTCGCCGATCCTTCGAAATCATGATCAGATCCATTTGCCTTTCGGACAATGCTTAGGGAGCGCTGGGCACGAAGGCCTGGGCGGGTGAGACGACCGGTTGGACTAAAACGAAAAAATGGAACTCGCCGTGCGAGTGATGCAGAATTGCGACAGTGACTTGCATGCGCTCATTTTAGACGTGGATACCCGGCCAAAACCGGGAATGACGGATGAGAGGTCGGGCCATACATTCGCAACGTCATGGCAGGGCTTGTGCCGGCCATCCACGTCTTGCTCAAAGAAATCCGTGGATGCTCGGCATAAAGCCGGGCATGACGCATCAATCTGGCCCGTGCGTCCGTAGAAGCCGGGTATTCATCTGCTAACCTCGCCGCTCATGGCGCTGACGCAACCCATCGGTCCGACCGAAAACGGCGCAGCTGGCGTGCCCCCCGACGAAGGGCGCGTCACGCCGGCAATGGCCCAGTTCGTCGAGATCAAAGCCGCGCACCCGGACTGCCTTCTGTTCTACCGGATGGGTGACTTCTACGAGATGTTTTTCGAAGATGCCGAGATCGCCTCGCGCGCGCTCGGCATCGTGCTCACCAAGCGCGGCAAATATCTCGGCAAGGACGTTCCGCTGTGCGGGGTTCCAGTCGTCCGCGCCGACGAATATCTGCACCGGCTGATCGCGCTCGGCCACCGCGTCGCGGTGTGCGAGCAGCTCGAGGATCCGGCCGAGGCGCGTAAGCGCGGCTCCAAGAGCGTGGTGCGGCGCGACGTCATTCGGCTCGTCACCCCCGGCACGCTGACCGAAGACACATTGCTCGAGGCGGGCCGCAACAATTATTTGCTCGCGGTGGCGCGGGCGCGCTCGTCCTCATCCGAGAACGATACCCAGTGCGCTCTCGCCTGGATCGATATCTCGACCGGCGAATTCCACGTG